>Ga0082335_1000215_pt1 | contig 156255 bp, 130 predicted proteins | sample Subgrocontami58m_FD_72375 | JGI IMG/M metagenome (GOLD analysis project Ga0082335, IMG submission 72375) | Subsurface groundwater microbial communities from S. Glens Falls, New York, USA - GMW37 contaminated, 5.8 m (SPADES assembly) (version 2) ...
CGGCGCCCCGCGGCGCCGCCCCACCCGCCAGCGCCGTTATCGGCCCCCTGGCTAGATCGGCGGCCGATCTGGCAACCGCACTCGATCTGTTGACGGCACCGGATCCCGCCGAGACCGGCTTGACCATCGCCCTGCCCGCCCCGCGTGCCGCCACGTTGCGCGATCTACGCATTGCCGTCTGGGCCGATCAGCCAGGTCACGCAACCGACGAGGAGACCACCACGGCGCTGAACAAGCTCGCCGTCTTCCTGGAACACGCGGGCGCGACGATCAGTCGCACCGCCCGTCCCGGGTTCGACCCGACCGAGGCGTTCCATCTGTATCTCCGCCTGCTCGATGCGGCCTGGAGTGCCCGCAATTCCGAGGAGCTGCTCAACCTGAAGCGTCACGCCAAGGCAAATCTGCCCAAGGACGACACCAGCGCCGACGCCATCATGGCTCGATCGGTGGATATGCCGCATCGCGTCTGGCTAGGGCTGAACGAGCAACGACACAAATTCCGTCGAGGGTGGACCGCGTTCTTCCAGGACTGGGACGTGGTGCTGATGCCCACGATCGCCGGCGCCGCGCTGCCGCATATGCAGGACGGACCGACCTGGGAGCGGCGAGCGAGCGTGGATGGGCGGGACATCCCATACAACGACCTGCTGTTCTGGCCCGGTCTCCCCGCCGGCTGCCATCTTCCCGCCACCATCGCCCCGCTCGCCATGACCCAGGCAGGACTGCCATTGGGCGTGCAGATCGTCGGCCCGATCCATGGCGATCACACCACGATCGCGGTCGCCGGGTTGCTGGAGCAGGAGTGGCTCGCCTTCAAGCCGCCGCCGTGGATGGTTGGGTAGGACGGCGATTCGGCGGGGTCTCGCCGCTGCCGCAGGCGTTCAGCCCTCGGAACCGAACTCCCGCGCCGCCTCTCCCAGGCAGGCCCAGACATAAGGGGCGAAGGACCGCGCGACCTCGATATGGAAGGTTTCGGCCCCCAGGCGCCACAGCACGATTTCGGCCTTGCCCAGCAGGGTGCGGGTGCACATGCCGACGGGGAAGGTGGCAGGATCGAGGTCCAGGGCGCAAAACGCGTTGAGGCACCAGGCGGCGCGGGGGCCGGTGATCTCGATCGAGTGATTGCGGTGGGAGACATCCACCACGCTCGCGGGCATGTCACCGGAAGCGACGACCGCCTGTTCCAGCAACGAAACCTCGGTTTCCGGCGCCAGCACCAGCCACTCATCCGGCCCCAGCCAAAGCGCGGCGCGATCGCGGGAGACGATGCCTCGGCAGGGTACCGATCCGAGCATGACGCCGATACTCGCGCCGATGGCGGTGGCGGCGGCATTGTTGGCGCGAACGATCAGGCGGGATGTCGGCGCCAGAGCGGTCGCGTGGACGTCGGGACTGGCGGGGAACCCGGATAACGTCACGGACGGACGTCGCTCGGCCTTCGCGCCTGGATCTCCGGCCGGCTCCGCGGCAGAGCGATCCAGACCAGCGCGGGTTGCCGGCAGGGTGGGCGCGGCTTGGCTCGACACGGCGCGAGGCAGCGGGTCCGCAGATCGGCGACGCTCTGCCGAGGCGGCGCCTGGGGGCGTGGCTCCGCTCGCAGGGGACATCCCGGCCGCCGAACCGGTGTCCAGAAATCCCGGCCGGACCACCGTGAACTCGACCGTGCCGTTCGGCAGCGGCACGAACAGCGAGGCACCGATCCGTGCCCGTCCGCCCGCGACCAGGGCCAGCGCGATCGAGCGACCCAATGTCGCGCTGTGATACGATGACGTGACATGTCCCAGGCTCGCCCCCGCACCGTCGGACAGGGCGACGATCTGGGCGCCTTCCTCCAGCACCAGCACCGGGTCCTTGGTCAGCAGCCCGACCAATTGCGGCCGGTCCTCCCGCAGCATGTCCGGGCGCGCGAGGGACCGCTTGCCCACGAAGTCAGGTTTGGCTTTGCCGATCATCCAGCCCAGGCCCAGATCGTCCGGTGTCACGGTGCCGTCCGTCTCCTGACCCACGATGATGAACCCGGCCTCGGCGCGCAGCACGTGCATCGCCTCGGTGCCATAGGGTGTGATGCCGTATCGCTCGCCCGCCGCCATCACCGCGTCCCAGACGGTCTGGGCCTGCCCGGCTGGGACGTTGATCTCGAAGCCGTCCGCCCCGGTGAAACTCACCCGGAACAGGCGGGCCGGCATGCCGAGGATGCGGCAGGGCCGCACGCTCATCGGGGACATGTCGGCGAGGGCAATGTCCTCGACCAATCCCGCCAGGATGGTGGCCGAACGAGGCCCCTGGATGGCGATCACGCCGAAATGCTCGGTTGTGGAGGTTAGCCAGACCTGGAGGTCGGAAAATTCGGTCTGGAGATAGTCCTCCATGTGATGCAGCACTGAGGCCGCGCCGCCCGTGGTCGTGGTGACGTGGAACCGGTCCTCGGCCAGCCGCCCGATCACGCCGTCGTCGCGTATGAACCCGTCCTCCCCCAGCAGCACGCCATAGCGGCAGCGACCGACCTCCAGGCGGGAGATTGTGCCGGTGTAGAGCCGGTCCAGGAACGCGCCGGCATCCGGGCCGACCACCTCGATCTTGCCCAGGGTGCTGGCGTCGAACAGACCGGCGGACCGGCGCACCGCCAGGCATTCCCGCGCCACGGCGGCGTCCATGTCCTCCCGCCCCAGGGGGAAGAAGCGGGCCCGCTTCCAGGTACCGACATCCTCGAACACGGCGCCGCGGGCCGCCGCCCAGTCATGCATCGGCGCGCAACGCACCGGGTCGAACAGCATCCCGCGAGACGCGCCGGCCAGGCTGCCGAACGTCACCGGCGTGTAGGGCGGGCGGAACGTCGTCAGTCCAACCTCCGGCATCGTCGCGCCCAGCAGACCGGCCACCGTCGCAAGCGCGTTGAGGTTGGACGTCTTGCCCTGGTCCGTCGCCATGCCGGTGGTGGTGTAGCGCTTCACATGCTCGATGGAGCGGAAGCCTTCGCGGGTCGCCAGGGCCAGATCGGCCGTGGCGACATCGTTCTGAAAATCAACGAAGGCCTTGGCGTGCGGCGCGCCGGGTGCCGCCACGCGGGACGGCGCCAGCGCCACGATGCCGTCGACGGCGAAATGCCGGACACCGCCGCCACCGGCCGCATAACCGTCCGACAGGCAGGCGGCCAGATCGAACACGCCGGCGCAAGCACCGACCGAAACCTCGTGCGCCGCTGACGTGCCGGGCAGGAACACGCCGGTCGCGGGGTCGAAGCGCAGCTTGCCGCGCGATTGCGAGAACAGATGAACGGACGGCGTCCAACCGCCACTCATCAGCACGCTGTCGCAGGGGATGACCTGCGTGCCGCCCGACAGGATCGCGGAGTGCACGCGCATGCGACCCTCGGTGCGGGCGATGGTCTGACCGGGATAGACCGTGATCCCGGCGGCCCGCGCGGTTTCGACCAGCGCCGCGGTCGGGTCCTGCCGCATGTCGACGATGCCGGCGATCGCGACTCCGGCCGTGTGCAGATCGAGCGCGGTCCGGTAGGCGCTGTCGTCGTTGGTCGCCACCACTGCGCGCGCGCCCGGTTTCACGCCGTAGCGGTGCAGCCAAATGCGCGTCGAACCGGAGAGCATGATGCCGGGCCGGTCATTGTACGGGAAGACCAGCGGCCGCTCAATGGCGCCGGTGGCGATCACCACTCGGCGCGCCCGGACCTGCCATAGACGCTCCCGTGGGGCCTGCGGATGCGGGTCGGCGAGATGGTCGGTGACCCGTTCCACCAGGCCGATCAGGTTGTCCGGATACCAGCCGAATGCGGTGGTGCGGGGCAGCAGGGTTACGGTGCCGGCCAAGGCAGTGACGGCCTCCGCCACCCAGGCGGCGGCGGGCCATTGGTCGATCGTGGCGGTGGGTTCGGCCAGGAGGGAGCCGCCGAATTCCGCCTGCTCATCGCACAGGATCACCCGCGCGCCGGTGGCCATCGCGCCCAAGGCGGCGGCGAGCCCGGCGGGACCGGCACCGATCACCAGCACGTCGCAATGGGCGTATTGGTGCAGGTAGCGGTCGGGATCGGCTTGCGTGGGCGCGTGTCCGAGGCCGGCGGCGGCGCGGATCGCCGGCTCATACAGACGCTTCCAGAACGACGGCGGCCACATGAAGGTCTTGTAGTAGAAGCCGGCGGACAGCAGTGGCGCCGCCCATCCTGCGGTGGCCCCCAGGTCGAATTGCAGCGATGGGAAGCGGTTCTGGCTGATGGCGCGCAGCCCGTCATACAGCTCGATCTGGGTCGCGCGGAGATTGGGTGTGATCCGCCCGCCGCCGCGGTCGATGGTGACCAGCGCGTTCGGCTCCTCCGACCCGGCCGAGAGAATGCCGCGCGGGCGGTGATACTTGAAGGAGCGGCCCACCAGATGGACATCGTTGGCCAGCAGGGCGGAGGCCAGGGTATCGCCCGCGAAGCCGGTCAGGGCGCGCCCGTCGAAGGTGAAGAGCAAAGGTTGGTCGCGGCGGATGCGCCCCGTGTCTGGTGTCCGGAAGGGCTGGGTCATGCCGGCGGCGGGTCGTTGGGCTTGTAGGTCGCGGCAATGCGGTCCGTGACGCTGTCGCGTATGGCGTTGAAGAAACGGCCGCAGCCATGGAGGTGGCGCCAGCGTTCGGCGAGCCTGCCCTTGGTGTTGGCGCGCATGTACAGGAACTCCGCCCAGGCTTCGTCGGTTACGGCCGACGGATCGGCGGGGCGGGCGATATGGGCCTGCCCGGCATGGCGGAACTCGTTTTCCGGGCGTTTGCCGCACCAGGGACATGGGATCAGCAGCATCAGTGGGACACCGCGGCGGCCGCGGCCTCATCGATCAGCCGGCCGGTGCGGAAGCGGTCAAGCGAGAACGGGGCCGCGATCGGATGCGGCTCGTCGCGCGCGATGGTGGCGGCGAAGACATGGCCGGAGCCGGGGGTGGCCTTGAAGCCGCCGGTGCCCCATCCGCAATTGACGAACAGGCCGGGCACCGGGGTCTTGCCGATGATGGGCGAGCGGTCCGGTGTGCAATCGACGATCCCGCCCCAGTTGCGCAGCATGCGCAGGCGGCGGAAGGTCGGGAACAGCTCACAGATCGCGTCCAGGGTGTGGCTGGCGATGTGCAACCCGCCGGCCTGGCTGTAGGATGTATAGACGTCTGTACCCGCGCCGATCACCAGTTCTCCCTTGTCGGACTGGGAGATATAGGCGTGCACGGTGTTCGACATGACCACGCATGGCATCACCGGCTTGACCGGTTCACTGACCAGGGCCTGGAGCGGGAAGGATTCCAACGGCATGCGCACCCCAGCCATGTCCATCACCACGCTGGTATGGCCAGCGGCCACCACGCCGATCCGGCCGGCGGCGATGGGTCCTCTTGTGGTTTGGACACCGGTGACTTCGCCCGACGGCGCGCGGGCGATGCCGGTAACCTCGCAGTTCTGGATGATGTCGACGCCGAGGGCACTGGCGGCGCGGGCATAGCCCCAGGCGACCGCGTCATGGCGGGCGATGCCGCCACGGCGTTGCAAAGCGGCGCCAAGGACCGGGTAGCGCAGGTCCGGGCTGATGTTCAGCGGCGGGCAGAACACACGGGCTTTACCCGGCGACAGCCATTCGTTGTCGATGCCCTGCAAGCGGTTGGCGTGGACATGGCGCTTGAACACCTGCACATCGTGGACGGTGTGGGCCAGCATCATCACGCCGCGCGGGCTGTACATGACGTTGTAGTTCAGCTCTCGCGACAGGGTTTCCCACAGTTTGACCGAGTGTTCATAGATCGCCGCGCTTTCGTCCCACAGGTAGTTGGATCGGATGATTGTGGTGTTGCGCCCGGTGTTGCCACCGCCCAGCCAGCCTTTATCCAGGACGGCGACGCTGCGGACGCCGTGCTCGCTGGCGAGGTAATAGGCGGTGGCCAGGCCGTGCCCGCCGGCACCGACGATGATCACGTCGTAGGCGGGCTTCGGGTCCGGCGAGCGCCATTGTGCGTCCCACGTGCCGGAGAAGGCGCGTCGGATCAGGGTGGCTAAGGAGAACGTGGATGTCAGGCCGGGGGGCATCTTGGACCGGTCGGTTCCTTCACGCCTGCGCTGATGGCGCGCGCCGTGCGACGGACTGAGTGTCCATCCAGAAATATAGTGCACCTTTTCAGAGGGATACCGTGGTCGTCCGGTGCGTTGCGGCCCCTCATCGATGGCCCCGCATCGCTTTCGGGGCCGCGCCTGCCAGCCGCCTCACGGTATCCCCCTGAAAAGGCACACTATGTTCCCGGACGGACACTGAGACATGGAGCCGCTCCTGGATGTTAGACGCCGGGTGCCACGATGCTGATCTTCGCGTGCCACACCCTGCCTTGGCGGGACAGATGAATGGCATGCAAGGAAGGCGTCAAGCCATTGAACCGTTCCGTGCCGGGCGGGGTTGCCAACAAAGGCCCCCAGGCTGGTCCGGTGCCCTGTGCATCTCGCACGGTGTTCGCGCCGAACCGCAACGTCGTGTCGTCAGGTTGAGCGTCTCTCGTGATCCTGTGGCGAGCCTCTCGCCCGCCATACAAAGCGCGTTTCCTATCACGCTTCGGACGCAATGAGGCGACGGTCAGGCCGAGCGGCGGCGAAAGAGGAAGCAGGTCAGGCCGGCGGCGAGAAGCGTCAGTGACCCGGGCTCCGGCACCGCGGTCGCGTCGAAATTCGCTCCGACGAAGACGAAGCGATTGCCGCCTATCTGCGTCGCCGGATAGGCCAGCGACACCTCGCTGCAGCAATTGTATCGGGCGGTGCCGGCCGCGCCGACCTGGATGAAGGGGGCGACTGTCAGATCGATGATGTTCACACCGACCACGCTACCGGACCAGACCCATGCGTCGCCGGTCCCCGCGAGATAGGTGCCGACAACATAAAGCTGCCCTGCATTGAGCGATACCGGCGCGATGTCCACCCAGCGGAATACGCCCTGAAGCGTGGAGGAGGTACCGGACAATACCGTGGCGGACGTCACCAAGGCACCAGCACCCGTGTAGAGGCCGACATCGTGCGCCTGTGCCAAGCCATCACCTCCGGCGTCGTAGAAGCCGAGACGGGTGACGGATAGCGCCTGCGAGGGCGTGAACTCCCAGCCGACATTGCGGTTACCGGCATCGACGTAGGTTGCGGTGACCGAGGTAAAATCAATCGCGGGTGTCGCCGTTGCCGGGCCGGCCATCGCCCATAGGATAGGCGCGACAAGGATGGCTCGTGTCCAGGACCAGGGCATTGCTGTCTTCCTTCGTTGACGCTTCTTCAATGAGATATTTATCACAAATGACGCAATTGTCACGTGTCTATTGGTCGAACGCCTCCGGGGAGCCCGAGGCGAATTCTGGCGCTGCTCAGCGAATTGTGGCGCAGTTCGCCGGCATTTCGAGTTTGTATTGAACGGCCCATGCCGTGTATCGTGGCCGGACAAGACCCTCTGCCGGGATCGTCGCGGCGTCACAAGCACACGGCCCGATGGGTCGACGCCGGCCGTATGATCGGAACGCGTGGACGGGTTTCTGTACGCCGCATGTCGGTGCCTTGGCGCCCCTTCCTGATCCGCGACAATCCCATTACACACCCTCGTCAAAGGGGGACCCGACATGGCTGATTACGACTACATCATCGTGGGTGCCGGTTCGGCAGGCTGCGTGCTGGCCAACCGGCTGACCGAGGACCAGCGCACCAAGGTGCTGCTGCTGGAAGCCGGCCCGAAAGACAGCTCCATGTGGATCAACATCCCGGCCGGCTTCACCAAGCTGCTCAACAACCCGAAATACAACTGGAACTTCGAAACCGAGCCTGAGCCCAATGCCCATAACCGCGTCATTCCGGTGCCGCGCGGCAAGACCCTGGGCGGCTCCAGTTCGATCAACGGCATGCTGTATGTCCGCGGCAATCCGCTCGACTACAACACATGGTCGCAGTTCGGGAACCGCGGCTGGTCCTACGATTCCGTGCTTCCCTACTTCAAGAAGTCCGAAAACTTCGAGGGCGGCAGTGATCCGTCCCGCGCCAGGGGCGGCATGCTGAACGTTGCCGAGATGCGTGAACGCGCCGAATTGCTGGACGCGTTCATCGACGCCGCGGCGGCCGAGGGCTATCCGCGCAACAAGGACTACAACAACGGCAAGCAGGAAGGCTTCGGCTACTACCAGGTCACCCAGAAGAACGGCGAACGCTGGTCCACCGCGCGTGCCTTCCTGGAACCGGCAAAGTCGCGCGGCAACCTGACCCTGGTGACCGAGGCGATGACCACCTCGGTCCTGTTGGAGGGCAAGCGTGCTGTCGGGGTTGCCTACACCCAGGGCGGCGTTGCCAAGGAAGCCCGTTGCAACCGCGAAGTCATTCTGGCCGCCGGCGCGGTGAAATCCCCGCATCTGCTGGAACTGTCCGGCATCGGCCAACCCGAGCTACTGCAATCATTGGGCCTGACCGTACGGCATGAACTGCGCGGCGTGGGTGAGAACTACCGCGATCATTATGCGCCCCGCATGAACTGGCGGGTGAAGCTGCCCGTCACGTTGAACGAGCAGACAAGAGGCCTGTCGCTGGTGAAAGAGGTCATCAAATACTACACCCAGCGCAAGGGCATCCTGACCTACACCGCCGGCATCGTCTATGGCTTCGTCAAGACACGCCCGGAGCTGGAAGAACCCGACGTGCAGTATCATTTCGCTCATGCCAGCTACGCCTCGGCCAAGGATCGCGTGCTGGACAGGCAACCCGGCATGACCCTGACCGTCTATCAGTGCCGGCCGGAGTCGAAAGGATCGATCCACGCGCGGTCCAATGACCCGATGGCCGCGCCGGCGATCCGGCCGAACTACCTGGCCGATGAGGTTGACCAGCGGGTCCTGGTCGATGGCATGAAGATTGGTGCCCGCATCATCAACAACCGCGTGCTGGACAAGTATCGAGCGTTCCGGATGAACCCGGCCGAGTCCGTGCAATCCGACGACGAATGGCTGAACTTCGCGCGCGAGAACGGGCAAACCACCTACCACGTCACCGGCACCTGCAAGATGGGGCAGGACCCGATGGCGGTGGTGGACGACCAGTTGCGGGTGCATGGGATCGAGGGGCTGCGGGTGGTCGATGCCTCCATCATGCCGACCGTCGTGTCCGGCAATACCAATGCCGCGGTCATCATGATCGCGGAGAAGGGTGCCGACATGATCAAGGCGGCGGCCAGTGGGGCCGCGAAGCAGGCTGCCTGATCGATAGCGGGCACGGTTTGCGAGATTCAACCCGCAACCCGTGCCCCGTCACGTTCCGTGTGATCCTCCGAGCCCGGCCTTGCTGAAGCGGGCAAAAACGGCCACGACCCTGCCAGGCCGCCCGCAGACCAGGGCTTCGAAGATCATGGCTCATCCCTGGCGGTAACATCATGCGTTAGCGGTCTGATCTGGCGGGATTGCTGACGGCAATGCCAGGAAAGACCAGGTACCGCAACAAACATCCCCCTGGGATCTCGGTAAGGCCTTGGGCCCTTTCCTTCGACGTCAGTAACAGACCCCGCCGCAATTCATTGTAAAGGCCACGCTTCCGCTGAGGGCATTGTCCCGTCGATCGGGATGCCCGGCCACGTGCCTGGTCGCCGACCTTGGAGGATCATCTGCCGCTCTGATTGACGATATGTTATAACATATCATATAAGACCAAGATGCTCACGCAAACCTGCCCGCCCCGCTCAAGCGTCGCCGCCCGAGTCCCGGGTCCCCTGCACTGGGACGCCCCATGAGCGGGCTGGTCGTTGAATCGTTCCCCGGTCTCGGCCCGCATGGCTTGCCGGACCGGTGCGTCAGCGTATCCTCCGGCGATCCGGGGGTCCTACTGTCGGTGCATCGCCCCGAAGTGCATTTGGCGATCTGGCACCGGCTGCTTCCCAGCACATTGTCGGGGCGCCAGCTCCGCCCCTTGCTGGACGCCGCGCCGTTCACCGCCGTTGCGTGCGCCCCTCTGGAAGAGCTGACCGACAGCTTGGCGCGGAAGCTGCCGGCGCCGCCCCCGGCCGACCTGCTGCTCGACATCGACGATCTGGCTCTGGGGTTTGCCATGTTGGCCGGGCATCGCGGCACCGTCCGCGCGCGACTGGAAGCGCTGACCCACAACGGTTGCTCTCGCTGGCACGCCGACGCGATCGGATTGCGGATGCTGTGCACCTATTGGGGGCCGGGCACCGAGTTTCTGTCATTGGACGGTGGGGCGGCGATGGCATGTCAACTGCCTATCGGCCTACCCCGGGTCGCGATGGGGCAGATCGCGACGGGTGCTGTCGCCATCATGAAGGGAGAAGCGCATCCCGACGCAACAGGATGTGCCTGTATCCACCGCTCTCCCGCCGCCGGCCCGGGACCGCGGGCCAGGCTGCTGCTCTGCATCGATCAACCCGATTGGAATCTGGACAAATGACCCCAAAGGGACTCTCGGATACAAGACTGCCCGTCACCGTGTTGTCGGGCTTTCTGGGTGCGGGGAAAACCTCTCTCCTCAACAACATCCTCGCCAACCGCGAAGGCCGCCGCGTGGCGGTCATCGTCAATGACATGAGCGAGGTGAACATCGACGCCAGCCTGATCGCGCAAGGCAGCGACCTGTCTCGTACGGAAGAGAAACTTGTTGAAATGTCCAATGGCTGCATCTGTTGCACCCTGCGGGAAGACCTGATGCAGGAGGTCGCGAAACTGGCGAACGAAGGCCGCTTCGACGCCCTTGTGATCGAAAGCACCGGCATTAGTGAGCCAATGCCTGTCGCCGCGACCTTTGATTTCCGAACCGAAGACGGGTTCTGCCTCGCAGACGTTGCCCGCCTGGACACAATGGTTACCGTGGTCGATGCCGCCGCCTTCCTGCGCGACTATTCCAGCACCGACTCTCTGGCACGCCGCGGCCATGTCGCGGGCGACGGCGATACCCGCATGCTGGTGGAATTGTTGGTGGAGCAGGTGGAGTTCGCCGACGTTATCGTCATCAACAAGGCCGACCTGGTGCCTCCCAAGGCTTTGGGCCAGCTTTCCGGTATCCTGTCGACCTTCAACACCAAAGCGGAGATCGTCAGCGCGGTTAACGGGCAGGTGCCGCTGAAACATGTCTTGGACACCGGCCGATTCGATTTTGCGCAAGCCCAGCAAGCGTCGGGCTGGGCGCAGGCGTTGTCGGGAGAACATGTTCCGGAAAGCGAGGCATTCGGTATCACCTCCTTCGTCTGGCGCGCCCGCATGCCGTTACATCCGGCCCGGTTCAAGAAGGTGATCGAGTCCGATTTGCCCGGCGTGATCCGCGCCAAGGGCTTCTTCTGGCTAGCCACCAGGATGCCGTGGGCCGGCAGTTGGCAATTGGCGGGCAGCCTCGGCAAGCATGAGGCAGCCGGGCTGTGGTGGGCTGCCGCGCATCCCCAGCATTGGCCCGAGGACGCGGACTCGCGGAGATTGATCAAGGCTAACTGGCGCGAACCCTACGGCGACCGACGGCAGGAGATCGTTCTGATCGGTGTCGGCATGGACCATGTGGCGTTGCGTCGGCGCTTGGATGCGTGCCTGCTTACCCCGAGTGAAATGCGGGCCGGCGTGAAGGCATGGGCAAAATTGCCCGACCCATTCCCGGTCTGGGGCGCGGAGTAGGGACGAAGCCCGACCGGAACACGTCACCGATCACCGAATGACCGCCGCGGGTGTGGTCCCTACGCCTTTCCCATCCACGCTAACCGTTCCACAATGGCGGGTGCCAACACGGGTTGGAGAAGGGGCCGCGCGTGGATTTCGACATCACCCAGGAACAGTTCCGGTTGCAACAGCGCTGCCTGGAATTGGCGGCGGACTTCACCACCCGCTCCCCTCAGCATGATCGCGACGCGTCCCATCCCACCGAGAACTATGACCAGTTGCGCAAGGAGGGCTTTCTCCATCTGACCGTCCCCAAGCAATGGGGCGGAACCGGCCACGACTTCCTGACCCACACGATCGCCTATGAGGCGTTGGGACAGGGCTGCCCCTCAACGGCGCTGGCATTCAACATGCACGCTTCGGTGGTGAACCCGCTGCTGGAAAGCCCCGAAGTCACCGACGAATCCAAGCGTTATGTGGCCGATCTGGTGGTGCGACAGGGCAAGATGATCGGCGGCAACTTCTCCGAGCCAACCCATACGTCGATCATCGGCGAACGCCCCTTGAGCGTGCGGGCGCGCAAGGTGAAGGGCGGCTACAGCATCACCGGGCGCAAGATGTTCGCCTCGATGCTGCAAGCCACGGATTATGTGCTGGTGCTGGCCTACCCGGACGAGTCGACCAGCCCCCGGGCCGGCATGCTGCTGCTGGTGCCGCCCGACGCGCCCGGCCGCTCGGTGAATGCCAACTGGGACGTGCTGGGCATGCGGGCCACCCGCAGCGACTCACTGATTCTGGACGATTGCCGCGTCCCGGACAGCTCGGCCGTGTTCCGGACAGAGGATTTGCGAAATTTCCGACTGTCCTATTTTAACTGGTTCTGGGGTTCATATACCGCCGTTTACCTGGGGCTGGCCGTGGCCGCCTATCGGGAGACGATCCGGGTGGTGCGGGACCGCCAGCCCCCGGGCTACGCCCAGTCCCTGGCCTATCACCCCGATGTCCGCCGCCATGTCGCAGAAATGAGTGTCGACCTCGAAGCCGCTCGGCTGATCACCTACCGATCCGCCTGGCTCAGCGCGACCCAGGGACCAACGCCCGAGACCACAGCGGCGTTGTATCGTGCCAAATACATGGTTGGGGAGGCCGTCAGCCGCATCACCCGCACCGGCCTGACCCTCGGCGGGGCGCACGGCATCTTCAAGGGCAATCGCATGGAGCAACTGTTTCGTGACGGGGCTGTCGCGCCCATCCAACCTCCAGCTGCGGATTTTTGTCTATGGAGCATGGGGACGCACGAGTTGGGCCTTGACCCGGAGGATCTGCTGCCGCCCATGCGGCCGGAGTAATGCATCCCGCGCAGTCCTCGACCGGGAGCGCCAGCCACAGCATTCACACATCCCGGCCACGGAGAAAATCCTCCCCCTCCCCTTGCGGGAGGGGGCGAAGGGGAGGGGCAAAACCGCACGGATATTGCGTGAAACCTCTCCCGCCCCCCCTCTCGCAAGGGTAGGGGGAGGATTTTCTCCATGGCCGGGATATCCATAACTCTACCAGCCCCACCCGAGAGACGATGACCCAGGGCCGTTGAGGGCGTAGAAGACGCTGGTGACCTTCCCCCAACCTCCCCAAGCCGCCCTCGCCGCGATGGACGCGCTGATCCGCCAGGACCCCGACCTGGGCGGTATCCTGGCGCGGGCCGGTCCGCTGCCATGGCGCGCCCGCCCGCGCGGATTTCCTGGTTTATTGCAGGCGATCGTCGCCCAGATGATCTCCAACCAGGCCGCCGCGGCCATCTGGGGTCGCTTGCGGACGCTTCCGGGTGCCTTGGATCCCGCCGGGTTGCTGCAATTGCCCGAGGACGATCTGCGCGCGGCCGGTCTGTCCCGGCCCAAAGTTTCGCATGTCCGCTCCCTGGCCACGGCATTCCTCGATGGAACCTTGGACGCGGTCCGTTTGGCCAGCCTCGACGACACCGCCGCCATCGCCGCCATCGCCTCCGTCCGTGGGCTCGGTCCCTGGACGGCAGAGGTCTATCTGCTGTTCGCGGAAGGGCGTTTGGATGTCTTTCCGGCGGGCGACATTGCCCTGGCCGGTTCGGCCGCCGCTGTGAAAGGGCTGGACCGACGGCCCAACCCGGTGGAGCTGCGGACTTTGGCCGAACAATGGCGTCCGGCAAGGGCCATGGCGGCCCGGCTGTTATGGCATCATTGGCGGCACCTCACCGGGCGCCCGGCGATGGATGATTTTCCCGCGGATTGACCCGGTTCGACGCCGGAAGGCGTTGGTTGCTAACGAAATCTTTACCCAGGCTCGCCATCCTACATACGTGGCCGACATCAACCTGCCTCTGACCCAGAGCTATCATCCCTCCAGCTTCGTCGAGCGAGGGGTCGCCATCCCGGTGACCACCCCTGCCCTTCTGGGCGCACGCATGCGTCCGGCGCAGCGGACCGGCACTGAATTCATCATCCCCAATCCGTCGGGTGGGCGCGGCGTCTACATTCTGGATTGGGGTGGCGTGCGCCAGCTCTGCCGCCCGACCGTGCATGACACTCTGCTGCACCAGCGGGTCGGGCGCTTGCCGAACATGACACCGTCGGGCGTGCGCCAGATCGCCCGCGAGATCGCGGGCGAGGGCCTGGCCGGCCGGGATGCCCGACGCGCGGCCGACGCCGCGGCGCAAGCGGATGCCAAAAGGGTGCTACTGGCCAATTTTCTGTTGCTGATGACACTCGTCGAGCAGGTGGAACCCACCGGGATGGTGGTCCAGGAAGCCATGAAGCGCACCCCGGAACTGGAACTGCGCGCCAGACAGGCCATCCGACAGATCGCCCCCAGGGTCAGCGCGCATCCGACTGCCATCGCGGCTGATCTGGAAGTCCTGGCCAGCCTGTTTGCCCATGGCGGATTGGACCCCTGGGGACAGTCGCCCCGTCTGATCAGGCTCGTTGCGCGCATGCGGGACTTCCGGGATCGCCTGATCAGAGACGCCCAGCAGACCCCTGATGAGGCACGGGGTGGACTGGCCGCGTCGTTGGTCACCTCTATCGCGACCTTCATCCGTTGCGCCGAAATCCTGATCGCGAAGGCGCACGGAAGGCTGGCCGATGTGGTGGGATTGTTGGGCGCATGGCATGCCACCCCAGCCGATATCCAAACCACGATTGCCCGTCCGGATTGGCTGTTGGATGGCTGGGAACAGATCTGCCTGCTGGCAGAGGATCCGGCCAGCGTGCATGATTCCCATGCCGTGATTGAGGAGGTCGCGCAACTCGTGCCCCTGCTGCCAAGAGAGGCGATGGAATGGCTGGGGGGCGGTTTGACACCGGATGCGCTGGAGCCGTCCCAACGCGCCATGGAGCAGGCGATGCCCAGGCGCCATGGGGGGGCGTCATTCGGCCTGGTCGCGCGGAATGAGAAACTTCGCGCGATGGGTGTGTAGGAAGGGAGGCAGCGATCGGATGACACGTCAGCCGACCCGTTCGTCGGATCCTGCGATCCGGGCGATCTCACGCACCCTGATGGAGGCCGGCGACGAGCGGGTCCTCCAGATCGTCCGCATGATCGACGGCATGGCGGATCGTGGCCTCGCGGACGAGATGATCGCGCCGCTCCGCCCACGCTTGGCCCGCCTGCGGCCACCCCGTCCGCTGACCCTGGATAGGCTGCTGTTCACGATCTTCGACCCGATCATCGTGCCCGTCACACGCTGGCGCCCGGGGACGGCGACCTTGCCGCGCACCGTATTGCGGTCGCTGGCGGCGACGACCCGGGCCGGTCTCGGTTCGGCAGCACGGGCGATCGAGGAAACGGTTAAAGGCCATACCGTGAACGACCGCGACGTGGCATTGGAGGCCGGGGGCCTGCTCTGGCCAGGTGCGGGCGAGATCATTTTCGCCGCCCCAGCCCCGCTTGAGTGGGAAACGACTGGCCTGAACATGAGTTTTTATCCACCGCTGGCGCGTGTGGTCGGCGCCCTGCTGACTGAAGCGGTGACTTTGGAGACGATGCTGAGTGGGGGCCGCGATCCCGATCCGCGAGCGATTTCTGCTTTGCTGGAACGGATCGGGCTGCGTGCTCCCGAGGCGCTTCCTGTTGCTATGGTCCTGTTGGTGACCCGCGCACCGAGCCTGATCGCTTCGATCGCTCAGATGGCGGCGGCGAAGCTGGTCGGTTCTGAGGTAACCCTCCGCCCCGCCTTGGATCAGGCGATTGAGACGTTGACTGCGCAGTTGGAACAGGCCGATGCGGTCGAAGAGCGCATTCACTCGGTCAGTCTGGCCGATGTTGGGTCCGCGGTGCGTCGGGTTTCGATGCTGTTGCAACAGCTCGGGGACGATTCCGCGCCCGCCCCGCGACGGGAGCGGATCAAGGCGATCCGCCGCCAACTGGACGCGAGCTGCCGGAGCCGGTTCGCCGATGGGCTGACGACCGACTTCATCGCGCCGCTGCGGTCGAATCTCGGTGTCGCCGGCGACGATCCGGTCGAACGGTTGGAGGACGCGGCCAGGGGGCTACGGGCGCTGGAGACCGAGGCGCGGGGTGTCGGGGGTGGGGAGACTTACGACAAACTATTGCGCCAGGCCGCGGAGATCGTCCGCCAGACCCCGGGTGCGGACGCGATGGGGCGAGCGGATAAGGTTCGGTTGGTGGAGATCCTGGTAGGGCCGGAGGCAGCGCTGGCGATGCTGGAAGGCGTCTTCTGACTCGCAGCTGATACCACTTGCCCCTGTCAGCGACTGATATCCGCGCGGGCCGGTGTTGCAGCCGCGCGCGAAATCACAGAGATGCCAGCGGGCAGATGCCAGCGGGCAGATGCCGGTGGGCCGACCGTTCAGGCCGGTGCGGCCACCGGGGACGGAAGCCGATGCGGCAGTTTTGCGACCACGGCGATGGTCAGGGCCGCCGCGATGGCCAGGATGTGGAATAGCGTGTCGAAGCCCCAGCGGTCATGCACGAAGGCGATCAGTGGCAGGGCGGCGGCCAATACGGTGAAGCTGACGACGTAGCGGACGCCATAGATCCGGGCGCGGAACGCCCCACTGGCCATTTTCCCGATCATGTAGTCATTGATCGGGATCTGGCCGAACGCGCCCAGCATGAAGCCGAAGGCGACGGCGAGCGCGATGGTGTCCTGCAGCCCTGGCATGATCCCGAAGAACACGAGTTGGATGGCTGCGACGGTCAGGAACACCGGCCTCGGGCCGTACCGGTCCAGCATCTTGCCCACGACGAGTTGGGCCATCGAGGCGACCGCGAACACCACGAACGCGAACATTCCGACGACAGTCGCGACGTCGGCCCGCATGGGAAGACCAGCGACACGGGCCCAATCCGAGACCACATGGGCAACTCCCTGCAATCGCTCGTCGAATATCTTGGGCAAGGCGAAGGTGGTCGACTGAAAGATGATGCTGGAGATGGCCGTCGTTGCGAACACGATGACCGAGACCCGGATCAGCAGCGCCTTGTGGTCCGCGGCCAACGCGGGTGCCGCGATGGTCGGCGGAGCTTGGGGCGTGGCGTGCTCGTCCGCGATCTCCGGCCAGCGCAGCAGGGCATAGGCCGCGCCGAGTGCGATGGAGATCACGCCGGGGACGACGAAGGCCACTCGCCAGCCGCCATTGTCGATGAAATAGCCGGTGAGCAGGGCGGCACTGGCGACCCCCAGATTGCCGAACACGCCGTTGACCGCGATCCGCATCCCGGTATTGCGCCATTTCCCGGTCACGATCGCCAGGCCGACCGGGTGGTAGATGGCCGCGAACATCCCGATCACGAACAGACCGAGGCCGATCTGCAGGGGCGATTGGGCGAACGCGGTGGCAATCGATGCCAGGCCGATGCCGAAGAAGAACACGCACATCATGCCCTCGCGGCTCCATTTGTCCGCTAGCCAGCCGGCCGGCAGGGAAAACAGGCCGAAGGCCAGGAATCCTGGTGTCGCATAGGCCAGCAATTCCCCATAACTCAGGCCCCATTCCCGCGTGAGGGCCAGGGCGGCGACGGTTGCGAATACCAGAGTAAACAGGTGGTCCAGGAAATGGCCGACATTCAGCAGCAGGAAATGCATGCGATCGCGGTTCATGGCGCGTCCCCCGACGGTTCTGATTGGTATCCTAGGATTGGCAGCATCACCTTGTCCTGCCAAGAAGTGTCGAGAAAACGCCATTCCGACAAACGATGAACGACATGACAAGGCCTCGGAGCACCGACCCACTGGACTACCAGGCCGTGCCGCGTCCGGTGGCGGCGATGGCGAAGGATTTTCCGGATGGGTTCCATGTCGCGCCACATTCCCATGCCCGCGATCAGTTGCTGTATTCGGTGTCAGGGACGATGCGGGTCCATACCGGCCAGGAGGCCTGGATCGTGCCTCCCGACCGCGCGGTCTACATCCCCGCACACGTCACGCACGCGATCGATATCCGGGGCGAAGTGGCGATGCGGACGGTCTATGTGCGCGGGGGCGCAGCGGACAGGCTGCCCGGGGCTCCAGCGGTGCTGGAGGTGTCGGACCTGCTGCGCTCACTGATCCTGGCGCTGATCGCGGAGCCGGTGCTGTATGACGAAGCAGGTCGGGGTGGCGCGATCGCCACCCTGATCCTGTCGGAGATCGCGGCCGCTCCGCCGCTGCCTCTGGTGCTGCCGATGCCACGAGATGCCCGGCTGCGGCGAGTCTGTTCGGCGCTTCTGGCCGATCCGTCACAGCAAGCCAGCCTCGATGCGTGGGCCGATCTCGCCGGCGCCTCGCCCCGCACCTTGGCGCGACTGTTTGAGCGAGAGCTGGGTTTGACCTTTTCAGTCTGGCGACAGCGGGTACGGTTCCACAGCGCCCTGGAGGCCCTGGTCAACGGCGAGCCGGTCCGTTTGATCGCCGAACGGAACGGTTACCGCAGCGTCAGCGCGTTTTCCGCGGCGTTTCGCCGGACCATGGGGTTCCCACCGTCCTCCCTGCGGGATGCGGACTGACCGGGCCATTCAGGCTGCGGCGCGGGCAAGGTCTCCGGCATCCGCCAAGGCCTCCACGCCCCAGGACTTGCCGACCAGTTCTTGAGTCCTGCCCTGCCCGATCACCGGTTCCGCCAGATCGATGAATTTCCGTTCCAGTTCGGCGTTGGTCATCGGGCGGGCGGCGCTGCCGATGCCGTGCTCGATCTTGCAGACATGGCGCTTGCCGTCGGTCATCGTAACCGTAACCTGGGTCGAGTCGGCGGCGAAGGCGGGATTGAGCGTCGCTTCCACCTTGCCCTGGAATGCCATCAGCGCCGGGTCCTTGACCGCGGTTTCCGTATCCATGTCCTGGATGCGAGCGGTGCCGCGGATGAAGGCGACGGCAGTCCAATGGTGCAGGCTGACATGGGCCTGCATCTCATCCTTTGGGTTGGGCCGGTTGCAAAGCGTCATGGCTCCTGGGGATGCCTCGATCGACACCGACGCGATCTGCTCGGCTTTAATCGACTGTTCCTGCCGCAGTTGCAGGCAGGCGTCGATGATCGGATGGATGACGATGCCGCAGGGATAGGGTTTGTAAGTATTGCGCAGGATCTCGAACCGGTGACCGAGATCGCCGGCGAGGGCATCGTTGTCGGGTATCTCGGCAAACACCGAGAGGAATCCGAAATGCCCTTCCAGGCCGGTCTGTGACGCGGTGAAGCCGCGTTCGGCCAACATTGCCGCGCGGAGGCCGGTCTGTCCGGCATGGGCGGGCATCATGGGGGTCACCATCGTGCCGTGCATGGCACGAAATCCGGAGGCCTGCGACAGAGCGATACCCATCGCCTGGCGCATGCTGCCGACATCCAGGTTCAGCAGTTTGCCGGCGGCGACCACGGCGCCGAAGCCACCGGTGATCCCGGTTCCCGACCAGGCCATGGTTCCCTTTGCGGGCGGGATGGTCAGCGCCTTGCACAACCGGCATTCCAGTTCCACGCCCAACATGAAGGCATGCAGCAGGTCACGGCCGCTGGCGGGACGCAGTTCCGCGAGCGCCAGCACGGACGCCGCGACCGGCCCCGATGGATGCACCACCGCCTGTGCATGGGTGTCATCGAAGCTGTAGATACTCGAAGCAAGGCCGTTGATCAGGGCGGCATGCAGGATGTCGGCGCGCCGGCCGCGTCCGAACAATGTTGCCTGCGGCGGTCCTGCAAATGGCCCGAGCGCCTTCTCCGCCAGATCGACACCCGTATGACGGGCGCCGCCGACAGTGCAGCCGACGATATTGAAGAAAGCGCGCAAAGCCTCCTCCCGGACCGCATCCGGCAAATCGGCCGAGCGGCTGGATACCACATAGTCGGCGAGGCGTGCGGTGACCTCATGTGGAGCATAAGTCATGGCGATTCCTTTCGCTTACAGCGACCGAGTGGCGCCGCCGTCAATATCGATGATTGAGCCTTGTATGAAGTCAGCCTTTTCCGATGCCAGAAAAGCCGCTAACGCGCCAATCTCGTCGGGTCTGCCGACTCGGGTCGTGCCGTGGGAGGACAACAGATACATGAGCGCATCTTCGCGTCCGCAGGACCGTTCGCGCATTGTGCGTTCCACATTGCGGGCGAATCGGTCGGTTTCGATGAGTCCGGGATTGATGGCATTGACCCGAACACCTTGGGTAACACCGATATCCGCCATGGCCTTGGTAAAATTCAGCAATGCAACATTGACAGATCCGCCGATGGTAAATTCGGCCGAACCGGCGCGGGACCCGATGCCGACGATATTGATGATCGATCCCTTTGACTGGCGCAGATGCGGCCAGGCGGCGCGGGTCAGCCGGACATACCCATGGAACTTCAGTGCGAATCCATCCTGCCAGTCTTCTTCGGAGAGTGCGAAGAAATCGGCCCTCTTGGTCGCGCCCGCGTTGTTCACCAGGATGTCCAACCGACCAAAAGCCGCGATGGCGGCTTCAACCGCGGCGGTTGCGGCCGCGGGCCTGGTCAAGTCGGCGGCATGAACCGCGGTGCGGACCGAGGCTGTATTGGTGATTGCCGACGCGACCTCTCGCAGTTTTGTCTGATCTCGGGCGACCAGGCAGACATGGATTCCCTCGCGAGCGAATTCGGCGGCGATTGCGGCGCCGATGCCACGACTGGCGCCTGTGATCAGCGCTACTTTCCCGTTCAGACCAAGTTCCATGCAAGCCTCCCGATACCATTGGCTGCGATCTTGGCGGTCATCTCGACCGGCAGCAACCTCGGCAAGGAGAATTCACTTCCAAATCGTGCGATAAGGCTATAGCAATACAGATGTTGATGGTCTAGAAGACCTCAATTGGGTTGCAGGAAAGCAATATATGGCAGATGATGTGTTGGGCTTAACGGCCCAGATCGTGAGCGCGCACGTTACCAAGAACGCGGTCTCGGTCGAAGAATTACCGTCCCTGATTCGGGAGGTTTACAAGACGCTGGCAAGCGTGGGCGAAGTTGTCGCCGCGCCGGAAGCGCCGAAGCCGGCCGTTCCAACCACCAAATCGGTGTTTGCCGATTACATGGTGTGCCTGGAATGCGGCAAGCAAATGACCATGCTGAAGCGGCATCTGATGACCGAGCATAACCTGACGGTCGACGAGTACCGCGTGAAGTGGAGCCTGCCCGGCACCTACCCGATGGTCGCGCCGAACTACGCCGCCACCCGCTCGGCTCTCGCCAAGGAAATGGGACTCGGCAAAAGTCGTAGTGCTCCCATGAAAAAAGCAGGCCGTAAGGCCGGTGGAAAGCGGTCAGCCAAGGGTTGAACCCGTCGATCGCAAATGATGATGGCATCTCCCTCGCGGCTGTTTGAAGCCGCGAGAGACTGCTGGAATCCAGATCTGTTAGCGGCCCTTGAACGCACGCGGCTTCCGTTTCTCTTTGAACGCAAGCGCCGCCTCGTGGAAATCTTCCGATAAATATAGCTTCATTGGCGCCTGCTGGAATGCGGCCTCACGCGTGTATTCGCTCAGATACCAACGCCGCGTCCGCACTGTCGCCCGCACCGACAAAGGTGGATTCGCGGCAACCGCGCGGGCCAGTTCTTGCGCAACATCCATGAACGTTCCCTTGGGGGCAACGCGGTTGATGATGTTGGCGGCCAATGCTTCCTCGGCGGTGAAATAACGCCCAGTTAACGCAATTTCATCGCCGAATGCACCCGCGCCACGGAAGTGGAATTGCGCCCAGTGCTTCGCGGCCCCAAGCCCGCGGGAGGTTTCGGTCAACTGAAACCGCGTACCTTCCTCGGCGACAATCAAATCGCAGTCCAGCACCATGCCCAGGCCCAGTCCAAGAACATATCCGTGGGTGGCCGCGATAACTGGCTTCCAATTGACGGACTGGGTCAGCAGGTCGCCGGAATTCGCGCCATGTCCCTGCGGACCGCCGAGTCGCTCAAATTCCTCCCGCGAGCGCAATTGGCGTTGATGCACATCGGCGCCACTGCAAAACGCTCGGCCACGACCGCACAGGATCGCCACATACGCGTCCGGGTCGGCATCGAAGCGGCGAAACGCCGTCATCAACTGGCGCACCACTTCGTCACTGACAGCATTCAGCTTCTCCGGACGGTTCATCGCGATCGTCGCGATATGGTCCTTGCATTCATAGTCGACATAAACCCGTTCATCGGCTTCCGACATCGTTTCCCCCAACCACCTGACATTCCTGATAGCGAGGTGTACCGTAGGCAGCGGAAAAGCAGACTGTAAAGCGGAACGGGGGAACGGTACGATGCCATTGCTGTATGAAAAGCGCGGTCATGTCGCGGTCCTGACACTCAGCCGGCCCGAGGCACGCAATGCCTGGTGCGCGGAATACAACGAAGGGTTCCTGGACCTGATGCCGAAACTGGAGGACGACCGCGACATTCGCTGCGTCATCCTGACGGGCGATCCCGCCGGCAACGCTTTCAGCGCCGGGGCGGACCTGAAGAACCCGAAGACCCACTCGCACGATTCGGTGGCGGACTTCCTGGAAGAACTGCCAAGCCGCCGGCGGGGCAGTGCCATCGCGTTGGTCTCGGACTTCGCCAAGCCGATCATCGCGGCGGTGAACGGCTATGCGATCGGCATTGGCTGTATCGTCACCTATAGCTGCGACATGATCGTCGCGTCGGAACGGGCCGAGTGGCGTCTGCCGCAGGCCGGGCTGGGTATCATGCCGGCCCAAGGCGGCACCATCCGCCTGGCGCGCTGGGTGGGCAAGGGCCAGGCCATGCGCGCCGCCTACGGCTTCCCGGTCAGCGGCGCGGAGGCCTATCGCATGGGCCTGGCGCAATGGCTGGTGCCGCCAGAGGAAATGATGGCAAAGGCGATGGAAGTCGCGGAGCACATCGCATCCCTGCCGCCGCTCGCAACAAGGGTGACCAAGGAATCGCTGCGCAGCGGCTTCGACTCGCCATTGTCGGAGGCGGTGCTGGGCGATCTCTACCGGTTCGCGGCCTTGGAAATGACGGAAGACAAGGCGGAAAGTCATCAGTCCTGGCGGGAGCGTCGCAAGCCCAGCTTCAAGGGGCGCTGATCATGGCAACCCCGCTCGCCGGTGTAACCGTCCTGGATTTCGGCCAGATCTTCCAGGGCTCCTACGCGACGTTGTTGATGGCCAAGGCCGGCGCCAATGTCATCAAGATCGAACCGCCGGGAGGCGAACCGCTGCGCCGGCGGACGCCGCCCGGTGCCAAGGGCACGATGTCGTTCGCGATGCTGAACGCCAACAAGCGCGCGGTGACCCTGAACCTGAAGACGCCACGTGGACGCGAGTTGCTTTTTGAAATGGTCAAGCGCGCCGATGTGCTGCTGGAGAATTTCGGACCCGGCTCGATGGATGGGATGGGCGTGGGCTGGTCCGTTCTGCACGACATCAATCCCAGGCTGATCTACGCCACCGGCACCGGCTACGGCATCAGCGGCCCCGACCATCAGGCTCTGGCCATGGATCTGACCGTGCAGGCCGCGTCCGGCATCATGAGCGTGACCGGCTTTCCCGACGGCCCGCCGGTGCGCGCCGGGGTTACCGTCGCCGACTTCATGGGCGGCGTGCATGTCTATGGCGGCATCATGATGGCGCTGTATGAGCGTGATCGCAGCGGGGTCGGTCGCCTGGTGGAAGTCGCGATGCAGGAGGCGGTCTATTACACCCTCGCCGGATCGTTCGAGGGCCTGTACCGCACAGGCAAGGTGCCGCCCCGCAGCGGCAATCAGTCCGGCGGCGCCATCGCGCCCTATGGCGTCTATCCGGTGAAGGATGGTTTCGTTGCCATCCATACCGGCACCGAGCAGCATTGGCACAATATCCTCGATGCCGCCGGCCGTCCCGAAGTCAAGGACGACCCCAACTTCCGTACCATGCATGACCGTTCGGCTCGCTTGGCGGAAACCAACGCCATTGTCACCGCCTGGACCAGCAGCCTGACGAAGGCCGAAATCGCCGCCCAGGCCAAGCAGTTTCGCATTCCCGTCGCTCCGGTGCGTGACGTGCGGGAAGTAATGCACGACCCGCATATGCATAGTCGCGGCATGTTGGAGTGGGTGGATCATCCCGATCTCGGCCGGGTTGTCTTGCCGACCACGCCGATCCGCCTGCACGGCACCGATATCGCGCCCACCATGCCGAGTGCACGGGTCGGACAATACAACGACGAGATCTTTGGCGACTGGCTGGGACTGTCAGCGGAAGAACTGGCGGATTTGCGCAAGAACGGGGTGATCTGACGCATGAGCACGCAACCGAACTATCCCCTCGCGGGGTTCACCATCCTGGACCTCACGCAATTCTACCAGGGCCCGTATGCGACGATGATGCTGGCCAAGGCGGGCGCCGATGTCATCAAGATCGAACCGCCCGGCGGTGAAAGCCTGCGTCACATGGCTCCGGCCGGGAAGGAAGGTGGCTTCCCGGTGGTGATGCTGAATGCGAACAAGCGCGGCGTCACCCTCAATCTGAAGACCGAGGAAGGACGCGCGCTGCTGAAGAAGATGGTCCTGAAAGCCGATGCATTGGTGGAGAACTATGCGCCCGGCGTGATGGACCGGCTGGGCGTCGGATTCTCGGTTCTGCATGAGATCAATCCGCGCATGGTCTATGCGTCGGCCACGGGTTTTGGTCTCTCCGGCCCCGACCGGGACAATTTGGCCATGGACTTCACCATCCAGGCAGCCTCCGGTGTCATGAGCCTGACCGGCTTCCCTGGCGGGCCACCCACCCGCACCGGCGCGCCCTATGTCGATATCCTGGGGGGCGCACATCTCTATGCCGGCCTGATGACGGCACTGCTGGAGCGGGAGCGCACCGGGATCGGCCGTCTTGTCGAAGTGGCGATGGTAGAGGCGGTGTATTCGTGCCTCGCGACCGGTCTGGATCAGTATTTTCGCGCCGGCAGCAAGGTGCCCGCCCGCAGCGGCAACGCCTTCGCCAACTTCAACCGCGCACCCTATAATGTGTACGAGGCGAAAGACGGCCACGTCGCTGTCATCCTGGTCACCGAGGCGCAATGGCAGAACCTGCTGCGCGCCATGGGCCGTGACGACCTGAAAGACGATCCCCGCTTCATCAACAACGATGCCCGCGTCAAGCATTACGACCAGACGGAAGCCCTGGTGAACGCCTGGACAAACACCCATACACGGGCCGAAATCTTCGCCGCCACAAGTCGCTTCAAGATCCCCTGCGCACCGGTGCGCGATATCGAGGAAGTCATGCACGACCCGCATATGCACCAGCGCGGCATGCTGGAAACGGTCGAGCACTACGACTACGGCCCCGTCGTGCTGCCCAACAGCCCGCTGCGGTTCCATGGCGCCGACAAGGTCCCAACCCGGGTCAACCCGCATGTCGGCGAGCACAACATCCCAGTCTACCGCGACCTGTTCGGCCTGTCCGACCAGGAGATCGAGCGGCTGAAAGAATCAGGAGCCATCTGACATGAACACCCCAACCCCCATGGCCAATGGCCGCATTCTGCTGGGTCGAGAGGGCGATGTCGCGATCATGACGTTGAACGATCCGTCGGTGCTGAACGCCTTCGGCATGAAACTGCGCCAGGACATGACCCAGGCGCTGGATGCGATCGAGGCCAGCGACACGCGCTGCCTGATCATTACCGGCTCCGGGGCGGCATTCTGTTCCGGGGCCAATCTGAACGACCGGGATCGCCCGCCGCGCGACCGTCAGGCGGAAGCCCGCGGCGAGGTCAAGACCGACCTGGAAACCTGGTACCATCCAACCTTCCAGCGCTTGCGGTCGTCATCGATCCCGATCGTCAGTGCGATCAATGGGATCGCGGCCGGCGCCGGCATGAGCCTGGCGCTCTCCGCCGATATCAAGATCGCCGCCCGCTCGGCCTCCTTCCTGCAAGCGTTCGCGCGCATCGGGTTGGTCCCGGATTGTGGCTCCTCTTACATTCTGCCGCGGCTGATTGGTCAGACCCGGGCGCTGGAATTGTCGCTGCTGGCGGAGCGGCTGCCGGCAGAAACGGCACTGCAATGGGGCATGATCAATCGTGTGGTGGAAGACGATGCCCTGATGCCGTCGGCGTTGGAGATGGCCGAACGGCTGGCGTCGGGGCCATCATCGTTGGGACTGATCCGGCGGATGTACTGGGACAGCCTGGAGAACACCTACGCCCAGCAATTGGAGACCGAGGGGAAGATGCAGTCGATCGCGGGCCTGTCCGAGGATTACGCGGAAGGTGTCGCCGCGTTCCGGGAGAAGCGCAAGGCGAACTTCAAGGGGCGGTAAGTCAGCAGGCCGGTCTCGGCGGTGGCGGCTCAGGCTTCGCCGGACGGGCTCAATTCGCCAGTTTGACCGGCTTGCGGGATGGTGAGCGCACGAGTTCCAGCCAGCGCTTGCCCTCCGCCAGTTTGGAATCCGCGCCGAATTTCCATGACAGTTGCGGGCTTGGGTCCCAGACCTGGACCGGCGCCTCGCCAAATCCGGGGACGCGCGGCCGCCCCGGGGTAGTCGGGTTCTCCGGGACGGGCAGACCAGACACCGGAAGGAACGGCGCGACCTCCCGCATCAGGTCGTTGACCGAGAATGGCTTGACGAGGAACGCGTTGGCGCCCGCGCGTTTTGCCGCGGCCCGCCGGCGAGGGGCGTCGATCGCGCTCAGCAGCACGATTGGCACCGTCGCATAGCCGTCGGTTCGGCGGATTCTGGCGCACGCGTTGTAGCTGGTGAAGATTGTCAGATCGATGTCCAGGATCACCAGGCCGGCCTGCATGGTGGTGGCGATTGACTCGGCCTCGGCCCCGTCGGCGGCCAGAATGGGGTAGAATCCCAGATCGGTGAAATGCTGACGCAGCACGTTTCGCAGATTGCGATCCGCGTCGGCGATGATGACGATCCTGCTCTCGGTTGACATGCAGGGGGATGATATCCACCGGACGTTGAAGAAGCGTTAATCGCCCGTGGACCGATGGCCGCACGGACCCGTCATCAGCCTGTTGCGCGATCCCGACATCCGCGCGCAAACTCTGGCCCCGAGCCGACAGGAGACGACCGATGAGTGCAACGGAATTGCGCAATGCCGACATCGACGCGGCGTTGAACGAGGCGAAGGAATCCTATGTCGCGCGCAACCCGAAAAGCCTGGCGCGGTATGTGGAAGCGACCGCCGTGATGCCCGGCGGCAACACCCGCACGGTCCTGCATTATGCGCCGTTCCCGTTGGCGATGGCGCGCGCAGAGGGTTGCCGCCTGTGGGATATGGACGGCCGCGAATATGTGGATTTCCTGGGAGAATACACCGCTGGCATCTACGGGCACTCACACCCGATGATCCGCGCCGCCGTGGATGGCGCTCTCGACGGCGGGATCAATTTCGGCGCGTCCAACATGACCGAGGCGCGCTTTGCCCGCGCGGTGTGCGACCGGTTCGGCCTGGACCGGGTGCGCTTTACCAACTCCGGCACCGAGGCCAACCTGCTGGCAATTTCCCTCGCTCGCATTTTCACCAAGCGGTCGAAAGTGCTGGTATTCGATGGTGGCTACCATGGCGCGGTGTTCGGATTCGCGGGCGGAGGGTCCCCGATCAACGCGCCGTTCGATTACGTCCTGGCGCCCTACAACGATATGGAAGCCACGCGCGCCCTGATTGCGACGCATGCCACCGATCTTGCGGTGGTGATTCTGGAGCCGATGATGGGCAGTGGCGGTTGCATCGCCGCGGCCCCTGAATTCCTGACGATGTTGCGCGCGGAAACCACACGCGTGGGTGCGCTGCTGATCTTCGATGAGGTCATGACCTCCCGCCTGTCGCCGGGTGGGTTGCAGGCGGTGCGCGGGGTGAAACCGGACCTGACCACGTTTGGAAAATATATCGGTGGCGGGATGTCGTTCGGCGCGTTTGGCGGCCGCGGCGACATCATGGACCTGTTCGACCCGCGACGCGCCGACGCGCTGCCGCATGCCGGGACGTTCAACAACAACGTCCTGACCATGTCGGCGGGCCTGGTTGGATTGACGCAAGTTTACACGCCGGACGCGGCGAATGCCTTGAACGCGCGGGGCAATGCTCTGCGGGAGCGTCTGAACGCCCTGTGCAAGGCGGCGGACGCGCCGTTGCAGTTCACGGGGATCGGGTCGATGCTGGCCGTGCACACAATGCGCGGACCGGTGCGCACACCCGCCGACGCGGCCAAGGGCGATCAGAAGCTCAAGGAATTGTTCTTTTTCGACATGCTGGCGCAGGGCATCTGGCTGGCTCGCCGGGGTATGATGACGTTGTGCCTGCCCATCGGCGATGCCGAGTGCGACAAACTGGCCGACGCGGTGCAGGAATTCCTGTCCTCGCGGCGTTCGCTGTTCGCTCAGGTAACGGCCTGACCCAAGCGGTTCACCGCATCGCGCGGTGAACCAGGCTATCGGCTACCTGGGTTAGTTTTCGCCTGGGTCGGCTTTTGCCTGGGTCAGTTTTCCAGCAGGCGCCGCAGCAGCTCGACATCCTCGGCGAATGAGCCGTCGCGTTCCATGAGTTCGCCGACGCGGGAGACCGCGTGCATCACCGTCGTGTGGTCCCGGTTGCCGAATTTCCGGCCGATTTCCGGCAGGCTTCGGCTGGTGAGTTGCTTCGCCAGATACATCGCAATCTGGCGCGGGCGAGCCACCGCGCGCGACCGCCGAGGCGAAGACATATCGGTCAGCCGCATGCTGTAATGTTCAGCGACCTTGCGCTGGATCTCCTCAATCGTTACGCGGCGTTCCAACGATTTCAAGATGTCGTGCAGAACTTCCTGTGCGGTTTCTAACGTGATCGGTCGATCGAACAGATTGGCATGCGCGATCAGACGGTTGAGCGCGCCCTCCAGCTCCCGCACATTCGTCGTGATTTTATGGGCCAGGTATTCCATGACCTTGACCGGGACCGCGACACCGGCACGCGCCGCCTTGGTCTGCAGAATGGACAGGCGGAGCTCGAAGGTCGTGGAGTGCAGGTCCGCGACCATGCCGCATCCCAGGCGGGTTCGCAGGCGGTCTTCCAAGCCGTTCAGATCCGATGGCGATTTGTCCGCCGAGACCACGATCTGCTTGCCAGCTTCGACCAAGTAATTGAAAGTGTGGAAGAATTCCTCTTGGGTGTTGTCTTTGCCGATCAGAAACTGCAGATCGTCGACCATCAGCACGTCGACATTGCGCAGCTGGTCCTTGAACTCCATGGTCGACTGGCTGCGGATCGCGGTGATGAAGCGATACATGAACTTCTCGGCCGACATATAGGCGACGGAGCACGGCTGGCGGCCGGCGCGCGTGGCGCCATCGGTCAGTTCCCAGGCGATGGCGTGCATCAGATGGGTCTTGCCCAATCCGACCCCACCATAGAGAAACAGCGGGTTGAATCCCGGGCTTGCGGGGTGTTCCGCGATGCGGCGCGCGCAGGCATGTGCAAACTCGTTCGGCTTGCCGACCACGAACGCGTCGAATGTGTAGCGTGCGTCGAGTCCCGCGTTGATGTCGGGACGCGGGTCGACCCGTTCATCCGTCACGGCATCGGGAGACGCGACAACGCTGGTGGAAGACTCGCCGCTGATCGCGGCGTTTGCGCCCCCGACCCGTATGTCAACGCGTCGGATCGCCGGGTTTTCCGCCTGCCAGAGCGCGTTCAAGCGATCTCCGTAGCGGCTGCGCACCCAATCTCGCAGGAAGCGTGTTGGCAATGTGACGGTGATTTCGTCACCGTCCAGACCGGCGAGGGTCATTTGTCGCAGCCAGGTGCGGTATTCGACCTCCCCGACCTCGCTCTGCAGTCGACCCCTGATCCGCGCCCACTGTGCGGCGAGTTGCGGCATATCCACGATCCCCCGCTCAGTGGTTGCGCTCATTTTGTGCCCCCTGCCCAGACGGCCCGTTCGCCGTCGCCCGAGTTAGAATCCGGCGGGGACTCACGTCCCAATGTTGCCACAACCATGACGTCTTGATTTTCAATCTACTGCGCCTCGCCTGTAACGATTAGGTGGCTGGGCGTCTCGATCAGTAGAAGTTAGGCAATGCCGTCGGTGTGCGCAATAGGAATTATGCGCTCTCTGCAGATAGTAAAATAATTACAACAGATACCCAAGAACTCTCAAATCCCGCCAACAGAAATGGCGAGGTCGTTATTGCGCGCAACAAATATTAACAGTGCGCGATATTAGGGCCGCTCCCCGTTAGGGGAACGTCTCTATGTCGTCATTATGCGGGAGGTGGCCAGGGAGGTCAATCGATCCTGGCCACGATTGCACTACGAATTTCAGGTGGCGGAAATGGCCTTGATGCGGGCGGAAAGACGAGACAGCTTACGCGCGACCGTATTCGCGTGCAGAACACCTTTACCCGACGCCCGCTGCATCTCGGGCTGCGCGGCGCGCAGCGCCTCGCTCGCAGCGGTCTTGTCCCCGCTGGCAATCGCGATCTCGACCTTCTTGACGAAGGTCCTCATGCGGGACTTGCGGGCCTGGTTGCGGGCCGTGCGGGTGGTGGTCTGACGGATGCGCTTGCGAGCGGATGCGGTATTGGCCATGGTCTCTTTTGTGTTCGTCGTTTAACGGTGCAAACCGGGCCCGGAGACACCGATCAGAGGCCGGGTTTCTACGCACCGAACCCATCCGAGTCAAGGCAGTGTAGAGCCTCCGAATCACTGCACGAGAGCCGGGAGCGGTAGTCAGATTTGCAACATAAGCGGACATAGCCAGTGCAACATGCGCCTGAATCTCGGAAAATATGCCGAATATACAACCTGATATGACGTTATGTTACCATAGGTTGTATGATCGTGTGCGCGCTCGATCGTAGCGGCGTGTCTGAATGACCCAGTCGGGAGTATTTTGACTCCTGCATCCGCGGCCCCTACCTCGCCCTTCCGCCCGATCTGAGCACTGGCCGCAATCCAGGTCGCGACACAGGCACTCCCAGATGCCGCGGGTCGAGGCCCTCGCTGAACCTGTCTGCCATGCGGATAGGTTCGTGGCTCGCGTCGCCGCCTTGCGGTCACTCCTACGAGAGACATCAGCAACCGACGCAATTCCACCAAATGTGCGTCGGGTGGCACTCCACCCCATGGCCCGCGGGCAGGACAATCGGTTCGGCCGCAGGCGTGATCTCGCCAAGCCAGAACCGAGCCGACCGTGGAATTAACGTAGCATAAACGACCTTAATACGTTGCCCCGCACCGCTTACCACAATCATGACGGTTAAATGTCCCAAATGACCAAGTGTTTCACTCAGTTATCCACGCAATATCATGCAAAATGCCCTGAAATGTTACCCGCCATGACTGCCCGGATGCATTTTCGCATCACCGAGGGCAACGCCGCGTCCCCGAGCGCACTCCGTGGCAGTAAGAAACCATCCGCGGTGATAATCGGGACGCTCGCCGCGAACAGATCGATCTGCAACTCGAAATGCGTGAACCCGTGCCGCACCTGTCCGGCCGGCTGCCACGCCGCACGGATCGGCGCGTGCGCCAAAGCCTCCTCCCGCGGCCAAGCTTCGGCACGCCATGGTGTCCCGGGCAACTCCGTCATTCCCCCCAACAGCCCGGACGCCGGCCGCCGCCGCAACAGCACATTCCCCGAGGCATCCGTGACCCAGAAATGCGCCCCCATGCGGAGCGGTCGGACCCGCTTCGGCGCCCGCCGGGGCAACGCCGCTGCGATCCCCGCCTTCCGTCCGGAGCAGTCATCCCGCCAGGGGCACACCACACAGGCCGGCGTGGTCGGGGTGCACACGGTGGCACCCAGGTCGAACAGGGCCTGAGCGAAATCACTGGGACGGCCCATGGCGTCCGGGTCGCGCCCGAGGAGAGACGCGGCGGTTTGGATGACGGGTTTGGCCGTGGGCACAGGGATCTCGATCGCGAAGAGGCGGGAGACCACCCGCTCCACATTACCATCGACGGGCACGGCCGGGATGCCGAACGCGATCGCCCCGACCGCGGCCGCGGTATAGGCACCAATCCCGGGCAGGCTGCGCAGACCATCCAGATCCCGCGGAAATCCGCCGGACACCGCCACGGCCCGGGCGCAAGCATGCAGGTTCCTGGCCCGTGCGTAGTAGCCCAATCCGGCCCAGGCTGACAGAACGTCGTCCAATGGCGCGGCAGCCAAGGCCTCCACGGATGGGAAGCGGCTCACAAAGCGCTCATAATAAGGTATGACAGCAGTGACCGTCGTCTGTTGCAGCATGATCTCGCTCAGCCATACGCGGTACGGATCCGGGGTCTGACCGGGTTCCGCGCGCCAGGGCAGGCGACGGCGATGGCGGTCATACCAACCTAGCAGCGAAGCGGCGGGAGCGATGGCGGAGGACGACACACACGACGATATGACGAACGCGCCCCGGCACGTCTATGGGCCTCGTCCGGTCGGCGCATTGCTGCCGGCGCTGACCCGTCCGGCATTCGGTCGGAACGCGCCGGCCAGCGCGCAACTGCTATTGGATTGGCCTGCGATTGTCGGGCCTGCCCTGGCCCGGGTCACCGAACCCCGGCGTCTGTCGGCGGGCACGCTAACGATCGCCTGCTCCGGCCCGGTCGCCATGGAGTTGCAACATATGGCGGTCGAGGTCATCCATCGCATCAACGCCCATCTGGGCAAGGCGACGGTCCGATCGCTCCGCTTCATGCAGGTTGCCACCCAAGGAACGCTGGCCGCTCGGCCTTTACCCTCGCCCCGCGCCGTGGCCAAGGCCGAGGCGGCGGTCGGCGATATGCCACCGGGCCCACTGCGCGATGTCCTTGTCTCCCTGGGCAGCATCCTGCTCGGACCACGCAAGAGGAACGGGCCTGGCCCCGATTAGGTCGTCCGGGCTGTCCGATCGACGGAAATCAAGCTCTTCACGAATCGGACGCCCCCAAGCTAGACACACCAGATGTAGAGGTTCTCATGCCTATTACGCGCCGTCGGATACTAACTGTTGTTGCCGCTGGAACCGCCACCCATACGCTGGGGAGGGCTTCGTCGGTGTATGCCCAGGACACCAGCCAGACGGAACGGTCGATCGGCAAGCCGGACGCGAAGACCACGGTCATGGAATTCTTCTCCCTGACCTGTAGCCATTGCGCGACGTTCCACAACGGCACGATGCCGCAGGTGAAGAAGGAACTGGTCGAGACCGGGTTGGTCCGCATCGTCTTCCGCGACTACCCGCTGGACCAGATCGCGCTGACCGCGGCCATGGTCGCGCGTAGCCTGCCGCCCGACCGCTACGACCCATTCGTTACCGCCTTGCTCGCGACCCAGGACCGCTGGGTCTTCAACCGCGGCGTCAACCCGATGGAGGAGCTTTGGAAGATGGCGGCCCTGGCCGGCATGAGCCGACCAGGCTTCGACAAGGCCATCGCCGATACCAACCTGCGCGACTGGATCCTGCGCCAGCAGCAGGCGGACCAGGATCGCTGGAAGATCGAGTCCACACCCAGCTTCGTTATCAACGGCCAGAAATATTCCGGAGGCATGAGCTTCGAGGCGTTCCGCAAGCTGATTCCGGGATAGGGGCACAAGGAGTACGCGTTGCCGGTCAGTTTTCGTCGCCTTCGCATCGCCGGGTTCAAGAGTTTCGCTGAACCGACGAGTGTGGAGATCCTGCCAGGACTGACCGGCATCGTAGGTCCGAACGGGTGTGGCAAATCCAACGTGGTGGAGGCCCTGCGCTGGGCCATGGGCGAAAGCAGTGCCCGCAATCTGCGGGGCGGGGAGATGGACGACGTCATCTTCGCCGGCACCGTCGGACGCGCATCCCGCAATATCGCCGAAGTCGCCCTGTTCCTGGAGGAAACCGCCGGCCTCGCCTCGCCGCCCTTCCATGAACAGGCCGAATTGCAGATCGTTCGGAAGATTGAGCGCGGGTCGGGCTCCAGCTACCGGGTGAATGGACGTGAGGCGCGAGCCCGTGACGTGCAGACATTGTTTGCCGATCTCGCTTCCGGCGCGCGTGCCTCGGCGATGGTCAGCCAGGGGCGCGTCGGCGCACTGGTCGGTGCCCGGCCCGAGGATCGCCGTGTCGTGCTGGAAGAAGCGGCCGGGATCACCGGGTTGCACGCCCGAAGGCACGAGGCCGAACTGAAACTGCGTGCGGCGGAAGCAAATCTGGCCCGAGCCGACGATTTGCGCGGCCAGCTTGATGCCCAACTCGGTGGGTTGAAGCGCCAGGCTCGCCAGGCCAGTCGTTACCGCAACATCTCTGGCGCCATCCGTGAGGCGGAGGCCGAACTTCTGTCCGTCCAGCGCGCCTGGGTGGAAGCGGCGCGGATCGAGGCGCGGACCGCCTTGCATCAGGCTGAACTCGCGGTTGCCGCCGCCATGACCGCCGCAACGGCTGCGTCCGCTCGCGCCACCGAGGCCGCCGCTGCATTGCCAGCCCTGCGGGAAGCCGAAGCCGAAGCCCGTACCGCCCTGGAGCGGTTGCGGATCGAGCAGGAGCAGATCGCCGGTGCGGAGCAACGCGCCCGCGATGCTCTGACACAGGCGACCGGCCGCCTATCCCAGATCCGCAAGGACCTGGGCCATGCCGAACAGTTGCAGCGCGATGCATCTGCCACGGATGTACGATTGAGCGCGGAATTCGAGGCACTTGCTGCGGCGGAGACCGATTTTCCCGCCCGCGCCGCGGCCCTGGAGGCCGAAGCCATCACCGCGGCCGACGCGTTGCGCCAAGCCGAGGGCGAGGCAAATCGCGCCACCGAGGCCGCCGCCGAGGCGAATGCGCGGGCTCAGGCCGCCGCTCAGCTTCTGACCCAGGCGCAACAGCGGGCCGGTCGGGTGCATGAACAGGCCGCGCGCCTCAACGAAGAACGGGACCGCGTCCTCACCCAGCAGGTTGATGCGGCGAAACTGGTACAAGCAGCGGACACCGTGGATCAGGCGGAAGCCGGGGTGACCACGGCCCGGGTCGCGATGGATCGCGCCGAACAGGCGCGTGCAGCGGCGACGAACGCCTTGGCGGCTGCGCGGGAATCCCAGTCCGGTGCGGAGTCGGCGCGGGCAAAATTGGCGGCGGAATGTCAGGCTCTGGCCGAGATTCTCGCAGTGAAGGACGGGGAGCGGTGGCCGCCAATGGTCGATGCCCTGACCGTTCCGCCCGGCCTCGAAGCTGCGCTGGGCGCTGTATTGGGGGAGGAGTTGACCTCCGCCCTGAATCCCGAGGCCGCACGCCATTGGCGCGAATTGGCGCCGTTCGATCCCGTGCCAGGGTTGCCGGACGGCGCGACGCCGCTCGCTGCGATGGTACGGGGACCAGCGGTGCTGGATCGGGTCCTGTCGCAGATTGGTTTGGTCGAAAATGATGCCCCGTCGCTGGAGCGGCAGTCCGCTCTGGCGCCGGGGCAGGTATTGGTCTCGCGCTCCGGGGCGGTTTCTCGTTGGGATGGCTATACCATTCGCGCTGGCACGCCGGTCGCCGCTACGGTCCGCCTGCAACAACGCAATCGCCTGGCCGAACTGCGCGATCGTCTGGCCGACGCCGAACAGCGTGCCGCCGCCGCGCGAGCGGAACGGGCGGCGGCCGAAGCCGATGCCCAGGCCGCGAACCAGGCCGAACAGCAGACGCGCATTGCGCGTCGGGACCAGGAACAACACCTGGAACGCTCGCGCGCCACCCTCGCCACCCTCCGCAACCAAGCCGCCACCGCCACCGCTCGCCTTGCCGCGGCGGATGATCAACTGGCCCGAATCGCCGCCGACCGCGACGACGCTGATGCCGCTCTGGTCCGAGCACGCGCGACCCACGCCGAACTGCCGGACATCGCCGCGTTGCGAGCGGCCGTCGAGCAGGCCCGCGCGGCTCTGTCCGCCGCCCGAGCCCGAGAGTCGGCCGCTCGCGGGGAACGGGACAGCGCGACCCGCGATCATGTGGCCCGTACCAACCGAGCGCGAGTGATCGCGGCCGAACGCGCGGGCTGGGGCGAACGGGCCCGGGACGCGGCAGACCGGGTGACCGACCTGTCTGCCCGGTTGGCAGAAGCCGAAGCGCTACAGACCACGCTTATCCCCGGACCGGAGCAAATTGCCGATCGCCGGCGGCAGGCGGTGCACGCTCTGGAAACGGGGGAGGCCGCACATCGGCGAGCCGCCGATGCCCTGACCGCCGCCGTCAATCGATCGGGAGACACTGATCGTGCTGCTCGGGCAGCCGAGACGGCACTGGCGGCTCGCCGCGAAGACGCGGTTCGTGCCGAGGGTGCCGCACAGCAGGCCGACCATGCCTGGGGTGTCGTCGCAGAACGGATTCTGGAACGGCTGGGCGCGTCACCCGCACTACCGGAGCCTCCGGCCGAATTATGCAAGGAAACCGAGGAAAAATCCCGCCGCAAGCTGGAACGGCTGCTCAAGGAGCGGGAGGAGATGGGGCCGGTCAACCTGCGCGCCGAGGTGGAGGCTTCGGCGGTGGAGGAGCAGATCGCCGCCTTGGAATGTGAGCGTGCGGAACTGACCACGGCCATCGCCAAGCTGCGCGGGTCGATCGGTCATCTGAACCGAGAGGGTCGGGAGCGCCTCGCCGCGGTGTTCCAGCAGGTCGACCGCAACTTTCAGCAATTGTTCACCCGCATGTTCGGCGGCGGTCGGGCGCATCTGGCATTGGTGGGATCGGACGATCCGCTGGCAGCCGGATTGGAAATCTACGCCCAACCGCCGGGGAAGAAGCTGGCGACTTTGTCGCTGTTGTCGGGAGGCGAGCAGGCGCTGACCGCGCTATCGCTGATATTCGCGGTGTTCCGCTGCAATCCGGCACCGGTTTGCGTGTTGGATGAGGTCGACGCCCCGCTCGACGATGCCAATGTCGAGCGGTTCTGCACCTTGCTGGAGGATATGGTGCGCGATACCGGCACGCGCTTCATGGTGGTCACGCATCACCCGCTGACGATGGCGCGGATGGACCGACTATACGGCGTTACGATGCAGGAGCGCGGCGTGTCGCGGGTGTTGTCGGTCGATCTGGCGCAGGCGGAAGCGATGGTAGAGGCCCCCCGCCTGGCCGCGGAATAGACCCGAACAGCGGACGGGTCGCACTTGGATTGCCAGGCCGAGCGATGGTTGGAGGCGGTGGCGGTGGACGGAAGGCCCATGTCACCGGCATCGCGCGATACGCATCCAAGCCCCGACCAACCGAGGTTTGCGTGGTAGCGGCGCCCGACTGATCCGACACTGGTGCGGCCGTCTGACTGAGCGGGATGATGCGTCCATGCCCGCCGCGTCCCAGGATCGGGTGGCCGTCACGGCTCAATGTTGCATTCCAGGCGCTGGCAAGGGTGGACCCAGGAACGGCACCGGGTCCGAAGGCCGCGGCCGGCCGCTTTTGCTCATCCGGCCATACCCCCGCAACCTTCCGCTGATAGGCCTCCCCCAATTCCGGGGTCGCTGAGTGGTACCAGGCGGTCGCCTTCTCCCAATTCCCTGTCTGTGCACGCAATCTGGTCAGGAAGCGCGCCGCGTAATCCGCATTGGTGGCAGGATCGAACGCCATCTCCGTACTGGCGAACGCGTCGGGGTGATGCATCAGGTTCACCTGTGCGCACCCGACATCGATGGATCGGGTGCCCCGTGCGCGCCAGGCGTTCACCGCCGCGACTGCCTGGGCCTTGGTGTCGAAATAGAACCCCTGTCCCTCGACGTTAATCGTCCAAGGCCATGGACCGACTTCCCCGGTCGTCGGGTCTGCTCGGCCGCTCTCCACCCGGGCAATGGCGGCGAGGAGCCGCGCGGGTACCGCATGCCGTCGCTCCGCAGCCTCAATGGCCGAGCGGCAGAGACGGGACGCGGGAGATCCAGCCAAGGCGGCTAGGTTCTGCGCGTGGGCCGGCCAAGTGGCGCAGGCCAGAAGGATCATGATCAAGAGACTGCGCGGCATAAACGGACCGTAGCGGCCAAGTATGAACAGAACCTTGCCGGGCGGCGGAATCGGGTAAAAAATTTTTCTTGCTGCGATGCAAAATATCGCTTGCAGACGAATGATCGATTGGCTATGTTCCGTCTCGCAGCACCGAGGTCCTTGACCGAGATGTCTGCTTTCTTGGACGTTTCCTCCCTAAACTTGGCGGCGCTTCGTGCGCCGCCACTTTTTTTTTGTGGTTCGTCCCGGAGGTTGTCGGTAGCGCCTATTCGCCGATCAGACTGGGTGCCTCTCGGGTAATCGCTTCCACCAGGCTGGTCAGATCTCGCTGGACCGACGTGAACGACGCCGATCGCTCGATCCGGGCTTCATCCATATAGAGACTCCGCGCCACCTCGATTTGCAGCGCGTGCACCCTTTCCCGGGGGCGTCCGTAATGGCGGGTGATGTATCCCCCGGCGTAGGGATCGTTGCGCCGGACCGTATAGCCATACTCTGTCAAAGCCCGCTCCACGAACCGCGTGATCCGCGGGGAGCATGCGGTGCCATGCGCATCACCAAGCACGAAATCCGGTGCGAACGCACCGTTGCGCAGCATCGGGCGTCCCCCACCGGACCCAGCAGACGCACCATGAGATGCCCCGGCGGACGAGGGCCCAGGGGATTGACCAGAGGACGGCCCAGGCGATGGCATCGAGTGGCAGTCGATCAGCAGGCAGAACCCGTGCATCGCATAGGTTCCTGCGAGCATCGCGAACAACGTCTCATGGAACGGCCGCCAATAGGTCTCAACCCGCCGCTCGGCCTCCGCAAATGTCAGTTTCCCCCGATAGATCGTGTCCCCCGAGGCCACAACCCGGGCGATCGTGCCCAGACCGGCACTGACACGCGGGCTCGTCGTGTTAACCCATGGCGGCAGTGCGTCGGCAAACATCGCCGGATCCAGCTCCCACGGTTCCCGGTTAACGTCGCAATAGGCACGCGGGAACGTGGCAGACAGCAGGGGAGCACCATATTCAGGGGCCGCTGCGAACAGCTCATCGACAAAGCTGTCCTCGCTCCGCCGCAGGCTGTGGGAGTCGAGCCGTGCCGAGGCCAGGAACTCCGCCCCATAGCGCCGCCCTGAATGCGGGGAGGCGAAAATCACCGGGGCCGTCTGCAGTTGCGGGCGAACCACAATCAGTGGGGCATCTTCCTGCTGAGCGACCGGGGCGACGGGAACGTCCATCCCCCCATTGAAGCGGTGCCAGCCTTCCGTGTCACGCCCCCGCAGGCAATTCGTGGAACCAACCGGCCGGCAAATTGCAGCGAACCGACCTTCGGGTTCACGCCGCGAGCAATTTATCGCTTTCAGACCGAAGCTCCCCCGCCAGGCTCACCGGCGCACTACCGGCAATGTCCGTCAAAAGCCGCAGGACCGAGATTTCCTGCCTGGTCAGGCTGTAACGCTGGTTCACCCAGTCGCGGTAAAGGCCGGGGCGGCCTGCCCGGATCAACGCGACGGCCTGATCGACGCTGGCGAACAGACACTCATGCGGCCACAGGCGATCCGCGCCGGGAAATGCATGCACGACCGGGAAGGCGCCGACGGCCATGGCTTCCCCGATATTCATGCCGAAACTTTCATACATCGATGTGGACAGCAGAATACCCTTGTCCGCGTACCAGACCGGCATGTCAGCCACATGGCCGTCGAACTGGACCACGCCGCCCAGCCCCAGCGCACCCATCATCTGCCGGAGGTACCGCACGGTTCGCAGGTCGGTCAGTGCTCCGGCAACGTGAAAGCTGTAGCTGGGATCGAGCTGGTGCAGCCGATGCGCGACTTGCAGCAGCAGCATCGGATTTTTCTTCGGCTCCAGATGGCCGACCCAGGCGACCTTGTGACGATCGGGTGTGGCGGGCCGGAAACGGTCCATATCGATGCCGTTGGGGATGGTCACGGGGCGGACGACGCTCGCCAGCGCCGGAAACCGTTCCAGCAGAACAGCGGCGATATCGTCGGCCGGGGTGATGAGCTGCGTTACCTGGGTCCAATCCACCTTCGCCGGATAGTCGGTCTGCAATGCCTCGATCGAATGTAGCCGCAGGATGCAGGGCTTGCCGGCCAACACGCCGGACCGGGTGGCCCAGACGGCATGGTCCCAGCACCACTCCAGCCAGACGATATCCGCCCAGCCGATCGCTTCAGCCAATGCCTCGCCGGGTGCGAGGCTGACAAAGCGGGTTTCGAAAATCCGTTCCAGGGCGGGCAGCAGGGGATTGAGAAAACTGTCATGCCGCGTCTTCACACGATCGGCCAGCAGCAGGCGCGGCATTTGATTGCTCCGTCCAATGGTCACGGGATGCTAACCATCCTTGGTTGACGAATCTTGAACGGCGGGCACGGGCGTTGGTTCAGCCGGTTCCACTGGTTTCGCCGGCTCCTCCGCTTGCGCCTCGGTCCGTGGTTGCCCGGGCCGACCATCCTCGTGCCGACGATAGGCGTCGATCTGGCGCTGGCTGGGGATGGAGGAGGTCAATTTGCCGAACTCGTCATGAAACTCGATCACGACGAGGCCCAGTGCAGCGTCCAGGCGGAGGCTCGGGTTAACGTACGGTTGCGCCGTAGAACCCGACGCCGCCTGCGGGGGCGCAAAGGTTTCCTGGCGCGGTTCCGCGTGCGCCTCCGGGGCAGCTGGCACGGATGGGATCGGATGGATGGCGAGATCATTGGACATAGGCGGCTACACCGCATTCAGTGCACCGTCCTGGCGCTTACAACACCCGACCCCTACAACCATCCGGTTAAGCCAAGGTTAATTTCGGTCAGCCTTTTATGAGCACGATGGCCTCGATCTCCACCGAGATGCCGCCTGGCAGGCTTCCCATGCCGACCGCCGACCGCGCTGGCCGGCCATTGTCCCCGAACACGGCCACGAACAGGTCGGTGCAGCCGTTGATCACCTTGGGGTGGTCGCCGAAATCCGGCACCGCGTTGACCATTCCCAGCACTTTCAACACGGTATCGACCCGGTCGAGCGTGCCGAGGGCGGCGATCATGTTGGTGAGCAGGTTGAGGCCGCAGAGTTTGGCGGCGTCGTATCCCTGTTCCACGGTCAATGCCGCCCCGACCTTGCCGGTGACGCTGGTGCCGTTTGCATGGCGCGGACCGACGCCGGACAGGAACAGCAGATTCCCCGCCAGACGGAAGGGCACGTAATTGCCGATCGGCTTCGGCGGAGGCGGCAGGGTCAGGCCCAGGGCGGCAAAACTGTCGGTGGCGGACATGGTGTCGGGTCTCCCGTTCAAGTTGGATCGAGGCTCACGCGGCCTGGGACCGAGGCCCGAGGACTTCCAGCAGCCGGGTCAGGTCCGCCGCGCCGGTCACGGTTTCGATCGCACCGAGTTTCTCGAACAGCGGAGCGACATGGGCACGCGGCAAAGCGCGTTCGGCGCAGTCGGAGAATTTCGTCCATAGCTCCTCCCGCGTCATTGGGATGCCGGCCGGGCCACGGCTGGGATAGTCATCCACGCGCGATGCCAGGCGTTGGCCGTCGGTGGTGTGAACCACGACCTCGGCCCCCCATTGGAACGGCGAGTCCGCTGGCATGTCCGGGTGCGGCCTGGCCTCGACGCGTTGCATCAAGGCACGAATGGCGGGGTCGAAATGGGCCTGCCCCTCGAACTGGTCCAGCTTCACGGCGCGGTCGGTCAGGGCGCGGGCGATGCAGTACTGGATGCTGAACTTGGCACCCAAGGGAGTGCGCGGGTCGGGATTGTTGGTGTGCGGCAGGCGGCGAAGATGCGGCATCACCTCGATGCGGGCGACGCGGTCCGGTGTCAGGTTATAGGTGGTGGTCAGGTCCAGCATGCGGTTGATGGAGGCGTGCGTGCTGCCGCAACACGGATAGGGTTTCAGGCCGGGATCGCCGGGCCCCTCGCATTCGATCGGGCTGTACCAGTCGGCCAGGATTTTCGCGGTGTCGTAGGTGCCGGGGCCATTGAACACATCCAGGAAGCCCTGCTTGTGCTCGAACGTGCCGGCATTGGCGGTGAAGCCGCCTTGCACCATCAGGGCCGCGAACACGCCATTGCGGCTACCATGGCCGACATGCAGCGGTTTGGTCATGGTGCCGAAATTGGATTTCAGGCCGGACGCGAAGGACGCGGCCAGCCCGAGTGCCACCGCCGTCTGCTCGGGATCCATCCGCAGCAGACGGGTGGCGGCGGCCACGGTGCCGAAAATCCCCAAGGTGGCGGTGGGGTGCCAGCCTTTGTCGTAATGGTGGAAATGCACGCCGCGGGCGATGCGGCACATCGTCTCGAACCCGGCCACGTAGGCGGCGGCCAGATCCTGTCCGGTCGCGGGCACCATTTCCGCCAGCGCGATCAGCGGCGGGACGAGCATCGCGGACGGATGGCCGCCCATCACACCGGCCACATCGTCGTAATCCAGCGCATGAGATGCAGTCCCGTTCACCAGGATGGCATCCAGCACCGAGGTGCGCCGGTTCGTCGCATAGATCAGGGCCGGGCCGGACGCCTCGGCGACACCGGGGACGCGGAGCACGATGTTCGGACCGTCATCCGCCATCCCGGCGAGCGCACAGCCAACGGTATCGATGAACGCATGGCGCGTCCATTCGAGGGCAGTGGGCGTGATGTCCTGGAAGCGGAGCGCGTGGATACGGTCGGCGATCTGGCGGGCGAGGGGCATGCGGGGCCTCCTTTTATAAGGAGTATGACCGGGGATCGGGGGGATGGGAAAGGGCCGACCGGAAGGCGGCAAGCGGTTGTCGCCGGTCGGCCTGGGTGGCAGGGCCGGGTTGGCGTGCCGCATTTTCGACTGTCGCTGTGCGATTCCGGTGTGCGAACCGGTGCGAGAGCCGGGTTCCCGGGTTCTGAGGCCTCGCGATCGCGCAATTGGGGGCGGCCTGGGACATGGTGGAGCGCCGAATGTTTACTTTTTGTTCTATGATGAGACCGCAGGGACTGGCAAGCGAAAAGCGCTTTTGGCTCGTGTTGGGCGGCTTGAGGGCCACAATTCCAGGAAATTGCGCCGTTTTGCCCGGTTTGTGGGCAACGGTTAACGCGAACGGCTCGCATTTCGAGCCTGGGGCAAATGGGGCGCCGGTGCTCCAGGGCTGGGCTCATATGGCAGGTGCGGATGATCCCACAGCGACTTGATATGATGCGAGATACTGGGTCTCCTGAGATTTCACTTTAAGTACCAAGCCCGGGCTGTTCATTTCATATCAATGCGGATATCGCCGGTTTTCGTTACGAGTCAATGCGGGACTCGGGGGGTATTGTTCCGCTACCCGGCTGTTAACCGTCTGTTCACCCATGCCCAAAGTTTGATCAGACGGGCTTTTTCGTGCCGGTTGGAGCGTATCACGCAAAGAACGGCCTGCATCCGCCTTTGAGTCATTGGCGCCGGCGCCCCAATCGCGTTTGGGGCGATAGCGGATGCCGAACCGACCGCTCTTCTCAAGCCTCCCCGTCGCGGGTTAGCGTCCAACGTCGATGGGGGAAACCCATACGGGAGGCAACATGGCACTCACAAGACGGCAACTCGCCGCCTCGCTCGGCGCGGCAACCACGGGCGTGTTCCTGCCGCGCGGGGCGAGGGCGGATCTGGCCACCCTGGAAGCGGCGGCGCGCAAGGAAGGGTCTCTCACCTGGTATGTCGCGCAAATGAGCGGGCCCGCCGCGGAGGCGATGGGGAAGCGGTTCAGCCAACGCTATCCCGGCATTTCCGTATCGGTCATCCGCACCACCGGCCAGGTCGCCTATGAACGCCTGACCCAGGAGTTGAAGAACAGCGCGCCGCATTGCGACGTGTTCAGCTCCACCGACATCGCCCATTACCCAAGCCTGCGGGCGCGGGGCGCCCTGGCGCGATATGAGCCTGAGAGCGCGGGCCAGGTCGCGCCCGCCTATCAAGGGCTGGGCGAGAAAGGGTATTTCTACCCCACCACCGGGTCGTTGCAGATCATGGTCTACCACACCACCAGCGTGAAGCCGGAAGATTGGCCGAAACGCTGGACCGATCTGTTGGAGCCCAAGTTCCGCGGCCGCGTCGGCACCGGTCATCCCGCGTTCAGTGGCTATTTCGGCCAGTGGGTGCTGGCGATGCGCAAGATGTATGGATGGGAGTATTTCGACAAGCTGTCGCGCAACAAGCCGCGCATCGGCCGATCCGGCAACGATCCGATCACTTTGATCAATGCCGGGGAATGTCTCGTTGGCACCGGGCCGGTCAGCACGTCCCTGCAGACAGCGGCCAAGGGCAACCCGATCGGTTTCGTCTATCCGGAGGAAGGCGCTTTGCTGTGCATCGGTCCGTCGGCCGTGCTGGCCGCCGCGCCGCATCCGAACGCCGGACGGCTGTTCCTGGAATGGCTGCACAGCCTGGACTACGCCGAGGCGTGCGCGGAATGGTTCCTGGAGCCGGTGCGAGCGGATGCGCCGCTCATGAAGGGGGCGAAACCAATGAAGGATGTCAAGACGATCAACATGACAGCCGCGGAGATCACCAAGGAATTGCCGTTGGCAATCGAGCAGTGGCGCGACACGTTCGGGAATTGACCGGCGGGGGCATTGGATGAGGTTCAGCCGGGTTGCCGCGCCAGGGGGCACCCCGAATCCCAAACGGGAACCAGCCGACCTCAACCGACAGAACGGCCCATTGGCGCTTCACTCTACCGTCGATATCGGATGAGGTGGGCGACGCTCATGTCTTTTGGCGCTTTGTCGTAATCAACTCATACACAAGACAAACAGCACCGGATACCGCGATGATGTATCCCCAGGTACTCAGCGCCCATGTACCGGGGGAGCTCAACTCGAACAGACCGACACTCGAAGCAATCCAGGCGACGATGTAAGCGGTCAGATCCAGGCAAATGATGTCACCGACCACTCTGACGACAAGCGGCAGCCGTGCGTACCAGCTCTCGAGCCTGGCGGCCGACTCGTCGATTTTTCTTTCGATATCTTCTTCTTGCATCGGACATTCCCCGGGGATGGATGGCATCCGGGGATTGAGATAGTCGGTTTGGGTGCCTCATAGCAATAAATCGGGCCTCCTCGCTGTTTGGAGTGGGTGGTAACGAACCCTGGATCTCCCCCGGGTGACCAAAACTGCTTCCCGATGGCGCACATCGACTATCCCGCCGCCTGGAAAATGGCGCGTTTCTTTGTTCGGCAGGAGAGCCGGTCGATCCGCTTCGCGGCTCAACTCGTCCCGGCCCGATCATCTGAGGCGCCGCGCGGAGCCGCGGTCAAGGATTGCCCGCAAGTGACGGGCAAGCGAAGGCCACCACGAAGCGTCCTTGACGGCGACGGGCACGGCGTAATCCTCAATCGGGGCGGGACCGACCGGCCCAGGCCTGGGAGTCCAACGGATTGATTGCCACCCACCCCCAACAGCGAGGCGCCAACTTTATGCGCAGGGGACCTTCTCGCGTTGCGCTCACAATCCCATGCCCCCTCTTGAGATCATGCCCTGCCGCGGCCCACAATGGCGCGTCACCCAACAGGCAGGTCGGGGCCACCATGCATTTCGATCTCAGGCTATGGCGCATGACGCAAGGGTTGCGGGGCCACATGGCCCTGTCGGTCGTGCTGGGATTGGCCGCCCTCGGGGTAGGCATCGCACGGTTCGCGTTCCTGGGTATATTCCTGGCCGGCGTGTTCCAGGGCAAGCCTCTGGCCGAACTGGTAGGGCCACTGGCAGGGGCCGTCGTCGCGATCCTGTTGCGGGGAGTGCTGGACCATACCCGCACGATGATCGCCCACCGGACGGCGTCCCAGGTCCAGATCGCGTTGCGCGCGCGCATCTTCGACAAGATCGTCGCACTCGGACCCGCCTGGTTCGGCGCCGAACGGACCGGTGGCGTGATGCTGTCGATGGTTGACGGGGTCGAGCAGTTGCAGACCTTCTTCGGCCAGTATCTGCCGCAGGTGACCATCGCCGCCTGCGCACCCATCGCGATCTTCCTGTTCATCGCCTGGTGGGACGTGCCGGTCGCGCTGATCATGCTGGGAGCGGCGCTGTTCACCCTGGTCATGCCCTCCGCGGTGCATCGCCGGACAAGCGTCGCGTCGCGGGCGCGCCAAAGCGCGTTCAAGTCCTTCGGAGAGGAATTCCTGGACGCAGTGCAGGGCCTGCCGACCCTGAAGGCGTTCGGGCAGAGCGCCTCCTACGGCAGGATGCTGGGTGAAAAGGCGAAGGCGCTGTCGGCCTCGACTGTTTGGGTCCTGGCGCTGAACGTCATGACCCGTGGCTTGACCGATCTCGGCACCGCGTTGGGTGCCGCTGCCGCTCTGGCCGTGGGCGCCTATCGCGTCCAACAGGGCGACATGAGCCTGGAGGCGCTGTTGATCGTGCTGATGGCGGGGACCGAGATTTTCCGCCCGCTGCGTGATCTACGGGGTGTGTTGCATCAGGGCATGAACGGGCAGGCGGCGGCATCCGGGATCAACTCGCTGCTCGATACCGTGGTGACCGCGCCGTCGGCCCCGGTCACCGGCCGCGCCGTTCCATTGGGCGCCATCCAGGCGGATATAGCGTTCCAGGACGTCGACTTTGCCTATCCCGGCGGGCGTAGGGCGGCCCATCTCGGCCTGTCCTTCTCGATCGATGCCGGCGAACGGGTCGGGATCGTGGGGCCGAGCGGCTCGGGGAAATCGTCGATTGTGAGGCTGCTGTTGCGGTTGCACGATCCCCAGGGCGGGACCATCCGCATCGGCGGGCACGATCTGCGCACGCTCGACCCGGAAGCCGCAAGGTCGCTGATCGCCGTGGTGGCGCAAGATACCTACCTGTTCCATGGCACGGTGGAGGAAAACCTGCGTCTGGGCCGGCCCAACGCGTCGGAGGCCGATGTCATGGCCGCGGCCGCCGCCGCAAACGCGCACGACTTCATCTGTGCCCTCCCCGACGGCTACCAGACCGTGATCGGGGAGCGTGGCGCACGCCTGTCGGGCGGCCAGCGCCAACGCATCGCCATCGCCCGTGCGTTGCTGCGCGACGCCCCGATCCTGGTGCTGGATGAGGCCCTGTCATCGGTCGATGCGGAGAATGAGGCGGTGATCCAGCAGGCACTGGATCGGCTGATGACCGGCCGCACGACCTTGATTCTAGCGCATCGCCTGTCCAGCGTGATCGGCGCCGATCGCATCCTGGTGCTGGAAGACGGCGCCGTGGTGCAATCCGGCACTCACGCTGATTTGATCGCACGGGACGGCGCCTATCGCCGTCTGATGGCGCCGCAAATGGCCGGCGAGCGGACCACCGACACGGAGCTTCTGGCGGTCATCGAGGACCCCTCGCAAGCCGCCGAGGGTCCGCCGACCGGCGCCGTGATCAAGAGCCTGTCGGACGATGCGGCCCAGGTCGGTTGGCCCGACACCATCCGGACCTTGATGCGGGTGGTTCGCCCCTATCATGGTCAGCTTGGCATTACCGTCGCCTGCGGCATCGGCCGCGTCATCGCCTTCATGGCGGTCGGCGTGTTGGGCGCGCTGATCCTGGGCGCGGTTCGCAACCAGACCCCGACCGAGACCCTGATCGTCGCCCTACTCATCGCGGCGCCGCTATCGGGACTGCTGCATTGGCTGGAATCCTGGATCGCCCATGTGCTGGCCTATGCCCTGCTCGCCGATATGCGGATCGCTCTGTTCGCCAAGCTCGATGCGCTGGCGCCGGCCTATCTGCTGCGTCGGCGCTCCGGCGACCTGGTCGCTTTGGCGACGCAGGATGTCGAAACCGTCGAGTATTTCTTCGCGCACACCATTGCGCCCGCCATCGTCGCCGGGCTGGTCCCGGCGGCGGTGCTGATCGCCTTGTTGTGGATCGACTGGCCGCTCGCCGTGGTGTTGGCACCCTTCCTGATCTACGCCGGGGCGTCCCCGGTGATGGGCCGCAAACGGATCGACACCCTGGCCTCGGCCGCCCGCGGCGCCCTGGGCAGCATGAGCGCGCATGTGACGGAGACCATCCAGGGCCTGGCCGAATTGGCGTCGTTCGGCGCCACCGGGCGGCGGCGAGATGCGTTCCTGGATACCGTCCGGCAATACCAGGCGATGCGCCTGTCGCTGCTGCGAGACCTGACCTTCCAGACCAGCATGCTGGAAGTCGCGACCGGTCTCGGCGGTGTGGCGGTCGCTGTCATGGGTGCGATGCTGGTCTCGCGCGGGGTCATGGACCCGACCTTCCTGCCGCTGGTGGTGCTGATTTCCGTCGCCGCGTTCATGCCGGTTTCGGAAATCGCGCAGGTCGGACGGCAATTGGCGGATACGATATCCTCCACGCGGCGGCTGCATGTCGTCCATGCGGAACCGGTTGCCATCACGGATGGGCCGCAGGAACCGCCGGCGCCGGTCGGCGGCTCCTCGGTGCGGTTCGAGAGGGTGGGGTTCACCTATCCGGGCCGCACGACGCCGGCTCTGTCGGACGTTTCCTTCGATGTCCCGCCTGGCTCGACGGTGGCCCTGGTCGGACCGTCCGGTGCCGGCAAGACCACGATCGCCAATCTGCTGCTGCGCTTCTGGGATCCATCAACGGGCGTCATCCGCCTGGATGGGTTCGATCTGCGCGACCTGACCCTGGATGGGCTACGCCGGCGGATCGCCTTGGTCGCGCAGGATACCTATCTGTTCAACGACACGTTGGAGGCCAATGTCCGCCTCGCCCGCCCGGATGCCGCGCGCGAGCAGATCGAGCTGGCCCTGTCCCGCGCCGCGCTGGCCGAGTTCGTGGCCGGCCTGCCGGAGGGGCTGGCAACCCGGGTGGGAGAGCGTGGGGTGCAGTTGTCCGGCGGCCAGCGCCAACGGATCGCCATCGCGCGCGCCTTCCTGAAGGACGCGCCACTGCTGGTGCTGGACGAGGCGACGTCGCATCTCGACACCATCAGTGAGCAGGCGGTGCGATCGGCACTGGATGCGTTGATGGTGGATCGCACGACGATCGTAGTGGCGCACAGGCTGTCCACCATCCGTCAGGCGGATGTGATCCTGGTGCTGCGTGCCGGCCAGTTGATCGAGGCCGGATCGCACGCCGAACTGACGGCGCGACGGGGGGTGTATGCGCGCCTGGTGGAGCGCCAGATGGCGAGTGTGTCGGAACGGTCTTGAACACATCAGGAGAGGGCTCGAACCATGGGATTGCTGAGCAAAGACGAATTGGCCCGACTCACCCCATCCGAATTGGTCGATCCGGGCACGCCAATCCCCACCCGCATCGTCTCCAGCGACGAGTATTACCCGGCGACGCAAAACGCGGCGCAGAGGGAGGTCGAGGCCCGCATGCTGGAGATGGGCGACACGCTCGCCAGGAAACACGGCACCAGCCGGCGCCGGTTCTTCCAGACCGCGTCCGGCATGGCGGCGGCGTTCGTGGCGATGAACCAGACCTATGGCACCCTGTTTGCCGCTTCGGAAGCCGAGGCGGCGACACCCGAGATGGCCAATGCGCGCGCGGATGGGCTGAAAAACCAGTTCATCATGGATATGCACACGCATTTCCTGCGCGATGACACGCGGCTGTTGGGCTTCGTCCGCGCGCGGGAGGCGGTTGGGCAGCGTGGCTGGAACCCCGCGCTGGTGGACAAGCCGCAAACCATTGAGGACCTGAAATTCAACAACTACTTCAAGGAAATCTATCTCGACAGCGATACCAAGGTCGCGCTGATCTCCTCATCCCCGTCGGAAATCCCCGAGGATTGGTTCCTGACCAACGAGATGACCGCCGCGGCGCGCGCCCAGGTCAATGAAAAGGCCGGATCGAAGCGCATGTTCGCGCATGGCATCTTCACACCAGGCCAGCCCGGATGGATGGAGTCCCTGGACGCGTCGCTGGCGCTGAAGCCCGACTCGATGAAGGGCTACACGATCGGCGACAACACCCACAAGGACACCAGCCACTACCCGTGGCGGATGGATGACGAGAAGCTGGTCTACCCGGCCTATAAGAAGATGCTGAATGCCGGCATCCGCAATGTCTGCGTCCACAAGGGGCTGTTCCCGCCGTCTTTGGACCGCCGCTTCCCGCATCTGCGCGGTTTTGCCGATGTCAGCGATGTCGGACAGGCCGCGAAGGACTGGCCGCAACTCAATTTCGTCATCTACCACGCCGGGTATCGCCATGTCGGCCAGGGCGCCGATCCCGCCTACGCGCTGGCCGAGTTCGAGCGGACCGGGCGCAGCGACTGGGTCAGCGACCTGGCGGATATCCCCGGACTGTTCGGTGTCAACAACGTCTACGCCGATCTGGGGCAGTTGTTCGCCAACAGCACGGTGGCGCAACCACGACTGGCGGCGGCGCTGATGGGCATCATGATCAAGGGCATGGGCGCCGACCACGTCGTCTGGGGCACCGACGCGGTCTGGACCGGGTCTCCACAGTGGCAGATCGAAGGCCTGCGCCGCCTGGAGATCCCAGAGGACATGCAGAAGCGCTACGGGTTCGCTCCGCTGGGAGCCGCCGACGGCAAGGTCAAGAGCGCGATTTTCGCCGACAACTCCGCGCGCATCTATAACTTCGAGAAGCACGCGGCCGCCCCGCTGACAGACCGGTTTGCGGCTTTGAAGGCTCAGTATGAGGCTGCCGGTTCGGCGCGGAGCAACATGCGGTATGGTTATGTGGCGACGACGGGCTGACCGATAGTCGGTTCCCGCTCGAGCCACCGACCAGACGGAGCGCCTCCATGCCCATAGAGCCGACCGAACGGGTCCGTCTCAGCCCCGAGGACTATGCGCGCCTGCGGGAACTCCGCCTGCACGGGCCGGCACGACACCCTCCCATACATGCGAGGTCCACAGGTGCGGTGGTCGCGGATTTCGTCGCGGAGACCGTCGGATCTTGGCGGTTCATCATCATTCAAAGCGTCATTCTGGCGGCATGGATTGTGCTGAATATTATTGGGTATATCGCGGCCTGGGACCCGTACCCGTTCATCCTGCTGAACCTGGTGCTGTCTTTCCAGGCCGCCTACGCCGCGCCCATCATCATGATGAGCCAGAACCGGCAGGGCGAGATCGACCGCCGCCATGCCGAACACGACTACCGGATCAACGTGAAGGCGGAGTTGGAAATCGAGTTGCTGCACAATAAGATCGACCTGCTGCGCGAGCAGGAGATCGCGCAGTTGACCAACATCATCCAGCGCCTGACCCAGCATTTGGCGCCGGACCTGGTCACGGCGATCGAGCAGGAGGCTCGTCTGGGCCGCGCGACTACGACCGTGTAACGGGCCACGGCCGGAAAGACCTCGTTCGTGGGGGCGGCCGAGAGACCGCCCCCCGCGATAGGATCGTTACGCGACCGCGTGCTGGCTGCGTACCAGGCCGCCCGGCAGAGCGCCGGTGGCGACACCGTTGCGGTAGGTGATCTGCCCGGCCTTCACCGTCGCCGCATAGCCGCGCGCCTTCTGCATCAACCGCCGCCCGCCGGCCGGCAGATCGACCACCATGTTGGGCCGCTCCAACGCCAGATTGGCGAAATCGATCACGTTGATGTCGGCCTTCATGCCGGGTGCCAGCAGGCCCCGGTCATGCAGTCCGGCGAACCGAGCCGGCTCCCGCGTCTGGCGACGCACCAGATCGGGGATCGACATCCGGTCCTCGCCCCGATCGCGGCCCCAGTAGCTGAACAGGAAGGTCGGGAAGGAGGCATCGGAAATGAAGGCCACATGCGCGCCACCGTCGCTCAGGCCCGGGATGACATGCTGCTGCGCATACATCGTCTTCACCGCTTCCAGGTCGTAGTTCGCGTAATTGACCAGACAGGCGAAGATGAAGCCCTTGCCTTCATCGGCGATCAGCATGTCGTACGCGACTTCCTGCGGCGTCTGCCCGGTGCGGGCGGCGATCGCGGTGATCGAGTCGTCGCGCGACGGGGTGTAGTTCAGCGGGTCACTGAAGTGGAACATCCGCTCATAGCCAACCCGGCTGAGCAACGACCAGGTGTTGAACTCGGCCGGGTCCTCGGTGACGATCTTCGCCCGGACTTCCGGGTCGCGCATCGCCGCCAGGCGCTGATCCAGTGGCAGATGGGCGATCGCATGATAGGTGCGGGTCCCGGCGAACGGGTTCTGGCTGCCGGTCAGGCCGAGCAGGGCACCGATCGGGCGGGGCGGGGCGACGCAGCGGACGGGAAGGCCGTCGGCCGCGGCCTGGGCCGAGAGCGACAGCAGATCCTTCCAGGCCTCGGTGCGGTCGTGGCGCTGGTTGATCGAGAACACCAGCGGCCGGCCGCAGGCGCTCATGATGCGACGCACCATGGCGAATTCCGTCGCCGGATCGGGCGTGTTCCAGTCGGAGGTCATCTCGATGAACCCCTTCCCGGCGTCCTTCAACCCCATCGCGATGCCCATCAACTCGGCTTCCTGGGCGCGCAAAGTGGGGGTGGCGTCACCGGCCAGGGTCTTGTGGGCAATGGTGCGGGAGGTCGAGAACCCGAACGCGCCGGCCCGGACGGCGTCGGCGGTGATTTCCCGCATGCGCTGGATGTCTTCCTGGTTGGCGTCTTCCAGGTTCAGCGCGCGATCGCCCATCACGTAGACCCGCATGGGCGCGTGCGGCAGCAGGGCGCAGAAATCGATGTCGTGTTTACGGCGTTCCAGTGCGGTCAGGTATTCGGAGAAGGTCTCCCAGCTCCAGTCCAGACCCTCATTCAGGCACGGGCCGGGCAGGTCTTCCACGCCTTCCATCAGCGCGACAACCGCGTCCTGGGTGTTCTTGCGGACGGGGGCGAAGCCGACGCCGCAATTGCCCATCACTACGGTGGTGACGCCGTGCCAGGATGACGGTGCCAGATGGGAGTCCCACATCGCCTGGCCGTCGTAATGGGTGTGGATATCGACGAAGCCCGGCGTGACGGACAGGCCGGCGGCGTCGATCTCTTCCGCGCCACGACCGGAGACCGTGCCGACCGCGGCAATCTTGCCGTCCTTGACAGCAACATCCCCGATATAGGGAGTGCCACCATTGCCGTCCATGATCGTGCCGCCGCGTATGACGATGTCGTAGTCGCTGGCCATGTCTTGGGTCCTCTTGACTGATTGGGGACAGTTTCGTCCCGGATTGGGACGGAGGCAAGTGCTGCGCGCTTGCCGCCCGGGGCAATCGGGTGAAGGCAAGAAAGCCTTGGGGCTCCGCCCCAAACCCCGCGAGGGCTTCGCCCTTCGAACCCACCAGGGGCACGGCCCCTGGACCGCGATCTTTTGGGTCAGGGACGAAAGGGGGCCGATCATGGCGTTTCAACGTCCGTGTCGGCCCCCTTTCTTGCCTGACCCAATAAATGGCATCCAAGGCCCAGCCTTGGTGGGGGTCGAGGGGGCAACGCCCCTCGCGGGGTCCGGGGCAGAGCCCCAAGGCTTTTCTTCCTTTACCCGATTGCCCTGGCTTGCCGCCTGCCATGCCGCTCGTCATGCTGCGGCTCGGATCGGCCGGAATCAGGCGCAAACAGGAGCTAACACATGGAAACCGTCGGACTCGGCATGTACTACGAAGACCTGCCCGTCGGTCGTCAGTTCAAGACCATCGGTCGCACGGTCACCGAGGCCGACATCACCAATTTCGTCAACGCCACCGGCATGGTCGAGGTGTTATTCACCAACATCGAATTCCTGAAGGAAGAATCCGACATCAAGCAGCGTTTGGCGCCCGGTGCCCTGGGCTATTGCTTCGCCGAGGGCCTGCTGGTGCAAGCCACCATGCAGCACACCGGCTTCGCCTTCCTGCACATGGAGTTGAACGTCCACGGCCCGGTCTTCGCCGGCGACACGATCCACGTGGAAGTGGAAGTGATCGAGGCCCGTCTGTCGAAGAACCGGCCCGGCCGTGGCCTGGTGCGTACCCGCAACAAGGTGATGAAGCAGGATGGCACCGTCGCGCTGACTTATACCCCCCTGCGCATGATCAAGTGCCGCGGCGCGGACTGACCCCGCCGCACCTGGCGCCGACTGATCCCGCGGCACTCGGCGCCGACTGATCCCGCGGCACTCGGCGCCGACCGACCGCGCGGCGGCTACGCCTGCATCAACGCGTGGGCGTCATGATCGGACCAGGTCAGGGTCGCCGGATCGCCTGGCTCCACCGGGCGGGCATAGAAGTCGCCGTCGGGGACGAGGGCGGACGCCTCGTCGCCGGGATCGGTTGCCAGGGCAACCCGCACCATGGTGCCCTGGTATTCCACGGCGGTGACCCGCCCGCTCACGAACGGGTCACCGCCGGGCACGCCCAGCCGGCACCGGTCAGCCCGCACCGCGATTTTTCCATTCGCCCCGGGCAGCACGTTGTGGCCCCCGATGAAGCGCGCGATGAAGGGGCTCACCGGGCGCTCGAACACTTCGCGCGGCGGGCCGAACTGGCGGATATGCCCGTCCTCCATCACCACCATCAGGTCGGCCATGGCCATCGCCTCATCCTGGCTGTGGGTGACATGGATGAAGGTGATGCCGAGTTCGCGTTGCAGGCGCTTCAGTTCCTCCCGCACCTTGATGCGGAGGAACGGATCCAGTGCCGAGAGCGGTTCATCCAGCAGCAGCACCTTGGGCCGGGTGATCAGCGAACGGGCCAGGGCGACGCGCTGCTGCTGTCCACCCGACAACTGCGAGGGCAGCCGCATCGCGTAATCCTGCATATGCACCAGCGCCAGATATTCCCGCGCCTTCGCATGCCGCTCGGCTTTTTTCACGCCGCGCATCTTCAGGCTGAACGCGACATTGTCCAGGCAGTTCAGATGCGGGAACAAGGCGTAGCTCTGGAACATCATGGCGGTGCCACGTTCGATCGGCGGCAGGTCGGAGACGTTCCTGCCCTGGATCAGCACGTCACCTTCGGTCACCGCCTCATGCCCGGCGATCATCCGCAGGGTCGTGGTCTTGCCACAGCCGCTGGGGCCCAGCAGGCAGCAATAGCTGGCGCGGGGGATCCGCAACGAAATCGCGTCCACGGCGGTGGTGGCGCCATAGCGTTTGGTCGTTTCGATCAGTTCAACGTCGAATCGCGAGTCCATCGTTAGCCAGCCTTCAAGGTTGCGGCCGCTCTGCGGCGCTGCAAACGCAGCACCCAGGTTACCGTTATGCCGATGATCAGGAATGACAATGTCGTCGTCAGCGTGCCGATGGCAAACAGCATCGGCGACGTGGCCGATGAGATCAACGCGTAGATCTCCAGCGGCAGCGTGTTCTTCGGTCCGATCGTCAAGGTGGTCCGTGCATACTCGTCATAGGACAGGGTGAACGCGCCCATCGCCACGCCGATGATGCCCGGCAGCAGGATCGGCAAGGTCACATGCCGCAGCCGCTGCCAACTGTTGGCGCCGAGGTCGGTCGCCGCTTCTTCCCACGACCGGTTGAAGCGGTTGACGACGGCGAACATCGCCAGCAGGCCGAATGGCAGGGTCCAGGTCAGTTGCGCGCCCAGGGTCGAGGAGAACAACCCCGGCTTCCACCCCAGCAACTGAAATCCCAGACCGATCCCGAAGCCGACCAGCAGGCTGGGCATGACCAGACTGGCGACCGCCAGATAGAACACGGCGCCCGAGCCGGGAAAGCGTCGACGAAACGCCAGTCCGGCCGCCACCGCGAACACGGTCGTCAGGATGCTGATGATCGCGGACAGCGCCATGGAACGGCCGAAACTGTCCGGCACATTCGCCATCTGGCCCGGCTTGAACACATCGGCGAACCAAACCAGGGAAAATCCGGTCATCGGGAAGGTCACCCCCCCGTTCTCCCCTTGGAACGACAGCACATAGATCACCGCCATCGGCCCATACAGAAACACCATGTAGGCGACGAACAGAGTGCCGAGGGCATAGAAGGTCCAGGGGCGACGCACGCCACCACCGACCGCGCGGGCGGGTCCTGCCAGCATGCTACTTCACCAGTTCCTTGCGGACATCGACGATCCGCATCATGCCGGCAACAATGATCGCGGTGAACAGCACCAGGATCATCGCATTGGCGGCGGCCGGGGGATATTGCATCGCCTGAATCTCGGTCGACAACGCCGACACGATCGACGCGCTTTGCCCGCCGCTCATGGCCTTCACCACGAAGTAATCGCCGATCACCTGGGTGAACACCAGCACCGAACCGAGAACGATCCCCGTCTTGGACAGCGGAATCACGACATCGGTCATGGTGCGCCACCGACTGGCACCGGCGTCACGCGCCGCCTCGATCAAGGCCGGGTCGATCTTGGACAGGGAGTTTGCGATCGGGCCGATCATCAGCAGGGTGAACAGGTGAACGTAAGCGACAATCACCGAGAAATCCGAAAACAGCAGAAAATCGAGCGGACCGGCGGTGATCCCCGCGCCCATCAGCGCCTGGTTGAATGCCCCGTTGCGTCCCAGGAAGGGAATCCAGGCAATGGTGCGGATGATCCCGGACGTCCAGAACGGGATGGCGCAGAGCAGGAACAGCACCATGCGCGTGGTGTTGTTCCGGATGTGGAAGATCAGGAAATAGGCGACATTGAAGCCCAGGAACAAGGTGATCGCCCAGACGATGAAGGCGAATTTCAGCGAACTGAGATACACCCGCAGGGTCGTCGGCGAATTCACCAGATCGGCGTAATTGTCCAGCATGAAAGCTGGATAGATGCCGGTCCGGTCATAGTCGAAGAAACTCACCACCAGGAAAAGGATGGTCGGCAACGCAAACAGCACCGACAGGATCAGGGCGAGGGGCCCGACCTGCAGCCACGATACCGCCCACATCGGCAGCCGCGGGCGTGACCATTCCGGCGACGGCCACACCCGGATACTGCCGAACGCGTATTGCAGCGCCGTCATGCGGCAAGTCTCGGTTGTGTCCGGCTCTGCATCAAGGGCATGATCCTTGTGCCGAACTGCTCCATGCCGATGACGAAATCGTCGAATGTCATCATGACGCCGCGCACACCGGGCACGGTGGCGAGTTCGTCCAGCATGCGCGCGACCGAGGCATAGGAGCCGACCAGCACGCCCTGGTTCGTCGGCAACTTGTTGGTACCCAGGATTTTTCGCCGATGCGGCTGGGCATAGATGTCGGTCGTCGGATCGTCGGACGCCTGTTCGTCGCGATAGGCCAGCGCCTCATGATCGGTGCCGGCCTTGTAGTGCTCCCATTTGGCGTTGGCGGCCTCGTCGGTTTCATCGGCGATGATCATGGTCAGGATCAGCGCGCCGCAATCGCGTCCGGCCACCTTGTTGGCCGCGACCAGGCGGGCGACGCTGGGGGCGACGGCGGTGGGCGCGTTGTAGCCGAAGCCGGCGCAGAAATTATAGTCGGCATACTCGGCGGCGAATTTCGTCCCGGCATCGCTCTGCGCCGCGCAGATGATGGGAATTTTCGCGGTCGGCATCGGCAGGCAGCGGCAATCGTCCATCTGGAAGAAGTCGCCCTTGCGGTCGGACCGCCCAGTTTCCCAAAGATCCCGCATAATGTCGACATATTCGGCACAGTAGTCGTAGCGGCGTTTGTAGTGTTCGGCACCCGGCCAGATGCCCATCTGCGTGTATTCACGCCGCTGCCAGCCGGAAATGATGTTCACCCCGAACCGGCCGTGCGAGATGCTGTCGATGGTCACCGCCATCCGCGCCGCCACCGGCGGCGGCATGGTCAGCACGGCGCAGGTTGCGAACAATTGGATCCGGCTGGTGACCGCCGCCAGGCCGGACATCAAGGTGAAGGATTCCAGGTTGTAGTCCCAGAACTGCGATGGCCCGCCGAAGCCGTGGAACTTGATCATCGACAGGGCGAAGTCGAAACCGAACGCCTCGGCTTTCTGCACCACGGTCTTGTTCAGGTCGAAGCTGGGTTTGTACTGGGGCGACGTGGTCGAGATCAGCCAACCATTGTTGCCGATCGGGATAAAGACACCAAGCTGCATCGCTTTGTTCCTCGTTCAGGAGGTAATGAACTCATTCCACTTGCGGGTGAGATGGCGATCTTCGTCCATCACCGAGTTCCACACGGCGATATTGCCCAGACGGTCCCAGAAGGCACCGCCGTCGCGGACATTGCCGGCTTTTTCCATCAGCTTCCCATAGGGGCTGAGGATATCCGTCGCGGCCGGCTTGCCACCGTACCAGTAGTCCCACTCCGCTTCGCTCAGGAACTTGCGGGCGTTTTCGGGCTGTGCCGCGTAGTAGCCCTGGCGGGCGATGAAGGCGCCTTCGAAGCCGCTCGTGTACCAGTTCATGTATTCGTAGAAGCAGTCCAGTTTCAGGCCGGACAGATGCTTCATCACGCCCAGGGTGTAGCCCCAGCCGCGGAAACCCTCCTTCAGCGGCTGATAGGTGCAGGCGATCCCGCGTGATCGCACCGCGGCGACAGCCGGGGACCACATCGACTGGATCACCACCTCGCCCGAGGCCATCAGGTTCACCGATTGGTCGAACGTGGTCCAGAACGATCGGAAATGGCCGCTTTTCTTGATATCCATCATCGCCTTGATCGTCTGGTCGATCTCAGCCTTCGTCATGTTGCCTTTGTCGACATATTTCATATCGCCACGGGCTTCCAGCGCCATGGCAACGTCGATCACGCCGACGGTAGGCTGGTCCTGCAACGCGGCCTTGCCCTTGAAGTCGGGCGACAGAAGATCGGCCCAGCTCGTCACCGGTCGTCCAAGGAGATCGGGTCGGATCCCCAGGGTATCGGCATTGGTGACGGTGGGAACGCCGGTCAGCCACTCGGTCGGGCCCTTGTGGAACGTCTGCCCACCGGCATCGGTCGCGTAGAGCACCTTGTAGGGCGCGGTACCCTGCTGGGATGCCTGGCGCCCGTCCGGATACTGGCTCTTGGTGAACAAGGGTATCGTCTTGTCCCAGTCCTTCGCCTTGCCGACCGGGATCGCCTGCAAGACGTTCCGCCCGACCAGGTATTTCATGAAGGTGATGCTGACATCGGCACAGTCGATGGCGGAGGATTGCGACAGGAAGCGATTGAGCAGGTCGGCCTGCTCGGTGGCTTGCATGCGGATCGTGAAGCCCAGGTCCTTCGTCGCCTGCTCGCCAATTGCGGGAATGGCGGTGACGGGCGGGCCGGCGTGGTGCAGGACCACATCCTTGATGTTCTGGGCCCAGATGGTCGGGAAACCGGTGACGGCGCCGGAGCCGATGGCGGCGCCGGTAACGGCGGCGGTGGATTTCAGCAGGCTTCGGCGGGATAGGCCGCGTCGATTGGGGCTAATCGGTCCGTGCATTGTGGTTCCTTGCTGCCGTACTATTCGCCAGTCATCCGCCAAAACAGATCGTTTGGCGATCACATCCGGACAGTAGCGGCAATTGCTGCAATGCACAATGGCGTTTTTATCATCTTATTATCGTGTTTCTGACAATATGCGTCAGATATGGTCTATGTGTGATCAATATATATCCTTATAGCCTATATTATAATCATATACCTTGGCCCCCACAGTAACCCGCCAACCATTGCCCCCAGCCACCCAACCCCTAAACTCCTACCCAGCAGTAGGACGGAGGAACCCCATGGGCACCCCAGAAAGCCCCCCGGTCATCAGACCATGAGCCGCCATATCAACGTCGCCGGCGTGACACTCGACGTCGAGGAACGCGGTCAGGGCCGACCGCTCCTGTTCCTCCATGCCGGAGAGGGCTTGCAACCGCAGCGTCCCTGGCTCGACATGCTCGCCCGGTCATTTCGCGTGATCGCGCCACACCACCCCGGTTTCGGCGGTTCCTCCCTGCCCGACTGGTTCGGCACCGTGGACGACATCGCCTATCTTTATCTGGACCTCGCCAAACAGCTCGAACTCGACCAGGCACTGCTCGTCGGGTCCTGCTTCGGTGGCTGGGTCGCGGCCGAGATGGCCGTCCGCAACACCGCCTCCTTCGCCGGCCTCCTCCTCACCGCTCCGCTCGGCATCAAGATCGGCGGCGTGCTGGATCGCGACATCGCCGACATGCACGGCATGCCGCGAGCCGAGTTCATGAAGTTGGCCTGGGCCGATCCGAGCCTCGGCGCCATCGACTACGCCGCCTTGCCGGATACCGAACTGGCCGGCATCGCCCGCGGCCGCGAGTCGCTCGCGCTGTTCGGCTGGAAGCCGTACATGCACAACCCACGGCTCCGGCGCTGGCTGCACCGGATCGACATCCCGACGAAATTGCTGTGGGGCGACAGCGACGGCATCGTCTCGCGGTCCTATGGCCAGGGATGGCAGGCCGAGATCCCCGGCGCCACGATGGAAACCATCGCCGCCGCCGGACACTACCCGCACTGGGAACAGCCCCAGGCCTTCGCCGATCGCGTCACCGCATTCGCCAACACACTCTGACCGTCCCTTTGGCAGACAGGAGCCAAGACAATGCGCGCCTGGTATTTCTCCGAAATGGCCTACCATCCGGCATGGGAAAAGGGCCTCGCCCGCGGCTCCCTGCGGGTCAACTTCCCCAGCGAGAACGTCGACCCGGTCGAAGCCGGCAAGCTGCTGAACCGCTACCTCGATGAGTTCGCGCTATGCGATGAGGTCGGCCTGGACATCATGGTCAACGAACACCACAGCACCGCCACCTGCATGACGGTGTCGGTTCCCATGGCGCTGTCCGTCATCGCCCGTGAAACCAAGAAGGCGCGGCTGCTGACCCTGGGCAACCCGATCGCCAACCGACCGGACCCGGTCCGCGTGGCCGAGGAGATGGCGTGGCTCGATTGCCTGTGCGGCGGACGGCTGGAAATGGGGCTGGTCAAGGGCGCGCCCTATGAGATCGCACCCGCCAACTCCAACCCCGGCCGACTGATGCGTCGCTACTGGGAAGCGCACGACCTGATCCTGAAGGCGATGTCCACTACGTCCGGTCCGTTCAGTTGGGAAGGCGAGTTCTTCCACTACCGGAATGTGAACATCTGGCCACGCCCGATCCAGCAGCCGACTCCGCCAGTCTGGATGACCGGCATGAGCGTCGAAACCGGTACCCTGGCAGCCGAACGTGGTCATGTCGTCGGCACCTTGCTGTCCAGCGGCCTGGCCAAGCCGATGTATGACGCGTATCGCAAGCGCGCCCGGGAACTCGGTTGGGAAGCCGGACCGGACCGCTTCGCCTATGCCGCGATCGTCGGTGTGGGCAAGACGCGGGAGGAAGGGCTGCGGCGGGCCGATATCATCGCGGACTATGTGCGCACCGCCCCGGTCGTCGCCGAACCGTTCAGCAACCCGCCGGGCTACAACTCCCTGGGGGCCAACGTGGCGATCCTGAAGTCGGGATCACGCGCGAACCGCATCGTGACCGACCGCAACGGCGTACAGATCGACCACCGCACAGCGTCCGTGCAGCAGTTCATGGACACGGAAACCGTCTTCGCCGGCACGCCGGACGATGTCTACACCCAGTTGAAGGCGTTCAATGCCCGCATGGGCGGCGTCGGCCATCTGCTGTTCTTCGGTCAGGGCGGCTATCTCTCGCACCAGGAATCGAAAGAGAATATCGCCCTGTTCGGCAAGGAAGTTCTGCCCCGCCTGTTGGAACTGGGCATGCCGGAGACCGCCGCCGCCGAGTAACGCGGTCTCCCTCGGCTGGCCTTCCAACCGCCGCCCCCTCCCATCCGGGCAGGGGGCGGTCTATGTTTGGGGACGCACCATCCCCGGCGACACGCACCATGACCGACCAGCAGAACGCCGACCTGCCTGACATCCACGCCCTCACCGAGGCCGAGGCGGCAGACGAACTTCGCCATCTGGCCGAGGTGATCGCGTATCACGACCGCGCCTACCACCAGCGGGACGCGCCGGAGATCACCGACGCCGAATATGACGCCCTGCGCCGGCGTAACGCGGCGATCGAGGCACGGTTCCCGGCTCTGATCCGGGCGGACTCACCCACGCACCGCGTCGGCGACGTCCCGGAAAGCGGCTTCGCCAAACTGCGCCACCGCGTCCCGATGCTGTCCCTGGACAATGCCTTCGATGCCGATGAATTCGCCGAATTCTGTGCCCGCGCGAAACGCTTCCTCGGTTGGACCGAGCCGTTGGCGCTGGTCGGCGAGCCGAAGGTCGACGGACTGTCGATCAACCTGACCTATGAACGCGGCCGCTTCGTCCATGGGGCCACCCGCGGCGACGGCATGGAGGGAGAAGACGTCACCGCCAATCTCCGCACCATGCAGACCCTGCCGATGCGCCTGTCCGGCAAGGCGCCGGCCCTGATCGAAATCCGTGGTGAAATTTTCATGACCAAGGCGGATTTCCTGGCGCTGAACGAAGCGCAACGCGCGGCCGAGACCAAGGTCTTCGCCAACCCACGCAACGCCGCCGCCGGCAGCCTGCGCCAATTGGACCCCCGCATCACCGCCGGCCGACCTCTGTCCCTGTTTGCCTACGCACAGGGGGAGACCAGCGAGCCGGTCGCCAACGCGCATTGGGATTACCTACAGCGCCTGCGGGATTGGGGCTTCATGGTCAACCCGCTCTCCCAACGCCTGGAGACCGAGGACGAGGCCGCGGCATTCCAGGCCAGAATTGCCGAACAGCGCGCCACTCTGCCGTATGACATTGACGGCGTGGTCTACAAAATTGACGACCTGAGCCTGCAACGCCGCCTCGGCTTCGTTGGGCGGGCACCGCGCTGGGCCACCGCCTGGAAGTTCCCGGCGGAACAGGCGACGACCATCCTGCGCGACATCCGCATCCAGGTCGGCCGCACCGGCGCCCTGACCCCGGTCGCGGAACTGGAACCCGTGAATGTCGGCGGCGTCCTGGTCGCCCGTGCAACCCTGCATAATGAGGACGAGATCGCCCGCAAGGACATCCGCATCGGCGACACGGTGATCCTGCAACGGGCCGGCGACGTGATCCCGCAGATCGTCTCGGCCGTCACCGAACACCGGCCCGCGGACTCGGTCCCCTATGCCTACCCCGACACCTGCCCGGCCTGCGGTAGTCATGCGGTCCGCCCGCCGGGAGAGGTGGTGCGACGCTGCACCGGCGGCCTGATCTGCCCCGCGCAACGGGTCGAGCGCCTGATCCACTTCGTCTCTCGCGGCGCCTTCGACATCGACGGTCTCGGCGAGAAGACCATCCAGGAATTCTATGCCGAGGGTTGGCTGCACAGCCCGGCCGATCTGTTCCACCTGCCCGCCCGGGAAGCCGAGATCGCGACCCGAGATGGCTGGGGCAAGCTGTCCGCCCGCAACCTGTCGCGTGCCATCGAGACACGCCGGCGCATCCCATTGGAGCGGCTGATCTTCGCTCTGGGCATCCGTCGGATCGGCGAATCCAACGCGAAGCTGCTCGCCCGCCATTACGGGAGCTACACAAATTGGCGCGAGCAGATGCTCGCCGCGGCCGAGATCGGGTCCGAGGAACGCATCGGCCTGGGCAGCATCATCGGCATCGGCCCGGCGATTGCCGAGGAACTGGCGGAGTTTTTCGGAGAACCGCGCAACGTCGAGACCCTGGACGAACTCGCCGCCCAACTGACCGTGGAGGACGCGGTCCAGGCCGATGCAGCCGACAGCGAAATCGCCGGCAAGGTCGTGGTGTTCACCGGCACGCTCGAAACCATGACGCGGCCCGAGGCCAAGGCGCGCGCCGAGGCGATGGGTGCCAAGGTCACCGATTCCGTGTCCAAGAAGACCGATCTGGTGGTGGTGGGTTCCGACGCGGGATCGAAGGCTCGCCGAGCGGCGGAATTGGGCGTGAAGACGGTGACGGAGCCGGAATGGCGGGCGCTTGCGGGCTTTGATTAGCGGCAGGCTCGTCATGCTGGTCCACGAGACCCGGGGCCTGCGTGCTAACGAGGGGCCGATTGTGCCGACCCCCATGGATTGCTAGTTTTCTCCGGGATAGCACTCGCCGGGTTACACTGGGCCTGCCGCCTGTCCAAGACCGTCTGGCCCGGAGCACGGTCGATGGGGTCAATTCGGTCGATCGTCCGCAACCAACACCAGGAAGGCTCCTATGACTCTTTCGCGCCGTCACCTCTTTGGCACGGTCGCGGCCGGTGGCATTGCTGCCAGCCTTCCCGGGTGTGAGTTGCCAATCCGCGGTCCGGCCGTTCCGCTCGGAAAGGCATCAGCGGCCACCGTTCTGGGCCTGCCGAACGAGCGGTTCTTCCCGATGGTCAGTACGGCCGGGTTGGAGGAGGAATTCATCCAAGCGTTCGTGCGGCAAGGCCGTTTGCGTGGCCCTGACATGACCGCCTCCCCCCAGCAGTCGATGGTGCGCTTCCTCTCAGTGTCCGGGGGCGGCGAGAATGGGGCGTTCGGCGCTGGCCTCTTGTGCGGCTGGAGTGACCTGGGGACCCGTCCGAAGTTCGATCTGGTGACCGGCGTCAGCACGGGCGCGTTGATCGCGCCCTTCGCCTTCCTCGGTTCGGATTACGACCCCGTGTTGCGTGCTGTCTATACCGACACCTCGCCCGATCAGATCATGAGGAGCCGTAGCCTGCTCGCCGCGGTGTTTGACGACGCGCTCAGCGACAATGCCCCATTGCACGCCACCATCGAGCGCAGCCTGGACGACAAACTGCTGGCGGAAATTGCCAAGGGCTATGACGAAGGGCGCATGCTGCTGATCGGATCGACCGATCTGGATGCCCAACAGCCGGTGATTTGGAATGTGGGTGCGATCGCTAAGAGCGGCCATCCGCGGGCAGGCGAGACGATTTGGCGGATTCTACTGGCGTCCGCGGCGATCCCCGGAGCGTTTCCACCGACGATGATCGACGTGACGGTGGACGGCAAACCGTATCAGGAAATGCATGTCGACGGAGGAGCCTTCGCCCAGGCGTTCTTGTATCCGGCATCGATAACGACCCTGAGACGGGAGCGTATTCGTCGCCGGGAAGCGATTGTTCCGATTACTGCCTATGTCATTCGCAACGGCCGGCTGGACCCCGAGTGGGCGGCTGTGGAACGGCGCACCCTGAGCATCGCCGGACGCGCGATCTCCACGATGATCGCGGCGAGTGGCCTGAACGATGTGATGCGCATGTATAACAATACGTTGCGCGACGACATCGCCTTCAACCTGGCGTATATCGGCAAGGATTTCTCGATGGTGCTGCCGTCTCCGTTCGATCCAGGGTATATGCGTGCATTGTTCGACTATGGCTACGAACGTGGGCGCAAGGGTTACGACTGGGCCACAAGACCGCCTCGCTGAGTTGGCCCCCGCTCGGGTGAACGAAGAAAAGCCCCAGGGCTCCGCCCCGGCCCCCGCGAGGGGCGTTGCCCCCTCGACCCCCACCAAGGCTGGGCCTCGGATGCCATTCATTGGGTCAGGGAAGCAAGGGGGCCGACACAAACGTTGAAACGCCATGGTCGGCCCCCTTGCTTCCCTGACCCAACCGATCGCGGTCCAGGGGCCGTGCCCCTGGTGGGTTCGAAGGGCAAAGCCCTCGCGGGGTTTGGGGCAGCGCCCCGAGGCTTGCTTTCCTCCACCCGATTGCCCCGCGCGCGCCCAACGTTCCATTTGCATCCCGCCGCCAAACATGCTGTATGCCCGCCTTCCCTGCTGGGGGCGACGGCATCGCACCCGGCTATGCTCGACTTCCGTCCATCGACGATCGGGGATGCGAAGTGGCCAAGCCCGGCCAGGAGCAGAGACAAGCCAGAGGGGTACAGGATGCCGCTTTATGAAACCGTGCTGATTGCGCGGAACGACGTGACGCAGCAACAGGTCGAGGCTGTAGCCGACGAGATCGGCACCGAACTCGAAGCCGATGGCGGCGCCGTCAAGAAGCGCGAATATTGGGGCCTGCGCGGCCTGGCCTACCGGATCAAGAAGAACCGGAAGGGCCACTACATGCTGCTGGGCCTCGACGCCAAGCCGGCCTTCATCACCGAAATGGAACGCAAGCTCGGTCTGAACGAAGACATCCTTCGCTTCATGACCATCCGTCTGGAGGCGATTGACGACGTCCCGTCGGCGATCCTGTCCCGCAAGTCGGACGACCGGGAGCGGACCTTCCGCGGTCCCAAGCCGCCGGGCCGTTTCGAAAGCGGACGCCGCCGCAGCTTTGATGATCGTGAGGAATTCCGCGCGCGCGATGAGTTCGTGCGCGATGACTTCCGCGGCGGACCTGAGGAGTAAGACGCATGTCCGATAGCACGGAAATCAATCCAGCCGCCCGTCGCGCCGCCGTTGGCGCTCGCCGGCCGTTCTACCGCCGCCGCAAGTCCTGCCCGTTCTCCGGTCCGAACGCGCCAAAGATCGACTATAAGGACGTCCGCCTGCTGTCCCGCTTCCTGTCGGAGCGCGGCAAGATCGTGCCGTCCCGCATCACCGCGGTCTCGGCCAAGAAGCAGCGGGAACTCGCGGTTGCCATCAAGCGCGCCCGGTTCCTGGCGCTGCTTCCCTACGTTCTGACCTGAGGAGCCGGATCGATGGCCACCGTTGAACTGGTCCTGCTCCAGCGCGTCGAAAAGCTGGGGCAAATGGGCGACGTGGTCCGGGTCAAGCCCGGCTTCGCCCGTAACTATCTGCTGCCGCAGAAGAAAGCCCTGCGTGCCAACAAGGACAACCTCGCCAAGTTTGAGGCGCAGCGTGCCCAATTGGAAGCCCAGAACCTCCAGCGCCGTGAGGAAGCGGAGCGGGTGGCGGAACGGGTCGGCGGCCTTTCGGTCACGGTCATCCGCCAGGCTGGTGAGTCGGGCAGCCTGTACGGGTCCGTGTCGCCACGCGACATCTCCGACGCGTGCACCGAGGCTGGCCTGACCATCAATCGCCAGCAGGTCGTCCTGGAGCATCCGATCAAGACCCTCGGCCTGTCCAAGGTCCGCGTGTCACTGCATCCGGAAGTTTCCATCACCGTGACGGTGAACGTCGCCCGCAGCGCCGAGGAAGCCGAGCGGCAGGCGCGCGGCGAACGCGGTACGGCCGAGGCGGAGGAGCAACCCGCAACCTTGGAAGAGATGCTCGACGCCGAAATGCAAACGGACGCATCCTGATTTATTCCTGATCGACCGCTTCCCTTTGACGGGGAGGCCGATTTGCTGGCATTCTACCCCATATCGTCGGGTATTGATGTGGGGATGGAGCCATGCACGCTGTCCTTGACGCAATTCTCAGGCGGCTGATCAGGATTGGCCGGCTGACCGTCCGGTGGCCCGACGGGGGCCACTCGATCTATGCTGGGGCTGACGGCCCGGAAGCCTCCTTTACCATTACCGATTGGGCCACGGTTCGCGCCCTGGTGCTGAACCCGTCTTTGAAGGCGGGAGAGGCCTATATGGACGGCACGCTCGTCCCGGATGGCTGCGGCATCTACGATGTGCTGGACGTCCTGGTGACCAACCTGATGCATGACAGCACCAGCCATCCCGTGGTCCGCCTGCGTGACACGGCCCGTCTGTTGCGGCGGCGTCTGGATCAGTTCAATCCGGCCAGCCGAGCGCAGCGGAATGTGGCGCATCACTATGATCTGAACGGGCGGCTCTATAGCCTGTTCCTGGACCGGGACCGGCAATATTCCTGCGCCTATTTCCCGCGCGGGAACGAATCGCTGGAGGAGGCCCAGGCCGCAAAAAAACGGCATATCGCGGCGAAATTATGCCTGGATCGGCCGGATCTGGAGGTTTTGGATATCGGCTGTGGCTGGGGCGGCCTGGCCCTTTACCTGGCGCGCGAATACGGCGCGCGCGTAACGGGGATCACCCTGTCACGCGAACAACTCGCCGAAGCACAGGCCCGCGCGACGCAGGAGGGGCTCGCCGACCGTGTGCGGTTCGAATTGTTGGACTACCGGTCCGTCACACAAGGTTTCGACCGTATCGTCTCCGTCGGCATGTTCGAACATGTCGGTGTCAGCCACTATCGCGCGTTCTTCGACACCGTCGCCCACTGCCTCCGCCCCGACGGCGTTGCCCTGGTGCACGCGATCGGGCGCGGGGATGGACCGGGCACGACAAACCCCTGGATCACCAAATATATCTTCCCGGGTGGCTACTGCCCGGCTCTGTCCGAGGTCTTCACCGCGATCGAAAAAACCGACCTCGGCACGATGGATGTGGAAATCCTCCGCCTGCATTACGCGGAGACGCTGCGGCACTGGCGCTGGCGCTTCACCGCCAACCGGGATGCCATCGCCGGGCTGTACGACGAGCGGTTCTGCCGCATGTTCGAATTCTATCTGTGCGGCTCGGAGCTGGCGTTCCGGCGGGAGGGCCATATGGTGTTCCAGATCCAGTTGGCACACCGGCCGGATGCGACCCCGCTGACCCGGGACTATCTGTATGGGGCCGAGACGGCCGACCTCGTGCCGACCCATAGGGAGGTCATGGCAACCGATCGGTTCGACTGACCGGACCAGGGCTATCGGGGGAAGGAAGAAAAGCCTCGGGGCTCCGCCCCGAACCCCGCGAGGGGCTTTGCCCCCTCGACCCCCACCAAGGCTGGGCCTTGGATGCCATTTGTTGGGGTCAGGGACCCAAAAGATCGCGGTCCAGGGGCCGTGCCCCTGGTGGGTTCGAAGGGCGAAGCCCTCGCGGGGTTTGGGGCAGCGCCCCAAGGCTTTCTTGCCTTCACCCGATTGCCCCGCTGATCCAACCGCATGCTCTTGAGGTCTGGATCGGCCCCTGTGCAAACTCCCTCCGCACACCCGGACCTGTATCATGACCGCCGCCTATCTCAATCCACGGAACGGCCAGACCTTTCCGCTCGACCAACCGCGTTGGTGCGGCCCCGATCTGGCGCCGCTGCTGTTGACCCCGTTGCCAGGCCTGACCCGCGATCGGATCGACCGCTCCAACCGCAGTCTGTGGCGTTATCGGGCGGCCTTTCCGATGCAGACGGACGCGCCGATCACGATGGGGGAGGGTTGCACGCCGTTGATCCCCCGCATGGTCGCCGGGGTGCCAGTCCTGCTGAAATGCGAATGGTTCATGCCGACAGGCAGCTTCAAGGACCGCGGCGCCAGCGTCATGCTGTCGCTCCTGCGCGCTCAGGGGATCGAGGAAGTGTTGGAGGACAGTTCTGGCAATGGTGGCGCCGCGGTATCGGCCTATGCGGCGTCCGGCAGGATGCGCGCCACCATCATGGCGCCCGATTCGACCAGCCCCGCCAAGACCGTGCAGATGCGGGCGCACGGCGCCACCGTCGAACTGATCCCCGGGTCCCGTCAGGCCACCTCCGACGCCGCCGTCGCCCGATCGAGCGCCATTTTCTACGCCAGCCATAACTGGCACCCGTTCTTCCTGCATGGCACCAAGACTCTGGCCTATGAGCTGTGGGAGGACCTGGGCTTTCAGGTACCCGACAACATCATCACGCCCTGTGGTGCCGGATCGAACGTGCTGGGCTGCGAGATCGGCTTTGCCGAGTTGATGCGCGCCGGGGAAACCCACCGGATGCCGCGCATTTTCGCGGTGCAGCCCGCCAATTGCGCCCCGATCGCAGCGTCCTTCCTGGCTGGCACCGACGCCCCGGCTCACACCATGATTTCCCCCACAATCGCCGAGGGCACCGCCATCGCCCACCCCATCCGCCTCCCCGACGTGCTCGCCTGCTTGCGCGGAACCGGCGGCGGCGCGGTGATGGTCTCGGAGCAGGAGATCGCGGCCGCGATGATGGACCTGGCGGGGATGGGGATCTACGTGGAGCCGACCTCGGCCCAGGTCGCCGCCGCGCTGGCCAAACTGGTGGAAGCCGGCACCGTCACCGCGGATCAGACCACGGTCCTGGTGCTGACCGGCAGTGGGCTGAAAGCCACGCCACGCATTGCCGAACTGTTGGGGATCACGCTGTGACCGGACCGCGCATCGCCCTTCTGGGCTTTTCCATCGAATGCAACCGCTTCGCCCCGGTCGCCACCGAGGCGCATTTCGTCGAACGCACTCTGATCGGCGGTCAGGCAATGCTGGACGACGCGCGATCCCCCGCTCCGGGCATGCTGGGAGAATTGCCGGGATTCGTCGCCGATATGGATGCGGCCGGAGTCTGGGAACCCCTGCCCTGCCTGCTGGCCATGGCCGAACCGAACGGCCCGGTGGACCAGGCGTTCTTCGACCGATTCCTGCAACGCTGCGAAGCCGATCTGCGGGCCGCCGGCGCGATCGATGGCGTCTACTGCGTGCTCCACGGCGCGGGGTTGGCGACGGAAGACCATGACCCGGAAGGCACCCTGCTCGCGATGGTCCGGCGGGTCGTGGGGACTGCTGTGCCGGTTGTTGCCAGCTACGACCTGCACGCGAATGTGTCGGAGGCCGATGTCGACCTGCTGAACGCGTTTGTCGGCTATCGCTCCAATCCGCATCTGGACATGCGCGAGCGGGGGGCGGAATCCGCACAAATCCTGCGTCGCCTGCTGGCGGGCACGCAAACCCATCTGGCTCGCATTCGCTTGCCGATCGTGCCGCCGACGGTCACCCAACTCACCGGTCAGGATGCGCCGAACCGGCCGTATGGCGAATTGATCGATATGGGCCAACGCCGGATGCGGGAGCCGCCGTATGACGGACTTGTGCTGAACGTGTCGGTCATGGGGGGATTCGCCTATGCCGACACGCCGTTCAATGGGCTGACCGTGGTTGTGACCGCCACCGATGCCGATGCCGCCGATGGTCTGGCGCGGGAGATCGCGGTGGCGGGATGGGCGAGGCGCGACCGATTCCGCCCGTCCCTGACCGCTCTGGACGAAGCCGTTCGGCGAGCCAAGGCGACCGAGGACCCGGCCTTGCACGCGCTGGCCTTCGCCGATGTTGCCGACAATCCTGGAGGCGGTGGGCGAGGCAACACGATGTGGATCCTGGAAGCGTTCCATGCCGCCAATGTCCGGGATGCCCTGGTCGGCGTGATCCACGACCCCGCGCTGGCCGAAGAAGCCCATCGCCTGGGCCAGGGCGCGACATTCCAGGCCCGCTTCAACCGCGACCTGAACGACGAATTCTCCAAACCCTTCACCGCCACAGCCACCGTGCGAAGCCTGCGCGACCAGCCGATGCGGGGCCGGCGCGGGATCTATGCCAACAACACGCTCGATCCGGGGAAATCCGTCGCGCTGACGATCGGCGGGTTGACGGTGGTGGTGATAAGCAATCGCTTCCAATGCGCCGATCCGATGTTCTTTGAGGCATTCGGGCTGGATATCGGCGCCGCACGGGTTGTCGTGGTGAAATCGCGCGGTCATTTCCGGGGCGGCTTCGACGAGTTCTTTCGCCATCAGGACGTGGTCGAGGTCGATGCCCCCGGCCTGACCAGCCCGATCCTGTCCCGGTTTCCGTGGCGCCACATGCCGCGCCCGGTGCTGCCCATCGACGATACCGCACAATGGACACCGCCCGCATGAAGCTCGCCGATCTGCCCACCCCTTGCCTGGTGCTGGATCGCGCGATCCTGGCCCGCAACCTCCGCGGCATGGCCGGAAACCTGTCTCGGCTGGGCGTGCCGATGCGCCCGCACATGAAGACCGCCAAATCGATCGAGGTAGCGCGCATGGCGATCCAGGGCCAGCCCGGCGGCATCACGGTGTCCACTTTGGCCGAAGCGGAGTATTTCTCCGCCCATGGCCTGACCGACATCCTCTACGCGGTCGGGATCACGCCGCAAAAGCTCGACCAGGTGGCCAAGCTGAACGGTTCCGGCGCCGGGATCATCGTGATCACCGATGATGCCGATGTTGCCTCCGCCATCGCCGCCCACCCCTCGCCACCCCGCGCCCTGATCGAGATAGATTGCGGGGAGCAGCGCGGCGGTGTCTCACCGAACGATGACGCGTTGCTGGAGATCGCCGGCCGTCTGGGGCCATTGCTCAGCGGCGTCATGACCCATGCCGGCCATTCCTACGCCGGCCGTAGTGTCCGCGAGATCACCGCCATCGCCGAAGCCGAACGGTCGGCCGCCACGCTCGCAGCCGCGCGCCTGCGGGAGGCGGGGCACGCGATCTCCATCGTGTCGGCGGGCAGCTCGCCCACCGCCCGCCACGCGGAGAACCTGACCGGGATTACGGAAATGCGCCCCGGCGTATTCATGTTCGGCGATCTCTTTCAGGCCGAGATCGACACACATGGCATGGACGGGATCGCCATGAGCGTCCTGACCAGCGTCATCGGTCGCCGTCCCGGACGCTTGCTGGTCGATGCCGGTGGCCTGGCCTTGTCGAAGGACCGCAGTACCGAAAGCGCGCCCAAGGACTATGGCTTCGGCCTCGCGGTCGATCTGGCGGGGCGGCGGCGCTACGGCGACGCCATCGTCCGGCGTGCCTATCAGGAACACGGCGTCATCGAGATGGACCCGGCCCGTCCGATCGACCTGCCGATCGGTGGCCGGCTGCGCATCCTGCCGAACCACACCTGCATGACAGCCGCCGCGCATGACAGGTATTTCGTGGTCGACGGGGAAGAAGACGAGGTCGTTGCCGTCTGGACCCGGGTCAATGGCTGGTAGGCGGTGGGGTTGGTGAGCGGGTTCCTTCGGTCGGTTGGGCGCAACAGATGGCATGATACATTGATTTTCCTCGTGAAAAATCGACAGTGCGGGCTTGCGAGAATGCTCGGACCGAGCCGAACATGACGATGGGCGCGCGGCCCGATCGGTCAGACGGTGCATCGGCTGGTGTCACGTGCATCGGCGAGCCGCTCCGCCGACGACGGTGGGCGTCAGTCTGGTGGGGTAGCCGAACCGTTTCGATTTGCGATACAATCAGCCATGACCTTGATCTATAACTGGCTCATCCAACAGTTCGTCGACGACACCACGATCGCCCACCTCACCCTCGCGCTTGCTCTCGGGACGGTGATCGGGCTGGAGCGGCAATGGCGTCAACGCACCGCCGGGCTGCGAACCAATGCGCTGGTCGCTCTTGGTGCTGCGTCTTTTGTCGATCTGGCGCATGGCGTCGCGACGACCTCCGCCGGGGTGACCCAGGTGATCGCCTATGTCGTGTCCGGTGTCGGGTTTCTCGGCGCTGGGGCGATCATGAAGGAAGGCAGCAACATCCGGGGCCTGAACACCGCGGCCACGGTGTGGTGTTCCGCCGCGGTCGGTGCCGCCGCCGCCGCTGACCAGGTCCAGGTTGCCGTCGCAACCACGGTCGGCGTGGTCTTCCTGAACGTGACGATCCGCTGGGTCCTCGGCCATTTCGGGCAAAGCTCGCTCGAGGTCCCGACGACCGCGGCACCATCCCCGCTTGTTCTCCGACTCGTCTGTTCACGCGATCAGGCGGCGCATGTCCGCGCGCTGTTGCTGCAAGCCCTGGAACAGGCGGGTCTCACGCCCAACGCCCTGACCAGCAGCAACGGAACTGACAGGACGGACCGCGTTCAGATCACCGCCCAGCTTGCCGGCGATCCTCTGGAAATCGTGCCGTGGCTGGAACAGATTGTCGGGCGTCTGGGCGAAGAACCGGCTGTATTCGACATCGGTTGGGAGCACGGCACCAGCATGCGACCCGAAGCCTGAGGACCAGGACTCAGCCCCGATTGCGCGACACCAACCGGCCCGCCCGCGCCGTCGTCGCGCCCTGCCCAAACACATAGGCGGACTGGCCGTTGACCCAGGTCTCCACGATTCCCACGGGAGGCGTTGTCGGCGCATCGTAGGTGGAGGCATCCCGGACCGTCGCCGGATCGAACAGCACCAGATCGGCCAGGGCGCCGGCCCGGATCACCCCGCGATCCGTCATGCCGAACACATCGGCGGTATGGCCCGTCATCTTGCGAACCGCCTCTTCCATGCTGAACAGCCCCAGATCGCGCGCGTAGTGGCCGAGAACGCGGGGGAATGTGCCCCATAGCCGGGGATGCGGATAGGAATCGTGCGGCAATCCGTCGCTGCCGATCATCGCCAGCCGGTGTGCCATGATCATCTGCACGTCCGGTTCATCCATCTGGAAATAGATCGCCCCGGCCGGCAGCAGACGTTCGGCGGCCTCCTTCTCGGACGTATTCCAGCCCCGTGCCACGTCGGCCAGCATCCGCCCCGCCATCTCCGGATGTGGCACTGACCAGGTCACCTGCACGGGAACGTCCGGGCGCAGCCGGAACGGCATCAGCACGGTCGAACCCGCGTGGTAGGGGTAGACATCGAAATCCACCCGCTGCCGCAGGGACGCACGGTCAATCGCCGGCAGCGTTTCCACCGACCGTCCGAAATTCTCCGGCATCGAGCATTTGTGGTGGCTGATCACCACCGGAGAGCCGGTGTCACGGCCGATCTTCAGCGTTTCCTCAATGGACAGCATGACGTCGTTCGCCTCGTCGCGCATATGCGTGACGTAGATGCCGCCGGCGGCCCGCAGCGCCTCAGCCACCGCGATCACTTCATCGGTCGGCGCCATCATGTTGGGCGGGTAATAAAGGCCGGTGGAAAATCCCGAGGCGCCCTGCGCCAGCGCCTCCGCCAGACGTTGGCGCATCTGTTCGGCCTCGCGGTCGGTGGCGGCACGCTGAGTGTCGCCACCCATGGCCTCCACCCGCAACGACATGTGGCCGATCAGGGCATAGGTGTTCACGGGGGACGGATCGCGCGCCAGGCGTTCGGCGTATTCGGCGAAACTGCCAAAGCTGAACCAGGATTCGTCGCCCAGCAGATCGAGCGGCGGCACCGGCCGAGACGTCATGCGCACGGGCGAGAGAGAAATGCCGCAATTCCCGACGACGACGGTGGTAACGCCCTGGGACATCTTGCACAGCATGCACTCTGGGCCGCACAACACGGCCCGATCATCGTGCGTATGCGCATCGATAAAGCCCGGAGCCACCGCCTTGCCGGTGGCGATCACCTCCCGATCCGCCGACGCGCCGCCCAGATCGCCGACCGCGATGATCCGATCGCCGGCCACGCCGATATCGGCCTTGAATCGAGGTGCCCCGGTGCCATCGAACACCATGCCATCGCGGATGATCAGGTCGCAGCGCAATGCCATGGTGGTATCCTCGTCGGTTGTCTGTCCCGGGTGTAGGGTATCGCAATGACTCCCCAGGGAGAACCCGTCGTGACGCTCGCCGATCTATGCCTGCCGATCATGCTGATGCTGACCATCGGCGCCGTGGTGCCCGCGAAATGGGCTGGCCGGCATGAATACGACAACTCCAGACCGCGCGATCCGGCCTTCTACACGCCGGGCTTCCGAGCCCAGTCGCAATGGGCGCACCAGAACAGCTATGAAGCCTTGCCGTTCTTTTTCGCCGCGGTGATCCTGGCCGAGTTCCGGGGGGCGCCGCAGGCTGCGGTGAATGCACTCGCCGTGGCCTTCGTGGTCGCGCGAGCCGGCTATATCGCGGCCTATTGGTTCGATCGACCGACCTTGCGGTCGGCGATATGGGCCGTGGCCCTGCTTTGCAATCTGGCGATCTTCGCCCTCCCGTTGGCTGGATGAACGCCATGCCCGCCCAGCGCCCGCGGTCCCCGCCGAATTTCGTGCTGGAACAAGCCGCCGGGGGCCGCGTCGCCGGGGTGGATGAGGTCGGACGGGGACCGCTCGCCGGGCCGGTGGTTGCCGCTGCCGTCATTTTCCCCAGGGGCGTGCCAAAGGGCTTGGCGGCCCTGCTGGACGACTCCAAGAAACTCACCGCCGCTCAGCGTCTGCTCGCCTTCCACGCGCTTCGGGAATCGGGATGTGCCGAGATCGGCGTCGGCGCGGCGTCCGTCGCGGAGATCGAACGGCTGAATATTCTGCATGCCGCGATGCTGGCCATGCGGCGCGCGGTCGGTCGATTGCAGACCCTACCCGATCTGGCGCTGGTCGATGGCAACTATCCCCCGAAGCTGGGCTGTGCGGTGCAGTGCGTGGTAGGCGGCGACGGGTTGAGCCTTTCGATCGCCGCAGCATCCATCGTCGCCAAGATCGTGCGGGATCGTGCCATGGCGCGTCTGGCGGTCCGCTTCCCCGATTATGGCTGGGACGGCAATGCCGGCTACGCCACAGCAGCGCACCGGGCGGCAATTCGACGGTTCGGCCCCACACCGCACCATCGGCCCAGCTTTGGGACGGTGGCGCAGATGGCGTTGGACCTGGGAACGTTCGAGCCGGAGGCATGACCAGCGGCGGAGGCGCGAGGGTCCGAAGATCCTGCTGACGGGTGCCTCCATGGCACAAGTTGAGCCTGCCCGGGTGAGCACCCCCTCTGCCGGCGCCATGTCTCCGGCCTCGGCAGCTTCAACCGGCCATCTTGCACTTGCTGGTCAACAAGGCTGGCGAAATGGTCGCGAAGGGATATGGAGGTGTTTCGGGCCATGACACCTCCTACGATTCGACTCCGCCCCGGGCATGCATAGGACCGAGCGGAACGGACCAGTGCCAATCCACCTGAGACCCCACCCATTGACGTGACTTCGGGCGGCCAGTCACGATAGCACCTCTCGCATTTCGTCCCCTGCCTGGAGTCACATTGGAAATCGTCCGGGAACTGCCTCTCGATCAGATCATGCTGGGCGACTGCATCACCCTGATGCGGATGCTGCCGCCGGCGTCGGTCCACTGCGTCTTCGCCGATCCGCCGTACAACCTGCAATTGCGGGGGGAGCTGCGGCGACCGGATGACAGTCTGGTCGACGGGGTGGATGAGGACTGGGATCGCTTCACCGATTTCGCGGCCTATGACGCGTTCACCCGCGAATGGCTGACCGAATGCCGCCGTCTGCTGCGCAAGGACGGCACCCTGTGGGTGATTGGCGCCTATCATAATATCTTCCGAATCGGCGCCATCCTGCAGGATCTGGGGTTCTGGGTGCTGAACGATGTGATCTGGCACAAGACCAACCCAATGCCAAATTTTCGCGGCCGACGCTTCACCAACGCACATGAGACCCTGATTTGGGCGGCACGGGAACGGGATTCGCGCTACCGGTTCAACTATCAGGCGATGAAGGCCGTCAACGACGACGTGCAGATGCGCAGCGACTGGTTCATCCCGCTCTGCACCGGCCCGGAGCGCATGCGCAACCAGCACGGGTTGAAACTGCACCCTACCCAAAAGCCCGAGGCGCTGTTGCACCGGGTGCTGCTGTCCAGCACCTCCCCCGGCGATATCGTGTTGGACCCGTTCGCCGGGACCGGGACCACCGCCAGCGTGGCCAAGCGGCTGCATCGACATTTCATCGGGATCGAGCGGCATCCCGCCTATGCCGAAGCCGCGATCGGCCGCGTGCGCCGTACAATGCCGATGCATGACGACGGGTTGGCGACCGCGCCCACGAAGCGCGACGCCCCGCGCGTTTCCTTCGGCAGCCTGGTGGAGCGTGGACTGATCGCACCGGGCACCCGGGTGTTCGATCGCCAACGCCGTGTCAGCGCGTCGGTCTCGGCCGACGGATCGCTGATGGCCGGGGAGTTTCGCGGCTCCATCCATAAAGTGGGCGCCGCGGTCCAGAATGCGCCGTCCTGCAATGGGTGGACCTTCTGGCATTTTGAGCGCGCCGGCGTATTGGTGCCGCTCGACGTGTTACGGAGCGTGCCGGTCGAGACTTGAAGTGGCCCGACGTAGGGTGGACAAGGCGGGTGTAGGCGTCTGACTCGCCGATCGGGTCGTGGCGAACGGTCTCGACGTGCATTGTGCCTGGCCGCTCTGACCAGGGGCCCCCAGGGGCACCCGCAGGTGCATCGATAGGACCTTCTGAGGGCAACACCATGAATTGGGCGACCATGAGCCGCGCGGAACGCGACGCGGCCTACAACAACACCGAAGCTGTGTCCGACAGCTCGGCCCTCAGCGCGGCCCGGGAGGCAGCCTCGGCAGCGTTCCGTGCCGCCCACCCGGGCCACCTGGATCTCTCCTACGGTCCCAGGGAACGCAACAAGATGGACCTGTTTCCCGCCGGGGATCCCGAGGCCCCCTGCCTGGTGTTCATCCATGGCGGCTACTGGCAGCGCAACAGCCGGGAGATGTTCGCCAATCTCATCGCCGGGCCGCACGCCACCGGCTGGTCCGCCGCGGTACCGGGCTACACGCTGGCGCCCGATGCCTCGTTGACCGAGATCGTGGCCGAGATCAACGCCTCCTTGGACTGGTTGCTGGCGAACGGACCAGCCCACGGCATCGCCGGTCCGATCGTGCTGTCCGGCTGGTCCGCCGGCGGGCATCTGACCGCGATGTGCCTCGGTCACAAAGCCGTGAAGGCGGGCCTCTCCATCTCAGGCGTGTTCGAACTGGGTCCGATCCGCGACACCTATCTGAACGATAAACTTCGCCTGACCGAGGCGGAGATCGTCGCGCTGTCGCCCATGCGCCTGCCGATGGTGAACAAGCCGCTGATGATCACCTACGGCACGGATGAACTGCCGCCGCTGGTATCCGATAGCCGTGATCTGCACGCGATTCGGTCAGCGATGCATCTGCCGGGGCCGCTGGTTCCGATTCCCGGAGCCAATCACTTCACGATCGTGCATGAGTTACGGGACGTTCACGGGCTGCTGACCCGATACCTGCCGCTCTTGCTGGATTGATCCGACGGGAGGGGCGGGGCAACGATCCTGCCGCCCCGACCCGGGCGCTGTTCCTTACTCAATTGCACCGATACCTCTTGCCACGGCCTACGCATCGCGTATGGGTGCCATTGGATGAGTACACTCAAGGACAAGCCCGTGGCCATAGAACCGGCTGACGATCACGCCCTGGTGCGCTCGATTCTCGACACCATCCCGGATGCGATGGTCGTCATCGATCGGCGCGGCATCATCCAGTCCTTCAGCGCGGCGGCGGAGCGCCTGTTCGGGTACACCGCGGCCGAAATCCACGGCCACAATGTCAGCGACCTGATGCCGTCGCCCTATCGGGAACACCACGATTCCTACCTGACGCGCTACCTGGCCACCGGCGAGAAGCGCATCATCGGCACCGGGCGGGTGGTGATGGGTCTCCGCCGGAACGGCACGACGTTCCCCATGGAACTCGCAGTGGGCGAAGTGGTGGGGAATGGCGAGCCTCTGTTTACCGGCTTCGTCCGCGACCTGACGGAGCGCCAGCAAACCCAGGCCCGCCTGCAGGAGTTGCAGGAGAACCTGCTGCATGTCTCCCGACTGCGATCGATGGGCCAGATGGCGGCTGCCCTGTCGCATGAACTGAACCAGCCTCTGACCGCCATCAACAACTATCTCGGCGCCGCGCAGCGCCTGATCGATGCGCCACAGCCGGATCTGGCCCGCATACGCCAGGCACTGAACCTGGCCGCGCAGCAGACGATGCGGAGCGGCGAGATCATCCGCCGGCTGCGTTCGTTCGTGACGCGCGGCACGGTGGCCCGCCAGCCGGAAAACATCGCCCGCCTGATCGAGGAGGCCAGCGCCCTGGCGCTTGTCGGCGCTAAGGAGCGCGCCATCGATATCCGCCTGAACACCGCCGCCAATCTACCGCCAGTCATGGTCGACCGCGTGCAGGCCCAGCAGGTGCTGCTGAACCTGATCCGCAACGCGGTGGACGCGATGGTGGGGGCGGCACGTCCGCGGCTGAGCATCGACGCGGCGGAGCGGGACGGAATGATCGAAGTCGCGGTCACGGATACTGGCCATGGCATCCCGTCGGATATCCGGGCCCAGTTGTTCCAACCATTCGTGACATCCCGCGCCGAGGGAATGGGCATCGGCCTGTCGATCTGCCGCACCATTGTCGAGGCTCACACGGGTCGCATCTGGGCGGAGGACAACCCAGCCGGCGGTACGATTTTTCGTTTCACCCTACCTGTCGCCATCGAGGTTCCACCCGTCGCGGAGAGCTGAACTTGGCCGTGGGCACGACGGCCTGTATGGTGCGGGCCGGCAAGGTAGCCGGCCCTATAGGGCGCGGCACAATAAATGCTGCACGAGGAATCACCCCATGAAAACAATGCTCACGACTCTGGCAGCCCTGATGCTGGCCGCCATCGTCGGACACGGGTCGGCCGCAGCCGAGGCCAACCAGGTGCGCATCGTGCAGCCCTACGGGTTGGTCTACCTGCCCAGCTACGTGACGGTCGATCGCGGCCTGATCGAGAAGCACGCCAAGGCAGCCGGACTGGGCGAAATCAAGGTGACGTTGACCAACATGGCCAGTGGCCCGGCCAGCAGCGATCTCTTGTTGGCTGGTGACGCCGACCTGTCCATGGGCGGGTTCGGTCCGGCCTTCGTGCTGTGGGACAAGACCCGTGGCGCGCAGAAAGTGCGCGGCATGATGCCGTTGTCCAGCTCCTCGGTGTTGGTGCTGACGACGGATCCGCGGATCAAAACCATTCGCGACTTCACCGACAAGGACCGGATCGCCGTCAGTGCCGTGAAGGTCACCGCCCAAGCGATCGCATTGCAGATGGCCGCGGCCAAGGAATGGGGTTGGGATCAACGGTTCCGGCTCGACCCGTTGCTGGTCTCGATGTCGAACCCCGATGCCATGGCTGCGGTCCTGGGCGGTCACAGTGAAATCCGGACCCATGCCTCCATCATCCCGTTCAGCGTCATCGAGATCGAATCAGGGAAGGTCCATCAGGTCATGAGTTCGGCCGACTATCTGGATCCGGGTTCATCGACCGTGGTGATGTCGGCGGCGGCGCGGTTCCGCGAGGGCAGCCCGAAGCTGTATGCGGCAGCCGCGGCGGCGTTCGAGGAAGCGATCGCGTTCATCCACGAAAACCCCCGCGCGGCCGCTGAAATCTTCGTGGCGCGGGAGCCGCAGAAGCGGGAGTTGGCATGGACCGAGGCCATGCTCACCGACAAGAAGCTGGTCGAGTTCAGCGCCACGCCGCGCGGCACCAAGAAACATGCGGACTTCATGCATGCCGCGGGCACGCTCAAGAACAAGCCCGACAGTTGGAAGGACCTGTTCTGGGACAACATGTGGTCCAAGGACGGAAGCTGATCCGGTTGGCCCACGCCGCGCGTTGATGCAATCACGGCCCGCAGGGCATGTCCCTGCCCTATGGCGGGCTGCGCGCGCTATGTCATCTGCACCGCCTGCACCGCTTCCTCCAACTCCTGGAAGGTGGGCATGAATTCATTTGGCACCATCTTCCGGCCGGTTTCCACACTGACCTGAGGGGCGTTGCCATGCAGATGCGCCACGATCACAGCGCGGATCACCTCCAGGTATTTGGCTTCCTCCTCGACCACACCGGTCAGACGGCTGGCGAAGGGGCCAACCATGCCATAGGCCATCAGCACCCCCAGAAACGTTCCGGTCAACGCGCCGCCGATCATCCCACCCAGCACCGCGGGCGGTTCGTTGATCGAGGACATGGTCTTGATCACGCCCAACACCGCCGCAACGATCCCCAGCGCCGGCAATCCGTCGGCCATGTTCTGGAGCGCATGGGCCGGGTGCAATTCCTCGTTCAATGTTTTCTTCAGTTCCCGCGCCATCACGTCCTCGATCTGGTTCGGATCGTCGGCATTCATCCCGACCATCCGGAGATAGTCGCAGATCAGGACCGAGGCATGGTGGTTGGCCAGGATTTTCGGGAATTTCTGGAACGCGGTACTTTCCGACGGCTTCTCGATATGCGGTTCCAGCGCCATGTTGCCCTTGGTGCTGGCGAGGCGCACCAGGAAGTAAAGCAGGCTCAGCAACTCCACATAATCGGCCTTGTGGTATGCTGATCCCTTCATGATCTTGCCGAAACTGCCCAGCGTATGTTTCACGCCGTGCATGCTGTTGGACATCAGGAATGTCCCGGCCGCCGCCCCCCCGATGGACCACAGCTCGAACGGCAGAGAGTGCGCCAGCGGTCCGAAGCTGCCGCCATGCACCAGGTAACTGCCGAAAACGTTGAACAGCAGAAAGACGAAACCGCCGATTACGAGCATGGGACGGGTCTCATCGCCTGACCGGTTCGGACGGAGCGGGCGGGGGTGCAGACGACGTTCGGGCCGTGGCGGCTGCCTCCCGCAAGACCACGATGGCGATACGGCGGTTGGCGGCGGCAAACGGATCGGACGGCAGCAATGGATCGCGATCGGCATGGCCGGTCACGGTACGGATGCGCCCGATTGGCAGTGACGCCTCGACCAGCAGCCGCCGCGTCGCGTTGGCCCGTTCGGCGGACAGTTCCCAGTTGGTGCGGCCAGGTCCCGGGAAAGGAGCCGCGTCGGTGTGGCCCGAGATCGAGATCGACTGCGGCAAGCGTTGCAATATAGGCACGATTTTCTGGATCAACTGGCGAGCCCGATCATTTGGATTGGCAGAACCGGTGGCGAACATTGGCAGGCGTATCTCATCCAGGATCTGGATACGCAGCCCCTCGGGCGTCATGTCGATGGCAAGCTGGTTGGCGAGTTCGGCGAGGGTCGGATCGCCTCGTACGGCCTCGCGGATCTGCTGGGCGGCTTCCTCGAAGGCCGCTTTTTCCTGCTTTTCATGTTCAGCACGGATCTCGGCCTCGGTCGGTGGGCGCGAGCCATCAGCCGTGTCCTGGCCGGCGGTTTCACCCATACCGGCCAGCGACATGGCCGCGGGGTCCTGGCCCATCCTCACCGCGGCCTGGCCGTTCGGCCCGTCCGCGTCGCTCTGAGCGCTGCCTTTCAGCGCTTCCGATCGCAGTCCGCGCGGCTTCTGGCGGATTTCGTCCTCGCCATCCTCGACATCGAGCACCTCCGGCCGTTTGCCGACGGTGATCCGGACGGCGCCCTTGTCGGAGACCAGGGCGCCGTTGGCGAAGGCGGTCTTGCCACCGAAGGGTTGGCCGGTGCCGGATGAGGCGTGGCTCATGAGGTTGTTGGGGCTGAAGTAATCCGCGAGGCCGGTCCGTTGTTCCTGCGTTGTGGCGTTCAGCAGCCACATCAACAGAAAGAATGCCATCATCGCGGTCACGAAGTCGGCGTACGCGACTTTCCAGGCGCCGCCGTGGTGTCCGCCACCGACGATTTCATACCTCTTGATGATGACTCCGCCCTTGGAGCCTTTTGAATCGCCCTTGCCCGCCATGCTGACCCGATACGGTTCGTGGTCGGGACAGCATGCCGGGATTTTGTTAACCAATCCTAAGCGTGGGGGGAATCATTTGCCGACGGGCAGCGGCTTTGCCCGCCAAAATATCGCCCGGGGTACTGTCCCAAGCCCCACCAAAGGCGACCGCCCTTGGTTGGAGGGATGGAAAGGCAAGGCCCCTGACCGCGATGCGGTGCGGCCGGCCCGTCCTTTACCGTGTCAGCCCACGGCCTCTCGCCCCGCGACCCGACCGAATATCAGCGCCTTGCCCAGCGCCGATCCCGTCATATACGCCGCGCCATGCAGCCCCGCGATCATCTCCCCGGCGGCCCGCAGGCCCCGGATCGGTTCGCCGAACACATCCAGCACCTGCATGGTGGGATCAACCGTCACCCCGCAATAGGTACCATACAGGGCCGCGGTGGATGCATGCGCATAGAACGGGGCCGTCGAGACCGGCCGTAACGCTCCATGGTTATGCACCAGGTGCCGCCGCCCGAAATCCGCATCGTGGCCGTCCCGCACGAAGCCGTTGTAGCGCGCCACCGTGGCTCTCAGTGTCGCCGCGTCCAGGCCGGTTTTCGCGGCCAGTTCGTCCAGTGTCTTCGCCTCGATCAGCATGCCGTCCGCCTGGCGGTGGCGAACGTCGAAGATCGAGACCTCCTCTTCATGCGAATCGAAGATCGGCTGGTCGAAGATCTGCCAGGTAAAATCGCCATCCTGTTCCAGCGACGCGGTGCCTAGCAGTTTGTAGGACAATGATTCGTCGACGAAACGCCGAGCGGCGAGGTTGACGGCGATGGCACCTTTGTAGACGGCGAGGAGGCTGTGGCGACAGGTGTGGTTGGTCGGATGCTTGCCGAAGGTGCCCTGGATATAGGCGACATCACGCACGCCGGCGCCAAGCTGCCAGGCCATCAGAAGGCCGTCGCCGGTATTGGCCTCCCCGCCGGATACCCACGCCTTGGCCTGCTTCGGCACGAAGGTCTTGATCAGTTCGGCGTTGCGGGTGAACCCGCCGGCCGCCAGAACAACCCCCCGATCCGCCGCAACATCCGTCGGGCCGCCTTCATGCGCCACCCGCACGCCACGGACCGATCCGTCCTTGCGGAGCAGACGGGACACTGCGGCCTTGGCGGTGAATTCGATGCGGGGATGGCGCAGGACATGCTCCATCAGCCCGTTGATCATCGCATCCGGGTCGATCACATGGCAGCGCGGCACCGATTGTCCCGATGACGCGTCCGGGCGAGGCCCGAACCGTACACCGTGCTCGCACAGCCAGTGATAGGTGGCGAGTTGGTTATCGGTGTAGCAGCGCACCAGGGCGGAATCGTTCTCGTGCCGTCCCACCTCGCACAGGTCCTGGTACAGGAGTTCGGAGGAATCCTCGATCCCGTGGCGGGTCTGGATATCCGTGCCGGCAAAGGCGAGCAGTCCACCGCAGATGCGCGATGACCCGCCCGGTTCGGCCGCTTTTTCCAACAGCATCACATCCGCGCCGGCATCGGCCGCGGTCAGCGCCGCCGCCAGCCCGGCGGCGCCGGCGCCGATCACGATGATATCCGTCTTGTCTTTCATCACGTCCCACCCATCGGTCCGGCCTCGGTCAGAATTTCAGTCGGTCCACGCCGTAGAACTTGCCAACCTGATCGACTCGTTCCGAACTAGGCACGGAATTGAACCAGCCGTGTCGGCTATGCTTGATGCCGGTGGCGCGGTGCAGATCGACCATCAGTTCGGCCATCTTCATCGTGCTGGCCAGACCGTCGATGATCGGCACGTCGTCCACCCGGTTGATGCCGTTGCGCGCCATCAGCAGGTTCAGTGGCACCTCGCCAGGGATGATGACATCGGCGCCGGTTTCCCGGATCACCCGCCGAGCGACCTCCTGGAATTTTTCGATCAGGGGCCCGGGGTTCTGGTAGGCCGGCAGCACATCGGTGAAGCGCAGGCCCGAGGCAACGACGCCGGCGCAACGATCGGTCAGGCCGTAATTGCGCACCTGTTCCTGATACAGCGGGATCATGCGGTCGATGAACAGGATGATGGCGAAGCGCTGGCCGAACATCGTTGCCAGATGGCAGCAGGTTTCCCCCATGCCGATGACGGGGATATCCACGATGGAGCGGGCCTCCCGCAGCATCGGGTTCGGCAGGGTACACATGGCGAAGGCATCGAAACCCTGTGCCTCGGCTGCGCGTCCCGCCGCGATCCATTGGTTGCCGTGAATCCAGAATGTGTAGCCATAGCCGATGTCGTCGCCGGGATAGTCGGACGGATAGGTGCCGGGGGCCTGGCCGTGAAACACGACCTCGGTATCCGGGCGCAACACCTTGCCCAGATGCGCCCGCATGGCGTCCTCGTAGCCGGGCAGATCGCCCAGGACGGTAAAGCTTTGGTGCCAGAGTCGCATGCCCATGGTCGGGTTCCCTCCTGCCTGCTCGTTACGCGGCGCGTGTTACCGCCGCATCATCCTCGATCGGCAACGGGTTCCAGTTGCGCGACACGACCCAATCCGGTCGTGGATTTTCCCCCAGCACCGGCTTGTTGGCCACAGCATTGCAGGAGATGTAGATGTGCCAGCGATCCTCGGCCGACAGGTTGTGGCCGGATGCGTGCAGGACGTTGCAGTGGAACAGCACGCCGGTCCCGGCCTTGCCAACCACCGGCACCGGTGGCGGGGAGGCCCGCAGCACCTCGATCATCTTCTGTTTCGGGATCGACCACAGTTTGTAGGACGTCGACGTGTCCTGCACCGATTCCAGCAGGCCCAGCTTATGGCTGCCTGGCAGGATATACAGACCACCGCTGAATTCCGACGTGTCGTTCAGCATCACGTTGAACGTCGCCATATTGGCGGTCGGGCACCCATCCTTGCTCCAGGAATTGTAGTCCTGGTGCCACATCCAGGGCGTGCCCTCGATCGCCGGCTTGGCGTTGATCTTGGTGTGGTAGACATAGGTTTCCTCGGTCCCCAACACCTGGCGGACAGGAAGCAGCACGCGCGGTGTGCGAACCAGGGCGCGGAACGGGGCCGAGGCAGTGGGACCGTCGCCTTCATGCACGCGGAACAGGCTTTTGACGCCGCCAGTGTGTTCCCGCACCACCTCTTCGGCGTGAATATCAGCCAGGCGCGCGACTTCCTGGCGCAGCACCGCGACTTCCGCGGCGGAGAACAGGTTCGGAAAGATCAAAAATCCATCGCGATCGAATTGCGCGCGCTGCGCGGCGGTCAGTTCCATGCGTTCCCCCCCGGTGGCGTTTCCGAGGGTGACTGTTGGCGCAGGTCGAGGTTTCAGGCAAGCGCGGTGGGGGCGGGTCCGCAGGGCAATCGGGGGAAAGAAAGCAAGCCTTGGGGCGGAGCCCCAATCCCCGCGAGGGCTTCGCCCTTCGAACCCACCAGGGGCACGGCCCCTGGACCGCGATCGGTTGAGTCAGGGAAGAAAGGGGGCCAACCATGGCGTTTCAACGTCCACGTCGGCCCCCTTTCTTCCCTGACCCAATAAATGGCATCCAAGGCCCAGCCTTGGTGGGGGTCGAGGGGGCAACGCCCCTCGCGGGGTCCGGGGCGCAGCCCTGGGACTTTGCTTCCTTCCCCCGATTGCCCTGGATCGGTCCGGGCGGCGGTTTCCGCTCCCGCGCGTTCTGCTTTATGAGCTTGGGGATGCCGATCTTTCTCCGTGTGACCTTGCCGCTGGCGGGGCTGAATTTCCTCAACCAAGCGGCGCGCGCGGTGATCGCGACGATCGGACCGTTGCTGGCGCTGGAATTTTCGCTGTCGGCGACGGAACTGGGGCTGCTGTCGGCGTCGTTCTTCGCCTCCTATGCGCTGGCGCAACTGCCGGTCGGGCTGGCGTTGGATATGTATGGGGTCGGGCGGGTGCAGCGGACCCTGGCGCTTGTCGCGGCGGTGGGATTTGCGCTGTGCGCGCTGTCCTCGGGCGTGGTCAGTCTGGCGGTGGGGCGCTTCGTGACCGGGATCGGTATCAGCGTGGGCATGATCGCCATGCTGACGGCGCACTCGCAATGGGTGCCCAGACACCGGGTCGCCGCGATGACCGGCCTGGGCGTTTTCGTTGCCTCCTTCGGCGGACTGTCGGCGACCCTGCCGACGCAGTTGCTGGTGCCGCTGATGGGCTGGCGCGGTGTGTTCTGGATCATGGCAGGCATCGCGCTGGCGATGTCGCTGTGGATCGCGCTGAGTGTCCGGGATCCACCCGGTGCCGTCCGACATCAGCGCAAGCTAGGCCAGTCCATCGTCGAGTTTGGCGCGGTGTTCGCGCATCCCAATTTCCTGCGCTACGCCCCGGCGATCGCGCTGCTGTCGGGGCTCACCTTCACCTATGGCGGTTTATGGGCCGGGCCATGGTTGCGGGATGTCGGCGGCTACCAGGCCGAGATGCGCGCAGGCCTGCTGATGGCCTACATGGCCGGAATGACGGCGGGCAGCCTGCTGACCGGACAATGTGCGTCCTATCTGCAACGTCGCGGCTTCGACGCGATGACCGTGCCGTTCGTCGCGATGGGCGGGCTGTGGCTGGTGCAGATCCTGTTGATCCTGAACCCGTCGCCGCATCCTGTGGCGATCGGGGCGATCTGGTTTACCTTTGCGTTCCTGAGTTCGGCGGGGCCCGCCGGCTATGCCGCCGTGTCGCAACGGTTTCCCCCGGAACTGGCGGGTCGGATTGGGACCGCGCTGAACTTCACGATGCTGGTCGTGGTGTTCTTCCTGCAAAACGCGATCGGCTGGATTCTGGATTGGTGGCCGCGCACTGCCGATGACGGCTGGGACCCGGTGGCCTATGGATGGGCGATGGGTCTGACGGTCGTGCTGCAAGCGGTGTGTGTGCTGTGGATGGTGACGGCGTTTCCTGGCGACAGGAAGGGGCGTGAGACCGCATCGGGTTAAAATCACACCGCCGTGGCCAGGGGTTTCCCCAGCCACGGCGGGCGGTGCTGCCGGGACGGGATCGGAGCCGAAACGGCTCGAAGCCCGCGCCAGGGTTCAGCCCGGCAATTCCAGAACGTTCTTCGCCAGGATGTTGCGCTGGATCTCGTTCGATCCCGCGTAGATCGACGATGGCCGCGATTGCAGGAACAGACCCGTCGGATTCAGTTCCCGGTTGCCGTCCATCGGGCCGAAACCGCCACCGTACTCGCCGGAGATATCCATCATTGTCTCGGTGATACGCTGGAACAGCTCGGTCTGGTTGACTTTCAGCATCGACACGTCGGGGCCGATCGTCTCACCGCGGCGAACCTTGTTGACGAAGGTCTCGTAGAGGTCCTTGTGGTCTTCCAGGTCCAGGCGCAGGCGGGTGTAGCGCTCCTGGAACTGATCGTCGTCCCAGACGGCCATGCGTTCGGCCAGGCCTTTCAGGGCCTTCAGGGCATAGGCGGACTGGCGGGGGGAGCCCGAACCGATCCGCTCAAAGCCCAGCAGGGCCTTGGCCATGGTCCAGCCCTTGTCGATCTGGCCGACCAGGTTGTCCTTCGGCACCCGGACATTGTCGAAGAAGGTCTCGCAGAATTCATCCGCCATATCGATGTTGGTGATCGGGCGGACGGTGATGCCGGGCGTGTCCATCGGAACCAGCAGGAAGCTGATGCCTTCCTGCTTCTTGGCGTTCTTGTTGGTGCGGACGAGGAGAAAGATCCAGTTGGCGTCCATGGCCAGGGACGTCCAGATCTTCTGGCCGTTCACCACCCAATGGTCGCCGTCCAGCACCGCTTCCGTGCGCAAGGACGCGAGGTCGGACCCGGCATTCGGCTCGCTGTAGCCCTGGCACCAGATATGCTCACCGGAGCGGATTTTCGGCAGGAAATACTGCTGCTGATCGGGGCGGCCGAACTTGATCAGCAAGGGACCGATCATGGTCATGCCCATGTCGTTCAGCCGGCTGCATCCGTGACGCTCCTTCTCCTCCAGGAAGATCAACTGCTTGGAGGCGGAGATGCCCATGCCGCCGAATTCGGCCGGCCAGTTCGGGCAGAGCCAGCCCTTGTTGGCCAGCGCCATGTACCAGGGCTTGTTCTCGCTGAAATGCAGCCGCCGCGGCGGGTTGCGGAGTTCCGGCGGGTAGTTTTCCTGGATCCATTTGCGCACATGTGTGCGGAACTGATCGTCGGACATGGCGTCGAGGTTTTCCGGTTGGGCGGCGGTGACTGCGGTCATGAATGGTCTCCTGACTTTTGAATCAAGCAAACGGCGCCGGCTTCGCATCACGGAACGAGGTGCCACTCTCGGCCAAATCGCGCAGCAGCTTGGATGGCGCCCAACGCTCTCCATACTGCTGATGCCAGCTTGCAATCTGGTTGTAGACCTCTCGCACCCCGATCCCGTCGGCCCAGAAGAACAGGCCGCCGCGATAGCGGGGGAAGCCGAAGCCGTGCAGCCACATCACGTCGACATCGCTGGTCCGGTAGGCCTTGCCTTCCTCCAGGATGCGGCAGGCCTCGTTCACCGAGGAGAACAGCAGCCGGCACAGGATTTCCCGATCGGTGAATTCCTTCTGCGGCACGCCCATCTCGGCGGCGACCTGCTTGATGATCGCGGCGACTTCCGGGTCCGGATGCGGGGTGCGATCGCCTTTCTCATACCGATACCAGCCGGCGCCAGTCTTCTGTCCGTAGCGGCCCATCTCCACCAGCTTGTCGGCGATCGGCAGCTTCCGATAATCCGGATTGGCCAAAGCTCGGCGTTTGCGGCCCTCGGCGCCGATATCCAAACCGGCGAGGTCGCCCACCGCGAACGGCCCCATCGGATAGCCGAAATCGATCATCACCTTGTCGACCTGCTCCGGCAGGCAGCCTTCCTCCAGCAGGATCACCATCTCACTGTTGAATGGCGCGCGGGAGCGGTTGGCGACGAAGCCATCCGTATTGCCGGCCATGGCGGAGATCTTGCCGATCCGCCGGCCCATCGCCATCGCCGTCATCAAGGTTTCCGGCGACGCCGCCTTCGGGCGCACCACTTCCAGCAGCTTCATCACATTGGCGGGCGAGAAGAAATGCGTCCCCGCCACCTTCTCCGGCCGGCTGGTCACCGAGGCCAGATCGTCCATATCGAGAGCAGACGTGTTGGAGAACAGGAACGCGTCCTTGTTCATCACCCGGTCGAGTTCGGCAAACACCGGCTTCTTCACGTCCATCCGTTCAAACACCGCTTCCACGACGACATCGCAATCCTTGATGTCCTCATACCCGGCGACGGGATGGATGCGCGCCAGGCGGCGGTCCATCTCATCCTGCGCCAGGCTGCCGCGCTTGACCGATGTGGCGTAGTTGTTGCGAATACGCTCCATGCCGCGATTGAGGCCTTCCTCGCTCGCATCCATGATCCGGACGTCATAGCCGAAATCGGCGAAGGACATGGCGATACCGCCGCCCATCGTGCCGGCGCCGACCACCGCCGGCTTGGAGAAATCCGCCGCCGGCACAGGGGGCAGGTCCGGCAGCTTCGCGACTTCCCGTTCCGCGAAGAAAGCATAGCGCAGGGCCTTGGCCTCGTCGGCGTTTTCCAGTTCCAGGAACAGTTCCTGTTCGCGCTTCATGCCTTCGTCGAAAGGCAGGGTGCAGGCAGCTTCGACCGCTAGGATGCAGTTGTATGGCGCCTTCTGGTTCCGCGCCCGCCTGGCGATCGACTTGCGCATGGCATCGAATATGCCGGGATCGGCCTTGGCTTCGCGGTCCCGCACGCGCGGCAGAGGGCGGATATCGGCGACAGCCCGGGCCTTCGCCACCGCGGCCTCTCGCAGATTGGCGCCTTCCGGCAGAACTTCATCCAGGATGCCCAGCTTCAGCGCCTCGGGGGCGGGCACATGGCGGCCGGAGACGATCATCTCCAGCGCGGTCTGCGGGCCAGCCAGCCGAGGCAGGCGTTGCGTCCCGCCACCACCGGGCAGAATGCCGATCAGCACCTCCGGCAGGCCAACCTTCGCCGAGGGCACGGCAATCCGGTAATGGCATCCCATCGCGTTTTCCAGCCCGCCACCCAGCGCGTAGCCGTGGATCGCGGCGACAATCGGCTTGGTGCTGCGATCCATCACGTCATAGGTGCGTTCGCCAAGGGGAGGACGCTTGCGCCCGGTCCCGAAACCGCGAATGTCGGCCCCCGCAATGAAGCTGCGCCCGTCGCCCATCAGCACCATCGCCTTGATGGATGGGTCCGCGTTCGCCTGGTTCAGGCAGGCAATAATGCCATCGGCCACGCCCGGCCCGAGCGCGTTGACCGGCGGATAGTTGACGATGATGACGCCGATATCGCCGTCTTTCTCCAGGCGGACAACTTGTGTGTCGGACATTGGGCGCGTTCCTCGGTTGCGTTCTTCCCGCAAGATAGGCGAGGGTTTCAGCGCCGTCACCCCCGGCGCGCCCCCCAGCGCGACCAGATTTCTGCCCGGTCTGACATCAATACGGTTGGCTCTTGGTGGCGTTGGTTGTTGACATGGCCCGCATACCAAGCCGGTGGGTAGGCGCTGGACCACCGGAGGGGCCTCCCACGGAGGGCATCAGCGCGGACCGTAGGAAGGCCGTGTCGCCAACAAACGCCACAAGACGCTTTCCCATCCCAAGACGCTTTCCCATCCCAAGACTCTTTCCCATCCCAGTACGGGCCGGGTCGGTCGGGTCGTTTCCCCGCCCCTTCCTGTTGCCCCCTGGAACCACCCCGTCGATCCCGGGGCGCCGCTCGCACGGGCCGCGAGGGCGCTCTCCGATCGCCGCTCCGTTCGGCGGTTTGCTGTTCTGTTGAGGGATCATCCGGCGGTTTTCGGTGCGCTCAATCGTGGATTCATCGTTTGTTCACTACGCTGAATCGCTGCGAAAGGCAAGAAAATCGCGGAAATGGCTCCGATTTCGGATTTGAGTCGTCTCTCAGCCTGTTGATTTCATATACTTTGTCTAATCCTTGTGCAGGCGTTAACGGGCCGCGTCGCATTCCTGAGACACCCCGCTCGGCGGATGCGTCGGGGTAACCAAAGGCTGAGCTTTCACGTCAGGTACGGCCTCCATGAGGTTGATTGGGCGACCTGTTTTCGATCGTTTTGAGAAAGTGCTTTAAGTGTGGATATTTGGTAATCCATTCCGGGTCGGCGCCGAAAACCGGGGTTTTTGTTCCGGTCAGGCGCCGATAACGCGGGGTTTCGTTCCGGATAGGCGCGGTTAACCACCCGCTTGCCCTTGCTATGAAATTCACCAACCTGCACGTTTCTTTGCCACCGCGGATATCGGGGCGGATATCGGGCACCGCCCCAGCCGATCCGGTGCGGCCGAGGCGACGGCCACACCGAACGCGCCCCAATCCGGATTGGGGCGATCCGTGCCGTCACCTGCCCGTTCTGGCTGTCGCCATCGTGCCCCAATCGTCCCTCTTCAGGACAGGCAGGGTATCTTGGTTACGTCCACGAGTCTCCGCCGCGAAGGAGCGAGGGAGAGGCACCACCCCTTCGTGTCAATCGCGGCAGACGAACGCTCCGAGCTGACGGAAATCGCCCACTCCCAACAGGCGTCGCAAAAATACCAACGGCCGGCAGGAGGTCAGTTTGCGTGGCGCCAACCGTTCCAAAGCCGCGGTAGGCGAAGCGTCCCTCGGGCCACTGTTTTCGTTCTAACGCGGACATTAGGGCAGCGCTTCAGGCCGGCGGGGCGCATCAAGTTCTGGGCACCAGATTTGTGCAACGGGAAACCCCTGTGTTTTCAGGGGTTCCGCCTTGTCACGTATTTCTTAGTTTTCGCACATTACCATAGCTCGACCGCTACGTTTGGCCTCCTTGGAGGGATGATACGTCTTCTGCTGAAAGCTCGACGATGCCACGCCAATGCCCGGTGCATCCGTCGCACACCAGGAAGCGCCCATTGCCCAAGGGGAAGTGACGATTGCAGTCACCATCCTCCCAACTGGTAAGCACCGAGGCGAGCGGGAGTTCATGAAATTGATCGAGCATGGGAAGGAGCCTCCTACGTTGAAGAGGCCGTCTATTGAATGCATACTGGCCGCAATGACCAGGCCGTTTGCCGCAACCGACCGCAATGGCCCGCAGAACGGCGGTTAACTCTATGCGTGCCCGCTTTGCTGCGGCGCTCTTAGAACACCTTAACGAAGGCACGCGACCTGCGACCGTTAAGGGGGAACCTTGGACCTTTGCCGAGTTTGCCAGGGAAATCCCAGGTTTGCGTGGCAATGACGCCGCCTCAGAGCGTGCCATCTCAAACTGGTGTAAGGGCACGTTTTTGCCGACGGAAATTGAGCCGATCCTGCGGGCGCTTTTCGGCCCACGCGAGAACTCCCGACACGCCGAAGCACGCCAGGCACTGCGCGCAGAATTTCTGGCCGCTCGTGCCGAGAAGATTGAACATGCAAAACGTGATCCGGCGGGACCGCATTGGGTCGCCACGAGCAGAGAATTTGTTATCGGCCGCACGGCCCGCGCATCGGACGAAGCGGCCGCAATGGACACGCAACGGCAGCAGTTACAGATCGCGATTTGCGGCATGGCCGCCGAGTTAGCTGATTCGGCGAAGCGGTTAGTCAATACGCGCACCTGGGGCCGCCTATCACGGACAGCGGCATCATTCTATGCCGTTGTCGCCGCCGATCCATTGGCACTGTCGCAACGGCTTGGTGAAGCCTACCCGTTGTTACTGCGCCTTGGGCGGTTTCTGGAGACAGATATCCGCGTGCAGCACGATAATATGTCGATCGATGACCCACTGGATGTGGACATATACGGCCTGTTGATTGACCTCGTGCGCACGGCGGCACCCTGGCTGCGCGGCTTTCCCACCATCGCGGCCTGGGACGACGCCGCTGGGAAGCAACTGGTGCGGGTGGATTTGTTCCAACCGGCCCACGAATTCACCCGCATTGCCCGCGCCCAGGAGGCCATATCCGAGCGAGACGCGATTGAGATGGATCTGCTTGGCGAGACCGCCGACGCCAGTGATTATCAAGGCCAGAAAGCAGGCAACCGGTTCGTTGGAGGCGCACAGAATCTGATGTTGGCCGCAGCCGAGGTCGTCGCAACTTTCCTCTCCGGCGCAGTCACATCAGATTTCACAACCCGGTCCCTCCTGGTTCAACGGGCGAAAGCCACGCTTGCGGCGGCCGAGACACAGGTCGAGGCGTTTACCGCTGTCCTGCCGAGTGACCTGGGGCACGCGCTTCGGGCGCTAGCCAAGGAAGTGCGGCGGTTACCCCCCTCATCCCCGCCGGTCGGCCCGGATGCACTGGACCTACCCGTGCCCAACGATGCCGAGGAGCAGGTCAAAGTGATGATCCTGAATGGGCGCGCTCCACCGGCCGCATGGCGCCCGTTCATCCGGCATATTAGTTTTGTTAGCGGCATAAGACGGGACAGCTTGAATCTGACCGCTCTGCAAACCCTCAAGTTAACACTCAAGCGGGTGACTGATGTGACGCTGCTTGCGGATTTGACCGCTCTGCAAACCCTCAGCCTATGGGGTACGGGGGTGAGCGACGTGGCTCCACTGGCCGGGTTGACCATGCTGCAAGACATCAGTCTGAGGGACACGCGGGTGAGCGACGTGGCTCCGCTGGCCGGGTTGACCGCGCTGAAACACCTCGATCTGACGGGCACACGGGTCAGCGACATAGTGCCGCTGGGGAATCTGGCCGTACTACAGCGCCTCGATCTGACGGGCACACGCGTGAGGGACTTGGCGCCATTGGTAGGCATGAGCGCTCTGCAATGCCTTAATCTGACCAGAACGCGGGTGAGTAACGTGGTGCCGTTGGCAAATCTGACCACTCTGCAAGAACTCTATCTAACGGGCACGCGGGTGAGCGACGTAGCTCCGCTGGCGGGGCTAACTGCGCTGCAAAACCTCAATCTTTGGGAAACGCAGGTGAGCGACGTGACTGCGCTGGCGGGTCTGACCGCCCTGCAAAACCTCAATTTGACGGGCACGGACGTGAGCGACATGGCGCCGCTGGCGGGGCTGACTGCTCTGCAGCACCTCAATCTGAACGGTACGCGGGTGAGCGACGTAACTCCGCTGGCGGGCCTGACCGCGCTGCAGCGCCTTGATCTGAATGGTACACAGGTCAAGGACGTGGCACCACTAGCAGGCCTGACCAATCTGCTGCGCCTCGATCTAGCTGGCACGCGGGTGAGCGACGTCACGCCGCTCGCTCATATTCGAAACCTGAAAATCTCACATCGCCCCCCTTCCCTTTAGCCCCGTCTCGTCGCCGGAAGAAACGCAATTACTTGGTGCATGCTTCTTGACTTACGCAGCAGAGGCCACCGGCGACGTGTGTGGCTCGGTTGGGGCCATCGGGTGGCCGCATGTCCGAAATCCGCCCGAATTCCATGTTCAAACTGACCCATCGCCCAACGGCCCGAACCATTGAACCATGCATCAGTTCGGGTGGTTGGGATGACCGCCATCCGCTTACCCGGACGCGGATCCCCCTGCACACCGATCGTAGCGTCCCGCTTTCAACCCCGCGCCGCAAACACGGCCTGGCACGCCGCCGGCATCGCCGGCGGCTTTGGCGGCCCGGGTTTGGCGGGTGCCGGGGGTGCATCCAACTGATCGAACCACCATTGCAGGCTGGCATCACATCCATCGCCCGGAGGGGGCGGAGCGATGTTCGTGCACTCGACCTGATCGGACGGGCAGCGGAACGTGATATGCATATGCGCCGCGTGCGCATACCAGGGACGAATCAGCCGCAGCCAGGACCGATCGCCGGTCACCTGCTCGCACAACTGCCGCTTGATCGCCGGATTGACCAGGACCCGGTCGACGTCCGGCAGGGTCGCCGCGAGCCGCAGAAGGGTAACCACTCCGTCATTCCATCGGCTAGCCTCTACACCGCGCCGATCCGGGCGCACCAGGCTGGCCTGCTCGAAAACCTCTCGTTGGGCGTCCGACAGTGGCGCCCGGGGTCGCATGTCCAATCCGATATCGACCTCCAGCCCGCGCTGGTGACTGACATGCCCTCCCGCCATCGGCCCGCCGCGCGGATGGGAGATGTCACCAATCAGCAGTTCGGGCAGGCCGGCCGCCGTCGCCCGCTGTCCCAGCAGCTTGATGCGTTCCAGGGTTTGCGGCGCACCCCAAACGTCACTCCGCTGCATCCGGATGGTCATGAAACCCACCCCGCGCTCGGGCAGACGCTGGGCCCCCATGATGCAACCACCCGTCGGCGGCCCGCCGATGATCCGCAACGGTCCCGCGGCCGGTGTGGCAGGGCCCGCGGCCGCGGTCAGCAGGGCAATGAGACTGAGGACCAGAAGTCGGATCAAAACCGCCGCTCAAGGATCGTGATGACGTCGCCTGGCTGGACATAGGCTTGCCGGACCGCCTTACCCTCGATTGGATCGCCCATCGCCGTGCCCCCCATGCTGACAGCCACTGGTGTGCGTACGACGGAAGCATATCCTTCCACCGCCCTGTATGTGAAGCCGCCGGCAACCGCCGCCGCGGTGACCACCGTCATCCCCGGTTGGTAGGGGTATTGCCCCGGTCGGTTCACCTCCCCCAGGACGAAGATCGGACGATAGGTGACCACCTCCACCGAGACGGACGGGTTCCGCAGCAGGTTCCCCCGCTTCAGGGCCGTCATGACCGACGTCTCCAGTTCCGCCGGCGTCAGGCCGGCCGATCGCACCGGGCCGAGCAGCGGGAGGGCAATGGAGCCACTGTCGTTGACGCGAAATTCGCCGGTCAGTGACTCCTCCCCAAAGGTGATGATCCGAACGGCGTCGCCGGCGCCGAGGCGATAGTCGGTGGAGGACACGGTCGGAAGCATGGGCAGATCGCTCCCGGGCGAGCAGGCCGCGAGGACCAGGATAGGCAAGAGTTGATACAGGCGCACGGGCGGATACCTCTATTCTGGAGGTGACGATGCCGGCGGAATTTCCCGGCCGGTTCCATGTAGCGGGAGAGTCTCCAGGATGGGTTAACGCGGCGCCCGAATCGCGCTGCTTTCGATCAAATTCAGGGCGCCCGCGTTAGCGCGGTGTTAACGCGGCGGACGCTAAGAATGCGCATCGATGCAGATCGGGGACACGGATCCCCCGATGAGAAAGGCCAAAATAGCCGATGTTGGATAGCCCCACCGAAGCGGCGGGCTCGATGCCAGTCCCGGGCAGGGGACGAGGCAGCGTGGCCCATCGACCCGATCGGACCGATGACATCGCGGATTTGCGCGCCGTTCTGAGCGTGTTGCGCCGTCGCAAGCTGGTCATACTTGCCTGTCTGATCCTGGTACCGCTGCTGGCGTGGGTCGCTCTGGGCCAGATGACCCCGCGTTACACCGCGACCGGCACGCTTCTGTATGAGCCCAATGAGTACAAAGTCCGGGAGATGCAGAGCATCCTGCGCGCCGACCCGGTGACTGACTCGGTTATGACCAGCCAAGCCGAGATCCTGCAAAGTCTTCATATCGCGCAGAAAGTTGCGGAGCGGGGCAATCTCTTCGCCAATCCGGAGTTCAACAAGTCACTTCGCCCGCCCTCGTTGCCCGGCCGTATCATGACCGGGATCCGCGGCATGCTTGGAATGGAAACCGAGGCGCCGCCTGTCGGGCCGGTCACAGGGCCCGGAATCGGACCGGAGCGGAATGCGACGATCCTGGCTGTCCAGGCCGCCTTGCGCGCCAACGCCACGCGTTTTTCGCGGACCATCGAAGTCTCGTTCACGGCCGAGGACCGCCTGATCGCGGCGGCGGCCGTGAACAACGCCATGGACGTCTATGTGAAGGACCAGTACGCCGCAAAGTATCGCGCGGTGCGCCGCACGACTGAGTTGCTGGAACGCCGCGTCCGGGAGCTCCGAGCCGAGGTGCGTCGCGGCGAGGACAAGATCGCCGCCTACCGGTCCGAGCACCGGCTGTCGCAGGGGATGCGTGCCGGGATGGACGCCGAACAGATCAGCCTGCTGAGCGAGGATCTGGTCCGCGCCCGGGGCGAGTTGACCCATGCCGAGGGGCGTTTGGACGCGGCGCATGGCAGAGCCGGCGCGGGGGCGCAGGCCGCAATTGCCTCCTCGGTCGTGCAGTTGCGCCTCCAGCAGGATCAGCTCGCGTCCCAGGTCCAGGCTCGCCAGGCACGCTTCGGACCGAGCCACCCGGAAGCGGAATCGCTACGACGGCAGCTTGCCGACGCGCAGCGCGCGGTCGCCGCCGAAACAGCCCGTGTCATCACCGCCATTGAGGCAGACCACCGGTCGGCGCGCGCCCGCGTTGCGTCCCTGGAACAGAGCCTGCGTGATGCCCAGCACGAGACCGACCGCGCCGGGCAGGCCCATATCGCCCTGAACGCCATGACGCGCGACGTCGAGGCATCGCGCGCCCAGCTTCAGTCCGTGCTGCAAAGCATCCAGCAAACCGCGCAACAGGCCGCGGTCGAGACGTCGGAGGCACGCGAGATCTCTCAGGCATTGCCGCCGGAGCTGCCGAGCTGGCCTCGATCCGGGCCGATCATGGCGGGTGCGACGGTGTCGGGGCTCTTCATCGGGCTGCTGTTGGCCGCCATCCTGCACCTGGCGGACACCACGTTGCGCAGCGGGGAGGATACCCGCGCGGTGTCCAATCTGCCTTGCTTCGCTTTGTTGCCTGAAGTGGGCAAACGCGCGTTGGGGCATCTGTCGATCGAGGAGTATGTCGCTCGTCGGCCGCTGACGATCTTTGCCGAACAGGTCCGTGCCCTCCGCGCTGGTCTGTGGTTCGGTGCCAACCGGCCACGGGTGATCGCCATGACCGCGGCGCGTCCGGCGGAAGGCAAGACCGTGGTCTCGATCGCGCTGGGTCGATCCGCGGCCCTGAGTGGCGAGCGCGTGCTGATCATCGAAAGCGACCTGCGCCAGCCCCGCTTTGCTCGCCGGCTGGGCGCGCAGTTCGAACTGGGGCTGGCGGAGCATTTGAAAGGCGAGGCGTTACTGGAAGATGTGATACAATTGGATCAGTTGAGCGGCATGCATTACATCCACGCCGGCAAGCCAAGCTCCGTTGCCGGCGGCGCGCACCTGCCAGGTCTATTCATGTCCGAAACAATGGCCCGTATGCTGGCGACCGTGCGACAGGATTATGATCTTGTGCTGCTCGATGCACCTCCGGTCCAGGCGATGACCGAGGCCCGTGTGGTGGCGGCGATTGCCGATGCGACGGTGTTGTGTGTGCGCTGGCGATCGACCCCGCGCACGACCTTGCGCCTGGCGTTGGATTTGCTGGAAGACGCGCATGCCAATGTGGTTGGGACCATTCTGACCCGCGTCGATCCGCGCGTTCATCTGCGTTCGGGCGCGGCCGACGCAGAGGTGTATCATCGGCGCTACAAGCAGTATTTCGCGGGATAGCCGCCAGATGGGGCGCCAGATGGGGCGACGGGTGGGACAACGGATGGGCCGACGGTTCGTGGTACCCGAAGTGTCCGGTACTACCCTTGTTGTTCTGGTGGCGGCCACATGCCTGTTGTGGCCCGCGATCTGGAATGGCTATCCGATTGTCTTCGCCGATACCGGCACGTATCTGTCGCAAGCCGTGCATCGTTACCTGGGATGGGACCGGCCGGCGTTCTATAGCATGATGATGCTGCCGTTGCATCTGACGGTGACCACCTGGCCGGTCATCGTGGTCCAGGCCATCCTGGCATGCCTGATCCTGCGGACCGTGCTGCGGGTTCTGGTGCCGGGACGGTCCCCCTGGTGGCTCGTTGTGCTGTCCGGGTTCCTGGCGACCATGACCTGGTTCCCATGGATCGTTTCCGAATTGATGCCGGATCTGTTCACCCCTTTACTTGTCCTCATGCTGTCGCTGCTGCTGTTTGCCACGGAACGATTGTCCCGACGAGCGAGATGGGTCGTGGTTCTTACTACGGCGTTCATGATCGCGACCCAGCAATCCAGCGTTGCGCTGGCCGCGGCGCTGATCATTCTGCTTTGGCCGCTGGCCGTGTGGCTGCGCGGCGTGAGAGTGCTTCGGGGACATGGCGCCGAGAGCTCGCCCTTCATCCTGGTACAGCCTTCGGGAAGAACAACCCCCCCTGGACATGCCTCAAGCGGCCCGCTTCGCGGATCCGATCCGGGTCGGTACTTCCAGCGAGATGTACTAGCCCGTGTCACCGCGCCGTGGCTGGCGGTCGTCCCCCTGATCCTGGCGTTGCTGGCGATGACAGCCGTCAATCTGGTGGGGCATGGCCGCCTGTCTCCGTCCCCGTTCGGTAACGTCTTTCTCCTGGCGCGGTTGATCCATGATGGGCCGGCACGGGCCGTGCTGGAGCGGGATTGTCCGCGGGCGGGCTGGCGTCTCTGCCCCTATCTTGGCTCGATCCCGGCAACGTCGGACGAATTCCTCTGGGCCCCGGACAGTCCCGTGGTCCAGGCCGGTGGGCACAAGGCGGTCTCGGCCGACGCCGATGCCATTATCGCCGCGACCCTGCGGGCCTATCCCGCGGAGGTCTTCCGCATCGCGTTTGCCAACACCCTGCATCAGCTTGGCAATTTTGCCAGCGGCGACGGGCTGGAACCGTGGCCGGTCCAGGTGACGCCATGGATCGCCCGTGATTTCCCCCATCGCGAATACATCACCTATGCGGCGGCTCGCCAGCAGCATGGCGAATTGACCGTGCCGGACCCGCTCCCGGCTGTGCATCAGGTCGTTGTCGTCGCGGGCATCGCCGGCTGCATCCTGCTGCTTCCGGTGGCACTGCGGCGACGACACATATCCGCGGGGTTCCTTGCGGCAGCCGTGATCGCGCTACCGATCAGCGCCGCGATTACGGGGGCAATGTCAATGTCTCATGATCGGTATCAAAGCCGCATCATGTGGCTGCCATCCTGCATCGCACTGATCGCCCTCGGTTCCCTGACATCGAAACGATCATGACGCGGTTGGGCGGGATTTCCAACCTGAAGCTGACCGACCTCACCTGGCCTGCGATCGAGGCGGTCGGCGCGGCGATCCTGGCGATCCTGTCGGCGTTCGTCGTGGCTCGCGTGGTCGGACCGGCAGAGGTCGGCATTGCCGCCGCGATCGTTTCGGTGCACGTCCTGCTTTGGGTTGTCGTGAACGCCCTGTTCGCCGACGCGGTGGTGCAGCAGGCGGATATCGACCAGGGAGCGCTGTCGGGCGCCTTCTGGTCCTCGACCGTGGTCGGGGTGGCAATGATGGCGGTGCAGGCAACCTGCGGGTGGTGCCTCGCCTGGCTGCTGGAGGACGACCGTCTGACCGCAATGGCCATGACCTTGGCGATCTCGTTACCCTTGGTTGGTGGAGCCGGCGTGGTGCAAGGCATCATGACCCGCAAGCATGCCTACCAATGGGTGGCATTGCGCACGCTGATCGGCAATGGGGTCGGCATGTGTTTCGGCGTGGTTGCCTCGATCCATGGCCTGGGCGCGTGGGCGATCGTGGGGCAACAGTCGGTATCGTCCTGTCTCGGGGCCGTGATCCTGATTGCCTGCGCGGGGTGGTCTCCCGCTTTCGTGTGGCAATGGTCGTCGGTGCGGCCGCTGCTGCGGATGGGGCTGCCGTTGGCCGCGGGCACCCTGGTCCTGCTGGCGCGCTATCGGGTGTTCGCAATCCTGCTGGGCGCCACCGCGGGTGCCGCGGCGCTGGGGCAGGTGCATATCGCGTTTCGATTGGTCGACACGGTGCGCGATATCAGCTTCACCGCCTTATGGCGGTTGTTCCTGCCTGATCTGTCGCGTCACCAACATGATCGGGCCGCAATGCTCGCATGCGTGGATCGGTTGCTGCGCCTGTCCAGCCTGATCATGTTGCCGCTGTGCGGAGGATTGGCCGTCAGCCTGGTCCCGTTTGTCGCCCTGGTGCTGGGGCCGGATTGGCAGGAAGCCGGCAAAGCGGCGATCCCCCTGGTCGCGTTGATGGCCGTCCTGGCGGTGACCTTTCCGTCCGGCGTCGCGTTGGTTGCCGCGGGGCAATCCCACCAACCTTTATACGCGAACCTGGTGGCGCTGGCGGCAACTTCGGCAGGCGTCCTAGCCTGGCAGCCACAGACGGCGCAGGAGGCGGTCGCGATCTGGTGCGCCAGCCAAATCGTCGTGATCCCCTATGTCGCGCGGGCCAGTGCCCGGGCCCTCGGTGTCGGCCCATTCCGTCCACTGCGAGAAGCCGTGCCCATGACCCTGATCACCGGGCTGGCCATTGTCGCGTCGCTGACCGTTCCTGATCGGATCGGATTGGTCACGACACCGGGCCGGCAGTTCGGCTGGCAGCTCGCGATAGGCGCGGCCGTTGTGGGCGGCGGCCTGCTGTTGCATTTCGCGTATCTTCACCGGCTATCGAGTGCATGGCCCTTCACAGGGCGGCGTCCCCCGTAGGCGACCGAACCCATCCATGATTGTGGCGACCAGGGCAATCGGCGAACGGAAGAAAAGCCCCAGGGCTCCGCCCCGGCCCCCGCGAGGGGCGTTGCCCCCTCGACCCCCACCAAGGCTGGGCCTTGGATGCCATTCATTGGGTCAGGGAAGCAAGGGGGCCGACACGAATATTGAAACGCCATGGTCGGCCCCTTTCTTCCCTGACCCAAAGGATCGCGGTCCAGGGGCCGTGCCCCTGGTGGGTTCGAAGGGCGAAGCCCTCGCGGGGTTTGGGGCAGCGCCCCAAGGCTTGCTTTCCCTCACCCGATTGCCCTGTCGCGGCGACGGGCCCATCTTGACGGTGCGTCGGACCACCCCCTATAGCTGGCCCCCGCTGGCGGTGCCGGCCCTCGTGATTTGTCCGGCCGGATTGCGGCGAGGTTAAACAAGCGCGCTAAAGAGGCCAGCGATCGGTCCGCGGACTCCGGCCCGAAGCTGCTCAACGGTCGGGCCTTCTCTTGGTAGGGCCCTTCACATGACACTCGATCCTCATACCCTTCGTCCGGCGACCCGTCTGGTGCATGGCGGCGTGCAGCGTAGCCAGCACGGTGAAACCGCCGAGGCTTTGTTTCTGACGTCCGGCTATGTCTATGACAGCGCCGAACAGGCCGAAGCCACCTTTGCCGGCACAGTGGAACACTACCAGTATTCCCGCTTCGCCAACCCGACGCTGACCATGTTGGAAGAGCGCCTGTGTCTGATCGAAGGTGCGGAAGCCTGCCGCACCACGGCGACCGGGATGGCTGCCGTCAATTCCACTCTGCTGTCACACCTGAAGGCCGGAGACCGGGTTGTCGCGTCCCGCGCCCTGTTCGGGTCCTGTCACTGGATCGTGTCCACCCTGCTGCCCAAATTCGGCATCCAGTCCATCTTCGTTGATGGTGCCGACCTCGGCCAATGGCGGGAGGCGCTGTCGCAACCAACCCAGTTGGTGTTGCTGGAAACCCCGTCCAACCCCATGCTGGAACTGGTGGACCTGCCCGCCGTGGCCGCCATGGCTCATGCGGCGGGCGCGATCGTGGTGGTCGACAATGTGTTCGCGACGCCGCTCCTGCAAAAGCCGTTGGAGATGGGCGCGGATGTGGTGGTGTATTCCTGCACCAAGCATATCGACGGACAGGGGCGCGTGCTGGGCGGCGCGATCCTGTCAACCAAGAAGTGGATCAACGACACCTTGCAGCCCTTCATCCGCAACACCGGCCCGGCCCTGTCGCCGTTCAATGCGTGGCTGCTGCTGAAAGGCCTTGAAACCCTCGGTTTGCGCGTCGATTACGGCTGTCGGTCGGCGGAAACGATCGCGGATTTCCTATCCACCCAGCCCAACATCAGTCGGGTCTGGTATCCCACCCGCGCCGATCACCCGCAACAGGCCCTGGCCCTGAAACAGATGACCGGGGGCGGCACCGTCGTGACCTTCGAGGTTGCCGGCGGCAAGGAAGCCGCCTTCCGGGTCATGAACGCGTTCAAACTAATCGCCGTATCCAACAACCTGGGCGATTCCAAGTCGCTCGCGACCCATCCCGCGACCACCACCCATATGCGGATCGGCGAAGTCGAGCGCGCCAAACTCGGCATCACCGATGGCGTCATCCGCATCTCGGTCGGCCTGGAAGACCCCGCCGACATCAAGGACGACCTGGCCCAGGCGCTGGTCTCCGCGGGCTCCACCTGAGCGGGGTTGCCGACGAGCTGGCCGGCAAACTGGACAAGAGCCCGACATTGGCGTTTGCTTCTTCCTTCCATGGACAGAAAGGTGGTCTTGTCATGGCCGACGATGACCCCAAGCCCGAGCGTGAGCCTCGACCCGCCGACACCAGACCTCGTGCAGGCCGGCGGTCACCGGATGCATCGCAGGCGGCGCGCGCGGATTACGCCCGTACGACCCGCAACGTCCGCGTTTCGGTGCGGTCCTTCTTTCTGGCGGACCAATCCCAACCCGACGACAACCATTTCGTCTGGGCCTACAATGTCCGGATCGAAAACCTGGGCACCTCCGCAGTCCGGTTGCTGCGTCGAACCTGGCAGATCACCGACGCCCGCGGGCGCACGCAGCATGTTCATGGAGAAGGCGTTATCGGGGAACAACCGACCCTGGAGCCCGGGGAACATTTCGAGTACACCTCGGGAACGCCCCTGGACACACCCTCTGGCTTCATGGTTGGCGCCTACCATATGATCTTCCCCTCCACGGGGGAAAATTTCGACGTCGCCATTCCAGCCTTCAGTCTGGACAGCCCGCATCAAAGCGGCCGGGTCCATTGAATCAATGCCGGTCGGGTTGCCAGGCCCGGACCTGGCCCCATATCGGCCCGGTGCGTGTTCGCATATCGCACCCAATGACACTCTCGGAGGATCCCTCGCGGTGAATGTAGTCACGCCCCAGACGCGCCGTCCCGCGTCCGCCACATCCGAGCCGCGCCCCTCCCGTGCGGAAGCAGAAGACGCGATTCGGCTCCTGTTGCGATGGGCGGGTGACGATCCGACCCGAGAGGGTCTGATCGATACCCCTGCCAGGGTGGCGCGGGCCTATGAGGAGTTTTTCGCCGGCTACGAGGTCGATCCGGTCGCCCTGTTGGAGCGCACCTTCGAGGAAACCGACGGCTACGACGAAATCGTGCTGCTGCGTGACATCCGTCTGGAAAGTCATTGCGAACATCATATGGTCCCGATCCTGGGTCGGGCGCATGTGGCCTATCTGCCGCATCGGCGCGTGGTTGGCATCAGCAAGCTGGCCCGGGTTGTGGAGGCCTATGCCAAGCGCCTGCAAATCCAGGAGAAACTGACCGCGCAAATCGCCAACACAATCCAGCAGGTGCTGGAACCGCGTGGCGTTGCCGTGGTGATCGAAGCCGCGCACCAGTGCATGACCACCCGCGGCGTGCACAAGCCGGGCGTGACCATGGTCACCAGCCGCATGCTGGGCGCGTTCCGGGACAATACCGACACGCGACGGGAGCTTCTCGCGATGATCGGTAATCGCGGCAGTACCATGGCGAACGATTAGCGGCTTCGAGAGACGGTGGGATAATGCGGCCGGTCCGGTGGATCGGTCCTTCCGCCTCTGTCAAGTCGACAGTGAATTCTCGCAGAGTTGCCGTGTGCGGTTACAAATACCGCCCAGTACGGACGTGACAGGCCAAGCGGGTCTCCATTGGTGACCAGGCGCATCGGGACAAAGCAGCCAGCGGTGATAAGACACGCGAAGAAGTGGAGGTCCCACCCGGCGAGCTTGGGTCACAGGCGGATTGAATATTTGCCGGATGATCTTCGGAGCCAATGACAGGCTGTGTATTTGATCGTGGTGAAGCTGGCGGGGCACCATCCTGTTTCCAAGCCAGAACAAAGATTCTGGCTCTTATCGCGCTATATGTTGGAAGTGGACGGTTTCCGTCAGCTTGGAGACCAATGCCACCGGTGGTTCGGCCGCAACCTCGCTTCTTCGTGCGCTTCGTGGCTTCGTGGTGGAAAATCGCCGACGAAACCGAGGACACCTTGCCTGTCCGGGAGGGGACGATTGGATAGGCTACCACGAACCGCGGCTCCGCGGTTCTCCACCACGAAGGCACGAAGGGCACGAAGAAGGGGCGGCAGACCAGCGCCGGTGAGCGCCGTCGGGCCGAGGGCGAAAGCCAGGCTCCCAACAGGTAACGCTTCAAGAGCCAAGATGTTTGAATTGGTGGCGGCTGATCCCAAGACGCTCAGATCCCGCCTGTTGGCTGACACGACGCTCGATATCCTCACGAACGATATGCGCACGTTCCCGTTACTGACCGCTCATCAGCAATAGCCCCTCCGCCACGCGCCTCGCCCTCCTGATGACGCCACCAAGCGGACGGCGTCGCTTTGCGGTAACACCGGGCGGACCGGGCTTCCATTGAGACCGGCTCCAGGCTACAATGGAAGCCATAGGACCCGTAGCTCAGCTGGATAGAGCGTCGCCCTCCGAAGGCGAAGGTCGCACGTTCGAATCGTGTCGGGTCCGCCAATCGTCCCTCAGCCTCCGTGCGAATGAACATGCGACACCCCCCAGGGGGCGTTTGGACGTGAAGACGCTAAAGAATCCCCTCGCACGGCACAGCCATTCAGAACCGGTCGGGCGCGTTCTGCTCGGGATCCGGGGACCGCGCGGTTCCGCCTCTGCCAACGGCGGCCGCGGCTCAATCCCCGCTATCGACCAGGAAGGTCACGATTCCAGGGAACGCGGTAATCACTGCCAGGGTAATCAGGTCGGCGAAGATGAATGGCCAGATGCCCTTGAAGATCTCCCGCACCGGGATGTCGGGGCGCACACCGTTCACCACGAACACGACCAGTCCCACCGGCGGCGACAGAGACGCGATGCCGGACAGTTTCACCAACACGATACCGAACCAGATGGGATCGTATTCCAGCGCCTTGATGACAGGGAAAATCACCGGCAGGGTCAGCAGGAACATGCCGATCCCCTCCAATACCGTGCCGAGGACGAAATACAGCAGGTAGATTGCCAGCAAGATCCAGATCGGTGTCACGTCCAGGGTCGTGACCCAGCGGGAAATGTCCTCCGGCAGGCCGGAGAAGCTCAGGAAGCGGACGAAGATCATCACGCCCCAGATCACGGTGAAGATCATGACCGTCAGCTTGGCGGAATCCAGCAGACACTGGCGGATCTCGCCACGGTTGATGCCATTCCGTAACGCGAACAGGAACACGCAGAATGCGCCCAGCGCCCCGGCCTCGGTCGGCGTTGCCCAGCCGTAATACATGCTGAAGAAGACGATGAAGATGACCAGGAAGATCGGCATCGTCCCTGGCAGCGACTGGAACCGCTGCGGCCAGGTGTAGCCGGTGATCGGTGGCCCCAATGTCGGATCGCGCCAGCAGCGCCAGGAGATGATCGCCGCATAGACCAGCGCCGAGACCAATCCCGGAACGAACCCCGCCACCAGCAGTTTGCCAATCGATTCCTCGACGATGATGCCGTAAACCACCAGCAGCGTGCTGGGTGGGATCAGTGAATCCAACGTCGCGCCCGCCGCGCATACCCCGGCGGCGAGGGAACGGCTGTATTTCGCCTTCAGCATCTCGGGGATTGCCACCTTGGCGAACACCGCCGCCGCCGCGCTGCTGGCGCCCGACACGGCCGAGAATCCCGCCACGGCAAACACGGTGGCCGTGGCAAGTCCTCCAGGCAACCAGCCAAGCCACCGGCGCGCGGCCTCGAACGCGGTCTGGGTGATGCCGGCGTAATAGGCGAGATAGCCGATCAGGATGAACATCGGCAGCACGGACAGCGTGTAGTTCGAGCCAGCCGAGTAGGGGACAATCCCCACTGTGCGGAAGCCCGCATCCCAGCCGATCAGCGAAGCCAGGCCGAACGTGCCCACCACGGCGCCAGAGATGGCGAACCGCACCCCCACAAAACACAGCAACAACAGTGCCGCGACACCAATGCCGCCAACCGTGCTCGGTTCCAGGTCCATTATCGCTTTTCCGCCAATTCACCCCGGCCCAGTGCCTCGGCGATTTCGTCCTTTACCTGATCCTCGATGGTTTCCAGTTTGGGGATCGCCACGGGCTGCGTCGATGGGTTCAGCACCATCCGCCCATAACCCCAGACCTGCAGGATCAGCCGCAACCACAACAGGCTGAGCGCCAGGGGAATCATTCCCTTCGCCGGCCAGATCGGGATGCGGATATCCATCGAGGAATCCCCGATCGAATAGGCACGTTTGAAATTCGCGAAACTGCTGTCGATCAGGATCGTCACGATGACCAGGGCAAGCACGACGCCGAACAGTTCGATCCACCAGCGCAACCTGGTGGGCCATTCCAGCGTGATATCCATCCGGATATGGCTGCCCAGCCGTTGCGCGTAGGAAATACCCAGAAACGCGAACAGCGAGGACGCCTGCTCGATCCAGTCGATATAGCCATGGATCGCGAAACCGAAGACGGTGCGTCCGAGGATCTGGATGACGCCGACGAACATCAGGAAGAAGATCGCCAGCGCGGCAATGATGTTTGCCGTGTCCTCCACCGCCGTCAGCCAGCGGTCCAGCCGACGCAGCAGGGCCGGCGGATTGTCACCGTGTGTTGTCATGGTACGATCCGCCGGATTGACCTGAAGACAGTTACGAGCCCGATCCGGAATGCTTCTTGATCAGGTCCATCACCTGCTGCATCGCTTCCTTGCCGGGCAGGCCCTTCGCCTCGGTCTCCGCCACCCACTGGTTCCAGACCGGCTGGCCCGCGACTTCCACCAATTTCGCGCGCATCTCCGGGCTGATGGCGACCACCTCCAGCTTGCGTTTCTCGAACAGCGGAATCGATTTCTTGTCGGCCGCGTCATAGGCTTCCGCTTGCAGGCGGTATGCCTCGGGGCGCGCGTCCTCCAGGATCTTGCGATACTCGGCCGGCAGTTTGTCCCAGGCATCGATGCTCAGGTTGATCGAATTGTGGATGATGCCCAGATGCATGCCCAGGGTATACCACTTCGAAACTTCATGCAGACGGTAACTGGTGAAACTGTAGGCGAATGGAAATGATGCAGCCTGAAACATGCCACGTTCCAGCGCCGAGTAGGTTTCCGGCGCCGAGACCGACGTGGGGACCGCCCCCAGCAATTTCATCGCATCGCCCAGCCCACCCAACGCGCGGACCCGCATGCCTTTCCAATCTTCCAGATTCCGCGGCGGCTTTCCCGCGCCCATGAATTCATACTGTGGCAGCAGCACGGTCATGAAATGGACGGCGTTCCAGCGAGCAAGTTCGTCCGCGGCGGGCTTCCATTTCTGAAAATCGTCCTGCACTTTGTGTTGCAGCACAAGGTTGCCGATCGGCAGGAACGGCATATCCAGCACGCCCTGCAGCGGCGTCTTGGCCGGTGCATAGGAATAGGCCGTCATTGCGCCTTGGAAGGCGCCGACTTTCAGCCCGTCCAGCACGTCCTTCGCTTCGGACAATTGTTCATTGTAGCGCAGGTTGATGACGAAATCGCCGCTGGTCTTTTCCTTGGCCGTCTTGGCAATATACTCGAACGCCACGGTGACCGTGCGTGGAGGCCCATAGATCGCCCAGTTCCAGGTGACCTTCTCCCCCGCCTTGGCTGTCCCGGACAGCGTGCCTGCGGCCAGCGCAAGACAAACTGCCACGACGGTGATGTTTCGCATTCTGATACCCCCCTCAGATCGATCCGGTCCTGATTCCCCTGTTGCGGGAACCGGATTTTTCGCAACACTGAGGCAAAGTGGGTGATCACGCAACCACGCTGCCGGCGGCCCGAGGAGACGGCTGGATGACGAACGCCATTTCATGCCGCGATCCGCACCGTGGTTCGGCGCGATCACCCGCCCCCTCTCTCCGTGTGCCCATGTCCCGTGCTAAACCCCGCCCTGCAGGTGACCTGACCATCCAACGCTCGGCCAGGACACCCAGGAAACGGAGCCCAACTCATGATCAAATCGCTTTCCCTGCTGACTCGCAGGCCAGAATTCACCCATGAGCAGTTCGTGAAGCACTGGCTGGAAATCCACGGCCCTCTGGCACACGCCGTGCCCGGTGTTCGCCGCTATGTGCAGAATCACATCGTGGGTACAAGGACCCGTCCCGACATCCCCGAAACGGATGTGGACGTCGACGGCATCGCCGAGATGTGGTTCGACGATGCGGAAACCGCTCAGCGCGCCGCCGCCTCACCTGAGATGAAACGGCTGACCGACGACGGCGCGCTGTTTATCGGTCGTATCAAAAGCTACGTGATCGACGAAAAGCAGATCATTCCGCCGCCTGGCTGACCTCGACGGCTTCGTATGGCAGGCGCTTGATCCGCGCCATGTTCAGACCCTCGATGCGCAGCAGGCGCGTGGACGCCTTGCGCTCGGGGGAATGGAGCACGCCGATGTCATACAGATAGGCGTCGCCCACCTTCATGACGTAGTCGTGGTTGAACTTGGCCTTGCCCGGGGTTTGCTCGGTCGGGCGCGCGACCAGATCCCAGGCGGTCATGATCGTCTCTCCCGCGGCCTGGCCATAGATCGCCCAGGACGGCCCATGATCATGCGGCTTGCTGCCCTTCGCGCCGGTATGGCAGTGGGCGAGGATGGTGAAGCCGAATTCCGGGTCCTCATACAGCACATGCCGCTCCGGCGTGCCTTCGGGGATATAAGTCTCGATGAATTCAGGGTCCGCCAGAACCTGCTTGACCAGTTCGCAGACCTTCTCGCGGCCCGGTGTGCCGGGGTTGTTCTTGATCGCATCGTGGCAATCGGCGGCAAATTTTTCCAGAGTGATGGCCATTGGGGGTTACCTCCTTCTATCGACGATAAGGGTAACATTGGGCCCGGTCCAGCGTTAAGCCGAAATGGGCGCCCAAAGCACGGATCGCGTCGGCGTGATCCGGGTAGGGATCGGCATTGTTCGGGCCGACCACGATGCATTGGCCACCGCCGCGTCCTGGTGGCGGCAGCATGGCGGTGATCAGGGCCTTGCCGTCCTGGTTCCGCAAGGTCAGGAACAGCGGCATGGCCCGTTGGATATGGGATTCCTTGCCGATATCCTGCTCTATGTACACGCTGGTGATCGGCTGATAGCTCTCAGCCGCCCGTTCCCGCTCCCGCCGGTAATGCTTCTCCACCGCGTGCCCCATTTCCAGGGACTCCGCCACCGCCTCACCCTCGGTCGTCAGGCGAAACCAGGTTAGGTCATTGGGAGCGTCGCAGACGTACTCCATGAACGAGGCCTCCGCGTGGCTTGGACTACCGTTCCCATCAGAATAGGATGGAAGCCGACCAGGGGCAAATAGCAGGCTCGCCTGGCGGCGCGAGGGGGAATAGTGTGGCAGCGACGGATGGGGATGAGTTCGACTACGTGATCGTCGGCAGTGGTGCGGCGGGTTCCGTGCTCAGCAGCCGGCTGACGGAGGACCCAGGGAACACCGTCTGCGTCCTGGAATGCGGCCCGCCGGATCGGCATCCGTTCATCCATATTCCGGCCGGCTTCATCAAGATGCTGTTCAACCCCACCTACACCTGGCAGTTCCAGACGGAACCCGGGGAGGGCACCAACGGCCGTCGCATCCCCACCACGCAGGGGCGGACCTTGGGTGGATCCAGCTCCATCAACGGCATGATCTACAACCGCGGCCAGCGGGAGGATTTCGACCACTGGGCGCAACGCGGCAACCGCGGCTGGGGCTACGTGGACATCCTGCCCTATTTCAAGCGGGGCGAGCGCCGGATCGGCGTCGGCGACGACCGCATCCACGGCCGCACCGGCAGCCTGCCCGTCACCGACAATGACTGGACCCATCCGATCACCGAGGCGTTCATCGATGGTGCCGGCGAACTCGGCATTCCCCGATGCGAGGACTACAACAGCGGCGACAACCAGGCCGGCGTCGGCTATTTCCAGCGCCTGATCAATCGCGGCTACCGCCACTCGGCCGCGCGCGTGTTCCTGCACCCCGCCCGCACCACCGGCCGGCTGGATGTGCGCACCGATGCCCGCGCCGCGCGGATCCTGTTCGACGGCACCCGCGCCATCGGCGTCGAGTATGTCGACGACCGCGACCGCCAGACCCGCACCCGCGTCTATGCCCGTAAGGAGGTCATCATCTCCGCCGGTACCGCCAACACCGCTCGCCTGTTACAGATCTCAGGCGTCGGGCCAGCGTGGCTGTTGAACGATCTCGGCGTGCCCGTCGTCGCCGACCTGCCGGTGGGGGAGAATTTCCGCGACCATTACAATGCGCGCATCGTGGCCCGGGTGAAGAACATCCGCACCATGAACGAGATGTCGCATGGCATGGGTCTGGTCGGGCAGATCGCGCGCTGGGTGATGGGGAAGCCGTCCATCCTGGCGACCAGTCCGTCCATCGTGCACTGGTTCTAGAAGACCGAGGACACGATGCGCCAGCCCGATATCCAGGGCGTGTTCAGCCCCGCCAGCTACAAACAGGGCTTTGTCGGGTTGCTGGACGACTACCCCGGCATGACGTGCGGCGTCTGGCAGCACCGGCCGGAGAGCATCGGCTATGTCCGCGCCCGGTCCACCGACGTGTTCACCGACCCGATCATCCAGCCCAACTACCTGAAGGACCCGATGGACCAACGGGTGATGGCGCGCGGCATGCGCCTGGCACGCCAGTTGTTGCACACGCAAGCCCTGGCGCCGTTCTTCGACAAGGACGAATTACCCGGCCCGAATGTGCATACCGATGACGAGTGGTTGGACTACGCCCGTCAATACGGCTCCACATCCTACCACTTGATCGGCACGGCGCGGATGGGTCCGGTGACGGACAAGACCTCCGTGGTAAGCGACGAGCTGCGCGTGCATGGGGTGCAGGGATTGCGGGTGGTGGATGCCTCGATCATGCCGAACATGCCGTCGGCGAATACCTACAGTTCGACGATGATGATCGCGGAGAAGGCGTCGGACATGATCCGCGGTCGCGCACCGCTGGCGCCGGTGGAGGGGATCGCGGCGTAGGCCAGGGCTTCCGCCTGGTATCCGATTGCGCGGCGCGGGCCTGCGGCATTGACATGTCCAATATCGGACATCATATTCGGATTCCTACAAGGACTGTCGCCATGTCCCTATTGACCGCCGATCGTCTGCCGGCACGCGATGTACCTCCGTCGCGTTTCCAGCTCGATGCGGCGCGCTTCTCGCCCGCGAACCGACGGCGTTTGAGCGGCCCGGGATTGCGCTCATTCCTCGCCATCGCGGATCTTTGGCGCCTGACGGAAGTGGAGCGACTGCTGGTCCTTGGCGGCCCCTCCCGCTCGACCTTCTACGGATGGGTCAAGGCGGCGCGCGACGATCGCGACCTGGTCCTGCCGACCGATACGCTGATCCGGATATCCGCCGTCCTTGGCATACACAAATCGCTTCGTATCCTTTTTCAGACCGAACATGACGGGGTCGAATGGTTGCGTGGGCCGCATCAGAGCCAGCCCTTCGGCGGGCAGCCGCCCCTGGCCCTGGTCACCGGCGGCACGCAGGACGGACTGATGGCGGTGCGGCGATTCCTGGATGCCGCGCGCGGGGGCCTGTTCATGCCGCCCAATGAGGCCGACGCCGACGGTCCTCCCCTCTCGGACGACGATATCGTCTTCACGTGACGACGCTCCCGCTGGCCCCGGCACCCTATCCCACCTTTCGGCTTGTCGCCTCTCGCTTCCCTCCCATCGACACGTTCGCGTCCGTGGCGAGCGCGGCGGACCTGGAGGCGGTCATGGAATTGGAAGGCTGGACCAACGACCGCCTGGTCGCGGAACGGGTCGCCCGTTTACCGCACGCGGAGTGGGTCTTTGGTGTCCCAAACGCCAGCGTGGTCATGGCCGCCTTCCTGCACGCGGCGCCGGAAGGCAGTCGGTTCAGCGGCCCGCATCTCGGTGCCTGGTATGCCGGCGCTTCCATCGCGACCTCCGTGGCCGAGGTCGCGCATCATCTGCGGCGGGAGGCCGTCGCCCGAGGAACGACCGAGGCGCGTCGGGTGTTCCGCTGCTACACAGCCCGCCTGCTGGGTGAAGACTTCCTCGATCTGCGCGGCCAGCAGCAGGCCCATCCCGACCTCTATTCCGGCACCAGCCATGTGGCGTCCCAGACGTTCGGGGAGAGTGTCCGCGCATCCGCTCGATCCGGTATTCTCTACGACAGCGTGCGCTACCGTAACGGCACGAATATTGTCACCTACCGTCCGCGGCAGATCACCGATGTGAACCAATCCGACCATTACGATCTGCTGGTGCCTGTGCACGGCCGGATTATCGCCCGCCGCTTGCGTGAGGCTGATTACACCAACCGCCCCAACCACTGACCTATGGATGGCCGTGTCATTGCGAGCGCAGCGAAGCAATCCAGGGTCTTCGCGTCATCGATCCTGTTGACTGCCCTGGATTGCTTCGCTGCGCTCGCAATGACAGTCGCCCTTGTCGCCATCAGTCGCTGGTTCGGTCGGGTGGTACTTGAGCATGATGGGGCTGAGCCGACAGGTACCAGACCGTGAATCATGCTCTCAAACAAAGGGCTAGAGCATGATCGGCTGAGCGGAACGTGACAGCGCGTGAACCACGCGCCCACGCACCTGCCCTACACCCCCCGCAACCGCATCCAACTCAAGACACACGCCAACCCGGCAAACCCGGCCGCCATGCCGATGGAAATCTGCGTGCCCAGCACCACCGCGTTCTCGGCCGAATGGGTCAACCCGAACGCCACCGCGACCAGAGCCGATCCCGTCGTCTGCCCCACCAGCCGCGAGGTCGACAGCATCCCGCTGCCCGCCCCCGCCCGGTCCGGCGGCGCGCTGCTGATCATCAGCCGGTTATTGGGCGCCTGGAAAAACCCGAAGCCCGTGCCGCACAGCGCCAGTCGCCACGCGATATCCAGCGAGGAGGCCTGCGCCGGCATGGTCAGTACCAGCAGCAGGCCGATGGTCATCACCGTCAGTCCCAGCCCTCCCAACAGCCCCGCGGAATAGCGGTCGGACAGGCGGCCGGCGATGGGTGCCACGATCACCAGCACCGCGGGCCAGGGCGTGATCAGGAGACCGATCTCGATCGGAGACAATCCGTTCACATACTGAAAGTAGAACGGCAGGGCGATCATCGCGATCATCTGCGAACCATGGGTGCAGACCGCGGTGCCGACGGACAGGGCAAACACCGGACGGCGGAACAGGTCCACCGGCAGCATGGGCGCCCGCAATCCCGCCTGCCGTCGCACGAAGACGACTCCCACCACGGTCGCGATGACCAACTCCACGGCAACCACCGGCCAGGGATGGCCTCGGCCGATGCCATCGAGACCGGTGATGAAAAAGCCGAGCGTGACGGCGTTCAGGAGGGCGGAGAGGGGATCGAAGGAATGGCCCGACAGCGGTGACCGCGGCAGGAAGCGTAACGCCAGGACCAGCGAGATGATCCCGAACGGTACCTGGATCGCGAACAGCCACGGCCAGGAGGCCACCGCCATGATCGCCGCCGCGACCGATGGGCCGGCGGCCGAGGATGTCGCCACGAAGAATACGTTGTAGCCGACGCCACGGCCCAATTGGGAGCGGGGAAAGATGAAGCGGATCAACGCGCCGTTGACGCTCATGATCCCCGCGCCGCCGAAGCCCTGCACGACGCGCGCAACCACCAGGGTCCAGAAATCGGGTGCGACGGCACAAGCGAAGGAGGCGGCGATGTAAAGCACCAACCCCCAGCAGTAGACGCGCCGGTGGCCATACACATCGCCCAACGAGGCAAAGGGCAGCAGCGTAACCGTCACCGCCAATTGATAGGCGTTGACGACCCAGATCGATTCCGCCGGGGTGACCTGCATGTCCGCGGCAATCGTGGGCAGCGCGACATTGGCAATGGTGCCGACCAGGACCGACAGGCTGACTGCGATAGCGATGGCGACCATCGCCACCCATCGCGTGCTGGGCGGCAGGCCGTCGGCCGCCTGCGTCTCACTCATTCCGTCCACCTGTCCCGAATCCGGGGCGCAGATTGGTCCGGACCGGGGCGGCCAACAACCCCGGCCGATGTCCAGGCGGCAACACGACCCGGCCGAAACAATGATCCATCGGTGCCCCCCTCGTCATTGCCGGGCTTGACCCGGCAACCCGCGCTTCAACGGCAGGGGGCAGGTAGCCGGATCAAATCCGGCAATGACGGTGAAGGGGTGCCGAAGGGTCGTTGACTCGGCCGGATGGCATAAGGCTCAGCGCCCAGATGGCTCGTTCGCGCGATCCCGATCCCCCGGCGCGGTCATCGACCAGCCCTCGCGACCGCTGGCGGGTTTTCGCCTATGCTGGCGGACAACACGAAACCAGGGAGCGTCCCATGTCCGTCGCCCGCCAATTGGCCGAGTTCCTGACCGATACCACCACGGCCGACCTGCCCGCCCAGACGCTCGACCATGCCGCCATGGTGATCGCCAGCACCTTCGCCAGCGCCGCCTGCGGCACCGGTATCGAATCGGCGCGGATCATCCGCGAACTGGCGCAGGATCGCGGTGGTCGACCGGATGCCTCGATCTGGTTCGACACCGGCGCGCGCCTGCCCGCCGGCGATGTGGTGCAGGTCAACGCGACGACCAGCGATGCCGCCGCGTCCGACGATAGCGACCTGCGCAACATCGTGCATGCCGGCACGCCGCTGACCGCCGCGTCCCTGGCGATTGCCGAACGGGACGGGTTGGGGGGGGCGGCGGTGCTGACCGCCATCGTGCTGGGCTACGAAGCCGCCGGGCGGATCACCGAGGCGATCCCGGCGTTTCGGGAGCGTGGCTTCCACGGCTGTCTCGGCGCCATCTTCGCCGCCGCTGTCGCGTCTGGCCGATTGCTGGGCCTCGACGCCCCGAAGATGGCGCAGGCGATCGCGATTTCCGCGACCTCGGTCGGCGGTCTGGCAACGGCGGCGGATACCAGTGTCGCCCGCGAATACCATGCCGGGGTGACCGCCATGCTGGGCGTGAACGCCGCCCTGGCCGCACAGCGCGGATTCCAGGCGGAGGAGCGCATCCTGGAAACCAAACGAGGGTTCTTCGAGGCGTTCGGTGGCGTTGATGGCGCCGCGGCCGGTGCGGTCGCGGTGCGGGACCTGGGGCGGGAGTGGGACATCATCACCGACATGGCCATCAAGCTGGTGCCGGGCGGCCATCCGTACCACGCGCTGGCCGAGGCGGCGGCCAATGCTACCCGGGACGGCAATATCGCGGCGGAGTCGATCGAGAGCATCGTCATCTCGCGTCCCGGCATGACGGCCCTGCACGGTCCGCTGCATCCGGTGACCCTGATCGACATGGCGCACAGCCCGGCCTATTTCGCCGCCGCCGGCGCCGCCGACAAAGGTTTCTCGTGGGAGCATGCGGGCAGCGCCAAGATCTCCGATCCGGTCATCAACCGCCTGATCGACAAGGTCAGCGTCGGCGCACCGCCGACCCAGGACGTGGGACGCTACCGGCAAGGAGCGACGGTGACGGTGCACACGATCGACGGGCGGAGTTCGACCAGCACGGTGTTCGCCCCCAAAGGCTCCGGCCTGCTGGGGATCGCCTGGAGCGATGTCGACGCGAAGTATCGCACCTTGATGCCTGCGGCCGGTCTGGCGGAGCGGGAAATCGAGGCGAGTCTGGCGTTGGTGCACGGGTTCGCGGGCGTTTCGGATGTCGGGGCGTTGATCCGGCTGCTGCGGGTGCGCGGGGGGGTGTGAGACGGGTTGGTGGCATTATTGGGGTGATTGACGCCAATCTCTCCCTTCGCCCATGCGGCAGTAACGTTAGAATCTGAATGACGCGCATAATGCCAAATAATGATCTCGACTTTGCCCGTTCTCTGCGTTCCCCAGACGCAATTGCATCGCGCCGGCTGATGCTCCGCGACGCCCACATGCAACCGCTGACAGCTTATGTTGAGACTCTGAGAGTCGATCATCCCAGTTGGGAATTCCCCGATTTCGATCCGCTCGATGGCGGCTCGAACACCGACATTCTCTTTTTGCTGGAGAAGCCCGGGCCAACGACATCGGCAAATGGGAAGGGTTCTGGCTTCATTTCTCGCAGCAACAACGACGCAACCGCCGAGGCGACCTTTGGCTTCATGAGAGAAGCCGACATACCGCGCAAACGTTCGGTTATCTGGAATGTAGTCCCCGGATAGAACGGAACGCGCAATGTAACCTCGCGAGAATTGCGAGACGGTGTTGCCACCCTCGCAGGATTACTTCCATTGCTGCCCCATGTGCGGACGGTCGTTCTTGTCGGCAAGAAAGCCCAACGGGCGACGAATCTTGTTGAGCCATTTGGGTTCAGGATGTTCGTTTCGGCGCATCCCTCGCCACTCGTGCGGGCCTCGCAGCCGGACATCTGGCGTGCGATCCCCACGATCTGGGCGCGGGCAGGCGACTGGACTCGAAATTATTGACCGGCGTCGCAGCGATGGTCGGTGTTGCGGCTGAACCACCCGCCCCCTACCCTCGTCGCTGCAACAATCGTCGCCCCACGGCCCGCATATCCGCGCCACCACATGCCCAGGCCGCCAACCCATAGACAACCAACCCCGCCGCGACCAACGCCACCAGTGCCCCTATACGGACCAAGCCATGCGGGTCACCGGCGAACAACCACCTTTGCGCGCCCCACAACACCAGCCCCATGGCCACGCTCGCCCCAGCCATCCCCGCCACCCGGCGCAGCAATTGCCGGTCCACCCGCAGATGGCCCTGCCGCCGCAGCGCGATCGCCAGCCACACCACGTTACACATCGCGGCGAGGCTCGTCGCCAAAGCCGGCCCGATATGCTGCAACGGCAGCATGAACACCACGTTCAGACCCAGGTTCAGGCCGACGCACCACAACCCGATCCGCACCGGGGTCGCCGTATCGCCGCGGGCGAAAAACCCGGGCGCCAGCACCTTCACCAGCACGAAACTCGGCAGACCCAGCGCATAGGCGGCCAGAGCCTGGGACGTCAGACGCGCACTCTCGGCATCGAAAGCACCGCGCCCGAACAGTGTCCACACGATCGGATAGGCCGACACGATCAAGGCCAATGCAGCCGGCAGGGTCAGGAACAGCGCATATTCGATCGCGCGGTTCAGGGTGGAGATCGCGGCGTCGACCTCTTTCATGCGCACCTGGCGCGACAGCACCGGCAACATCGCGGTGCCGACGGCAATGCCGATCACGCCCAACGGCAGTTGCTGGATCCGGTCGGCGTAATACAGCAGGGAGACAGTGCCGGCCGGCAACAGGCTGGCAATGATCACATCGACCGCCAGATTCAACTGCGTGACACCCGCCCCCACCAATCCCGGGGCCATCTTCCGCAGCAGCCTCCGCATATCCGGCGTCAAGCGGGGCCGCGGCAACGATAGCGGCATCCCCGCCCGGTGCGCGGCCCATATCAGCAGCCCAAGTTGCGCGACGCCCGACACGGTCACCCCCCAGGACAAGGCGTGCCCAGCCGTGGGCACATAGGGGGTCAGCCAGATCATCGCGGCGATCGAGATCACGTTGAACAACACATAAGACGCGGCCGCGGCGGTAAACCGCTCCAACCCGTTCAGCACCCCTGACACCAGGGCCGCCAGGCAGATCAGGATCAGATAGGGAAACGTGATCCGGGACAACTCGACCGCCAACGCGAATTTCTCGGGCGTGGGGGCAAAGCCGGGCGCCAGAACCAGCATGATCTGGGGCATGAAAATCTCCCCCAGGAGCGTCAGCAACCCTAGCCAGAACACCATCACAGCGAACGCCTCGACAGCGAAACGGCGCGCGGCCGTCGGGCCCTCGGCCGCCATCAGGCTGGAAAATTCAGGGACGAAGGCGGCGTTGAACGCGCCTTCCCCAAACAGGCGGCGGAACAGGTTGGGCAGTTTCAACGCCACGAAAAACGCGTCGGCAATCGGCCCCGCCCCCAGCATCGCCGCGATCATCATATCGCGCACGAACCCCAGGATGCGGCTTCCCATGGTCCAGCCGCCGACGGTCAGAACATTCTTGAGCATGGGGTCGTGTAATCCCAGTCGGCCTCACTTGCGACTAACCTCCGCTCGGCGTCCCCCAAGCCCGCGCGCCCGACGTCCGCGCCCAACACCCGAGAGCCACCCATGCCTGGAACGATGCCGGGTCCTACCAAGCCCCGGATCGGGTCAGTCACGCCCGAATAGGTCCAGGAGCGGCGCGAGGTGGCGCTCGTAGTGCTGCCATCGCCCGATGGCATTCGTGTAGAGCGGCCGTCGCACCTGCCACACGCTGGCCGAAGTAACCGTGCCGCGGGAACGCTCGAACCGCAGGCAGGCCGGCTCCCAGTCCAGCCCCAGGAACGCGATCAGGCGAGGTATCTCAGCCTCCGGGTCGGAAACCAGCGCTTCATACTGAACCTCCAGCATAGGCAGCGGCAGTACCGATCGCCAATGCTCCAGCATCCGGTCGACCTCCTCCAACCGCTGAGCGCAATGCATCAGATCGTTCGAGTAGGGCATCGGAAGCTCAAAGTCCTGGAACAGGCACGACAGGCAGACATCGCGCGGATCCCGGCGGCAGACAATCACGCGGGCATTGGGAAACAGGCGGGCAATGGCCGCCAGATGCCACAGATTATCGGGCGTCTTGTCGACGACGCGCTTCACCGCGCCATGATGATCCGGCAACCGGCTGACATACTCCTGGGCCAGTGACGTGACCGTCTCGGGATCCCAGTCACCGTAGCCGCACGCTCGCGCGGATTGGTCCAGCAGGGACACCAAACCACCGATCCGATTGCTTTCGCCAAGGCCGATGATCTCGGAATGGCTGGCGAGTATCTGCTCCACGAGAGTGGTTCCGGACCGCGGCATCCCGACGACAAACACGGGCTTTTCCGACTCGCTTCCCTGCCCGACAACCGGAGCGAAGAAACCGGCTGGACATGCCGCGATGCGGCGATCGACGAAGGACCGCAATTCCTCTGCATCGAAGCCCTGCCCCGCCGCGACCAAGGCGCGCTGCCGTCGCTGGTTGGCGTCCCGCACCTGGGAGAATGCCTCGTCGTAGCGTCCTTCCGCATCCAGCGCGGCGGCCAGAGCGAACTGCGCGCCGATCCGCACATCTTCAGGCAAGTCCGTCTGATCGAGCGTCCGCATCAATGGCTCGATCTGATCCGGTTCACCTGCCGCCACCAGCGCCACCCGGGCGGGAACCAACGTCGCATCCAAGCCGATGGCACAATGCAGGCAGCCGATGGCGACATCCGGTTGACCCAGGATCGCCAGCACCCGGCCGAGGCCGAGCCAGGCAACCGCCAGGGAAGGATCGAGGACGAGCGTGTGACGGAAGACCTCATCGGCCTCATGGAAGAGCCCGGCGCCCACCAATGTCTCCGCCAGACTGCACCGCAACCTCGCAGAATTCGGCAACATCCCGACCGCTCGCCGGATCAGATCAACCGCGCGCTCGAAATCGTTCCTGGCTCGGGCAACCAAGCCCAGGACATGGATCGCATCGACGGTACCCGGTGCCTCAAACAGGGCCATGCGGAGGAATGATTCCGCCTCGTCCAGGCGGCCCGCCTGGTAGTGCCGGACGCCGGCTGCTAGGTCAGCCGCGACATGCGGTGCGGTGTCCCTGCTATTCATTTCGGCGCGGCCGGGAGAGAAGATCGGCGATGGCTTGGGCCAATGTGGTACGGCCAGCCAGAAGCGTGGCCACGGCGGTGCAGACCGGCAATTCCGTCCCGGACGCCCTCGTCACCAAGGCCGGGGCGGTGGCGACGCCCTCGGTGGCGCTGCTGCGCGCTGCCAGGATGTCGGCCAACGCCTGCCCCTGCCCCAAGGCGTACCCCAGGCTGAAATTCCGACTGCTGGGACCGGTGCAGGTCAGCAGCAGATCTCCCAATCCAGACAACCCCATCACCGTGTCCGCCTTGCCGCCCAGCGCGACCGCCAGACGACTGATCTCGGACAGGGCGCGCGTGATCAGCGCGGCACGGGCATTCTCTCCCAGCCCGGCACCGATGACCGCGCCGGCGGCGATGGCGACGACGTTCTTGGCCGCCCCGCCCAATTGCGCGCCGATCGGGTCATCGTTGCCATAAAGCCGGAAGGTGGGGGTGCCGAGCAGGCTGGTAATGTGGTCGCGTGTCGGGAGATGGGTGCTGGCGACGACCGCGGCGGCCGGCAGCCCGCTGGCGACTTCATGCGCGAAATTTGGCCCGGTCAGCACGGCGGCATGGCTGTCCGGGCGCAATTCCGCCAGGATTTCCATTGGCAGGCACAGGGTTCCGGTCTCGACGCCCTTTGCGCAGACCACCAGGGGAGAACCGTGATCCGGCAGGCTGAGCAAAGCCGCCCGCAAATGCTGCATCGGAACAGCCAGGATGATCGCGTCCGCCGGTCCCGGGATGGCGGCGACCACACGAACCGAACCCGGCAGGCGGTGACCGGGCAGGCGATGCGACTCGCGGCTCTGCTCGATCGCCGCGGCGGTGGCGGGGTTGCGCGCCCAGAGCCTGACGGTGTTTCCGGCCCGTGCCGCCTGGATCGCCAATGCGGTACCCCAGGCTCCGGCCCCGATGACAGTCACATCACTCATCGGCAACCCTCTGGATGACGACCCCCGCACCGGGTTCATCCTGGCCGAGGCGCCCCAGCAGGGCCTTGAGGATCGCACCAGCCTCGGGCTGGAACCGATACGGGGGATTGATCACCAGCAATCCGCACCCATTCAGACGGGTGGGATCGAGCGGCTCGCGAAGCAGGAGTTCGGCGGTCATGATGTCGCGTATCCCGGAGGCCTGCATGGCCGCAAGGAAACTCCGCACCGGAGCGCGATGCTTGATCGGATACCAGGCGGCGAAGACCCCGGTTCGAAAGCGGGCATGACCGACAGCGAGGCCTTTCGTCAGGCGGGCGAACTCATCCGGGTTCTCATAGGGCGGATCGATCAGGATCAGGCCACGGGTCTCCTTTGGAGGCAGGAGGGCGCCCAAAGCTTCCCACGCATCACGACGATGCACCGCCACCTGGGGATCGCGCGCGAACAGCCGGCGCAGATCGGCGGCGTCCTGATCATGCAACTCGCAGCAGGCCAGCCGGTCGGCGGGGCGAAGCGCGGCCCGGATCAGGTCGGGTGACCCAGGGTAGAGGCCCAGTTGGCGTACCAGGCCGACATAGGTCGCCAGTTCAACAGGCGTCTCATCCAACAGGCGCAGAATTCCCCGCTCAGCCTCTCCGGTCAGGCGAGCCGGGCCGGCGTTGAGATCGTAATGACCAGCCCCGGCGTGGGTGTCGAGCACGAAGAACGGCTTGTCTTTGCGAGCCAACGCCTGCAGCAGCCACACCAGCAGCGCGTGCTTCATGCAATCCGCAAAATTTCCGGCGTGGAAAGCGTGGCGGTAGTTCATTGTTCGACTGGTATTCCGACGGTCATCCGTGATCCCACCCCGGTCCTGGCCGGCTTATCGCTCCCCGCCAGCAGATGTTGCCGAGACCGCATCCCGGTGCCGTAGGGACTTGAGCCGGTCTCAGCCGGGGATGGTCAAACCAATCAACCGGTTCGCCGCGTCGTCAACACGATCCAGGTTCCGGCAGGTGTCGATCAATTCTGCAAACCGGGTGGCGGAGATCGCCAATCCGGGCGTCACGGGTTGCATGCGCCTGGCATGTTCCTCGAAATCCCAGATGAACTCGCGGCCGGTGCCCTCCCGGGTCAGGGAGCGGCCGTCCTTGGTGAAGATCGTGATCCGGGGACCGAACAGGGTGCGCCGCACGGTTGGGATCAGCGTAACGCGGTGCATCAGGTCCAGCACCTCCGGCGGGTCGGTCTCACCTTGGGCCGGCTGGCCGCCTCGCAGCAGGGGGTAGCCTCGGGTGGCGGCCCCGTAGGCGGTGAAATACTGGGTGGCGCCGACCCTGGGTTGGCCGTCGGTACCGGGCAGGGGGAAGGCGGGGCTGGGGTATTCGGTTTCCAGCCAGTTCACCACGGCCTCGATCCGGTCAATGTCGGCGTAGACCAGGTTGTGTTCCTCGCACAGTGTCGCGGTCACATCGACATGGGCGATGTTGAAGCCGGCGGTCGAGTATATGCGGTAGAGGGTTTCCAGGAACATCCAGTCCTGGCCAAGACCCTTGGTGATCGCGGCGAGATCGGCGCGGTTGTGCCCGGTGAAGCTGTAGCGCAACTGGCCCATATTGTTGCCGGTATAGGAATGGTAGAACCCGGCTTCACCTTCGAGCGTGGTCTCCCCACCAGGGGTGCCATGCTTCGCAAGGGCAACCGCGAGCAGAGCATTGCGCACCGCCCCGCCCTCCCGCAGGGAGCGGCCGCCGCTGCGGATGCCTTCCAGATTGCCGGCGGCGAGGTTGACGCATTGGGCGATGGCGCCGTTCACCTTGTCGGCATCGAAGCCCTGGATCTTCGCCGCGGCCACCGCCGCGCCGAAGATCCCGAACACCGGGCCGGCATGGAACCCGCGCGACATGACGGTGGGGATGAACTCGGCCGCCATGCGTTCCATGACCTCGTAGGCCGCGGCGACGGCGGTCAGGAAAGTCTTGCCGGACGCACCGATGACCTCGGCCGTGACCAGGGCGGAGGGCAGGATGGCGGTGCCTGGATGGGTCAGCATGCGGAACGTGTCCCATTTGCCGCCCGCAAGCAGCATTTCCGCATTGACGAAGGCCGCACCGGCTTTGGTCAGTTTCGCGCCGCTGCACAACACCGTGGCGATGCCGGCGCCGCCGGCTTCCTCGTCCTGCATCAGGGCCAGAGCCTGTTTGGTGGCGGGCATGTCGTGGGCGACCAAGCCCGATGTCAGCGCCTGGAGGGTGACGCCCTTGGCGCGGTCGATGACTGCCGGCGGCAGGTCTTCATAGCGAAGGTTGGCCACGAACGCGGCGAAGTCCCGGCTGAGCGACATGGTGCGTTTCCCTTGCAGGCGTTGGGATGTTGTTGCATCGGATTTGGGGAGGTGGGCAAGGGGTGGGGCGTTGGGGCGCGCCCTTTATGTGTGCCCAGCGCAGGCGGTTGCACAGGCCGACCACAAATGATAATAAGAACTATTCTCATTAAAGGACGCATCCCATGCCTTCAATGAAACTCAGCGCGCCGATCGTAATCGGTGCCCTGCTCGCCGGCTGCATGCTGATCCCCGCCGTGTCCGCCCGGGCTCAGACGCAGGTCTTCTCCCTGACCATCCGCGACCACAAGTTCGATCCCGTCGAACTCGAGGTCCCGGCCGGCCAGAAAATCGAACTCCGCGTGAAGAACCTGGACCCGACGCCGGAGGAATTCGAAAGCACGTCTCTGCGGCGGGAGAAAGTCATTCCGGGCGGCCAGCAGACGACGATCCTTATCGGACCACTCGCCGCCGGCCGTTACGAGTTTTTCGGTGAGTTCCATCCGAAAACCACGCGCGGCGCTGTCATCGCGAAGTGATCCAGGAACAGTCCCGCCATGCTTGCCATCGCCATCATCGTATTCCGCGAAGTCCTTGAGGCGGCTCTGATCGTCAGCCTTGTCATGGCGGCATCGCTTGGAATTGCCGGCCGCGCGCGCTGGATAGCCTATGGTGTGGCAGGCGGAACAGCGGGGGCTGCCATCGTGGCCGCGTTTGCCGCGAACATTGCGATGACGTTCGAGGGCATGGGGCAGGAGCTACTGAATGCAGGAATCCTGTTTCTGGCCGTGGCCATGTTGGGTTGGCACAATGTCTGGATGGCGCGGCATGGGCAGGAACTTGCGCAGATGGCGCGCTCCGTCAGCCAAGCCGTAACATCCGGCGTGCGCCCCCTGTCAGCGCTGGCGTTGATCACCGGCGCCGCGGTCCTGCGCGAAGGATCCGAGACGGTCCTGTTCGTCTACAGCGTCGCCGCCAGCGCCACGGACGGGCTGGGTGCCATGATCGCGGGAGCCCTCATGGGCCTGTGCGGCGGCGTTATGTTTGGCGTTGGCCTCTATGCCGGCCTGCTGCGTGTTCCCGTCCGCCGGTTGTTCGCCGTCACCAGTTGGATGATCCTCTTCTTGGCAGCGGGCCTGGCGGCACAAGGGGCCAGTTTTCTGATGCAGGCCGACCTGCTTCCAACCCTTGGGTCCGACCTGTGGGACACCTCCGCCCTGTTGAGTGAAACCAGCCTCCCCGGCAAAGTACTTCACACCCTCATCGGCTATGTCGCTCGGCCCACCGGCATGCAGGTCCTGTTCTATGTTGCAACCCTGGTGATCATCGGGACGATGATGCGGCTTTCCGGGAATGACGGGCTGCGCCATCGGCATCGAGATCCGGCGCCAGCACAATCTTCACCCGCTGCTGTTGCTCGCCGTTGAGGTCATGGGTGTAACGACGCTGTCGCTGACCCGACGGCATCTTTCGGGCGATGACCCTTTGCCGCGCCGCTGCGATATCCTGCTGTCAGCCGGCGGTCCGGCAACCGGCCATCGCCCGGCGATGCGGGCGACTCCCGGAGACTGACTGCAAGAGATCGCCGTGCTGCCGGTTTGCCAGCCGGCCCGCGCGTACTCGACCGCGAGGCCGCAGCCAATCTCTCGGTGACCATTCAAAGAACCTCAGCACCACGGATGGCCCATCGTCCCCCTAACGGTCCAACCACACATCTTCCATCCGCCAGCCGTTGTACTGGCTGTTCACCATCATCGTGAGCCCCTTCACCTCCGGCTGCCAGCACGTTGCCGCGCGACGGTGATAGATGACGGGACGAGCCATTTCGGCTTGCAGGGTCTGATCGATTTCGAGAACCAGTTGCTTACGTTTCGCCGAATCGGACTCCATCGACTGCTGATCGATTTTCCGGTCCAGATCGCGATTGCAGTGACCGGTGTAGTTCCGCTTCGAATCGCACACGTGATTTTGATAGAAAACCACATCCGGATCGTCCACCGGATTGCCGAGCACGTTCAGTCCGATCACGTAATCCTTCTTGATCAGCTTGGGCACCCAGGTCGCGGTCTCCGTCGTGTCCAACTCGGCATCGATGTAGATTTCCTTGAGCTGGTCGATCAGGATCGTGCCGGGGTCGCGATAGACTGGAATGTTCCGTACCGCCATCTTCACCGCGATCCGTTTGTCGGGCCCATATCCAAGCTTGTGCATGATGGCGCGCGCTTCTTCCCGGTTCTTCCGCACATTGCCGTCATACCCAGGCAAGGCCGCCAGCATCCCCGGCCCCATCCCCCAGACTCCCTCCGGCGGAGGCAGCATCGCGCCGCCCATATCGCCAAATCCCTGGCCGAGGATGTCGATGAAGCTCTTCCGGTCCAGGGTCAGCGCCATCGCACGCCGCAACTCGGCATTGTCGAATGGCGGCACCGTGCGGTTGATCAGCATGCCGACCGTTTCGCTGGTCGGCGTCATCTGGCAGATCGCGTGCGGTGCCTGAGCCTTGACGTCGGCCATCAGGGGCACCGTCACCTCATTCGGAAACGTCATGTCGAACTTGCCGGCGACGAACCCCAACAGGGCCGTCGAGCGGTTCGGTATGATGGTATATTCGACCGCATCCAAATACGGCCGTCCCGGCTTCCAGTAATCCGGGTTGCGTACCAGCTTGATGGACTGGTTCGGCTTGTACTCGACAAATTTGAACGGCCCCGTCCCGATCGGCGCCTGGCGCATGACGCGGGTCGGGACATGGCAAGGATACATCGGCGTTTCGCCCGAGGCCAACAGGGCCAGCAGTCCCGGCTGCGGTCGTTTCAGTCGAACCGTGGCCTCGAACGGGCCGTTGACGGTGGTGCCTTCCACATTCACCCACCAGCTTTCGCGATAATTCAGCCGCAGCCTGTCCTTACCCTGGCCAATCAGCAGATCGAACGTGCATTTCACGTCATCGGCACTGAAATTCTGGCCATCATGCCATTTGACGCCTTCCCGCAACGTGAAGGTCAAAGCCGTGTAGTCCGCGTTCCAGGTCCATTTTGTCGCGAGTTCCGGCACAATCGACTGTGTGCTGTTCTGAGCGACGTGCTGATCGTACAGCATCAGGTTGCTGAACACACCCATCATGGGCAGCAACACGCCGACGGTGCCTTCCTCATGGATGGACATGCTCGCGGGGCTGTCGCGGTGATAGATCCGCAACACGCCCCCCGCCTTCTGGGCGAAAGCGGCACCCGTGGTGGTCAACGCCAGCATCAACGCGATCATCGCGGTCAGCATCCGAACAGGCCGTTTCATGCCACGCCTCCCTCGGTTGTTTCTCCGTCGTCTTGTCATGTCGTGTGTCGGTGCGCTCCTACTCGGCCGCGCGCATCTCCCGCCGTTCCAGCCCTTGGCGGTCGAGTTTGTACGTCTCGCCGCCCTTGAAAATACCGACCAGCCGGTCCCGGTGCTGCAGCAAACCCACATCGGCGACCGGATCGCCATCCACCAACAGTAGGTCCGCCAGGAAACCTTCCCGCACCTGGCCCGCCTGATCGCCCAACCCCATCAACTCGGCGCCATAACGAGTGGCACAAACCAGCGCCTCCGACGGGCTGTACCCCAGATGCTGGACGAAATGCGCGATATCCCGCGCGTTCTCGCCCTGCGGCGTGCGAGCAAACCCGTAGTCGCCGCCGATGACGACCTTGATGCCGCGCTTGCGCATCTCGGGATAGGCGCGTGACGCCGCCTCCAACCCCATCGTGATGCCACGGCGGACGCCCTTGTGCAGGGAACCTTCTGGGGCTTCCAATGCTCCCGTGTGCAGCAGCCCGATGGCCGGACCGACAAAGATCCGATCCTTGACCGATTCGAGCATGTCCAACGCCTCTTCGTCGGCATGCTCGCAGTGGTAGATCACATCGACGCCGCACCGGACCGCCCGCTTGACGCTCTCGGCGCCTCGGCAATGCGCGTTGGCCAATCGGTTGAAATCATGCGCGGCCATCACGCCGGCGCGGATTTCCTCCTCGCTCATGACGGTGCGCGGCAGGTCGCCCGAACGGGTGTGGTCGTCGCCGGAGATGTTCAGCTTGATGCTGTCCACGCCTTCCCGGATGCACAGGCGCGCCAGTTTCAACACCTCGATCGGCCCGTCCGCAAACATCGCGAAACTGTCGCGGAACTGATGCGCTCGGCGTTCGTCGCCGAGGCCGCCGGTCACCGTGATCTCGGGCCCGCAGGCACGCAGCCGAGGTCCCGGTAACTCCCCTGCCTCAATCGCGTTGCGAATGACAACATCGATCCTCAGTTTGGCGCTGGCCGCGCTGTAGGCGCTGGTGAAGCCGTGATCCAGCAGCAACCGGGCGTTGCGGGCGGCGATCAGCGTGTGTTCCTCGGGCGGCGTGTCGCCCAGGTCCACCGTGCGGGCGCCGTTGATGAAGGTGATGTGGGCGTGGCCCTCGACCAGGCCCGGCATCAGGGTCATGCCCTTGGCATCGATCACCTCGGCCCCCGCGGCTTCAAGCTGCCCGAGAGAGGTGGCAACGGCGCGAATGCGTTCGCCTTCGATCAGGACATCGGCGGGATAGGATTGGCCCCCCGAGCCATCCCAGACGCGGCAGTTCTTGAGCAGACTGCGGGCCATCGTTTTCTCCTCTTTCTTCTTGGACTGTGCCGACGATAACCGGTCCCCACCCGAAGGTGCAGTGGGGGTACGACCACCCCCTTGCCCTCACTCCCCCCCATCCGCACAATCCGCGCCGACTGATGGGGGAAACCATGCGCATCGAGATCATCTGCACCGGAGACGAGGTCCTCACCGGCAAGATCGTCAACACCAACTTCTCCTATATGGCGCAGAAGCTGGAAGATGTCGGCCTGGCGGTCCATTGGGGCACCACGGTCGGCGATGACCGGGAAAGCCTGCTGGCGGCATTCCAACTCGCCGGCACCCGTGCCGACGCCGTCATCGTGAATGGTGGCCTTGGCCCGACCGTCGACGATTTGTCGCAGGAGATTGCCGCCCAGGCCGCGGGTGTGGAACTGGTGCTGCACGAGGAGTGGCTCCAGAAGATGGAGACCTTCTTCTCCCGGCGAGCCCGCACCATGCCGCCGAACAACGTCAAACAGGCGATGCTGCCATCGATAGCGGAGATGATCGACAATCCGGTCGGCACCGCCTGCGGCTTCGCGATGGATATCGGCAAGGCCCGGTTCTTCTTCACCCCGGGTGTGCCCCGCGAGCTCCGGCGGATGCTGGAGGAGCAGGTGATCCCGCGTATCCTGGAGCGCTCCGGCGCCCCGGCGTCGATCTATCTGAAGCGCTTCCACTCCTACGGCATCGGCGAATCGCATGCCGACCAGTTGCTGACCGGAGTCGAGGCCCTGGACCCGGAAGGCGGCGTAAAATTGGGATTCCGCGCGCATTACCCGCAGTTGGAGACCAAGCTGACCGTCCGCGGCAAAGACATGGACGATGTCAGCCGCAAACTGGCGCCCGTGACGGCCGAGGTTAAGAAACGGCTGGGGAATTTCATCATCGCCGAGGACGACCAGACCCTGGAGGGGGTCACCTTGGCAGGCCTGATCGCCCAGCAGGCGACCCTGACCCTGGTCGAAACCTTCACAGCCGGCCAGATTGCCGCCCGGATTGCGCATCTGCCCAACGCCGAACACGTGTTCAAGCGCGGCGTTGTGGTGCGCCATATGATGGACCTGCACGGCGCGTTCGGCCTGACCGACGTTCATTTGGCCGGGGAGATGACCCAGGACGCCACCGAAGCCGTCGCCCGCGCCGCGCGGGAACAGACCGGTTCGACGCACGCTCTTGTGGTTCTGATCGAGCTGGATGACGGACCCGACCGCATTGACTTCGGCGGCACCATCTGGATCGGCATCGCGACCGCGGAGACGGTGGAGTTCCGCCGCTCCCGCATTCTGGGCGGGCGCGAATGGGTCCGATTGGGTGCGGTCGAATTGGGCCTGGATTGCCTGCGCCGGTTCCTGCAGGGTTTGCCCGTCGTCGAGCGCATCGACTTCGAGAAGACCTGACCGTCCGCACCCCCGTCACCCGTGCCCGCCTCACGCGAGCACCGGTGACCGACGTGCGCCAGCCCAAGGACCGACCCAGCAGTGCCCCAACGCGAAGTCGACTCGCCGTACGCCTGGTTTCGCCTGGCGATCTCCATCCTGTTGTCCACCATTGGCGGCGTCGGCATGTGGTCGGTCGTGGTCGCCTTGCCGGCGGTCCAGGCGGAGTTCAACGTCGCCCGCGCCGGGGCCTCACTGCCGTTCACCCTGACGATGATCGGATTCGCGATCGGTGGCGCGCTGATGGGCCGCATCGCGGACAAGGTCGGCATCATCAAGCCCATCCTGTTCGGCGCGGTGTCGTTGTCCCTGGGCTATGTCCTGGCAGCGCAGGCCAACACGTTGCTGGAATTTGCCATTGCCTATGGCCTGCTGATCGGCCTTGGCACATCCGCCACCTTCGCGCCGCTGATTGCCGATATCTCTCACTGGTTCGAGCGACGCAGAGGAATCGCCGTCGCGCTGTGCGCCTCCGGGAATTACGTCGGCGGCGCCATCTGGCCCACGGTCGTCGAGCATCTGATGCGGTCGCAGGGCTGGCGCATGACCCATGTGGGAATCGGCGTGTTCTGCCTGGTCGCGATGCTGCCGCTCGTGTGGTTGCTCCGCAGTCCGGCGCCGGTCCGCGCCGCCGGCGCTCCCCCTCTCGCCGGGCCACGCCTCGGCACGCTCGGTCTATCGCCTCGGCTCCTGCAAGGGCTGTTGGCCGTGGCAGGGGTCAGTTGCTGCGTGGCGATGTCCATGCCGCAGGTCCATATTGTCGCCTATTGCGGAGACCTGGGCTACGGCGTCGCCCGCGGCGCCCAAATGCTGTCGTTGATGCTGGGTTTCGGCATCATCAGCCGGGTAGCCTCGGGTTTTATCGCGGACCGGTTGGGCGGCCTCGCCACCCTGACCATCGGTTCCGCCGCACAAATGATGGCGCTCGGCTTTTACCTGCTCTCTGATGGTCTGACCTCGTTGTATGTGATCTCCGCCCTGTTCGGGCTGTTCCAGGGCGGGCTGGTGCCGAGCTATGCGATTGTGATCAGGGAATGCTATCCGGCGAACGAGGCTGGGGGGCGAGTCGGTCTGGTCATGATGATGACCATCCTCGGTATGGCACTCGGCGGCTGGATGTCCGGGGCGATTTTCGACCTGACGGGGTCCTATACCGCCGCATTCGCGAACGGCATGCTCTGGAACGCCCTGAACACCGCAATCGCGGTCTTTCTGCTGCTGCGAAGCCGAACCTTCCGCCGCGCCCGGAGCGTCGGCGCGCTGGCGTAACCTCCAAGACGGTGGCGGAATTTACCACTCCTTAACCTGCTTCGTGCTTGATTTCGGCCTCGCGGGATTCAAGACGAGGCAACAGTGCAAAAAACATCAGGCAGCGCCGACCAGTTGCTGCGGGACGCAATCAGGTCGGAGATCGCACCGCTGTTCGATGACATGCACCGGTTCGTGGATCGCCGGATCGCGGAACTGAGCGCCGAGGTGCACGCGACCGTGCAGTTGGTGGACTACAGCGAAAACAACCTGTCGGGCCAGTTGGCGCGCATTCACGACCAGATCGCCACGATGGTGGCGATGCCAGCCGCCGCCACGCGCAACAGCGGGATCGAACTGGAAGCCGTGGTCCAGGCGACCGAAAGCGCGGCGAACAGGATCATGGAAGCCGCGGAAGCGATCGGCGACTGGCTGCGGGACGGCAAGCGTGATCCGGAATCACTCGAAGCGGTCGCCGAGAAGGTGAATACCATTTTCGAGGCATGCACCTTCCAGGACGTCACCGGTCAACGCATCAGACGGGCGATCGAACATCTGCAGCAAGTTGAGACCATGCTGACCGACCTGATGCCCGAGGACGCCACTGCCGCGGCTCACAATCAGGGCGCGGATTCGAATTCGGCTGCCACGATCGATCCGGATCTCGTACAGGACGACGTGGACCGCATGTTCGCCTGACATACGGTCCGCGCGCTATCGTTACGCCTCTCCGCAGATTCAATCGGGAGAGCTGTTAATCCCGGTGGCGTTATCCCTGCCAGACGGCCACGTGGTCGCGGGGCGCCGGGCGGGGGGCCGGGGAGACACCACCAGCCCGGGTACCGAGATAGATGAAGCCGATGATATCGTCCTCGGCCTGCAATCCGATGGATTCCTTGAACCAAGGATCATAGGCAGGGTCACCGGTCTTCCACATGGCGCCGAAGCCCAGCGCCGGTGCGGCAAGCATGATGCTCTGCACGGCGGCCGAAGCTGCCGCGAATTGCTCAACCTCGGGGATGCGGTGGCCTTTCTGGATCCGAGCGGATGCGACGACGATCACCGGGGCACGCAGCGGCTTTTCGCGCTCCCGCTGCAATGCCTCCGCCGTCGCGGTCGGGTCACGGCGTTTCATCGCTTCCGCCATGACCTCTCCCAACCGGGCGCGCCGTTCGGTCGGGATCACCAGAAAGCGCCAGGGGCGCAGACGCCCGTGATCCGGCGCGCGATTGGCGCTGGCGAATATCTGATCGAGTTCTTCTTCGGTCGGGCCAGGTGACTCCAGCTTCAACGCCGAGTCCCGGCTGAGTAGCAGTTCGAGTGCGTCCATGGTCGTTCCTCCATCACCAGAAGGGACGTTAGCGCACGGGAATTGGAACGCAACAGGCAGATTTATCGGACGCCCCGGCTGCCCAATCAGCCAACTGGCGTGACGCGTGTCGAGTTCAGCGCGTCACCTCGTTCGCCCGTTCGGCCAGGGTCCGACGATCACGCAGTTCAATCCCGGTGCGATGGATCGCCACGGTCCCATCACGCTTCATTTGTGCCAGGATGCGACAGATGGTTTCGACCGTCAGGCCCAGGTAATCGGCCATGTCGGCCCGGGTCATCGGCAACTCCAGGACCGACCGCCGACCACCGCCGCAGCGCATATCCATATCCAACAGGAACGAAGCAATCCGTTCGGTGGCGGTCTTGCGACCCAGCATCAGCAGCTGGGTGCGGGCCATGCGCAGATTGGTCAGTGCCAACTCCCGCAGCCGCCGGGTCAACCCGACATGGCTTTCCGCGAGAGCTTCCACCATACGGCGCGGGTAGCGGCGCAAGGTCACGTCGGTGACGGTCTCGGCGCCGAAGTCGAATGTGTCCAGGTCGTCCAACCCGAAGTGATCCCCGGCCAGGAAGAAGGCCCCCACCTGCCGGCGCCCGTCTTCCAGCAATTTCACCGTGCGGACGCAGCCGGCCACGACCCTATAGCAAAACTGCGCGTCATCGCCCTCGGCATGAATTTCGGCGTCGCGGTGAAGATGAATTGTGGAGCCAAATTGCTCCAACAAATTCAATGTATCAGGTGCATGCGGCCGGGCGCCGGGCGATGTCGAGGACGCCGCAGTGTGGGACGCGATTGAAGCGTGCTTATCACCGGCTGTCATGGCTCTGGCCTGGGTCAACGCTTGCATGGCTGTCTCCCTCTCGCTTTTTGCTGTCAGATGGGTAGCCGGCCGGGCGCCTCCGCGAAATTCGGTTGAAGCCGTACGGGATGCTACGTATGTGCGGCTAACCGGGGAGCAGTTGGGCGTGACCGAACCAGGATTGGTTCATGTGGTGGACGACGATCAGGCAGTTCGAGACTCGTTGGAATTCCTGTTGGAATCCGCGGGGCTCGGGACGCGCACGTACGCGTCGGCCACCGAGTTCCTCGATGCCGCCGGGGCGCTCGAGTCGGGCTGTATCCTGACCGACGTGCGCATGCCCGATATCGACGGCCTGGCCTTGCAGAAGCGGCTGGCGGCGCTGGGGTCGCATCTGCCGGTGATCGTCATGACCGGGCACGGCGATGTGCCCATTGCCGTCGAAGCGCTTAAGAGCGGCGCAACCGATTTCCTGGAAAAGCCGTTTGACGACGTTTATCTGCTGGCGGTCATCCGCGGCGCGCTCCAGTCCAGTGAGAAAACACGCGAAGCCACCTCGCTCCGCAACCGCGTAACCACCCGACTGGATACGCTGACCCCTCGGGAGCGCGAGGTGCTGGTACGCCTGGTTGATGGCCAACCCAACAAGGCAATCGCCCTTGATCTGGGGACCAGCCCGCGCACGGTGGAGGTCCAGCGCGCCCGGGTGATGGAGAAGATGGCGGCTAAGAGCCTGACCGAGTTGGTGCGCATGATCCTCGAAACCGGCATGCTGCGCTGACGTCCGACCGGGGTGGTTACAAGGGTCACGCGCGTCCATGCCCATCGCCGCCGATGAAAATTCCCAAACTATCTCATATTTGACACAACCCACCCTACATCTGGGTCCATGACGTTGACTCAAATCAACGCCGTGCTCGTCCAGGTGTGAAAATCTGTCTCTACGGGCCTGAAAGCCAACCAAGCCTCAACGGCGGAGCAAGTCATGGAAGACGACGGCCGCCTGATCGTGGCGGTGGTAGACGATGATGAAGCCGTGCGGGATTCGCTGCGCTTCCTGCTGGAAACAGCGGGATTTGACGTCGATACATTCGCGTCAGCGTGCCAGTTTCTCGCCGCCTCGATCAGCCACCCGTGCATCTGCTTGCTTGTCGATCAACATATGCCAAATTTGACGGGCCTCGATCTGCTGCGCCGGTTGCGCGAGAGCGGCCAGATGCCACGCGTGGCGCTGATGACAGGATCGCCGTCCGAGGAGCTCACCCGACAGGCTTTGGAACTTGGAGTTGTCGCGGTGCTGGAGAAACCCCTGGCGGAAGCCTCGCTGTTCGGTTTTGTCGGCCGCTTCGGCGATTGACGTTGCCCAATCGCGCTTGCTTGTCCGCGACCATGCCACCTGTTCGACAAAGCAACCGGCCGGAGCGAGCCTGCCGCCATCAGTGACGTGTTGAGCCAATCGGATCATGGCGGACATACGGTCCGGTGAACCCTTTCCCTCCGCACCATAGAGGTTCAGCATCGTCTGGTGCTGTTCAACCATCAGGTGCGCCGATGAGCCTATCCCACGATCCCGACACCGCTGCCCGCGAGGCGATGCGCCTGATCGGTCCCGATCCCCGCAATTGGGTCGCCGACCGACCCGGCATAGACCACAACGTTGTCATTGTCGGTGGCGGCCAAACCGGCTGCGGCCTGGCATTTGCCTTGCGACGCGCGGGGATCGGCAAGGTCTCCGTCATCGACGCGGCGCCGGACGAAACCAAGGCCGGCATCTGGCTGACGGCGGCTCGGATGAATTTGCTGCGCACCCCCAAGGCGCTGACCGGCCCCGAACTTGGCATCACGTCGCTGGGATTTCAGGCGTGGTTCGAGGCTCGCAACGGTTTGGAGGCCTATACCGCGATCGACCGCATTCCGCGCGTGACCTGGGCTGAATACCTGGCCTGGTTCCGGCATTTCCTGGCGATCCCGGTGCGCTATCGCACACGCCTGTTGCGTATCGAGCCCACGGACGGACATTTCCGGCTGCATCTTGAGATTGACGGCGTCGCACGCACCGAGACGACCCGGAAAATCCTGCTCTGCAACGGCTTCACCGGTAACGGAGGCGCCGCGATACCAACCGTGATCAGCCAATCTCTGCCGAGACACAGGTTCGCCCATACCGAGGATGCAATCGACTTTGCCACTCTGCGCGGCAAGACGGTTGCGGTGATTGGTGCTGCCGCCTCGGCATTCGATGCGGCCGGGGTTGCGCTGGAATCGGGCGCCGACGCCGTGCATCTCTACGCGCGTCGAGACACGATCGCCTCGGTGCCGATCACACGATCACGCGGCTATCCGGGTGCCTATGACAATTACCATGCCCTGCCCGACGATCTGCGTTGGCAGCAGGCGATCCGGTTCCGCCGCGCCGGCTCTACCCCGACGATCGACGCGGTGCAGCGCGCGGTGCGGTTCCCCAATTTCCACCTGCACCTGTCCGCGCCCTGGGATCAGGCGCGCGAGGAAAACGGGCAGATCGTCGCCCGTGCCGGTGGCCACGATGTCCGCTGCGATTTCGTCATCGCCGGCACCGGCTATTTCGTGGACCCATCCGTTCGGCCGGAACTGGCCGAGTTCGCAAGCGAGATCCTGCTCTGGCGCGATCGCTATGTGCCACCGCCGCAGGACACGGATCCGGAACTCGGCGCCCATCCCTATCTGGGCGCCGGACACGAATATCTGCCGAAACAACCCGGATCGGCGCCGTTCCTGCGCGATATCCATGTGCAGAACCCGGCGGGCTTCGTGAGCTTCGGCCTGCCAATCGGGGATGTGCCGAGCATGAAACGGGATATTCCGACGATTGTGGGACGGGTGAGCCAGGATCTGATGCTGGCCGACCTGGACGTGCACCGGGTACGAATGACCGCGGATGTCGCGCCGGACTTTCCACCATCTTTGTACGAGTCGGCGGTGCGGGACTGAGGAGCGCATCTCCGTCTTAAAGCGTTTTTCGATCAGGTTGAACATGCCCCTGATGGGTGAGATAGTTCGGGCATCAGCGGTATCCGAAAACCCTGCCCGAGGTGGCGAGTCAAGCAGATCGGAAAATGCTCTAAGAGCAGCATTCAAGGTCTGGTACGTCCGCCCAGGCGAACTATTGTCGCACCGCGTGGGTGAACCGAACCGGGCGATACCACGCTTGGCGGAATCGAGCCGTTCAGCCTCCACCGCCACGCTCACATGGACGCTTGATCCATACCGTCGTACGATGGAACAACGCCCCTGCCAGCCGCTTAACGCGACGAGTCAGATCTGGAATGCCGTCACGCTCACGTTTGTTGATCCGCAGGGGTCGCAATCAGGTTATGCGTGACATAGATCTCGCAGCGCTTCACATCGTAGGCTCCCAGCGGACGCAATTCGCCGTTCAGGCATATCCGACTGATCCGGTAGCCTTCCAGCACCTCAAAAAAACCATGCATTGTGGCGCCTGTGGCGATGTTAGCCGGAATGAACTCGAACTGGATCATACCGATCCTGCGCTCCCGCAACGCCTTGCGGGCGCCCTTCAGCACGGAAAGATCGTGGCCTTCTGTATCGATTTTGAGAAAATCGATGCGCGTGATACCGGCCTCTGCCATGAACTCGTCGATCGTTGTGCAATCAACGACGTGTTCGACGATGTCATTTGAATAGAGAGCCACCGCGGATGCATTGAGGCTCGCCTGCGACGACCCATCGTCAAAGCGGAAATCGTACAGCTTCAACTGTCCGATCTGGTCACCGACCACCTTGTTGATCAGCTCCACTGCGGGACTATCCACCATCCGGTCACGCAGAAGCGCAAAGGTCGCGGGATGCGGCTCAAACGCGATCACGCGCGCCGCGGGGGCAAGTTTGTGCAACAATCGAGCATATGCACCATGGTTGGCGCCGACGTCTATCAGCACACCTCCGCGTAGCCGATCCGCATGGCGATAGAGGAAATGTTCCTCCGCACGGGTCAGCCCTTCGTTGCCGCCAAAATTGATCGCGATGCCGTTGCACCGTAGCGCAAAGTCGTAAACGAGATCACCAAACCAGGTCATCGACGGCCGGTTGAGGACCCAAAACACTGGATAGGCGACCTTCGCCAGGAAACTCCGCAACTTCGTCGGTTGCCACAGGCTGGTTTGAACCGAATGCGTGCCGACCACGTGTCCTCGCCCCTTATGCCCTGCGCCAGGGTTGCCCGGTCGCCGCACGGTGCCGGGTTCGGCGGTGATATCATCATGCGGGGCAGCCCTACCGGGCGCGTCACACGAAAGCAACCAAACTTCACCTTCAATCATCCGAAAGGCCGGGCGGCAGCGGAAGCAATCCAGGGGAGTTCGGCAACGAGCCGCTACCCTCCGGACGCGCAGCGGTACCGGGGCTTGCCGTTGGCTTTGCCCCACCGATGAACGCCGTCCCCGCCGCAATGGGGACAGCCAAAGTTCGCGATCCGATCTTGCCCGATCTTCGACAACAAAGGCCGGCTGGTCGGGGCGGAGACGAGCGGTCCCAGTATCGCCGCTTTGACCTCCTCCGGCACCGAGGTCGCGGGGATCACGACGTCCGGACAATCGAGGCAGTCATACGCTTCCGCAAGGGCTAACCCATGATAAGTCCGCCCGCGCTGAACCGGGCTCAGAAGACCGATCTTGGCAACCCAATCCGCGAACACCCCGTCATCCACGCTTGGCGCCTCCGGCTACCCACTCGACGGTTCTAGGTTTCAACCTGATTCGCAAGAAGAGCAAACTTCTATTGGATGACAGGTACGGTATGGACAAGCACAGCCGCGTCGAAGCGCCCGCCGGCAAAGTGCCACGACGGTGAGCGTCCGGGATAGCATTCGAGCAGTGAAAGAGGTGACGCGTCACCCGCTGAACGCACACCGCCCGATGGGCGCTTTCGTGGACTACCTCCGCTGGAACATTGGTCGCAGGCTCTTGCAGGTTGACTACGTCTTGCCGCTGGCCGATCACGCGTCGGTCATCGTATCCAACCGAGAAAATTTCGCCACTCTCGCCTACACCTGCCGGTTATGGGATTTCGAGGAGATGGTGTTTCTGACCCATCTTCTGCGCCCGGAAGACTTGTTCCTGGATATTGGGGCCAATGTAGGCGGCTATACCATGTTGGTCAGTGCGGTCGCCGGGGCGCGTTCCTTGGCCTTCGAGCCTGTGCCAGCGACCTATGAGGCGCTGCTGCGTAACATCAGGACCAATGGCATTGAGGACCGGGCGCGCGGGCTGCAAATCGGTATCGGCGATGTCGAGCAGACCCTGTCGATGACAGCGGATCGCGGTGGACTGAACGCTATCGTGCCTGGGAGATGGGACGGAGCAACGGTCGAAGTGCCTGTGCGACGCCTCGACTACGTGCTTGCCGATGAGCCGTGCCGCCTGATCAAACCGGATATCGAGGGATTCGAGATGAATGCTCTGTGAGGCGGATCGCGCACATTGAGCAATCGAAATCTGTTGACCCTGATTGTAGAGTTGAATGGCTCGGGCGACCGTTACGGCACCAGTGACGACGCGGTGCACACCGAGATTCTGCGATACGGCTTCGGCCCTTATCGTTACGATCCGACGATGCGTCGCCTCACTCCATTATCGTCATACAATCGGCAAAGCATGAACACGCTCTATGTTCGCGATGTCGACGCAGCCGAGCAAATTGTGGCATCTGGCCGCAAAATCCGGGTCCGCGACCGAGAGTTCTAAGCGCCGTCACCGCGGCGCCATGCGCAGTGCCCCGTCCAAGCGGATCACCTCCCCGTTCAGGAACCGGTTGGTGACGATGTGTTCCACCAGCGCGGCATATTCCTCCGGCCGGCCGAGCCGCGGGGGATAGGGAATGGAGGCGCCGAGACTGGCCTGCACCTCGGTCGGCAGACCCTCCACCATCGGGGTGTGAAACAAGCCGGGCGCGATGGTGACCACGCGCACGCCCGCCCGAGCCAGTTCCCGGGCCGCGGGCAGGGTCATCCCGACCACGCCTGCCTTGGACGCCGCATAGGCAGGCTGGCCGATCTGTCCTTCATAGGCGGCAATAGAGGCGGTGTTGATGATCACGCCGCGCTCGTTCTCCTCCAACGGGTCGGCGGCGGTCATCTCGGCCGCGGCGAGGCGAAGCATGTTGAAACTGCCGATCAGGTTGATACGGATCACCCGCTCGAATGCTTCCAGGGCCAATGGGCCGTCGCGCCCGACGATCCGCCCCGCGGTGCCGACACCGGCGCAATTGACCAGGATGCGGGCGGGACCATGCGCCGCCCGAGCCGCCGCCATCGCGGCCTCTCCGGACGGGCCGTCCGCCACATCGCAAGCGATACCGATCCCGCCGAACCGTGCGGCGCTGGCCTCGGCGGCCACCTTGTTGATGTCCAGGACCGCCACCCTGCAGCCTCGACTGGCCAGGAGTGCGGCGGTCGCCGCCCCCAGACCTGAACCCCCACCCGTGACGACCGCCGCCTGTTCCCGCAGAATCATGTCCGTGACATCCTGTTGCCCCGCGCACCCGCGCAGGATATTCCCCACGCGCCAGGTCGCGATATTCCCCACGCGCCAGGTCGCGATATTCCCCGCGCGCCAAGCCGCGATATTCCCCGCGCGCCAGGTCGCGAAGTCCCCCACGCCCCTGCGCGGGATGTTTCCCACCCCCAGAAACCATCCCTGGCATGGGTTGCGCAAGGCATCGTGCTTGACCACCCGACGCCTCGGCGGGAGAACAGGCCGAACGCGTTTGAGGGAATGCCGGCATGAGCAACGCCACATCCTATGACGAAGCCTATGGGTCCTGTCTGCGTGACCCGGCCGCCTGGTGGGCCGAGGCGGCTGAGGGCATCGCCTGGACCAAACGGTGGGATCGCCCGTTCGATGCCTCATTGGGCGCGTATGGCCAATGGTTCGCAGGTGGCGAGTTGAACACCTGCTACAACGCCCTGGATCGCCACGTGGAAGCTGGTCGGGGGGATCAACCGGCTCTGATCTGGGACAGCCCGATGACCGGGCGGCTCGATATCCTGACCTATGCACAGATGCGGGATCGCACCGCAAAGGTGGCTGGCGCCTTGGCGAAGCTGGGCGTGGTCCGCGGCGACCGTGTCATCATCTACATGCCGATGGTGCCGGAGGCGGCGATCGCCATGCTGGCCTGCGCCCGTCTGGGTGCCATCCATTCCGTGGTGTTCGGCGGATTCGCCGCCGCCGAACTGGCGACCCGCATCGCCGATGCCAAACCGAAGGTCATCGTCTCGGCGTCCTGCGGGTTGGAACCTGGGCGGGTGGTCAAATACAAGCCTCTGCTGGACGGCGCGATCGCGATGTCGCCGCACAAGCCGGATGCCTGTCTGATCCTGCAGCGGGAGCAGTCGCCGGCCGAACTGACGCCGGGTCGCGACCACGACCTGCTGGCAGCCGAGGCCGCCGCCGAACCGCATGATTGTGTGCCGGTGCTGGCGACCGATCCACTCTATATCCTGTATACGTCCGGCACGACTGGGCGACCCAAGGGCGTGGTGCGCGACAATGGCGGCCACGCGGTCGCGCTGTGGAACTCCATGAAGATGCTTTACGGAGTCGACACCGGTGACACCTATTGGGCGGCTTCGGATGTCGGTTGGGTCGTGGGGCACAGCTACATCGTCTATGCGCCGCTGCTGCGCGGCTGCACGTCCATCATGTATGAGGGCAAACCGGTCGGTACGCCGGACGCGGGCGCATTCTGGCGGGTGTGCGCCCAGCACAAGGTCAAGGTGCTGTTCACTGCGCCGACGGCGATGCGGGCGATCAAGCAGCAGGACCCCAACGGCAAGCTGTCCGCGAACTACGATCTGTCGGGACTGGAAGCGCTCTACCTCGCCGGCGAACGCTGCGATCCACCCACCGCTGTCTGGGCGGCGGAGATGCTGAAGAAGCCCGTGGTCGATCACTGGTGGCAAACCGAGACCGGATGGGCGATCACCAGCGGGTTCCGTCAGTTCGGGTTGTTTCCGTTCAAGCCGGGTTCTGGGGGCAGGCCGAGCCCGGGGTATGATCTGCATGCATTGGATGATGACGGGGTGCTGTTGCCGAGGGGGGCGACGGGCAATCTGTCGCTCAAACTGCCTCTGCCGCCCGCTTGCGGTCCCACGCTGTGGCAGAACGACGACGGCTACCGGTCCGCGTATCTGGCGGACTTCCCGGGATGGTATCGCACCGGTGACGCCGGCATGATCGACGAGGACGGCGATGTCTGGGTCATGGGCCGCACCGATGACATCATCAACGTCGCCGGCCACCGCCTGTCCACCGGATCGATGGAGGAAGTGCTGGCATCGCACCATGATGTCGCGGAATGCGCGGTCATTGGCGCGAAGGATGAGTTGAAGGGGCAGCTTCCCGTCGGCCTGGTGGTGCTGAAATCCGGCGTGAACCGACCGGAAATTGACATCACCACGGAGTTGGTCGCGCTGGTGCGGGAGCGGATCGGACCCGTCGCCTCCTTCCGCGATGCCCGCGTGGTAACGCGGCTGCCCAAGACCCGCTCGGGAAAGATCCTGCGCGCGACAATCCGGAAGATCGCGGATGGGGAGACGGTGCCGGTGCCACCAACGATCGAAGATCCAGCTACGTTGGAAGAAATCGGCAAGGTGTTCCGTGGTTAGCCCGGCGATCCGCCGTTACGTTCGTCAGTCCGCGTCGAAGGATCGGTAGAAACCCATGGCCCGCCTGAGCGTCAACCTCAACAAGATCGCCCTGTTGCGCAATTCCCGACGCACCGGCGTGCCCGACCTGCTGCGTTTCGGCCGCCTCGCGCTGGAGTCCGGAGCTGGCGGCCTGACCGTGCATCCGCGCCCCGACGAACGTCACATTCGCCGGTCGGATGTCCCAGGATTGGCGGCGGTCCTGCAACCCTATCGCCCGACTGCGGAGTTCAACATCGAGGGATACCCCGATGAACGCCTGATGGAGATCCTGCGGGAAACGCCCCCGGAGCAATGCACCTTGGTGCCGGACGGGCCGGATGCCTTCACCTCGGAGGAGGGGTGGAAACTGACCGGCGATCAGATGACTTTGGCCAGGACCTCAATCGCCATGATCAAGGCGTTGGGGTGCCGGGTGATCCTGTTCATCGACCCGGACCCCACCGTGTTGCCGTTGGCTCGCCAAGCCGGGGCCGATGGGGTCGAGATTTACACCGGCTCCTACGCGGCTGCCTTCCGTCAGGGTGATCACGCGACTTTGTTGGCGGCAATCGCCGAAACCGCCCGTCGAGCCGCTGGGCTGGGGTTGGTGGTCAATGCGGGCCATGATCTGAATTTGCTGAATCTGCCACCGCTGATGGACGCGGTCCCTGACCTGGCGGAGGCTTCGATCGGCCACGAATTGACGGCGGATGCGCTGGAGATGGGGTTCGCCACCGTGGTGGCGGCCTATGCCAGAGCGCTTGGGGCCACGACGCCGAACTCCCGGGCATAGTGTTTCGACTCCGAGGGATCGCGCCGTCGGGCCGCCTCATGTGTCGCGATCGGAACAGCAGAGCCTGGGCAGAAAGCGGATCAAGCGCGCCTGCCATCCGGTCAATTGCGCGGAGTTCTTGCCATGCGACCACGGTCGGTGGTAGGAACATAATATGAACGATGACGCGAGCCCGATGGGCGACGACCCGACCGCCAATTTCATTCGATCTAACACCATCAAGATTCCGGCCGTACTGGCGCTGGACGGCATCAATGCGGTGACAGCCGTAGCCGGCGTGATCACCGACCCTGTCCGCATTCCGGTGCGGATCGAGTATGCTCAGGGTGGCGGCACCCGACAGAATGCGTCGCATGACCCGATGCGGGAGACGCAGCCAGCCGAGTCTGCACCGCCCCCTCCGTTTGGGCTCAGCGACAATGAGGCCGGCGCGGAACAGGACGCCGCAATGCCCTCCTCGGGCAGCATGGCTCCGCGCCGACGTCGCCGCTAGAAGAACCTCGCCAGCCCCGGATCGACCGAAGCGCCCAATTTCTGTGGCCGCTCGCCCTCGGCCACAGAAATATTAGCGAAAAATTCTTCCTTTCCGCGTTAATTCTGTGACCCAAAGCGGCCTGACTGAACGAATCCACGCGGAACGTCGGTCGATCGGAAGGGAAGTCCATGATTGCGTTATCACTCATCGCAATTCTGCTGCTGGGATTGGCGGGTCTGTACATCCACGACCGCATGCAGACCACACACACAATCCTGCGCAATTACCCGATCATCGGATATTTTCGCTATTTCGCCGAGACGATGGGCGAGTACATGCGGCAATATCAATATTTGCCGGACTGGGCCGAACGTCCCTTCAACCGCCTTGAACGGGCCTGGGTCTACCGTTCGGCGAAAGGCGTGTCCAACCTGACCAGCTTCGGCAGTGAGAACGTCCCCAGCTTCGTGTTCCGCAATGCGGCCTTCCCCGTCCTCGATGAGGAGAAGAAGCCCTTCCCTGGCAAGCAGATCGGTATCGCCGACGGGCCTGGCGCCTGCCTCCACCCCTATTTCGCCAGCAGTTTATTCAATATCAGCGGCATGAGCTATGGCGCATTGAGCCACGCCGCTGTCTCCGCCCTGTCGCGCGGCGCCAAATATGCCGGCATTTGGATGGCGACGGGCGAGGGCGGTCTGTCGCCCTATCACCTGGAAGGTGGGTGCGACGTCGTCATGCAGATGGGAACCGCCAAATACGGTGTGCGCGATGAGCACGGCAACCTGTCCGAAGGTCGGCTGCGAGAGATCGCCGCCTATGAACAGGTCCGGATGTTCGAGGTGAAGCTCGCGCAAGGGGCGAAACCGGGCAAGGGCGGCATCCTGCCGGGAGTCAAGGTCACGCCGGAAATCGCCGCCATCCGAGGCATTCCTGTCGGTCAGGACAGTATCAGCCCCAATCGTCACCTGGATATCGGCAACCTTCAGGAACTCGGTAACTTTGTCGATCGCGTCCGTACCATCACCGGCAAGCCCGTCGGCGTGAAATTCGTCGTCGGCGATCCGGCTTTCCTGGATGACTGGTTCACCGACTGTGTTGCCCATCCCACGCATTGTCCCGATTACATCCAGGTCGATGGCGGTGAAGGTGGCACGGGTGCCGCGCCGGCGGCGCTGATCGACTATGTTGGTCTGCCGATCACCGAAGCCCTCCGCCATGTTGTCGCGGCGCGGGAGCGGCACGGGCTGAAGGACCGTATTCGGATTGTCGCCTCCGCCAAGCTGATCACACCGGATAAGGTCGCCTGGGCCTTGTGCATGGGGGCGGATTTTGTGTCCTCAGCCCGCGGCTTCATGTTCAGCATGGGCTGCATTCAGGCCATGAAATGTGGGTCCGGCCTGTGCCCGACGGGCGTGACGTCGTCGAAAGAGCGGTTGATCTCCGGCCTGGACCCAACCGACAAGGCCGCGCGGGTGGCGCGCTATGCCATGCGGGTGCGTGAAGAGGTCGAAATCATCGCCCATGCCTGCGGCGTGGCAGACCCGACGGGCTTCCTCCCGCGACATGTGACGAATATCGAGCGTGGGGTGGGTGGTTTCCGGGCAGCTCAATCTGGCGATTGAGCATTGGGGTTATTGCGCGATTGACCCCGGTGGCAATCGAGCGACTGACAGCGGTGGCACTGACAGCGGGCTCCGTCGGGCGATTGACCGCGAGGGTCGCCGCAATCGGCGGGTTCGGCTGGCCGACGGGCGATCGAATGCCTATTCCGGCAGGCCGCTGAGGCGCAGGCGTTGGGCAAATTCATCCCGCAGGGCGCCGCGCAACGGGGTGTTCTTGCGGAACTTCGACACCCGGAAGTCCGGATCGACATCCAGCAGTTGCTGGGCAAATTCCCGCGCCTCATCCAGACGTCCCAGCACGACCAGACTGGCGATCAGGGTCCGCAGATTGGAGGTCTGCGCACCGTTATGCGCCGCTGACAGGCGGCCCCAACTGGCGGCTTCCTCGTAGTTTCCGTTGATGTAGTGCGCCTGTGACAATACGTGCTCATGCCAGTAGCAGTCCGGGCCAATTGGCGACAGCCGCACCGCCTGCTGGGCCCGGAACAAGGCGGTTTCCGCATCCCCGAGGAAGCCGCAGGTCAGACTACTGAAACTCCACGCCCAGGCGCAACTCGGCCCGGCGGCCAGGGCGCGTTCCTGAAACTCGGTCGCCGTCCGGTAGTCCTTCTTCAGGTAGGACTGGGTATGGCCGTAGACCGCGAGGGCCAGGGCATCGTTCCCATCGCGTTCGATCGCCGCGAGGGCAGAAACCGCTGCCTCCCGGGCATCAGCTTTCGGATCCTCGGACCACCCCTGGCCGATACAGGTCACGTGCCAATACGCGGTATGACAATGCGCCGGGCCGAAGGTCGGTTCAATTTCAATGGCCTGGCGCAGCAGGTCCCGTGCCTTGAAGAAGGAGACGCGATCGGTCCGATAGATCAGGTCCAGCGCCTGCAACGTCAGATCATAGGCAGTCAGGCTGTCCGGACGCAGCCGGCCGATCCGCAGCAGTTCCCGCTCCAACACCTGAGGCGCGACGGCGGTCGCCACCTGCAGGGCAATGCGATCCTGCAGGTCGAACAGATCCGCCATGACACCGTCGAACCGCTCCGCCCAGATCACACGGGCGGTTTCGGCCTCATTCAGCTCGACCGAGATCCGCAGCCGATCCTGGGAGCGGCGCACGCTGCCATGCAGGACATAGCGAACATCCAGGTCATGCCGGATGCGCCGCAGATCGACGGGCAGGCGAGCGAACCCCAGCGTGGAACTCCGGGAGACGACTAGAAGGTCCTTGAGGCCGCCCAGGATGCGGATGATATCGTCGACGATTCCCTGGGAGAAATAGTCACCTTCCTCATCGTTCTGCATCGTGCGGAACGGGAGCACGGCAAGGGACGCGCGCCGGTCCGTGGTGACCGTTGGCGCGACCGCGGCCCGTTGTTTCACGGTCGTGGCGGCGCCGGCCCAGCTCTGACACTCCTCGGCCGAGATCGAGAACACGACCACCGGATCGCGCAGATTCTTCAGATGCGGCTGGCCGATTCGGTTGAAATTCGTGGTGACAGCATGGCTGACCTGATCATAGACCGCTTCGGAGAGAAAAATACTTCCGGGGGTCGCGATTTGCTCAAGCCGAGCGGCGATGTTGACGGCGTTGCCGCCGGTATGCCCGCGCTGGACCAACACTTCTCCCGCATTGATGCCGATGCGATACTCGATCCGCCGATCCGGGGGCAATGCGGCTGACCGTCTGGCGGCATCGCTTTGCACCCGCAGCGCACATTTCAACGCTTCGACCGCGCTCGGGAATTCCGCCATCAGCCCGTCGCCAGCGAATGAGAACACACTGCCCTGGGATTTCTCGATCTCCTGGACGAGCCTGTCCATTTCCACGCCGACGCGGCTATGGGTGGTTTCCTCATCGTCGTTCATCAAGGCGCTATACCCCTTGATGTCAGCCGCGAGGATGGCCGCAAGTCGACGACTGACCGGCCCCGATCCGGGTGCCCCTTCAAGGCTAAACGGTTCCGCGTCCCGCTGGAGAATGTCCATATTTGCACTCGAGCCACAGGCGTTTGATCGGCCCTACCCGGCAGCCGCGCGGCCCGATCCGGGCACTCGCTATCCGGGCATTGGCTAATAGACGTCAGGGTCATCTTATATCACTGGATCCCAACAGGGCAATATGGCGGGCTCACGGGCAGATCGGGGGTGCCAATCCGGCCCGGACGTCTAACCGCGGCGGCATGTGCGATGTGTCTACCCGGAAGAGCGATGGCGCTCTGTGATCCGCATCACACAAAAGCATCAAACTGACCGATGCCGCGGCGCTCTGTGGAGGCTTCAATGGCCCAAAACGGTGGCGAGAAAACATATCGAAAGTAGAATGTCGCAAAAATCGCGTCAATTCTGGTTGTGTGAAGTAACTCACATCCAGAGTGAGAGATACCCCCTAGGCTCAGCCTATCGCCGAACAGCAACTGTCGGTCACGGAGGATCAAAAAATGAAAATCTCCCTCTCTCCCACCAGCATTGCCGACAAGGGAGCCGTCAAGCTCGGCTCAGGCAATATCCAGGACATGCGCGTCACGCTGCCCACACGCGCCGTCGCCGACAAGGGCGCCGTCAAGCTGGGCTCCGGCAACATCCAGGACATGCGCGTCGCGCTCCCCACACGCGCCGTCGCCGACAAGGGCGCTGTCAAGCTGGGCTCCGGCAACATCCAGGACATGCGCGTCGCGCTGCCCACACGCGCGGTTGCCGACAAGGGCACCGTCAAGCTGGGCTCCGGCAACATCCAGGACATGCGGGTCGCGCTGCCCACACGCGCCATCGCCGACAAGGGCACCGTCAAGCTCGGCTCCGGCAACATTCAGGACATGCGATCGGCCTGAGTTTGTCAGACCAGTCCAACGACCAAGAAGAACCGTTCATCCGGTTCTACCGATTGATCCCCACCGCCCCCGAGCCGCGCCGAGCGGATCGGGCGGCCGGCGGGTTGATCCCGACGCGGGCGCTGCGGTACTGTGATCCGCTGACCTCCGCCACCGCATTCGGGTGGTGGGCTTTTCCGCCAATCGGCCTCAGTCTGATGTGGGACGGCGGCACCGGGGTCTTCTGGACCCCCGAAGGTGGCGATACGTGGTACCCGCTCAAATCCGCGCAGTTTCCCGATTTTGCCGAATACTTTGCCTCCATCGCACCGGGCGAGGCCGCCAAGTATCCGCCACCATTCCTGCTGAGCACGATCGAGCCGGCCATCGTCCAGATCTGGACTGGATGGCTGGTTCGTACCAGACCGGGGTGGAGCACATTGATTCGCCAGCCGGCCAATTTTCCACGGCCGCAAGGAATCGACTACTTTGAAGGAATCATCGAAACCGACAAATGGTTTGGTCCGCTGTTTATTAACGTGCGCTTGACGAAAACCGACATACCAATTCTGCTTCGTGCTGAGTTGCCACTGCTACAAGTCACGCCAATCTTACGCGCACATTACGCCGATCCTCTCATGAACAACGTAAACATCATCGGTGACCCATCTGAATGGACCGATGATGACTGGAACGCGTTCCACAAGACTGTCGTGGCCCCCCACACCATGGATTACCGGCCTGCCGGCTTGTATGCGACGTCGGCACGTCGGCGGCGCAAGCAGGACGATTGATCCCGCGCCTCGTGCCATCGCCTTCGCAGTAATTGAAACGCTGACCTATCCAACTTCGCCGCCATGCGCCATTCTGCTGGATGTGCCTCGTTGACCCAGAGGATCCCGCGATTGGTCTGTTCATGTTTGACGTTGGTAGGCTCAAGCAGATGCGTCCCATCCCGTGCGGGCACTACCGCACTCTTATCGCAACACTCCAGTTACAATAGCATCGTGTTGCCGGACGGTCCGCACGCGGGGCAGGCATCGGGGACAACTTGCATATTGGGTCGATCGCGATGAACGGTCGCTATCGCGGCATTATCCTTATCCTGATCTCTTACACATTGCTGACAGGCGAAACAGTCGCAATTCATCAGATTGGGCATGCGGCAACACCGCTGCAATTCATCCTGATGCGCAATCTCGGCGGTGTTGTCCTGGTGCTGATCCTGGCGCGAAACACGGGTCTGGCGGTCTTTCGCACCGGCACGTTGTGGCTGCAATTCGTCCGCGCCGGGCTGACCATGGTCTCGCTATGGGGCCTGTTCTACGGGTTCGCCGCTTTGCCATTGGCCGATGCAACGGCCGTGACCTACACGCGGGCCGTCTTTCTCAGCATTCTCGCGGCCGTCATCCTGCGGGAATCCGTCGGGCTGGGCCGCTGGTTTGCCATCGTGGCAGGCGTGATCGGCGGGTTGATCGTCATCAAACCCGCATTCTCGGCCTGGCGTCCGGATTACCTGATCGCCCTGGCCGGCGCGGCCATGAATGCCGGTGCCATGGTGGCGACCAAGGTGCTGGAGCGGCGCGACTCGACCCTGACCATCATGGCGTGGTTGACCGCCCTCTCGATGGTGGCCTGTCTGCCCAGCCTCTTCGCGCCCTGGCCGCCGTTGGAGTCCTGGCCGTGGCTGTTCACGATCTCCGTCCTTGGCACGGCGGGCCTGTATATCGGTCTGATGGCAATCAGAGCGGCCGAACTCTCGGTGCTGGCGCCGTTCGACTACACACGGCTGATCATGGCAGCGGGGTTGGGGCTGGTGTTTTTCGGCGAATCCCCGGACCTGTTGGGATTTATCGGCGCGGGGGTGATTACCATTGCCTGCATGGCGGCGGCCATGTCCGGTCCCGGACCAGCACCGGTGCGGGTGGGATAGCGGCGCGGAGCCTTATCCCGCGGCCACCGTGGGACATGCCGCTTTCCTTGGTCCTGGGTCTCGCCGGCGGCTTACCCGTCGATCGGCGGAGGCTGGTGCACGGTCACGTCCGGCAGCTTGCCGTCGAACCGCTCGATTCCCACAAGGCAGCTCTGAGCAACCGGTCCCTGACCCAGGCGCGACGTCCCGATATCCAGGGTCAGGACATTCGGGTTGCCATGCACGCACATCCCGTCCCGCGGATCGAACCACGCCCCGGTTGGGAGCACGGCAATACCGCGCAACCGGTCCCGAGCCAGTTGCACCCCGGCCAGGCAGGCACCGCGATCGTTGAACACGCGCACGATGTCGCCTGCCTTGACCCCCAGCGCAGCAGCGTCGTCCTCGTGCAGGATCAGCGGCTCCCGCCCTTGGATCTTGCTGGCCTTGCTGACACCGACATGATCCATCTGACCGTGCAGCCGCGTTGTCGGCTGGGCTGACAGCAGGTGGAACGGATACCGCGCGGCCAAAGGTGAGCGCAGATACTCGTTAGGCCGGAACCAGGTCGGATGACCCGGGCAATCATCGTACTGGAAGCTCTCGATGGTGGGCGATGTCAGTTCGATCCGCCCCGAAGCGGTGTTGAGCGGCTTCCCATCCGGGTCGGCCAGGAATTCGGCATAGGGGACGAAATCCGCCTCGGTCAGGGGAACCTCGACATGCCCCTCGGCCCAGAACCGATCGAAGTCGGGCACGGTAATGCCCATGTCGTCGCACTGACGGCTCCAGCGGCCATACATATGGCGCAGCCAGGCGCCGGTGTCGCGTTGTTCCGTATAGCGGTCTCGCACGCCCAGGGCATCGGCGACATCGGACAGGATGGCGAAGTCGTCGCGCGCCTGGCCTTGTCGCGGCACCACCTGTTTCATTGCCAGCACGTAGCGGTCCCGCGCGCTGGAGGCGATGTCGTTACGCTCCAGAGTGGTCGTCGCCGGTAGTACGATATCGGCATGACGGGCGGCCGGGGTCCACCAGGGTTCATGCACGACGATCGTCTCGGCGCGTGACCAGGCGCGCCGGAAACGGTTCAGGTCCTGGTGGTGGTGGAACGGATTGCCGCCTGCCCAATGAATCAGGCGAATATCCGGGTAGGTCAGGCGCCGGCCGTTGTAGTCGTATTCCTGGTTCGGCTTCTCCAGCAGGTCGGTAACCCGCGACACAGGGATGAAGCTGTTGGCACGGTTCGGCAATGCCGGCAGGCCGACCGAGGGCACGCGTGTGCGCGGCGTGCCCATGCCGCCGCTGCTGCCATGGCCGAAGCCGAAGCCGAGACCGGGCTTGCCGATCCCACCGAGCATGGCGGCCAGCGCAATGGTCATCCAGTAGGGCTGCTCGCCCCTTTCCGCCCGCTGCAACGACCAGCAGGCGGCGAGGAAGGTGGGCTTGCCGCCGGCTTCGCGCGCCAGGCGCTGGATCGTTTCGGCGGGCACGCCCGTTTCCGCCGCCGCCCAGGTCGGGGTTTTCGGCACACCGTCGCTCTCCCCCAGCACATAGGCACGCAGGCGGTCGTAACCGATGGTGCAGCGATCGAGGAAATCGCGGTTGGTCAGGCCCTCCGAGATCAGGACATGCGCCATGGCCAGCATCATCGCGGTGTCGGTGCCAGGGATGATGGGAACCCATTCGGAGGGCACATCGTCCGGCATGTCTTCCCGGATTGGGGAGATGTTCACGATCCGCACGCCGGACGCCGCGGCGTTGCGCAACAGCGGTCCCATACCGTGTTCACCGCCGCCGCCGTTGATGATCTGACCATTGCGCAAGGGGATGCCGCCGAAACAGAGCATCAGGCGAGCGTGGCGGGTGATGGCACGCCAATCGACGATCGGGCTAACCAGGCAATCGGTGTCGCCGACGATGCGCGGCAGCAGCGCCTGGGCGCAGGAATAGGAATAGCTGCCGATGCTGCTGGTGAAGCCTCCAGACGCCGCGAGAAAACGCTGCACCTGGGTTTTGGCGTGGTGGAACCGACCTGCCGAGGACCAGCCATACGATCCGCCATAGAGACTGGCCGGACCATGCGTATCCCGGACGCGGGCGATTTCTCCGGCGACGAGCCGGGTTGCCGTATCCCAGTCGACGGGCACGAAAGGCCCGGTCGCGCGAAGCGTCCCGCCGGCGCGATCGCCGTTGAGCCACCCCTTGCGAACGTATGGCCGATCGATCCGCATAGGGCCATGCACCGCCTCGGCCGTGCCGTGGATGATCGGCGAGGGGTCCGGATCATCCGCGAACGGGCGGACGGTTTGGATGCGGCCGTCCCGCACCTCGGCGGTGAAGGCGCCCCAGTGGGACACGTTTGGGATCAGATCGAGCATCCAACCAGAATGTTGCACCGCAACAGTATGAGCAAGAGGACTCTGGGGGTTTGCCGGTGCCAATGATGCGGATTCGGCTCGCGGCCTCAGTATCCCTGGGCGTGGTTGACCTGGTTCAGCAGTGCCTGACCAGCCCGGAAGCGGCGGACATTCTCGGCGAATGTGGATACGATCGTCGCCAGACTTGCCGTGCTGGAACAATGCGGCGTCACATACATGTTCGGCCGAACCCAAAGAGGGTGATCGGGCGGCAGCGGCTCCTTCGGAAACGCGTCCACCGTCGCGGCGCGCAATTGGCCGCTGTCCAGGGCCGCCAGCAAATCGGCCTCGACCAGATGCCCGCCCCGCGCGCAATGGATCAGCACCGATCCGAACGGCAGCCGATCGAAGCAGCGCTTTCCCAGGATGCCACGAGTCTGAGCTGTCAGGGGCAGCAGGTTGACCAGGATTTCCGTGCCGTCCAGGAAACCATCCAGCCCATCCGTCCCGGCATGGCAGGTCACGCCGGGCACGTCGTGCAGGGTCCGCGACCAGGCATGCACCTGATACCCAAGTGCCGCCAGACGCTGACAGGTCAGGGTACCCATCTGGCCGAGGCCCATCACGCCAACCCGCAGCTCATGGGCCGAACGCATCGGCTTGTAGTCCCAGCGGTGGTCGCGCTGGGCAGCAAGGAAATGGGCGACGTCGCGATGATGGAACAGCACCCAGCACAGCACGTAGTCGGCCATTCGCGCGGCGAAGTCGTCATCGACGATCCGCACCAGCGGTAGATCTCGCGGCAGCTCCGGGTCCAGCAGGAAATGGTCGAAGCCCGCGCCGGTGGCTGAGATCAGCTTCAGGTTGCGGAACGGGCGCAGGAAACCCGGCTCCATGCGAAAGACGATGCAGATGTCCACCGAATCCGGATCACCGGTTTCGGGCCATTCATGCACCGTTTCGCCAGGCAACGCCGCCCGGATCCCGTCGATCAGGTCGTTGCCGTAGGCTGTGTGAAGGCGCGCGAGGATCGTCACGCCGCGGCCCTACATCCGGCCGCCATCGACGACCCATAATTGACTGGTGCACATGCTGCTATCGTCGGCGGCGAGCCACAGCACCATCCGCGCGACATCTTCCGGCACCAGCTTGGTCTTCAGGCATTGGGCGCGGAGCAATTGCTCCTCGGCATCCGGCGTCAACCACAGATCGATCTGGCGCTGCGTCATGATCCAGCCGGGAATCACAGTGTTGACGCGGATCCTGTCGGGCCCCAGGTCCCGCGCCATACCTTTGGTCAAGCCTTCGACCGCCGCCTTGGCCGTGGTATAAGCCGGCATGCCGCCTGAATTGGTGTGCCAGGAAATCGAACCGAAATTGATGATGGAGCCGCCACCCGCCGCCCGCATCATCGGTGCCACGGCCTGAATGGCGAAGAACTGATGGCGCAGATTGGTGGCCATCCGCTCGTCCCAGTAATCGACCGTGACGTCCTGGTAATCATGCCGTTGGTCGTTGGCGGCATTGTTCACCAGCACCGTGACAGGACCCAGTGCCGCCCCGGCCTCGGCGATGGCGGCTTGCAGAGCGGCAATGTCGCGGAGATCGCAATGTTGGTAGTGCGGCGTCGGATGACCTGCTTCCCGCAACGTCTCCACCAACGCGTTGCCCGCATCGTCGGCGATATCGACGAACGCCACCCTGGCTCCCTGACGGGTGAACTGGGTGACTTCCTCCGCGCCGATACCGCTGGCGCCGCCGGTGATGAACACGACGCGATCGCGCAGGCTGGGGTAGACGGCGTTGGGCCGGGTCATGGCATTCGCTTCCGCAATTCGGCGACGATCCGCTCGGTGATGGCATCAGGGGATGCAGCGATCGAAACCACGATGGGGTTTTCGTCCGCATCAGGTTCTTCCAGGGTCGCAAGCTGGCTATCGAGCAGCCCGGGCGGCATGAAATGACCGGCCCTTTCCTTGAGGCGATCCGCGATCGTGTCAGGTGCGCCCGTCAAATGCACCAGGAACACATCGGACCGGTCACCGATCAGGATGTCGCGATAGGCGCGCTTCAGCGCCGAACAGGCGACGACCAAGGGTTGGCCGAACGCGCGGGCAGCGTCGATTTCGGCCGCGATGGTATGGAGCCAGGGCCAGCGGTCTGCATCGGTCAGTGGCGTGCCGGCACGCATCTTGGCGACATTTTCGGGCGGATGGAACGCGTCGCCTTCCAGCAGACGCCATCCCATCCGTTCCGCCAGCAAGGCGGCGATGGTGGTCTTGCCGCTGCCGGAGACCCCCATCACCACGACGACACTCATCCTTTTTTCGGCGCCTCCACATGGCCGCCGAAGCCGAATCGCATCGCCGACAGGACTTTTTCCGCGAACGTGTGCTCCTGCCGGGAGCGGAAGCGCACGAACAGCGATGCGGCCAGGACATCGGCCGGAACCGCTTCCTCGATCGCGGCTTCGATGGTCCAACGCCCTTCGCCGGAATCATCGACATGGCCGGAGAACCCGTCCAACCCCTCATCAGTGGCGAGCGCGGAGGCGGTCAGGTCGAGCAGCCAGGAGGTGACGACGCTGCCGCGGCGCCAGACCTCGGCAATGTCGCCGACATTCAGATTGAAGCGTTCGGCTTCCGGCAGCTTGGAGGAGGCGCGGTGCTTCAGTATGTCGAACCCTTCCGCCATCGCCTGCATCATGCCGTATTCGATGCCGTTATGGATCATTTTCACGAAATGGCCGGCTCCCACCGGACCAGCATGGATGTAACCATACTCTGCGCGAGGATCGCGGCCTTCGCGGCCTGACGTGCGCTCGATCGAGCCCAGGCCCGGGGCCAGCGCCTTGAAGATCGGATCCAGATGGGTCACCGCGTCGGTGTCGCCGCCGATCATCAGGCAGTAGCCGCGTTCCAGCCCCCAGACACCGCCGGAGGTGCCGACATCGAGGTAGCGGATGCCCTTCGCGGCCAAGGTCTGGCCGCGGCGGACGTCGTCCTTATAATAAGTGTTACCACCGTCGATGATGATGTCGCCGGCGCCCAGCATGCCGGACAGGGCATCGATCGTGTCCTCGGTGATCTTGCCGTGCGGCAGCATGATCCAGACGGTTTTCGGTCCGCCCGACAATTTGGAAACCAGGTCGGCCAGATTGGCGGCACCGGTGGCGCCGTCCTTGCCGAGACCATCGACGGCCGAAGCGTTTGCGTCCCACACCACGGTGGAATGCCCGGCGCGCATCAGCCGCCGCGAAATATTGGCGCCCATGCGGCCAAGCCCAACCACGCCGATCTGCATCTTCTGCCCTCCCGTTACGTCATCGCTGGACGCAAACTGCCATATGCGTGGGGGTTGGCAAGAACCCTTGGGGAAGGACGGGGCTTCCGCCCCGGACCCCGACCAAAGGGGCTTTGCCCCTCTGGACACCCCACCAAGGGCGACGGCCCTTGGAACCGGAACGTTGGTGTTTCGACGATGGGGGGCAAAGCCTTGGCCGGGGTCCGGGGCGCACGCCCCGTCGCCTTCAGACCCTTGTTAGCCGCAGATATCCCATATCATCGACCAGCGCACGCCACCCCGGCGGCAGCACGGTGGTCGAATCCAGCGCCTCGACAATCGCCGGCCCGACCAGTTCCGTGCCCGGTGTCAGCCCATTGCGCCAATGAACCGCCGTGCTGACAAAACCGACGTCGGGAAACCATACATCCCGGTGACGCACCCGCGCCGAGGCCGGATCGGCATGCTGCGCCAGTTTCAGGTCCGGCAACCGCCCCAGCGCCGTCAGCCGC
>Ga0082335_1000216_pt1 | contig 156189 bp, 144 predicted proteins | sample Subgrocontami58m_FD_72375 | JGI IMG/M metagenome (GOLD analysis project Ga0082335, IMG submission 72375) | Subsurface groundwater microbial communities from S. Glens Falls, New York, USA - GMW37 contaminated, 5.8 m (SPADES assembly) (version 2) ...
AAGTCAGGACGACCAGAGGCATGGCCTAAGTTGCCGGAAATCAACGGGGAAACTTATGCGACGGTAAGCGGAGGGTAAGAAAAACCTACACTTGTAAGCCTACCCCCCCCCCTTATTCTTAAGGGGCATTCCAATTCCTTGATGGGATTAAGGCAATGCGACACTATGCCGCATTGTCTCATTTTTTGATTTTGTTATCTTGGGCTGACTGGCGATACCACTATTCAAGAGAACTGAATGTTTATTGATCTGCATATCCACCAACAAGACCATTTGGCACAAGAGTCATTGTTGCTGAGACAAACCAGCGAATACCAGCTTTTTCGGCCCATACAAGCATGGCAATGGATGACCCAGACCCGCTCCGTACCCGACCAAAGTGATTGGGTGCGGCTTGAAGTCATTGAGTCATGGCATCGCTGCCTTGAAGATTACCGGTTACCGTTAGGCAATTACGCCATGTGGGATAACTGCCCCATTGTCAACCAAACAGAAAAGTTAGATGCCCCGTCGCAAAAGATAGAAGCCTTGATCAAGCAGCTTGACCATAATTTCCATGTTTTTTTGGAGGAGGCGGGGGTCATGATGCTGTTGACCGCCGCTGATGGCAGCTTGCTATACTCGCTGGGGGAGCGGCAGCCAACGGGGTCCTTCCTGTCACGGGCAAGCACAAGGGGCGGTAACTGGTTGGAAGCGGTGTTAGGCAATAACGGTATCGGGACGGCGGCGGAATTGAAAAAACCCATTGCCTTTCAAGGCATGGAACATTATCTCAGTGTTTTGCATCCCTATACGACCGTGGGCTATCCCTTGCTTGACGATGCCGGGCAATTATTGGCGGTCATCGGTTTGGTCAGCAGCCATCATCAGGAAAGCATGAAGTCCTTGTTTGCTTTTTTGCACCTCATCTGCGTATTGGTCAACACGGATTTGCCTTTAGCCAAAAATACGTTGGCGCAACAACGGGTGCTAGAACAAATCCCCCTTAAAGCCGCCCCCAAACCCCCCGACACCTTGGCCAATCCTAGCGTCTCAGAAGCCCTGGGCGGATTGATCCAAAAAGCCGTCAAGTTGCAGCAACATAAAATCCCTATTTTGATTACTGGCGAGTCAGGGGTGGGCAAAGACCATTTTGTGATGCTGATTAAAAACGCCGGCCCCCGAAAAAACGCCCCGCTGATCGCTATAAATTGCGCATCCATCCCCCATGACCTGATAGAAAGCGAACTTTTTGGTTACGAGTCAGGCAGTTTCACGGGCGCGAAAAGCACCGGAAAACCGGGCAAATTCATGTTGGCCGATACGGGCATCTTGTTTCTTGATGAAATTGGCGACATGAGCTTTGATTTACAATCAACCTTGCTTAGGGTGTTGGAAACATCAGAATTCACCCCGGTTGGTGGCAATAAGCCGATCCGGGTGGATGTGCAAGTGATCGCGGCAACCAATGTCCAATTACTGGAAGCCGTTGAAGCCGGACGCTTCCGCCGCGACCTCTACTATCGCCTGAACGGCGCGCAAATCCACTTGCAGCCCTTACGTGAACGTGTCGACAAAAGGGCCATCATCCACCATATCCTGCAACGGGAAATCAATGCGATGGCGTCTGAAACCCGGTTTGCCATTTGCCCGGAAGTCATCAGTTTGTTTGAACTGCACCCTTGGCCCGGCAATATCCGGCAACTGATCAATGTCATCAGGGCAACACTGTATACCGCCAGTAACCGGTTTATCACCACCCAAGATTTGCCGCTTGATTTTATTGCCGAATTAAAACAACAGAATTTGCTTGATGTCGCCCGCGTCCGGCTGCCCGCAACGCAGAACAATGCCCAAGTGATGAGGTTGTCAGACTGGGAATTGCACGGAATCAAAACGGCGCTAAAAAATTGTGGCGGCAATATTTCCCTGACCGCAAAAACCTTGGGCATCACCCGGACCACGCTCTATAAAAAGATGGAACATTTCGGCTTGAATAGATCCGGGGACGAAAGTTGGCTATACGCCGCCATTTAAATGCGTGCTTGGCCAGCAATAACTCCCCCTCCCGCCGTCGCTAAAATTCCAGGCCTTCCCAGTTATTAAACCCTAAAGCAAAGCCGGCCAGTTTTTGTCTGCCACCAGGCCTTGGCATTAAGCCGCGCACAACAGGTGTCCCTGGCGCAACGGTGGTTAAATGGGCAGGGTTTAAAAGTCGTAGCCCACGCCAATTTCATAGCCTTCAAAATTATTGGGATCTTGAATGCTAAAGATGTATTTCGCGCTTAATGCCAAAGAATCCGCCAGGCCAAAGCTTATTTTATCCAGCCAGCCCACTTTTCTGACCGAGCTGAGTTCGAGGCCCACTTCGTTATACTGGCGGATGAAGACCTTAGAGCCGGTAAATTCAGTGTCAGTGAAGAACCCTTTGACCCTTACATCCTGGCCAAACAAGAAAGGCACCACTTTACTGGCAAAGATGCCATTTTTGAACACATAGTTGTTAATGTCGGGATTGGAGCTGATCACGCCGCTAATGTTAAGCGGCAAGGTTTTGTAGTATCCGAACATATTGACCAGGGCCATATCATAGCCAGGCAGCCGGAATTGATAGTTGCTGGACAGCGATGTGGAGAAAATCTGCCCTAAGCTGGCAAGGTCTTGGGAGCCGATAGCCCCATAATTGATACTGGGGATCAGGTACCAATGGTCGGTGATCGGGTGCATATAACCTATGCCCACCGCGCCTTGATAAGATGCCGCCTGGCCTACGGTAATATAGTTGAATTGGCCATTGAGGAGTAATTTTTTGCGCGGGTCATCTGAATCAATGTTAAAAGCCTTACTGATAGGCACGTTGAAAACCGAAATGTCTAGGCCTTTTTGGGTGTAAGTGCCGCCGGCGACACCGACTATTACGGGGTTGGCTGATGACGAGGATGAATTGGAGCCACCGGTACTGTTATGGTCACTGACAGGGCTGCTGGACGTGTCCGGAGAACTATAAGGCAGGTTGGTGGTGGGGATGTTGGTTGCGTTGTTGAAACCAATGGCAACCATTTGGCCGCCTAAGCTGCTAGGGTTTCCGGTTAAGGGTGAATTGGGCGTGTTGCCAACTTGGTATTCGACGATGTGGGTGGCGGTGCCATCGATGTCGCTTTTTAGGTAGTTTTTCAATTGCTGGGTGGTGTTGCTCCGGCTAGGGCCGGTGAAGGTTTTGGTAAAATTTAATTTGGGTATCGACAGTATCAGTTCATTGGTGCTGCTGTTTTGTGGCAAATTGATATTTAAAAGCACCCCTTGATAGTCAGTCACCGCCTTAACCCCTGAGGTGTCGGAATAATTGTTAAAATCCTGCTTAATGCCATTTCGGGTCAATTGGTCGAAAAAATTCTCCGCGTTATTAAAACCAAACGATTTTTTTTGTGTGTCTATCGGGCTATTGGTGACGGTGATGTCCGCTTGGAAGACGTCAGAAAATGCGCAGTAGGGCAAAAGGGACAAAACGAGGGATACGGTAATTTTTTTCATAAAAGTAAGCTCATTGTTAACAGTGAAAGACTTAAAATAAAGCGGGATTCAGGTTGTACGGAGATTGCTTACATAGAGGGGACATTAACCAATATGTGTGTTATTTCACAATTTATAATCTCTTAAACAATAATGGAAGGGATGTAATTGTGCAAGTGGCGACCATAAATATTCAGCGGATTAATTTCCCCTTAATTGGTAAGGAATTTAATCAAATTCAAGTATTTAAGGCCTTAGACGGTATCCTTTAAGCAGATGAACGGGGGCAATTGGATTTTTACAGCCCCCTGTCCGTGGTTATCGTTTACTTTTTTATAGTGATCCTGCAAAGTACCCCTGGTTATCTGTGTTAAGCAACGTAAGAGGGGATGGTTATGCAAGCCTTTGCCAAGAAAATAAAAATAAAACCTTTCAGGCCCATGTGGATGGCCCTATCAATCAGCTTTGTTTATGGCCCTGCGTATGGCGCAGATTTTAGCCCCGTTACCTCTCAAGTATTGATCACTTATCCGGATGGCCATCGGATCTCGGAGACTTATGTTTTTTCGTCAGAAAAAGAGTTTAGCGATGTCATAGACCAGCAAATCCTCAACAACCCTGTTTACAATGAGGGGGGCGAGCGGCCCGGGGTTGTTTCCACAGCGGATATTCAGGGCAACCAAATAGTGGTCAGTTCTGCCAATAACTCCAATGCCATCAGCATCGACTCGGCGTCTTTGGGTATCCACGAAACGTTTGCAGCGGCCACACGCGAGGATAGCCTCAAATTGTTCGAAGCTTGGTCAAAAGACAATGCCCCAAAGATTTTCCAAAAAATCAACGCGCAATCACCGCTATCGACTATTGGCGGGGTGTCAGGATACCTTCCCAGGATGCCTGCCTTAGATAGCGCTATTGATGGTTCGGGTTTGAGTTCGAATGTCCTGAAAGAACTGCTTGGCGAGGAGAGGGGCAGCCATTTGAGTGTCCTGACGGGGTTTGCCAGTTATCACGCCAATGGCAAAACAGCCGATGTTTACAGCTTCCCGGTAAATTATAACAAGGAATTGGCAAATGGCTGGGCGTTGCTGTTCAATGTGCCGCTGACTTATATTGATACCGAAGGCGTTTCATCCTACAGCGGCTCTTTGGGCACCGGATTGCGTATCCCCGTTTCAACGTATGTCAATACCGGCAAGGTCAAATGGGATGTGGTGCCGCTTTTCCGCATCGGGGCGATTGGCTCGGAGCAGAATAATGTCGAGACTAGCATCATTTATTCTGGAGGGATCCAGAGCAATGCCGGCATGCCATTAGGGGGCGGCTTTTCGCTGGTCATACAAAACCAATACAATTATTACGCCGTCACGTCAATTACCGCATACACCGATGTGCGGGTGAACGGCAACCTTATCGAAATCCCGACCATATCAAACAGCATTTACCGGAACGGCGCCCAATTGGTGAAGGACTTTAATTACAAACTGTTTGGGCGCACGTTGATGGCGGACATCACGTTTGCCGACGTACGTTTGTCAGGGGCCACCTTGGCAATTGATAACCAGCAAGAAATTGGTTTTGATATAGGCCTGAGGACAGCATCTAAATCAAAATTTAAGCTTGATATTCTTGCCGCCGCGGATACGGTGTTGAAGATGGATAAGGCCAGGTTAATGAAAACGGCCAAAGATAAGTGGGCAGGCACGGAGTTTAAGCTAGGCTTTAAATATACCGCCGCCACCGGCATTGATAGCGCTTATGGCTTGAGCACTTCGTTTTCTTATTAATGCCATCCTGGTTGCCAAACTGACGTGTCCTCCAGTAAACGCCAGTCTATCTGATATTCGTGGCGGTTTATCACCGCTTCAAGTATGCAGGCAATGATGGCTTCCTGGCCATCTTTGACAAGGCTTGTGACCCAAAAATGTTTCTCTTTATCTCCGGCTGCAATGCCGTCCATTTGCTGGACACTCATTTGGCGGGATTGATAATCCGTTTAGCCATGGGATAAAGATTGCTGCAAGGCACTGGCAAGATCGGGGTATCCGAAGCTAAAGCCATTATCTAACAGGCGCTTAGGCAGGACACGCTGGCTGCCAAGAACCAAGCCTGACATTTCGCCTAGCAGCATTTTTAATAGGCTTGCCGGCAAGGGCAGCAGGGCGGGACGATGCAGGCAGGCGGCTAGGGTCTGGGTAAATTCATTGTTGGTGACCGGATTAGGTGCCGTGGCATTGTAAGCGCCACGCATGGTCGTGTCCCTGATCATGGTTTGCGCAATCGCTATCCAATCCTGCCGATGTATCCAAGACATCCATTGTTGGCCGTCCCCTAAACGCCCGCCTAAGCCTAAACGGAATGGCAACAACATCCGTTGCAGCAATCCCCCGCCTTGGGCAATCACCAACCCCGTCCGTATCAGGCAAACCCTGACTCCGAATTGCCCGGCCTGAGCCGCAGCCTGTTCCCAGTCTTGGCAAAGCTGTTGTGGGAAATCGGCGCGTACCGCCGAATCTTCGGTCAATTCAGCGTCCCCTTGGTTGCCGTAATAACCGATGGCCGAGCCGCTGATCAGCAATTCCGGCTTCACCTCCATGCGCCCGATCCAATTGACCAATTCTTCCGTCAGGGCGATGCGGCTGTTTCTGATGAGCTGTTTGCGCGCCGCTGTCCAACGGCTATCGAAAATGGGTGCGCCAGCAAGATTGATAATGGCCTGATAGCTCTGGTTGGGTTTCAGTTGCCTTAAATCGCCCAGTGCATGGATGCCAGACCGGCCAATTTGGCTGACCTTTTCCGGGTTACGGCTAAGCACCGTGATGTCGTAATTTTGATCGTACAAGCTCCGTGCCAGCATTGAACCGATGAATCCCGTTCCGCCAGTTATCAGTATTTTCATGGCCGTTCCTTTTGGTTGATCCGTAGTTACTTTGAAAAACAAGTTTGCTTAATAAGGCCAATTTATGGGTTTATTCAATATTGGCAAATTCGTTTTGTACATGTTTTGTACAGTTGTAAGTTGACAATTTGCTTTCCGCTTGTAAGTTGGTAACCAAGGCCTGATGGTTGTGAGGCTTGTAAGTGCAACTGGCACAGCATAAAGTGGCCAAATTTTGTATTGCTTTCTTGGTCTGGTTTGATAGATTAAGTTAGACTCCCGTCCTCCTCTATAAGCCCTCCTAAGATGTCTGCGGGAGGGTTTTTTTTTAATTTTTTATTCCGCAGGATAAAAACGATGCCCAACCTTAGCCGATTCTGCAAATATCTGGTGGAAATAAATTTTTATGTTTCCGTGCTTGTCCTGGTCTCTTTTTGTTTTCTTTCTATTTCAGACCGTTACAGTGTGTTTAGCTTTAATGGGGAGTTGTATGGTGCCCTGGATAACAACCTGCGCATGATGATTGTCTATTTAGGCCTGATTGAGTTGGTCGTTTTTGCGTATTGCTGGTTGGTCAAAAACTATCAGGCCATGACCTTGGTGGGCTTTTTTCTGGTTCTCATGATTGAGTCAATCCAATTTTACGGGGAAGTGAACGCTGTCGGGATTGACGCCGGTCTGCCGTTGTTCTTTTTATACACCGGACTGTCGCATCTGGCTTTTGGCATTATGGCGATTATGGAAAATAGCCGGCTAAGCAAAGGGAATGAAGCAACGGATAATCTGCCCAGATAGCCTGGTTAGGCGCCCTAAAAAACCATTCTACTAACGATGTGCTATCGCCAGTAGTATGATTTTTATCAAAAACCTCTTATCTTTCCAACAAATCCAATTTGCCTTCCTTACCGTTCCATTCGTCCGCATCAGGGGCCGCAGGCTGGACTTCAGTGATGCTAGGCCAGATTTTAGACAATTCAGCATTCAATTGGATGAATTGCTCTTGGCCTTCAGGCACTTCGTCTTCCGCGAAAATGGCGTTGGCAGGGCATTCTGGTTCGCATAAGGTGCAGTCTATACATTCATCAGGATCAATAACCAAAAAGTTAGGGCCAGCATGGAAACAATCGACCGGGCAGACATCCACACAGTCAGTAAATTTACATTTAATACAATTTTCAGTGACTACAAAAGCCATAATGATTACCAGAGTAGATTTTAATAAAAGCGACTATCTTAGCAGAAACGCCGCGCCCTTAGAACACCGAGTTGACATAACATCAACTTCTTTAAGATTATTTTGTCTGTGCTGCCGTATTTAGGCTAGAAAACATGGCCTTTTTGCCGCTTATCGGGCCGCCGCCCGCATTTTTTAACGCCCGTTTCGCTTCTTCTTCCAACCGGGTGTCGGCAAACACTTGTTCAGGCCGCACGGGTGCGATGCTGGCGCGTTGGAAATGACGCAAGGCCTCTTCCTTATTGCCCTTGTCCTGCAAAAACTGCCCGTAATAAAAATTGCTGTCTATGCCGTCCGGGCTGATGGCCAGTGCGGTTTTGAACAGCTTTTCCGCTTCGTCGTCATCACCAAACGCGATAGGCCAGGATGGGGTCATGTGGTACAGCGTGCCCAGCACGACATACGCCGAGCCGCCCATGGCTTTGGGGTTGATCCCGATGGCTTGGTTTAATAAATCACGCACGTCATGCACCGCGCTCAATGCCGAAACAGGGTCTTGGTGGTCGGCATAGCTGGCTTTGATGACCGCTTGCCAAAAAATCGCCCCGGCTTCCTTGGGATATTTTTTGCACAATTCCACCGCCTTTCCCAACAACTGTGAATAGGCATGGCCTTGCTGTTGCTTCGGCACTTGGTAATAAATTTGTGCCCATTCCGATTCAAGCGCGTTGAGCGCGTCGGTGACCGGATCGGCCTGGACGTGGCTGGCCATTAACAAGGCCAAAGGCAAAATGATCTTTTTTACTGCTTGGATAGCGTGTTTCATGAGTGATGCCTCCAAAGTGTTAAGTAAAGCGGCTTAAACCTTATCGTGCCATTCTGAATAAGGATGGGCGACCAGATTATTATTGTAATAACGCAAATCCTCTGTGACCTCAGCACCCAGCCAAGCGGGTTTGCGGAAGGCCTTGCCAATTTCAGATAGCTCAATTTCCGCCACGATCAGGCCGTGGTTGGCTCCGGCGAATTCGTCAATTTCCCACAGGTTGCCGTCATCCAACACCAAATGCCGGGTTTTCTCAATGATCGGTTTCCGGCATAAATTGGTAATGATTTCATGGGCATCCGCCAAGGGAATTTCATATTCGTATTCATGCCGGTGCGTCCCTATGATAGCACTTTTTATATTCAGCCAAGCGTGTTCTGCGCTGATCCTGACCCGAATCGACGTGGTCGGTTCCGAGCTTAAATACCCCTGCCGATATATTAGCGAACTGTGGACACATTCCCGCCAATCGTCGTTCGCCAGCAAAAATTTATGTTCAATTTCAATCGCCATTCTCATGCCGCCTTATTATTGGTTGGCCACCATTGGAAAAACGATGGTGTGGAAAAGCACAGATTATAACGCTAGGTGTTGGTTTTTTGTTCACCCGTAGTGAAGGGTGCAGGGTTCATTAGTTTATCAATCAACTAGCGCTACCGTTATGGCAGATTGCCGGGTGGCAAAATCGCATCTTCCACCATGAGGTCGAAGTTGGTGGTGATGACGAATTTATGCTGGGTGTTGGCTAGCACCTGCGCGCTGAACTGGCTGATTTGGATGTTTATGAATTTATGTCAGCGTGCAAACAGAACGAAATTGCCGTGATTGGCATCAGTAGGGAAGAATTGCTTGAAGGGCTGGCAGGGGGATGAGTGCGGTATGATTTTAGCTGGGTAGGGTGGGCAGAACAGCGTTGCCCACCCTACATGAAATTCACGATTACCCGCCATTTCATCCCCCGAAATACCGAACACCGCTTAAGCATCTCCATCGTCGGCACATCCTATTGTGTCGTCTAGCAACAGCGTTGGGTTGCGCTTATTTCAACTCAACCGCTTTAACACCCCCCCGCCAATAAACCAACCAAACCAAAAACCCCATCAACAAGCCCAGCACCACAGGCCAATCACCGATTCTGGCATACGGTGTCATGCCGCCCATCGGGGTGATGCTGCTGGTCAGCACGGTGGTGGTGAAGGGTTCGGCTTTGGCACTTAGGCTGCCGTCGGGGGCTATGACTGCTGTCACGCCCGTGTTGGTGGCTCGGAGCATGAAGCGTCCGGTTTCTATCGCCCGCATTTGCGCGATTTGCAGGTGTTGGTGGGGTTCGATGGAATTGCCGAACCAGCCGTCGTTGGTGACGTTGACCAGATACGCGGCTTCCGGCAAGCCGACGATATTGGCGTCGCCGAAGGCATCTTCGTAACAGATGGAAGTGATGAACGGGTAGCCGCCCGCTTTTAACAAGGGTTGCGCGTCGCCGCCTGGGGTGAAGTTGCCTAGGCGGATGTCGAGCTTGTTGAGGATGTAGCCGGATACAGGCTGCCAGGGCATGTATTCGCCAAACGGCAGCAAGTGGTTTTTGCTGAAAATGCCGCGGTGCTGGCCTAGCGTCAGCACCGAGTTGTACATCTCGTGGGCGTTATCGCCTTCCACGGGCAGGCTGACGATCAAATCGCTGTGGTGCTGCCCGGCTTCAGTTTGCAAAGGGAAGAGATAAAATCCTTCCACTTCGGACAAGTACGCCGGGATTGCCGATTCCGGCCAGACGATGATGTCCGTCCCCCAGTGTCGGGCGGTCAGGTCTTTGTACATCGTCATAGTTTTCAGCTGGTTTTCCGGCAACCATTTTTGGTCTTGCGGAATGTTGCCTTGGATCAGCGCGACGCTCAAGGGTTGGCCTATCGGGCTAGTCCACGAGAGGGTTTGCAACAGCCCGCCGACTAGCCAGATCATGATTAACGCGCCGCCTTGCCATCGCCGTTGTCCGGGTTGGTGCAGCATCGCCACGACCAAAGTGGCGGATAAGGCCAGCAGCAAGCCTGTGCCATACGCGCCGACTAGGGGGATGTAGCCCGCCAACGGCGTGTGCAGTTGCGAGTACGCACCCAGCAACCACGGGAATCCGTTCAGCAACAGCACGCCACGGAAATATTCCACCAACACCCAGATCAAGGGCAAACCCAGCAAACTACGGTTGGCGCGGCACAGCACCGCTAGCCAACCCGCCAAGGCCGGGAACAAGCTCCAGAATGCGCAAAATAACGCGGTCAACGTCCCTGCCGCCAAGGCGCTTGCGTGTCCGTAATCGTGGATGCTGACATACACCCACGACACGCCCGTGCCGAATGAGCCTAAACCGAACAGGTAGCCGCGCCACAGCCCGCGCAACGGGGTCGCGTACCGCCAGCCAGCGAATAGCAGGATGAGCGCCAGCGGGGCGAGGGCGGCATGGTCAAAAGGGGAGAAAGCCAAGGTGAACAGGCCACCAGCGGTTAGGGCTAGCAAGTCCCGGAGGTATCCGGATTGGAAGCGTTTGCTTAGGTTTTGGTTGGGCATAAGGGTTGATGGGGCTAAGGGATTTCTGGAATTCTGCCAGTCATGGTGGGTAAAAGCAACTCAGTGGGCATGCTATGCTTGTTTGGAGGGCTTGGCTGGTGATTGGCGGTCAGGAAAAATTCCTATTTCTGGCGCCTATCTATAGTTTGCCCTTGCAATTGGTTAAGATGCTGGGATTTGCTAACGATTAACATAACAACACGATGAAAAAGATTTTCTTAAGCTTGGGCTTATGCGGATGGGCGGTAGCCAGTGTTGCCGCTACTGAAACCCGGCAACCCGTCGATTTGGATACCGTGGAAGTGGTTGGGGTGACGCCCATGCAAACGGCGGGCGGTGTGGCCATCGACAAAATCCCCGCCGCCGTGCAAACCGTGAATTCGGAACAATTGCAAAAATCCCAAAGCCTGTCGTTGGCGGAATATATCAACCGTTATCTGGGCGGCGTGCATATCAACGAAGCGCAGAACAACCCCTTGCAGCCGGACGTGTATTACCGGGGCTTTGTCGCCTCGCCGCTGTTGGGTTTGCCGCAGGGCTTGTCGGTGTATGTCAACGGAGTGCGCTTTAACGAACCGTTTGGCGATTCGGTGAATTGGGATTTGATCCCGCCTGGCGCGATAGAATCGACCACTTTGCACGGCGGTTCCAATCCGGTCTATGGCCTGAACAGCTTGGGCGGGGCCATCGTCATGAAAACCAAGACCGGCTTTACCGCGCCGGGGCATCAGGTGGAAGTGTACGGCGGGTCGTTTGACCGCCATGTCGAAGAAATCACCAGCGGCGGCAATAACGGCAAATTGGGTTATTTTGTCGATTTGCGCAGTTTCGAGGAACAAGGCTGGCGCGATTTTTCGCCCTCAAACGCCAAACAGGCCTTAGGCACGTTAAGCTGGCAAGGTGATCGGGGTGGTTTGGATTTGACCGTCGCCGCCAATGACAATGATTTGCGCGGCAATGGCGCAGTGCCTGTGCAATTATTGGCACAAGACCGCCATGCCGTGTTCACGCACCCGGACCAAACGGTCACGCGGCTGTTTTTTACTGAATTGTCCGGCAATTATGCGCTGAATGATCATGTCGAACTGACGGGTAATGTGTATTTCCGGCAAAACCGGATGCGCTCGTTTAATGGTGACAACAGCGATTATGGCGCGTGTGAAACGGACGGGACTTTGTTATGCGATGGTGATGGCGCAGAAGTGACAGACACCAATGGCAATGTGGTCAATTTCAGCGATAGCGTAGCGGGCGCGACCAACAACACCAGTTTCACCAATATATACACACGCGGCGGCACGGTTCAGGCGATGTTTGCCCAGACCCTGTTCGCCCATGAAAACAGCCTGGTGGTCGGCACCAGCTATGACAATGCCGATGTGCATTTTGGCTCGGACACGGAATTGGCTTCACTGACCAATGACCGGGGAACTACCGGCAGCGGCATTTATGTGGACGGATCGAGGGTTCGGCTACATACGCATTCCGATACCGTGGGCGTTTATGCCACCGACAGTTTTTCCATCACCGATAAATTGACCGCCAATGTCGCCGGACGCTTTAACCATATTGATCTGGCAATGACTGATGGTTATATCAATGCGGATAGAAACCTCAATGGCCAGCATGTGTTTGAACGTTTCAACCCGTCCGCAGGTTTGACTTACCAAGCCTTGCCCAGTGTCGCGGTGTACGGCAGTTACAGCGAATCGTCCCGCGCCCCCACGCCGATGGAGCTGAGCTGCGCCGATCCCGAAGCACCTTGCAAACTGCCCAATTCCTTCGTCAGCGACCCGGAGTTAAAGCAAGTCGTCTCCAATACCTTCGAGGCAGGGTTAAAAGGCCATCTAAAAGGTTTGATAGGCAAGGGCGACGGGCAGTGGAATTTGGGGTATTTCCATACCACGAATGAGGACGACATTATCTTCCGCCGTGATTTTTCCAGTAATTTTAATAACCAAGGCTATTTCAGCAATGTCGGCAAGACCTTGCGCCAAGGATTGGAAACGGGGGCTAGCGTGACTTATCCGCAGGTGTTCAGTGACATTGATGACTGGCATTTTTCCACTAATTACACGTATTTGGACGCCACTTTTTTGGACAGTTTTGGGGTGCAAAATCCGCTGGAGCAAGGACAAATTGTGATGGTGACATCCGGTGACCGTATCCCTGGCATTCCCGAGCATTTGTTCAAATGGGCATTAGGCGTGGATTTGTGGCAGAAAGTCTCGGTGGGCGTGAATGGTATTTTCAACGGTAACCAAGTTTTTCGCGGCGATGAGGCCAATATCGCCAAACCTTTGGCGGGTTATTGGCTGTTGAACGCCACGGCGGAATATAAAGCCACGAAATATTTCACCGTGTTCGGCAAGCTCGATAATCTGGCGGACGAGCGTTACAGCTCGTTTGGCATGTATGGCAATGCGACGGATATTTTTCCAAATTTCAACGATGGCCGCTTTGTCTCCCCGGGTGCGCCACGGGCGGGTTGGGTTGGGGTTAGGTTGACGTTTTAATGGGCTTGTAATGTCGGAAGTTTTGAACTATCAAGAAGCCACAGCCTGCGGTAGCGACTAAACCCTGGCCAGGCGCGTTAAGTGCCCAATGGACACGCCTTGTGGTTAAGGTTATGAAATAGTAAGGGAAAATGGCATGGGGTAGATGGCTATCTATGTGGCGGACTTATTTGTCATAAGCCTCCACATGCTTAAAAAATTTATTGGCGCTACGGAGATAATCAATCACCTTCTCCTTAAAGATAGGCGCGGATGGTTCTGCGTGTTTTAGTAAGAAATTGAAAATATCTATTTTAACGTTGCCAGTCCAATCCGGGTCAACCGCCAATGATGGCGGCGCAAAACCATGTTCGATTAAAAAATCAGCCAGTTTCCTTATATCCGTGATGGGCAGGTTATTGGCAACATCGCCTGATAGGCTAGGCAACAAGATAACCTGGTTGTAATTCACAAAATGCGTAGTCCGGGCGCGGACAATATTATTGAACTGCTTAGTTTCCGGACGACGGCTGATCACGACTACATCAGCGTCAATTCTGTTGAAAAGTTCAAGTAAATGGATGGCCGAACCCTCTTCGACAATAATCTTTTCTGCTTGGCTATAAACCTTGAGTTGGGTTAAAACAGGATGCATTTCCGGATAAAAAATGAAATAACCTTCGTTTTGTAAAGAAGGTTCCAAGGCATGCAATCCCGCAATAGCCCTCATACGGAAGTTTTTTCGTGAAACGAATACTTTGGGGGAGAAATTATCAGGCAGTGGCTGGTTTGCTAAACGCTCACCCAGTTGTAGCGTGGATAAATAGCGCAGGTATTCATTGGATACGGGTTTGAAAAGTTGGGAACCCGGTTCCGGGATGACGAGTTCATCCACTTCGGTGAGTTCGGTTATATAACGTATGTTGCTTTCATCAAGCCCGAACAAACCGAGTATATCTTTTGCATAGCCTGGCAAATGGCGGTCCAATTCATATTCCTTCACATTAGGCAGGAACAGGGCGCCGCGGCATTGGTCACGGTAAAGCCCCCAAGCCCATGCCCTATGGATGCATTCAGAAAGGAAATGTCCGAAATGTGTATGTAATCCGCCCAGATACAACCATTTACCTGATAATTTTGCGGGTTGTTGGGTTAACTGCGCAGATTGCAATGCCTCGTTAAGTAAGGGACGGCCACTGCGCATGTGTGAAAAATAGGCCGGGTCATCTTGGCCACGCACCACACCATGGGCAAAACTTGTTGGCCCGCTACCAAAATCATGCTGTATGGTTTGCGGCACTATCAATGCCTTATTTTTTTGGACGATTTCCATTATCTGGCGGCTCCGGTTTATCAATGCCCTTGAAAAATGAATAAGGGCAATTTCATTTCTTGAGGGTACTTACGGATTTTAAAAAAACATTGACGCTTTGGAGATATTCGACAATCTTCCCGTTAAGTTCAGGCATGGATGAATTTGCGTGCTGTAGTAAGTGGTTTAACATATCTTTTTTGGCATTGTCCGTCCAATCGGGGGCAATCGCCATTGATGGGGAAATGAAGCCATGCAACGCCATGAATTCAAACAGGTCTCTCATATCGGTGACGGGTAAGGCATTGTCGTATTTGTCTGAAAGGCGCGGCAAAAAGGTGAACTGGTTGTAATTCACATAATGCGTAGCACGGGGACGGATAATGTTGGTGAACAATTGCGCATTTTCACGACGGTTAATCACTAAAACATCCGCTTCAATTTTATCCAATAGTTCAAGTAAATGGATGGCGGAGCCTTCTTCAAAAATAATTTTTTCGGCTTCGAGATAAACTTTCAGTTGGGCCGGAATGGAATGCTTTTCTGGATAAAAAATATAATAACCATTCTGTTGCAAACCCGTTTCCAGCGCGTCCAGGCCTGCAACGGAGCGGTGATTACGGTAATTTTTTCTGGAAACAAAGACTTTTGGGGAAAATCCCTCAGGAAGCGGCTGATTTGCGAAACGCTTGCCTAATTGCAGCGTGGATAAAAATTCCAGGTATTCATTTAATGCCGGCTTTCCAAGTTGTGAACCCGGTTCAGGAACGATGAGTTCGTCGACTTCCGTCAATTCGGTGATATACCGGATAGCGCTTTCTTCCAGCCCCAATAAACCGAATATTTCTTTTGCATAGCCCGCCAGATGCCGGCCCAATTCATATTCCTTAATATTGGGCAGGAACAAAACACCGCAACATTGATCCCGATATTCTTTCCAGGCCCATATCCTATGGATACATTCAGAGAGGAAATGCCCAAAATGGGGATGTATGCCACCAAGATATAGCCATTTGCCAGCTAGCCTTGCGGGTTGTTTAGCTAGTTCAATAGACTGCAATTTTTCATTAAGTAACGGACGGCCAGAGCGCATGTGGGAAAAATAAACCGGATCCGTCCCGTCCCGCACCACACCGTGGACAAAATTATCCTTCCCATGCTCAAAATCCCTTTGGAATGTTTGCGGTACGATCAAGGCATTGTTTTTTTGAACGGCTTCCATAATCTGTTTGTGCCCTACTTAACTAATGGTTTTGAACATGCGGAGATTCAGCTGCCAAGTGCAATTGCCAGCCTCTTTAATCACTGGCAGTGGCGTGGCCTTTATTCCTTATTCGCTTTTTTCATAGTGGGTGGCTAGCACATCATCCAGTGCCTTTTTTGCCCATAAGCGTCTTTCTTGTAACAGTCCAATATCTTCCCGTTCAGGATACATAGAGAAATCATCATTGAATAAGGGCGGCATTGCCGCCCCCAATTGCTTTTGCAATGCGGTGTTGGACGGCGCAAACAATTGGTGGAAATTCATGGCCGATTGCCTGGACGGATAACGGACGCTACCTTTAAATTGTTTGCGCAATGTCTCGATTAATTTCCATTTTGTGGCGGGCGTCATGTTTAGCTCGCCCTCTTTAAGCCTTAGGTTTAATTCAAACACCAGGCATTCCAGGTCTAAAGAAAAAGCTTCGTTTTTCCGTTCGGGTATTACTAGGCCGCAATTTCCGGGGATGTTGGCGACTGCGCAGAAATCGTCGATCAGGTTGCCATTGATAAAATGTTCTTTAGAAAAAATCCTCGCTTTGACGTTTTCCGGGCCAAAACAGTTGGCCCATTTTTGGTAGATGGCAAAAAAGTCATAATAATTTTTATCCGGGTTATTAAAGTGCCCGGACGGGAGATAACCTGCGATTAATGCGGTGGAATACCTGGAAACGGCCATAAGGTCTTGCCGTCTAAAATAGACGATGACTTCGATCGACAAGAAATATTTGTCCAGCATCGTTTTTAATGACCGGATCTGTTCGGGATTTGAAATGCGGGCATGCAGCAGTTCGTTAGAAATGATGGCCTGGCGGCAACCATTGCCATTTAGTTCGTCCCGGAATTTTTGTTCCAGATGGTTACGGAAGTTATCCTGCTTTTCGGTCGAATCAATCCCGAATTTTGGTTTGGCAAATGTCCATGGTTCGCCTTCAGTAAAGGCGACCAGTTTCGCCGGGCCAAAAGATGTCGCATACAATACCCCGGCTTCTTTTAATTTAGGCCGGTTCAGTGTCAAGAAGTCTTGTATCGAGGTGGTGCCCGTCTTCGCAGTACCAATATGCAAAATCAGCGTATTTTTTTTCATTGATTCAAAAATGATGTGCGCCACCCTTCAGGTATGGCCTAGGGTGGCCGGTGTTTGAAATGCCAATGGATTTTTAAGTGATTTCCGCGCCACTTTGGCTTTAAAGCAAGCTTATATCCCTAAAGTTCAAGCAGATTTTTAAGTTGCACGCAGCTATGCCGGTCACGGGGCTTTTTGTGCGGACCGCTCATGATGCCGGGATTTGCGATGTTTTTATTTCTTCAAGGACTTGCCTGTAAAGGCCAAAAGGAGCTGTCTCGCAAATTAAACGGACACTGTCGAGCGGCAAATGCCGCTTCCTGTTATTTTCTAAATTGGCGCTTCCCTGAAGCATGGACTGGTAGGCGTTAATGACTTGTTCCGTTGGTTCCATTTCAAGGAATTTATAGAGCATGTCCAGTTTGCCGTCATTGACGAAAAAATCCTCGTATATCAAAGGCAATACGCGCTCATCGGCAATATAGCGTTTTAACACATTGATGGAGGCGCGCCAATCATGGATGGCGGAAGCGGTGCGTTTGTCCCGCCGCCATGACAAGTCGTCGATATTGTTTGCCCTTGACTCGTACGATGAGGCAATGTCAATGATATTCCTCAGTAAAATAATGACTTTGGCATCAGGGATTTGCTCGAATAAGCGGTCAAGGTGGTTATAAAGGAGAGGGATTTTATCCCCGACATAGCTTGCATTTGAAAAACGTCCGGCAACGTTTTTGTAATAGGGGTTGAAGGTGGTCAGGTCATTATAAAAAGTGTCGCCGGGTTGGATATTGCAAAACCGGTCGCTGGTGAAAAGCTCAGGTGTCAACGGTGCTTTAAAAAATAGGTTGCCATATCTTTCTACACCGATGATGATCCGTTCATCGCTCGCTATTAACCGCCACAACGCCGTTGTTCCAGAACGGGGGGCCCCGCATATGAAAAGGTATTTGTTTGTCATCATTCTTATGTGATCCAAAAATTTTTCTTGAATTATCGTAATGAATTATCTTCCAGGCAGGTGCTCCCATTTCAATGGAAAGGCCGTGCGTCCCTATCTAAAGTAATCGTTACAATATTTTTAAAAATGCTACGGCGAGCAAGTAAAGCCAATAGAGGGTTAAGGGTGTTGCTGGTTTAAATTAGAGGCCATAAAAATGGGTGGCCTCATTTATGGCTGTGATGGCCCCAAACAACAAAAATTTGCCGCAAGCAATGCCTCCCCTCCTAAAAAAGCAAGGGTGCGATTGCTACAAATATTATTTGGCAGGTGTCCTTGTGTTTTTAACGAATAAAGCCTGGTTTTCAGTGGAGGCAAAAACATCGACGGCTTCCAAGGCTTTTAGCATCAATTTCCGGCCATTTCCAAACGAATAGTTTTGGGCGGCAAAAAGACGGGAGGCTTTGGACATGTTTTCCCATACGTCCTGTTCGGTATAAAGCAGGGTTACCGCATCTGCCCATTCCTGTGGCGTTTCGGCAATCATCACTTCCAGGCCATCGCGCAGGGGCGTGCCTTCAGCGGCGATAGGGGTCAATACGGACGGTGTCCCGTGGGCTAGCCCGTCAATGACCTTGCCTTTTATGCCGGCCCCTGTCAACAAGGGTGCGACAAAAACCCGGCAGGTGTCGTAGATGTCCGCGACATTTTCAATGTACCCTTCAACAACCACGTCGCTGCAAGCCAGTTTTTTTAGCTCTTCCGGGATGTTGCTTCCGTAGATGCGGAATTTCGCGTCAGGTAGCTGGTAACGCAAAATGGGCATGACCTGGTCAATGAAAAACAGCACGGCGGCTTTGTTGGGCGGGTGGCCAAACCCGCCCAAAAAGGCGATGTCTTGGCGGTCGGCAAAACCAGGCGTGCCCTCCGTTATATCAACAACCCAAGGGCAGGTGACGATTTTGGTGTTGTTTAAATTATGCGACAACACAACGGCATGTTCTATGGGGTTGTAAGACAATGTGACATCAACGTCACGCATCACCCCCAGTTCTTCCTCCCTCATCAGGCTAGCGCGGCCCATCAAATCCGGGTCATTGCGTTCAATGGCCTCACGGACTTCGCGGAGGAAATGCAAGTCCGCATTGCAGAACAACACCTTGGCTTGGGGCGCGTATTGGCGCACCCAATGCAGGTGGTTTTTGGCGACGTAATAACGGGTGATATAGACAATGTCAAATTCACTGCCGCGTTTCTCAAGGAACGTCTGCATATTATGTTCAAACGGCGCGTAAACAATTTCAATGCCTAGCCGTTGGAGGGATTCGGTGTACTGCCCCATGTAGGCGAAATTTTCGGGGACGAACGTGACTTTGAACCCCAAGGATTGCAACAGGCGCATTTCCTGGATGGCGGCATAACTGCCCGCGTCAATATCGGGCCGGGGGGTTTGGTAATCAATGACTAGGGCGCGGTAACTGATGCCCCTGTCTTTGTTAAGGTCAACATTCTTGCCTTCTTCGCCATTAAAACGGCAGTGATGGATCCATTTTTGTTTGAACTTAGGGCGGTTGATTTCCTGATAGCGTTTGGTGCCCGTTAAGACGCTCGTGCCGCTGCTGACGCCTTCGAAGTGGTAAACGACAGACAAGGGGGCAAACAGCGTCTTATAGCCTGCCGCCCGCACCTTGAAGGCCAAGTCGGTGTCTTCGAAATAAGCCGGGCAGTATTCTTCACTAAAACCGCCGATTTCGTTCCATAATGAGCTTGTCAGCATGATCGCCGCGCCAGACAAATAATCTGCCTGGCGGGTATAGCTGAAGCGTGGTTCATGGGGGTTGCCGCCACGCCCATAATTCCATGGGTTGCCGTTGCCCCAGACGATGCCGCCGGCTTCTTGCAATTTGCCATCAGGATAAAGGAGTTTCGCCCCGGCCAAACCGACTTTGTCGAATTGCTCGAAAGTAAAGATCAGTTCGTCCAGCCAGTGCGCCGTGGGTTCGGTGTCGTTATTCAGCATCACGATATACTGGCCTTTGGCGGCACTGGCGCCACGGTTACAGCTGCGGATAAACCCTTGCGACGTTTCATTGCGTAGCAGCCGGATGCCGTCTACGGTGTCAAGAATATCCACGGTTTCATCGCTAGAGCCGTCATCCACGAGGATCACTTCAAAGCTGGCCTTGTTATACGCAAATAACAGGGCGACTAAACAATAGTAAGTGACGGAAAATTTATTGTGGACAGGGACTACGATACTTACATCCGGTTTTTCATGCTGCGGAAACTCCAAATGTTCAAAGTGGCGGATTTTTTCAAATCCTGCCACCAATTGTTCATGTAAACGGCCTAAGACCTTGATGTGTTCGATATGCTGGCTTAATTCAGCGCCTTTTTTATGTTGGGCGGCTTCCGATAATGCCACTAAGGAGGCACGCATGGAGTCATAACGGTAGGCGGCGGCCGGGGACAGTTTGGCGGGCAGCGGTTTGCCGGCAAATTGTTGCAGGATGTGCCAGGGTGTTTGGTGGTAAGGGGTGATTTCGGCCAGTTCGCCAATTATTTTGCCGGAAGGGCGGGCCTTCACTTCAAGGAGGTGGGGGCGGCCATCCAATAACTGCACTGGCAAGGCCATGCTGAAACTGAATTTGTCGGTGTCTTGGGCGGTTTTCGCGGACGTTGTGTCAGCGGTCAATTGGCCATCCACAAATAATTCAACCAACATATCCGCCTGGGAAATCCAGCCCATGACCCGGGAACCGTCAAGGTTTTCGACTTTGCCATAAATGTCGGTCTCGTAAACGAAGGTCTTCGGCGAGCCTTGTGCAGGCAGGCCGGTGCCACGGTCAATCAAAGAGACGACATGGGGTTGCCCGTCGTAGGTTTTTTCTGGGAGCGGAAATTCGATATAGGCAAATTGGCTGTGGTCATATTTACGCAAAGTTTGCCAGCCTTCCAAATCAATTTGCGATTTTTCCCATTTTAGCGGCGCAGGTTCATTGGCTGAAACCAATGTGAAGGCAGGCCGGGTGAAGAATAAAAAGCTATCGTTTTCCCTGGCTTTTGATGGGAATTTTCTGACCAGCAAACGGGCAAACGCGGCTTTTTTAGGTATTTGTATCCGTACGGAGAGCGCTAAATAATCTTCCAATAATTTACCGCCGAGTTTGACTTCGGGGATTGCCGATTCATGGCGCGTGACAATCTTGTGTTTGTCATCGTAAAACTCGACTATGTATAAGGCGGTGCAGCGATGTAAGCCAAAATGCCCGGTTAGCTGGTAATAGTCATTGGCATTAACCGGAATGAATTCCCCGACAACAGGATCGTGGTACACCAGATCCAAACTGTTTTCGATACCGGGTTTTTGGTGGATGTGTAACGTATGGCCGTTGTACAAAGACCAATTCTCTTGGAAGTCAATTCCCATGCTGGCGGCACCGGCCAAGGAAGCGTCAAACTTCCAATACGTGGGTTTGAGTTCAAATCCGGAATCGCATATTTGATTGATATGCAATAACAAGGGCTGTTCTTTTGCTTCAAACGCATCCAGCGATTTTTCAAACACATCATCAATCAATAAATCAACACCGCCACCTTCGCTGATCAGTTTTTTTTGCACAACTGCTGAATTTAAAAAGCCATCACATGATAAAAACAAACTTCTTATTTTAGGATCACTTTTGCTCATTACTTGCCCTACATTTAATTATGGATTAAAAAAACAACAGCCTTTACAAAACCAGATAAATACTAACAATCGTGCGGATCATATCATAACCTAAAGGACGTATATACCAGGGGGCGGCCACAGGCGGCTGGATTGCGGTGTTTGCCCTAGCAAAATTTCGAAGGCTGTATTTTGGCCAGTCATTTTTTGTACCCGTATGGGAGCTTGTTGCTTAGCAAGCATCTGCCCTTGGTGTATAATTGCGGGCATTTTAAATTCAGAATATACAACCTAATATTATGAGCATCTCACTTTCCCATCGTGTCCAAGCCGTCAAACCTTCCCCTACTTTGGCAATCACCGCACGGGCCGCCGCCATGCGGGCGGCGGGCCGCGACATTATTGGCCTGGGTGCTGGCGAGCCGGATTTCGATACCCCCGGCCATATCAAGGCGGCGGCGGTCAAAGCCATTGAAAATGGCTTCACCAAATATACGGCTGTTGACGGCACTCCCAGCCTGAAAAAAGCGATCATCGCCAAGTTCAAAACGGATAACGGTTTGGATTATCTGCCCAAACAAATTTTGGTGTCTTGTGGCGGTAAACAAAGCTCGTTCAATTTGACGCAAGCCTTGCTGAATGCGGGTGATGAAGTGATCATCCCGGCGCCATTCTGGGTGTCGTATCCTGATATGGTGTTATTGGCGGATGGTGTGCCTGTCATTATCGAAACCACCCAAGCGCAACATTTTAAAATTACCCCGGAGCAATTACGCGCGGCAATCACCGACAAGACCCGTCTGATTTTCATCAATAGCCCGTCCAACCCATCTGGCGTTGCCTATTCGTTGGCAGAGCTGGCTGCGTTAGGCGATGTGCTGAAAGAATTCCCCAACATCATCATCGCCACCGATGATATGTACGAGCATGTGCTGTGGAAAAAAGGCACGTTTGTCAATATCCTGAATGCGCATCCTGAGCTGTATGGCCGTACCGTGGTGATGAACGGCGTTTCCAAAGCTTATTCGATGACGGGCTGGCGTATTGGTTATGCCGCAGGGCCCGCCGATTTGATCGAGGCGATGTGCACCATCCAATCACAAAGCACGTCCAATCCAACTTCCATCTCGCAAGTCGCTGCGGAAGCGGCTTTGACCGGTGACCAAAGTTTTATCGACCACATGTGTGTGGAATTTAAAAAACGCCATGATTTTGTGGTTGCGGAATTGAACGCCATCGACGGCATTGAGTGTCTGGAAACCGACGGCACGTTTTACGTTTTCCCGAATGTCGAAAAACTGATTGCCCGTTTGGACGGCATCAATGATGACCTGGAATTTGCCGAATATCTGATCGAAAAAGCGGGTGTCGCCTTAGTCCCAGGCTCACCGTTTGGGACTCCAGGCCATATCCGTATTTCCATCGCCACTAGCATGGCGAATCTGGAAAATGCTTTGGAACGGATTAAGCAGGCGATTTAATAGCGGTGTCCACGAGGCACGAAAAACACGAAGTTTTTCTTTGTGGGTTTCGTGCCCGGTAGGGCAGGACGGAGTTTGTAGCTCCGTCTTTGACGTTTTAAGGTGCCATCAGAAAACGTAGGAATTACCAGCTACCGGTATTCGGCATGGAAAGCCAAGGCTCCTGCGGAGCAAGCGCCGCGCCTTTTTGCAACAGTTCAATTGAAATCGCGTCGGGTGAACGGACAAATGCCATGTGCCCGTCACGCGGCGGGCGGTTGATCAGCACCCCTGCATCCATGAGTTTTTGGCAAGTTTGGTAAATGTTGCCCACCTCAAACGCCAAATGTCCGAAGTTGCGCCCGCCTGTATAAACTTCGGTGTCCCAGTTGTAAGTCAATTCCAATAACGGTGCGTCTGTCGCCTTTGCCTGCCCGGCATCCAGCGGTGCGTGCAAGTAAACCAGCGTAAACCGCCCGGCCTCGCTGTCCATGCGGTGATGCTCCAGCAAGCCCAGTTTATTGCAGTAAAAGTCCAGGGATTCGTCCAGATTATGGACGCGTACCATCGTGTGTAAATAGCGCATTGCTGCCCCCGTCAGATCAGTCTGTTTCAAAATGCGCGTATTTTAGTCCGTCTATACGAATCAGGGGACTATTTCGGCCTATGATCGTGTCCTTAGCTTATGTTTTTACGGCTTCATGCCGAAAACACCCGGCCACATGGTCATTGACCATCCCCGTTGCCTGCATAAACGCATAGCAAATCGTGCTGCCGACAAATTTGAAGCCACGCTTTTTCAGATCCTTGCTCATCGCATCGGATTGGGCGGTGGTTGCCGGAACGTCTGCCATGCTTAGCCGCCTATTCTGAATAGGCTGGTGGCCGACAAATTTCCAGATGTAAGCATCAAAACTGCCGGACTCGGCTTGCACCGCCAAAAAAGCTTGGGCGTTGGTGATGGCTGATTGGACTTTCAGGCGGTTGCGGATGATGCCGGGATTTGCGAGCAAGTCCTGCACTTTTACCGCGTCATAATTGGCGATACGCGCGGCATCGAAGTTGTCGAAAGCTTGCCGATAGCCATCGCGTTTTTTCAGGATAGTCGACCAACTTAGCCCTGCCTGCGCCCCTTCCAGGATCAGGAATTCAAACAACAAGCGGTCGTCATGCACGGGCACGCCCCATTCTTCATCGTGGTAGAGTTCTTCAAGCGGGCTAGCCAAGGCCCAAGCGCATTTGTCCATGGCTAGGCCAACTCCGCCGCTTGCGGTGCTTTAATGGCCTGCAAACGGCGCATTTTGGCTTCGCGTTTGGCGACCAGGGCTTTGGCGGCATCCGCGCCGATATGGGCTTCGCCGCGTTTTCTCGCGAGTTCCATTTGCTTTTCACGTTCGGAAAAACGGGCTTTTTGGTCGGCCGAGACTTTGCTGTAACAATGCGGGCAGCTCACCCCTTGCTGGTATTTTTCACTGGCTTTGTCCGCTTCGGTGATAGGCAAGCGGCAGGCATTGCATTGGTCGTATTCGCCTTTTTCCAGATGGTGGTTGACGGTGACGCGCTCGTCAAAAACGAAACATTCGCCTTGCCATAAGGTTTCATCAACAGGCACTTCTTCCAAATACTTTAAAATGCCGCCTTTGAGGTGGTACACCTCGTCAAAGCCCTGTTCTTTTAGGTAAGCAGTGGATTTTTCGCAACGTATGCCGCCCGTGCAGAACATGGCGACTTTTTTGTGTTGCTTGGGGTCGAGATGGGTTTTGACGAATTCCGGAAACTGCCGGAAGCTGTCGGTGTTCGGGTTGACGGCGTTTTTGAACGTGCCCACTTGGTATTCGTAACCGTTGCGGGTGTCGATGAGCAGCACGTCCGGGTCGGAAATCAATTGGTTCCAGTCTTTAGGGTTGACATAAGTCCCGACCACGCGCTTAGGGTCGATGCCTTCCACGCCGAGCGTGACGATTTCTTTTTTCAGTTTAACTTTGGGGCGGTTAAAGGGCAGGGTGGTGGTATAGGATTCTTTAAAATCGATATCGGCCAATCGTGGGTCTTGGCGTAGCCAGTCAAGCAAATTATCTATAGCGGTGCGGCTTCCGGCGATTGTGCCGTTGATGCCTTCATTCGCCAGCAGCAATGTTCCGCGTATGTGCTGGCCTTCCATCACGTCAAGCAAGGGTTGGCGTAAGGCTTGGAAATTCTCTAGGGTGACAAATTTATAGAGTGCGCAAACAACGATGTTAGGCATGGTGTTCCTTAAATTGTAGGCTGGACCGTAAATCCAGGACAAAAAAAGAGGGCTATGATACCAAACTGCCGTACTTAGTGGGAAAGGCTTAGGGGGCGGGCAGTTTAAACCAGCTTACATTTGTGATTGCAGGTAATTTTGTATGCCGACTTGGGAGATCAGTTCAAACTGGGTTTCCAGCCAATCCACATGCTCCTCTTCGTTTTCGAGGATACGTTCCAATATCTCGCGGGAAATGTAGTCCTTCACTGTTTCGCAATAATTGATGGCCTCACGTAGCAAGGGGATGGCTATGAGTTCCAGCTTAAGGTCGCATTCGAGCATCTCTTGCGGGTTTTCACCGATCATCAATTTGTCCAGGCTTTGCAGGTTAGGCAGGCCTTCCAGAAACAAAATCCGTTCGATCAGCAAATCCGCGTGTTTCATTTCATCAATGGACTCGTGGTATTCCTTTTCGTTGAGCTTATGGAAGCCCCAGTTTTTGTACATGCGGGCATGTAAAAAATACTGGTTGATGGCGGTCAGTTCATTGGTCAGGGCTTTATTGAGGAATTCAATAACTTTTGCGTCACCTTTCATGGCGGATACCTATAATGTTTAAGCGGCGTTGAGGAAAGGCTGGTTCACAGCTTGCGCCATTATAGGATTGCTAGGACGGTTTTGGTCAAGCAATTCTTTGACATGTTTGTTACATTTGCCGCAATCACTTCCGACGCCAAAGCATTCAAACAATTGGCGGCGGGTGCAAACGCCATTATTGATAGCCGTTGTTATTTGCTTGTCGGTGACGGCCTTACAGACACATACATACATTGGGTTTATCTCCTGGGTGAAATCTTGTTGCGTAAATAATAACAATTCTCATTACAAAGATAAAGCGGAATGCCAAGTTTTAAAAATTTTTTTCTGATAAGGAGCCCAGCGTCCCTTGTGGGTTATGTCGGTAGCCTTATTGGCTGGGTTGGAGGCATATTTTAGTTGGCGTTGCCCTTAAATCAGCACCATATTGTCACGGTGGATCATTTCGTCGTCATCCGCATAGCCCAAGATTTTTTCGAATTCCGAGCTGCTTTTGCCCGCGATCAGGCGGGCATCGTTGATGCCGTAGTTAATCAAGCCCCGCGCGATTTCCACGCCGTTTTCATCGACACAGGAGACCAGTTCGCCCCGTTCAAACTGGCCTGACACGGTTTTGATGCCGACCGGCAACAGGCTTTTGCCGTCGCGTTGCAAGACCTTGACTGCGCCGGCATCTAACACCAATTGTCCCCGGATTTGCAGTTGCCCCGCCAGCCAGCGTTTGCGGGCGGCTAAGGGTTCAATATCGGGCACAAAATAAGTGCCGATTGGCGTGCCGCCAATCACTGTGCTAATGACTTCCGCCGCGCCACCCCAGGCGATCACCGTCGCCGCCCCGGAACGTGAGGCCAGCCGCGCCGCCCGTACTTTGGTCGACATGCCGCCGCGACCCAAGCCGCTACGGCTATCCCCCGCCATTTTTTCCAGCCTGTCATCGTTGACGCTGATTTCGGGGATCAAGGTGGCATCTGGATACAGGCTAGGGTCGCCAGTGAACAAGCCTTGCTGGTCAGTCAGGATAATCAGCAATTCGGCTTCGACCAAGTTGGCGACTAGGGCCGCCAGCGTGTCGTTATCCCCAAAACGGATTTCTTCAGTCGCAACCGTATCGTTTTCGTTGATGACGGGGATCACGCCAAAGTCCAGTAAGGTCAATAATGTGCTGCGGGCATTCAAGTAGCGTTGCCGGTCTGACAAGTCTTCATGGGTCAAGAGCACTTGCGCTGCATGTAAGCGATGGGATTGGAAGTTATCGTCAAATGTCCGCACCAAACCCATTTGCCCGACCGCGGCGGCGGCTTGCAATTCATGTAGGGGTTTCGGGCGGCTTTTTAAGCCAAGGCGGCTCATGCCTTCAGCGACCGACCCGGAAGAAACCAGAATCACGTCAATGCCTTGGTGCCGCAAGCCCGCCATTTGTTTGACCCAAGCGGCGATGGCGGTTTTATCCAGGCCCTGCCCGCCTTTGGTTAATAAAGAGCTGCCGATTTTGACGACCACCCGTTTGACGCTTGCAAAATTACTCCTGCCCATCATCACCCCGTTTTTGTTGCTCCAAAAAATCCATGATAGCAAACATCAGTTCCCGTGTGCCTGCCCCATTGATCGCGGCGGTTTTAAAGACGGGGGCGGTCCATTGCAGCCCGTCGATAATCGCTTGGCAGTGTGCGTCCACTTCGTCTTCGGGCAAGCGGTCGATTTTGTTTAAGACTAGCCAACGCGGTTTATGGGCAAGGCCGTCGCTCCATTTTTCCACTTCGCGGATAATTTTTTGCGCCGATTCCACAGGGGATTCGGTGCTGTCATAAGGGGCGACGTCCACTAGGTGCAGCAACAGCCCGGTGCGTGAGAGATGTTTGAGGAATTGCAGGCCTAGGCCAGCGCCTTCCGCCGCGCCTTCGATCACGCCTGGAATGTCGGCGATGACGAAGCTACGCATGTCGTCAATACGGACTACACCGAGGTTGGGGTGCAGGGTGGTGAAGGGGTAGTCGGCGACTTTGGGGGTGGCGGAAGACACGGAGCGTATCAGGCTGGATTTGCCCGCGTTAGGCATGCCGAGCAAGCCGACATCGGCGATTAATGTCAGCTCCAAACGCAATTGGCGGTGTTCGCCAGGCGTGCCTTTGCTGGCTTTTTGCGGCGCGCGGTTGATGCTACTTTTAAAGCGCGTGTTGCCGAGCCCATGAAAACCGCCTTGGGCGACCAGCAGGGTTTGGCCTAGGCGGGTCAAATCCCCGATCACTTCGTCTGTGCCCGCATCAGAGACTTGGGTTCCCAGTGGCACTGCGACATAGCAATCATCGCCTTTTTTGCCGGTGCATTTGTTGCCCATGCCTTTTTGGCCTTGTTGGGCCCTATGCACGGCGTGGTAACGGAAATCGACTAGGGTATTGATGTTTTCAACGGCGATTAGGTAAACACTGCCGCCATCGCCGCCATCGCCGCCATCGGGGCCGCCCATCGGGATGTATTTTTCGCGCCGGAAACCGACCGCACCATTGCCGCCATCACCCGCTTCAACGCGAATTTCTGCTTCATCAACAAATTTCATAATTGCCCGCACCACTTAAACCAGACTGTAAAAACAAAAAAAGCCCCGCTATGCAAACAGCGGAGCTTTTAGGATGGGGAAGCAAGGCTTTGCGTCCCATTTTTTCAACTTGACCATCAATAAGGAAGACCATGGTGGCCAAGGGGCTTACCACTACCGATAGGAATGGCATGCACATAAAATTCAAGGCGTTGCCGATTAGCTATTGAGCCAAGCCCTGGCAAAGGTCTCTTGGCCGGGTTTGAAGTATTCCATAGTGAAGGGCACGAAACCATTCAGAAGAAACAGCAGCGCACTGTCCCGCCATCGCATGTCACCCACGAAAGCAAGCCTGTCGATGTGCTTTTGGATGAACTCGTCGTCTTCATCGTCATCCCAACTGGCAAAGTTTGAAATGCTTAGAAAGCCTTCGTCAATGATGATCAGGGCTTTGGCGCGTCCATGCCGTTTTATGAAGGCGGCAACTTGCTTTTTTATGACATCCGCTTCGCTATGGACTAGCACACCTGAAGTGTGGATGACAAACAGATTATTTTCTTCAAACTCAACTGTCAATGCCACAAGCACCACCTTTGGGTTTTAAGGTAATTTTGCTTTATTTACCAATATTCAGGATGACGCAGCTTGACCAAAACGCTTGGCTGTTTGGCGAGCTATGCTCAAGCCAACCAGCCAACCGTTTTAAGCGGTGACGATGCTGACAAATTTACGGTTTTTAGGGCCTTTAACCTGGAACACGACTTTGCCATCGGCCGTTGCAAACAAGGTATGGTCTTTGCCTAAGCCGACGTTGTCGCCCGCATGAAAATGCGTGCCACGTTGACGGACAAGGATATTGCCTGCGGTTGCTGACTCTCCGCCATACATTTTGACGCCCAAACGTTGGGCGTTCGAATCGCGGCCGTTACGGGTACTACCACCAGCTTTCTTATGAGCCATTTTTTAAACTCCTGATTAAGCAGAAATGCCAGTGATCTGGACTTCTGTGTAATATTGACGATGACCTTGATGTTTCATGTGGTGCTTACGTCTTCTGAATTTGATGATTTTAATTTTTTTGTGTCGGCCTTGTGACATGACTGTCGCTGTCACTTTACCGCCTTCGATAAAAGGTAAGCCGACTTTTACGGAATCACCGGACTGGATCATCAGGACTTTGTCGAATTCGACGCTGTCGCCTTCACCCAATTCCAGTTTTTCTATTTTTAAGGTTGTACCTTCTTCAACGCGGTACTGTTTACCACCTGTTTGAATTACCGCATACATTTTTGTAAGCTCCGTCAAGCATTAATCTGTTAAAAAATCAGTCCGCCATTATATGTTTATGGTTTTTTCAAGTCAATTGAAATTTCATAAAATTCAATCAATACGATGTGTTGCCAAGCGATTGGAAGCGTTTGGGGTTGTGTTTATCCCGCGTCCAGGGCCGCGAGTTGTTTCCAACGGTTCACTATCATGCAAAACAATTCCGCCGTTTTTTCGGCATCGTATAAGGCCGAATGGGCTTTGTCGTTATCCCATTCTATACCTGCGGCTTGGGCGATTTTTGCCAATACGGTTTGTTGGTAAGCCAAGCCCCCTAAGGTTGCCGTGTCAAAGGTGCTGAACGGGTGGAAAGGGCTGCGTTTGATATGGGTGCGGGTGATGGCCGCGTTTAAAAAGCCAATGTCAAACGCCGGGTTGTGCCCGACCAAAATGGCGCGGGTGCAGTGGTTGCGTTTGACCGCGTGCCGGATAGGCTTAAACAGCAGCTCCAAGGCATCATGTTCTTCCACTGCCATGCGGAAAGGGTGGTGCGGGTCGATGCCGTTGAATTTTAGGGCGGCTTCGTCCAATTCCGAATTTTTAAACGGGATGACGTGCGTTGAATAACGTTCGGTTATCGCCAGATTGCCTTCGCTATTGAGTTCGACAATCACCGCCGCAATTTCCAGCATGGCGTTTTTTTTCGGGTTGAACCCCGCCGTTTCAATGTCGACGACAACAGGCAGGTAACCGCGGAAACGTTTGTCCAAAGGGATGATGGCGGGTGTGTCCATGAATGGGTGTCAGATCCTAGATAAATGCCGTGATGGGGCATGGTACGCGAAATGGGCACAATAAAAAAATCTATTCATGGGCTTGGCTGGCTTAAAGTAGTTTCCAGCTTAAGGTTTCGCCCGCTTTTAATGGGGTGATCGCGACATCGTCTTCGCCGCAAACCGCCGGGATTTGCCACTCGGATTTTGCCAAAGTCACCGAGCCGGAATTTCTTGGTAAGCGGTAAAAGTCCGCGCCGTAAAAACTCGCAAAACCCTCCAGTTTATCCAGCGCGCCAGCTTTTTCAAACGCTTCCGCATACAGTTCCAAGGCGGCGGGTGCGCTGAAACACCCTGCGCAACCGCACGCCGTTTCTTTTAAGGCGGTCAGATGCGGGGCGCTGTCCGTGCCTAAAAAGAATTTTGGGTTGCCGCTGGTAGCCGCCGCCACTAAGGCCAAACGGTGTTGCTCGCGCTTCAGGATAGGCAAGCAATAATGATGGGGCCTGATGCCGCCCGCCAAAAGCGCGTTGCGGTTAAATAGCAGATGTTGCGGCGTGATTGTCGCCGCGATGTTGGTATTGGCGGATTCGACAAACTGTACCGCTTCTGACGTGGTAACATGCTCCAATACTATGCGTAAGGCCGGAAAGTTTTTGGCAATATCGCTCAAATGCCGTTCGATGAACATCCGCTCACGGTCAAAAATATCACAGCCTTCATCCGTGACCTCCCCATGCACCAATAACGGCAGACCATAGCGTTCCAGCGCGGCTAACAAAGGATAGATCGCCAGGATATTGCCGACCCCCGCATCGGAGTTGGTGGTCGCGCCCGCAGGGTATAATTTTACCGCGTGGACAAAACTGCATTCGGCGGCTTTTTTTATTTCTTCCGTGCTGGTTGCGGCCGTCAGGTACAAGGTCATTAGCGGCGTAAAATCCATGCCGTCCGGAATCGCTTGGAGAATTTCCTCGCGATAAACCAAAGCTTGGGCGACCGTGGTTACGGGCGGCTTTAGGTTGGGCATGATAATTGCCCGCGCGAATTGCCTCGCGGTATGCGGCAACACGGTTTTCAAAACCGCGCCATTGCGGACGTGGATATGCCAATCATCGGGGCGGGTTAGGGTTATTGTTTTCATTGTTCGCAGTGAGCCTGTAAAATGCACGGTGTTCTATAGTATCAATTTTGCCATAGGTTTTTGTACGGTACGATTATATATGCCGTACAAAAACCTATGGCAAAATTGATATCCATTCAATCAGTTATTAATTGTTTCATAAATGCTTGCTTTGAAAAATAACCCGTATTCCTCAAAGGGATCCGGTAAGCATTTATGAAACAATATAAAGTGCCTTGAAAAACTAACATTGCGCCCAATTGTAGTCATTATTTTTTGTTTAGGAGTTATCAATGCCAATTTACGAATACCAATGCCAAGCTTGCGGTCATGAGCATGAGGCATTACAAAAACTCAGTGCCGAGCCGCTTAAAATTTGCCCCGCTTGCAGCCAACCTGAACTGATGAAAAAAATCTCCGCCGCAGGCTTCCGTTTGAAAGGCGGCGGCTGGTATGAGACCGATTTTAAAAGCGGTGCCAAAAAAAATGTGGCGGGCGAATCATCCGCTCCAGCCGCACCTGCCGCCCACAGCTGCCCTGCGGCAGGCGGCTGCAAAAGCCATTAAAAGCCGTAGGTCGGGTTAGCGATAGCGTAACCCGACGTTTTTTGAGTTGATTGTGTCGGGTTACGCTATCGCTACCAACAGTAGGCGCATTAGGCGACCCGACCTACATTTAAATCTCCATTTATCACCAAACCCATAAGAACAAACAGGAAAGCATCATGCGTACCCACAAGTGCGGGGAATTAGACACACAACAGTTAGGCGAAACCGTAACCATCTGCGGTTGGGTACACAGACGGCGCGACCACGGCGGCGTCATTTTTATTGACTTGCGCGACCGCGCCGGACTGGTGCAAGTGGTCATTGACCCTGACACGGAAGCCGCTTTCGCCGCCGCCGAACATGTGCGCAGCGAATATGTGTTAAAAATCAGCGGTATCGTCCGCCACCGTCCGGGCGGCACAGTCAACGCCAATATGCGTTCTGGTGCGATAGAGATATTGGCGAAAGAAATCGAGGTGCTGAACGAGTCGGAAACGCCACCGTTCCCCATCGAAAGCGAGATCGAAGTCAACGAAGAGCTACGCCTGCGTTACCGTTACATCGACCTGCGCCGCGTCGCCATGCAGGAAAAAATGAAAGTGCGCCGCGACGTCACCCGCGTCTTGCGTAATTTCTTGGATGACAACGAATTTTTCGAAATCGAAACGCCGTACCTGACCAAAGCCACGCCCGAAGGCGCGCGCGATTACATCGTGCCTAGCCGCACCCACGTAAATTCGTTTTTCGCATTGCCGCAATCGCCACAGTTGTATAAACAGATTTTGATGGTCGCGGGCATGGACCGCTATTACCAAGTCGTGCGTTGTTTCCGTGACGAAGACTTGCGTGCCGACCGCCAACCCGAATTCACCCAGTTGGATATTGAAACCTCGTTCATGACCGAAGACCAAATCATGGTCATCATGGAAGAAATGATCCGCCAGTTGTTCGCCAAAGTCATCAATGTGGCGTTACCCGCCGAATTCCCGCGTATGACTTATCAAGAAGCCATGTCGCGTTTTGGTATCGACCGCCCCGATTTACGCATCCCGCTGGAATTGGTGGATGTCGCCGAGGATTTGAAAGACGTGGAATTTAAAGTCTTCTCAGGCCCTGCCAATGACCCGAAAGGCCGTGTCGTGGCGATGCGTGTGCCGGGTGCGGGCGAGAGGCTCAGCCGTAAGGACATCGACGAATTGACCAAATACGTCGGCATTTATGGCGCGAAAGGCTTGGCTTACATCAAAGTCAACGATTTGGCGGCAGGCTTGGAAGGCTTGCAATCCCCTATCGTCAAATTCGCCCCCGCCGAAGCGTGGGCGAGCATCATGGCGAAAACCGGCGCACAAAACGGCGACTTGCTGTTCTTCGGCGCGGACAAAGCCAGCATCGTCAACGAAGCGATGGGCGCGTTGCGCGTTAAACTGGGCCACGACCTGAACTTGATCGAAGGCGAATGGCAACCCGTTTGGGTGGTAGACTTCCCGATGTTCGATTGGGATGAAAAATCAGGCCGCTACAACGCCATCCACCATCCGTTCACCGCACCAAGCTGCTCGGTGGAAGACTTGGTGGCAAACCCTGGCGCGGCCTTGTCACGCGCCTACGATTTGGTGTTGAACGGCACGGAAGTCGGTGGCGGCTCCATCCGTATCAACCGCCCGGCCATGCAGCAAACCGTGTTCGGCATTTTGGGCATTGGTGAAGAGGAGGCGCAAGAAAAATTCGGCTTCTTGCTGGATGCCCTGAAATACGGTGCACCACCGCATGGTGGCTTGGCGTTTGGTTTGGATCGGTTGGTGATGCTGATGACCGGATCGCACTCCATCCGTGATGTGATCGCCTTCCCAAAAACCCAATCGGCGGCTTGCCCGCTAGTCAGTGCGCCTGCGGTTGTCTCAGATGAGCAATTGAAAGAATTGGGTATCCGCCTGATTAAACCGGCGGGAAAAGAGAAGGCCTAGTGGCACGGGCTTGTGTCCGTGATTTTTTGCGCAAGTTAAAGGGTAAACCCTATCAAGTAAAACCTTCCGTCAGGGTGGGCACAAATCAGTGCCCACCTTTCTGGTCCGGCTTATTTTGCGTCAGGCTCGGTTTCCGAAACCATCGCCGAATAACATTCCAACATGCTTTCAGTGAAATTCGAATTCGCTTCCGCCAAGGCTTTTCCTGAGCCAAAATCAGTGCGCAGTTCTTCCAATGTTTTCTTAGGGTCCGGTGATGCCGACAACGTCAGCATTTTGGTGTAATGGCGGTACGCTGTCAGCCGGGTCGGGTCAAAAGGGAAGATCCCTGGCATTTTGTTGCCGCTGGTGTCAACGACACATTTGGCCAACCGCGCCGCTTCAATCTTATAATCTTTCAGGTGTTGTTCTTCTTGTAATTTCTGGTCTTTCTCAATGTGTGCCAATACTGCCGCTTGGTATTGGTCTTTATCAGCGCACGCCGTCAACAAAAATGGCGTTAACGCAATAAGCAGTCGTTTTTTCATGTAAGTTTATACCGTTGTAGTTATTTTTTAGGAGTCCGTGGGACATTATACCCGCAACTTTTGTTCATGCTGGTTTACCGTCAGCTTTGTTTAAATCCTGCACTGCCTGGGCAATCCACGCCGCTGCGTCGTTGTTGATGTCTTGGGCTTTACGGCCTTGGGTTGGGATAACCGGGCCGATTTTGACCCTGATCGTGCCGGGATATTTTAAAAAACTGTAACGCGGCCAGACGTTTCCGGCATTATGGGCGACAGGGATCACGGGATAACCCGTTTTTTCCGCCAGCAATGCCCCGCCCACACTAAATTTTTGGACTTCGCCGACCGCCGAACGTGTGCCTTCAGGAAAAACCACCACCCATAGCCCTTCGTGTAGGCAAGCCTTGCCCTTTTTTAGCAGGATTTTGAGTGCCGCCCGCTGGCTTTTCCGGTCTATGGCGATGGGTTTTAAGGTTGATAAAGCCCAACCCCATAACGGAAACCAAGTTAAGGAGCGTTTTAGCAAAGCCGTTTGGGGTGGTGGCAAAATACAGCGCAAGGCCAAGGTTTCCCAAGCCGATTGATGGTTGCATAACACTATCGCGGTTTGCCCGATGTCCAAATTTTCTAAACCTTCGATTTCATAGCCCACGCCACAAAACCATTTCGCCATTGACACCACCAACGCGCACCAAGCCTTGGAAATTTGGTAACGGACGTTAAACGGGAACACCGTCGCCAATAAAATCAAAATGCCGGCTAAGGTGGCGGTCGAAAAAATACCGATGAATAACAAGGTCGAACCCACATAGGTTTTAAGGCGCGGTTCGGGTAAGGTGGCTTGCTGCGTCATAAAGGGAGTCAAAAATAGGGATGTTAAGGTTAGGGTGTTCAGCTAAAGTTTTTTCGCCTTTGCCCGTTTTCACCAACACAGGCTTAGCCCCGGCGGCGATAGCGGCTTGCAGGTCGCGGTAAGAATCGCCAATCATGACGGTTTCGGACAGCTTGATGTGATGATCCGTCGCGCATTGCAAGAGCAAGCCCGGCTTGGGTTTGCGGCAGTTGCAGGTGCTGTCCGTGCCATGCGGGCAAAAATACACGGCGGTGATCTTGCCGCCGTGTCCGGCAACCAATCGGTGCATTTTGGCGTGGATACTGTCCAGCGTTGCGAGGTCAAACAAGCCCCGCGCCAAGCCGGATTGGTTGGTGATGACAGCGACTTGGTAACCATGATTGTTCAGCAAGGCAATGGCTTCCAGGCTGCCATCTATGGGTAGCCATTCATCGGGCGATTTGATGAATGCGTCCGAATCTTCGTTAATCACCCCGTCACGGTCGAGGAGGACGAAAGCTTGATTAGCCGTAGTCATTTATTGTCCACGAACAGCACAAAAAACACGAAAGTAAAGACGAGCATTGTTCAAATAAATTTTTCGTGCTGTTCGTGGACAGTTTTTTAATTGTTCTGTTATCACGACTGCAATTTCGCCAAATCCGCGCAAGTCAAAAACTGCTCGGACAACAGATTCAACAAAGCCAAACGGTTGGCGCGCAATTCCGCATCATCGGTCATCACCATGACATTATCAAAAAATGCATCGACAACCTCGCGCAAGCCTGCCAAACGGTTCAGCGTCGCCTGATAATCGTGTTGCGCCAATAACGGTTGGATGTCCTGTGCTGATTGCAGGGCGGCGGCGAGCAGTTCCATTTCTTGCGGCTCGACCAACACGCCAACGGTAGTTGCAGGTGCGGTGTCGGATTTTTTCAGGATATTGCGGATACGTTTGTTCGCCGCCGCCAAGCTGTCGGCTTCCGGCAGTTGGCGGAAGGCTTTCACCGCCGCAATGCGCTGCATAAAATCCAACGGGTCGGTGGGAGCTAAAGTCATCACGGCATCAAACTCGTCCGCGCTATAACCTTTGTCCAAACAGTAGCCTTTCAAACGGTCAAAAATAAACTCGACCACAGCAGTGTGGGTGGCGGCTTTATCGAAGCTGTGCGGGAATTGTTCTAAAGCAAACGCGCATAATTCAGGAATGTTCAGGCTCAGATTATTTTCGATCATCGTCCGCAACGTGCCTAAAGCCGCACGGCGTAAGGCATACGGGTCTTTATCGCCAGTCGGGATCAGGCCAGCGCTGAAAATCCCCGTCAGCGTGTCTAATTTTTCGGCAATCGCCAAAATTTGCCCAATGGTGCTAGGCGCGGTTTCGCTGCCGGATTGTTTGGGGAAATATTGCTCTTCCAAAGCCCAAGCGACTTCCGCCGCTTCGCCTTCGACCAGCGCGTAATAGCGTCCCATCAAGCCTTGTAAATTGCCGAATTCGCCGACCATATTGGTCATCAAATCGGTTTTTGCCAGCAAGGCGGCGCGGGTGGCGTGTTCGACGTTAGCTTCCAACTGCGTGGCGATGCGCGCGGCAAGTTTGCTGACGCGCACGGATTTTTCATAAACCGTACCCAGCTTTTCTTGGAACACGATGGTTTTCAGACTATCCACACGATCCGCCAAGGTTTGTTTGCGGTCTTGATTCCAGAAAAATTCCGCATCCGCCAAGCGTGGCGTGACCACGCGCTCGTTGCCATGCTGGATGGATTCAGGCCGTTTGCTTTCGATGTTGCTGAAGGTGATGAAATGCGCCAACAAATCGCCGTCGGCATTTTTCACCGGAAAATATTTTTGGTTGGTTTGCATGGTGGTAATCAACACTTCGGCGGGCAAGGCCAAAAAGCGTGGGTCGAAGTTGCCTGTGACTGGCACAGGCCATTCGTTCAGCGCGGCGATTTCTTCCAACAAATCTTCTTCGATATGCGCGATACCGCCAACTTTCGCTGCGGCTTGTTCGGCTTTTTCGCGGATGATGGCTTTGCGCTGTTCAATATCGGCAATGACTTTGCCTTGATCGAACAAGGCCGCTTGGTAATCATCCGGCTTGCTTAACGCAATCGCTTGCGGCGCGTGGAAACGGTGGCCTAGCGTGTTGTTGCCCGTGGTCAGGCCAAGAATTTCGGTTGCGATGACCTTATCACCAAACAACAACACCGCCCAATGCACAGGCCGGACAAATTCGGTGGCGAAACTGCCCCAGCGCATCCGTTTGGCAATCGGCAACGCGGCAATCGCGGCGCGGATAATGTCAGGGATAATTTCTGCGGTGGTTTGGCCTTTTACCGCCTGCGTGTAGCTCAACCATTCGCCTTTATCGGTTTTCAAACGTTCCAACTGATCGAAACTTGTGCCGCAGCTAGTCGCAAACCCCAAGGCTGCTTTGCTAGGCGAACCATCGGGCGCAAACGCCGCCTGAATCGCCGGGCCGCGTTTTTCGACGGTTTTGTCGGGTTGGGCGCTTTGCAAGTTTTCAATCAACACCGCCAAACGGCGCGGCGTGGCTAAGGCTTTGCTGGCGGTAAAGCTTAAATCGGCGGCTTTTAAGCCTGCGACGATGCTATCCAGCAAGGCGTTGCTAAGTTTCAGCAGGGTTTTAGGCGGCAATTCTTCGGAGCCTAATTCGAAAAGTAAGTGTTGTGTTTCTGTCACAGTGCGACCTTTTTAATTAATTGTTGCTACAGGTTTTGTAACGTGGTTTTGTCGGCGTTATAAGGGTTTGCTTTCAGATATTCGATCCATTTTGCTAATAGATTGATACCCATTGCATTTTCTGTTTTTAAATCTCGAAACAAGCGAGTAAACCGCTGATCATGTTTACTAAACTCACTTTTTTCGTCAACTAGGCCTTTCAATGTGGTTGGCAGCTTATATCGGCCATCATTTAAAGCAATGCCAACTTGTTTGGCTTCATTTAGAATCCATTGCTCAATCGGCGGATGGAAAATCAAATAGTGGTGTTTTTGTTGATGTTTATGTAGCTTTAAGCCCTGCTTTTCAGCGATCAAAGCAAAATCGGTGGTACGGGATAATGGCCTTTTGTCTTTGTCAACAATGCCCAATGCAAAATCATCCTTCAACTTGCCGAGCATTTCATCAATTACTTTATTGCAATTTTTTTTGTGATTGTAACCCTGAGTACCGTCAATTCTTTGAGGAGGAGCAATCGCTTCAACTAAGTTTGTATCAAGATAACACTCAGGCATTACACAGAAATTGATATTAGATTTCATCCGTGAATAGCTCGGCATTAAAAAACAAGTCTAAACCATATTCAAAAACGTCATTTAATTCAGCATCCGTAAGGCGTTTAATTACTGTTTGTCCATCTTTAAAGTCCGCCATATAAATAGCCAAATCGTCACGCTCGTATTCTAAAAATGTATCAAGAATGTAAGGGCTATGCGTAGCAATAAAAAATTGATTGCTTTCTGAGTCGATGATTTCCCGGGCGATATGGGTAATATAGGGTGGAAAACAGTGAGCTTCAGGTTCTTCAAAAAGAAGGATTGATTTTTGATTTGAAGCAATCGCTGCTTTAAAAAAAATAATTCGCTGTAAGGTGTCGGCTATAGAACTATAAGGAAATGATGCAATATTATCTTCCTTTAATGTCTTCATTAACCTTAACGTATGGTTCGTGCTATCAAACAGCAGCTTTAATCCGTACTCAGAAAAAATCTTTGATAATCCCGATCTAAGTTCTTTATGGCCTTGAATGACATCAAATAAATTAATGCCATAAGGAGGTATTAAATACCTAAGAAAATAATCAAGCTTTTTAAATGTCGGTTCTTGGGAAAACTTATAAAGCTTTACTTTGGGAGGATAACTGTAATCCTGATTATTTGTATCTTTCGTATCTGATGATAGGCTTTCTAAGATTAATTGATTATTGATTGACAACGAATATTTATCGCCTTCATCTAAATAATGTTCCGGATTAAGAGAAGAAATATTAGGGTCGGGTTGATAATTTAGGAATATTTCCAAATCAACTGAACCACCTCGATTAGAGTAGCTAACCGAATAATAACTACCTTCACCAGTTTCAAGGGTGATTTTTTCATCAACATTGCCATCAAAAAATAATTCGGGAATATTCTCCAATCTGACAAACTGCGTTATTTTTTTATTCTTGGTATATTTCAAATAAGGCAAACTAAACAACCCAATCGCCTCCAAAATATTAGACTTCCCCACATTCGGTTTACCAATCAGCAAATTAATACGCTTGCAATCGCTTAAAATCACATTCTTAAGAGATTTGAAGTTAGTAATCTGTACTGAGTTGAAAAAATTTTCCATGTGTAGTTATCTAAAGCTTAATATTTTGTTACGAATCTGCTAGACGATATAAATTGCCAATAGCTTGATCAATAAGACTTATTGGGTATTTAGTTTCAAATCTATTGCTTGACTTTAAGCATGGATAACTCTCTTGAAAACGAATCTTTTCGCACCAAGCCCATATAAGTTCAATTCCTATATCCATATCAAGGTCATTTAATCTATTCTGAATAGTCATATAACCATCTTCATTAGCAATAGTTTCTTCAAGCTTATTAATTCTATTGTCGTAATTTTCAAACTTTTCATGGACTTGTTTTTCTAAAGCCTCTCTTTTCTCAATTTCTTTTACAAGTAAGCTAACATTGCTTTGTAAAAGATTTGCTAAGGCTTTTAATTCTGAATCTCCAGATTGTGAAGGAGGTGGATAAAAGCCATGTCTCCTAATAGAAGGGAGAACTTCATGAAATATCCAACGTTGAAACTTTTTTGAGGCGGGGCTTAAGTCCCGCGAAACTACCCTATACAGCCCTGGTTCAGTGACAAAAAAATCATGGTCGCCAGAATCACTATGGGCGAGATATTTCTCATCATCTTCTAATGCTTCCATTGAAGCTTTTAATAATCCTTTAAAACCTTGAGTTTTACCTTGTTCATTAAAAGCTGAATTTTCTTTTGCTAAGATTTGTACAACATCAGGTAATGAAAATAAAACCTCTCCATCACGGTGCATTGTTTTAATTTTTAAATCGCCAGAGAACCCTGAATAGGATAGTGTTAATTCAGACATAGCTACATCCTCTATTTTTAGCTTTGGCACATCGGAAAACCCAAAGACTCACGCCGCGCATAATAAGCCTCAGCCACGGCACGGGACAAAGTCCGCACCCGCAAGATATAACGTTGGCGTTCGGTGACGGAAATGGCGTGGCGGGCATCGAGCAGGTTAAAGGTGTGCGAGGCTTTTAAGACCATTTCGTAGGCTGGTAGCGGCAGACCTAACTCAATCAACTTGGCGCATTCTTGCTCGTAAGTATCAAAGCATTGGAACAAAAACGGCACGTTAGCATGGTCGAAGTTGAACGATGACATTTCCACTTCGTTTTGGTGGAAGACGTCGCCGTAAGTGACGACACCGTGCGGGGTACGCGTCCAAACCAAGTCGTACACGCTTTTTACGCCTTGCAAATACATCGCCAAACGTTCCAATCCGTAGGTGATTTCGCCTGTGACGGGGCGGCATTCCAAACCGCCGACTTGTTGGAAGTACGTGAATTGTGTGACTTCCATGCCGTTCAGCCAAACTTCCCAACCCAAGCCCCAGGCGCCTAGCGTGGGGGATTCCCAATTGTCTTCGACGAAACGGATGTCGTGTTCGAGCAGATCAAAACCCAGCGCGGTCAACGAACCTAAATACAGTTCTTGGATGTTGTCCGGCGAAGGTTTGAGCATGACTTGGTATTGGTAGTAATGCTGCAAACGGTTGGGGTTTTCGCCAAAACGTCCGTCAGTAGGGCGGCGCGATGGCTGCACGTAGGCGGCGTTCCAAGGCTCGGGGCCGATGGCGCGTAAGAATGTGGCGGGATGGAATGTGCCTGCGCCGACTTCTTGGTCTAGGGGTTGCAGTAAGATGCAACCTTGGTCTGACCAATAGGATTGCAGCGCAAGGATAAGTCCTTGAAAAGTAGATAAATCGTAGTTTAGACTCGACACGGTGGGCTTTGTTGGGTTGAGTTAAAAAGAGGATGATTATAACGTAAAACGCAAGGCTTGGCGGGCGGGTATCGGCTTTTCAAGCATAAGGAGTCGGGTCAGCTTGTTTTGACACAATAAGCTAACCTGCCAATGTTAATGTCCTGTATGCGGCTGGCTAGGTTCTGTCATGGCATTTCTACGCAAGGTATAGCCTTCTGCGTCTTTGCCAGTGAAACGGTTGCCGTTTTTATCCAGCTGGGTCAGTGCGTTTTCGCTGACAAAATAATGACGGATGGTTGTGCCTTTTTTAGGGGTCAAATCAATCGTGTTGCTTTCGTCGCTCCAGGTAAATTTACCTTTCTCGACAAATTCCCGCTCCGATTTACCGACGAATTGGGTCATCAAGATGTAAGAGCCATTGCTGTTTAAGGCCAGCGAAGTTTTAATGCCTTTGCAATCGGCGCAGGGTGTAAAGCCATAATAAACACCGGGCCAGTCGATGCTGTTTTGGGCGTGATGGGCATCATGGGATTCGGTGGCTTCGGCAAAAACCGCAGGGTTAACCGAAAATAGCGCGATGAACGAAAGTAGGGCTAGTTGTTTTTTTAATAATCGCATAGTGTCCACTTAATAGTTGATTGGTTGTGTGGGATGATTGCAAAGAATTTATGGGGTTTTAAAGATCAAAATCTGCGCGTGTCAAACCGGACTGCTTAATGATAGATTGGAGTGTTCCCATTGGAATTTCTTTTTTAGGGCTAGGGACAATCACCACCCGATTGGCCTTAACGTATTTTTGATGGCTACCTTTTTGGCTTATTTTTACAAAACCTTGTGCCAGTAGCACGGTTACAATTTCCTTTGATGAAAGTAATTTAGGCATGTAGTGCGAACTCACCCAGCATAAATTCACTGACTTCGTGAAAATCATTGGCTGTTTGGTCGTCTTCTAAATATAAGGCCACGGCTTCTTTCAAATTGGCTAAAGCTTCATCAATGGTTGCGCCAAAACTAGCCACTTCGATGTTTAGGCACTGCGAAACGTAATAATCCCCGTCACGATAGATAACATATTTCAAGTTTTTCATCATGGAAGTTTCCTAAAAAGCTGTGTAGTTTCGTAGGTCGGGTTAGCGGTAGCGTAACCCGACAAAAGCAAACGGCATGTCGGGTTACGTTATATGGCTAACCCGCCCCACCCAATTCGTTTTCTTTCGTCTTGCCCACGCCAAAAGATTCCAACAACATCAACCCCACGCCCACACTAATCGCGGCATCGGCGACATTGAAAACCGCGAAATGCCACGTCCCGACATAAAAATCAAAAAAGTCGATGACGTAGCCGTAGGCTAGGCGGTCGATCAAATTGCCGATAGCGCCACCCAAAACCAACGATAAAGCCACTGCCAACAGGGTTTCGTGTTTTTGCAAACGCGCCAACCACACGCCCAAGGCGGCGCTGACGATGAGTGCTAGCCCTGCGAACAACCAGCGTTGCCAGCCGCCCGCTTCGCTTAAGAAGCTAAACGACGCGCCTGTGTTGTGGACATAGGTCAAGTTGAACGACGGTATCAGGGCAATGGACTCGTACAGTTGCATTGTGCCGGAGATGGCGAGTTTGCTGGCTTGGTCCAAGGCCAATGCCAGCACCGACAACCATAACCATTTAAGCATAACGTCTGGCCTCGCCATCACCTGCAACGTTTTCGATACAGCGTCCGCATAATTCAGGATGTTCGGCGTGGCTGCCGACATCGGGGCGTTGATGCCAGCAACGGACGCATTTGCCGTGTTCTGACACGCGGATTTTGATTTTCACGCCATCAATTTCACTCGCTACCGCGTCTTCTGGCGCGGCACTTTCGGGGAACACGCAAGTCCCTGAAACGATGAACACAAAGCGTAATTCATCTTCCAAGGCTTGCAAATCAGCGAGATATGTCTCGTTGCAATACAAGTCAATTTCCGCATTCAAGGATTTACCGATTTCACCTTTGGTGCGACTTTTCTCCAATTCTTTACTGACAGCAGGGAGGATAGCCATGATTTTTTGCCAGAACTCGCGGTTCATGGTCGCGCTATCGTCCAGCGTCGCCAAGCCTTCGTACCAGGTTTCCAAGAACACCGATTCGCTGTGTTGTCCAGGCAAGAAGTGCCAGATTTCTTCGGCGGTGTAGCTGGTGATGGGCGCGAGCCAGCGGGTTAGGGCTTCGGCGACGTGGTACATCGCGGTTTGCGCCGAACGCCGCGCCAAGCCGTCGGTTTTAGCGGTGTATTGGCGATCTTTGATGATGTCAAGGTAAAAGCCGCCCAAGTCGATCACGCAAAAATGATGGACTTTTTGGTAAACATGCTGGAATTGATAGGCTTCGTAAGCCGCTTTGACTTCTTCTTGCAACAGAAAAGCCCGGTCAACCATCCAGCGGTCTAAGGCCAGCAAATCATCGGTAGCAACGAGGTGCTGGGCAGGATCGAAATCCGCCAAGTTGGAAAGCAGGAAACGCGCGGTGTTGCGCAAGCGACGGTAGCCGTCGGATGTGCGTTCGAGGATTTCATCGGACACGCGCATTTCGCCGCGATAATCCGTGGAAGCAATCCATAAACGCAAAACATCCGCGCCGAGGTTTTTCATGACGTTTTGCGGCGGGATGACGTTGCCTTTGGATTTGGACATTTTCTCGCCTTTGGCATCGACCGTAAAACCGTGCGTCAATACGGCTTTGTAAGGTGCGACATCGTTCATGGCGACCGAGGCTAACAGCGACGATTGGAACCAGCCGCGATGTTGATCAGAGCCTTCCAAATACAAATCTGCCGGAAATTGCAGTTCGCTACGTCGTTCCAAAACCGCCGCGTGGGTTACGCCAGAATCAAACCAAACATCCAATGTGTCGGTGGTTTTATCATAATCTTTAGCTTCATCGCCCAGCAATTCAGCCGCTTCCAGCTCAAACCACGCGTCTATGCCTTTTTCTTCAATCCGCAGCGCGACTTGTTCAATTAATTCTGCTGTGCGTGGATGCAGTTCGCCAGTTTCTTTGTGGATGAAAAAGGTGATCGGCACGCCCCAAGTACGTTGGCGCGAGATACACCAGTCGGGGCGACCGTTCATCATGCTTTCGATACGCGCTTGTCCCCAATCGGGAATCCATTGCACTTTTTGCACTTCGCTCAAGGCCAGCTCGCGCAAATGGTTCTGTTCCATCGAGATGAACCATTGCGGCGTGGCGCGGAAGATGATGGGCGTGTGATGCCGCCAGCAATGCGGGTAGCTGTGCAGCAAAGCGTGATGGTGAACCAATTTGCCGCGCTCTTTTAGTAATTCGACGACTTCGGCATTGGCGTTAAAAACGTGTTTGCCAGCGAACAATTCAGTACTAGGCAGGTATACGCCATCATTGCCGACAGGATTGTCGATAGGCAAGCCGTATTTGCGACCGACCACATAGTCTTCCTGACCGTGGCCCGGCGCGGTATGGACTGCGCCGGTACCCGCGTCGGTAGTAACGTGGTCGCCTAAGATAATAGGCACTTGGCGGTCGTAAAATGGGTGTTGCAGCAATTGATGTTCCAAAGCCGCGCCTTGGCAATCGGCAATGACGTGATAATCATCAATGCCATAACGCAACATGGTATCTTTCAATAAAGCTTTGGCAATCAGCAAACGCTCGGTTGGGCATTGCACTAAGTCATAGTCAAGATCGGCATTTAACGCAACGCCTTGGTTAGCAGGCAATGTCCACGGTGTGGTTGTCCAAATCACCACCGACACTGGGCCGTGGCCTTCGTGTCCGTCCACATGTTGGCAACAAGCCAAAAACGCGGCTTCATCAACGGCGGTGAAACGCACGTCAATCGCTGGCGAGTGCTTATCTTCATATTCCACTTCCGCTTCCGCCAAAGCCGAACCGCAATCGGTGCACCAATGCACAGGTTTTGCACCTTTGGTGATATGGCCTTTCGCGCTGATGCGTCCGAGCGAACGCACGATATCGGCTTCGAATTTAAAATCCATCGTCAGATAAGGATTTTCCCAATCACCAAAAATCCCTAAGCGCACAAAGGCGTCTTTTTGGATGGCGACTTGCTTGCCTGCGTATTCGCGGCAGGCTTTGCGGAATACGGCGGGCGTGACTTTCGCACCCGCTTTGCCGACTTTTTTCTCGACTTGCAATTCAATCGGCAAACCGTGGCAATCCCAGCCTGGCACATAAGGCGCGTCGAAACCGCTCAGGGTTTTGGATTTGAGGATAAAATCTTTCAAGACTTTATTAACGGCATGACCGATATGGATTTCGCCATTCGCATACGGCGGGCCATCGTGTAAGACAAACAAAGGTTTGCCAGCACGGTTAGCGCGGATTTTTTTGTACAGCTCCAATTGCTGCCATTTTTTCAATTGCTCCGGCTCGCGCTGGGCCAGATTGCCTTTCATCGGAAAGCCAGTGTTGGGGAGGTTTAGGGTTTTTTTATAATCCATTTTTTATGAGCTCTTGTTTTTCTATTTTAAAAATTTAAATCAGCAGTCTTGATATGGGCGAGTCTCGTGTTTTCTGTTCTTAACCCAAGCCCAATTGGAAGCTTAGTGCCTCAACAATATATTCTTATGCTGTCTTGCTGAATTTGACCGATTCGTTTAATGAGACGTTTGTCGATTGTTCGGATTTGGTGGCACAATATTATTGAATCCCTATCCAGCCCCGATTCGGTCATTTTTACGAAAACTTCATTAGGATAAATTGACCTACCTTGTTTATAAGAGGTTATCGGCAGAATATTTATTACGGGCAATATGGAATTAATGTCGTCATCGCTGATAATCAAAACAGGCCGCGTTTTACCTTGTTCAGAACCTACTGTTGGATCAAGGTTGACTAGGTAAATCTGCCAACGATAGCCCATTTACCACACTTCATTATCCAAATGCTTAAAATCATCGTTAAGCAATTGAATGTCATCTAAAAAAATTAGGTCAGTTTGGCTGTGTTTTAATTGCTCGATTTTGCTGGTTTTATCATTTTGACGTACGTCTTTACATAGAAGAATAACTTCCATCAGTTGATTTTCTTTAATGGTTTCCGGCACTTCAATCACAAGTCTATGATCGTTAGGAACTCGTTTAAATTGTCTTAATGCGATCATTTTCTTCTCCGAACCTTAAAGGTTGTATTTGGGATATAGAGAAAATTATTTCTAATTACAATGGGTTAAGAACGTCACTAAAAAACGCCTTAGCCACTTTTACATCATCAATAATCTGTGTTTTTAATTCATTCACTGACGCAAACCGCATTTCATCGCGGATTTTCTGTTTGAAATGCACTTCCACATACCGCCCGTAGATCTCGCGGTCAAAATTAAACAAATGCGTTTCCAGTATCACTTTGGAACTGCCGTCTACGGTAGGGCGAGTACCGACGTTGGCGATGCCGTAGACAGGTTGGTCATCAATGCCCGTCATGGTGACGGCAAACACGCCGTTGACGGGTGTATTTTTGCGGAACAATTTAATGTTGGCGGTTGGATAGCCTAGGGTGCGTCCCCGTTTGTCACCGTGGGCGACGCGTCCGCAAATCGAATAACTGTGTCCTAGCAGAAGTTCCGCTTGCGCCAAATCGCCCGCCGCCAGTGCGTCGCGGATTAAGGTGCTGCTGACACGGCAACCTTCGACCACATACGAGCCAGTGTCTTCCACGCTAAAGCCGTGTTTCTGGCCTTTTTCTTTCAACAAAGCAAAATTACCGCGACGGGCTTTGCCAAAATGAAAATCATCGCCGATCACCAAATGTTTGATGTTGAGTTTTTCCAGCAAAATCTCATCCACAAATTGCTCGGCATCGACATTGGCGAATTGGCGGTTAAAACGCGCAATCAGCAAATAATCCACGGGCAACCCGCTGAAGCGGATGACTTTATCGCGCAAGGCACTGAGGCGTGACGGCTCATTGTCCTTTAAAAAATATTCCAGCGGTTGTGGTTCAAAAATCATGATGACTACGGGTAGCCCCAGGGCTTCGCCACGTGCCACCAGTTTTTTGATAACCGCGCGGTGGCCTAAATGCAAGCCGTCAAAATTGCCTATCGTCAGCACACAGCCATCCACAAACGGTTTTAAGTGCGCCAATCCTCTAATTAATTGCATGTTCCGATCCACGCCTTGGCTGGTGGCATCCATCAACGCATAGTGTCCAGTGAAGTAATTTTGGGGTCACATGAACGGCAGTCTTTATGATGATAAAAAATTGTTTATCTTATCATGTGGGACGCTTAAATGCCGCAGTCTTAAGCCAGTGATTAACAATGCCGTGGCATAGATAACCATGCCGATGGCAATAAACTTGAGCAACTGTAAAATCCGTTCGCTAGTGTGCCAACCTTGCCACGCTTCCACATCCACTAAGTAATAAAGGCTGGCGGACATTGCCGTACTCGCCAGCAGCACCCGTAGTAAAAACAGCCACCAGCCCCGTGCGGGTTGGTAAACGCGTTCCTGATGCAGTTTGTATAAGAGCAAGAGGGCGTTAACAGCCGCACCTAGTGAAGTTGCCAAAGCCAACCCGGCATGGGCGAGGGGCAAGGACAAGACATTTCCTGCCAAGCTAACCAGCATCGCGATGATGCCGTACCGTAGCGGCGTGGACATGTCCTGCCTCGCTGTGAAGCCAGGCACCAACACCTTGATCATCAAAAAGCCCAGCAAACCCAGCGCGTAGGCTTTCAGGCTTTGCCCCGCCAGTTGCACGTCGGTGTGGGTGAATTCATCGTATTGGAACATCGTCGCCAGCATCGGTTCGGCGAGCAGGATCAGCCCGATGGTTGCAGGAATGCCTGTCAGCAAAACTAAGCGTAATCCCCAATCAAGGGAGTTTGAAAACGCACTAGGGTCATCTTGGGCATGATGTTTAGCCAGTTGCGGCAAAATCACGGTACCCAAGGCCAAACCCAATAGGCCTTGGGGAAATTCCACCAGCCTATCCGAATAATACAGCCACGACACGCTGCCAACCGTCAAAAACGAGGCGATCAGGGTGTCCAGCAATAAATTGATTTGTGTGACCGAGACGCTGAAAATCGCTGGCACAATGCCTTTGAACAGCCGTTTTACGCCAGCGTCATGAACATCCAGCTGCAAACGTGGGAACATGCCGAGCTTCAACAAAGCGGGGATTTGCAGCAACAGTTGGGCGATACCGGCCATCAACACGCCCCACGCCAAGGCGGTGACAGGTTCGTCCAACAAAGGTGCGAGCCAAATCGCCGCCGCTATCATGCTGATATTGAGCAGGGCAGGGGTCAACGCCGGCACTACAAATTGTTGGTAGGCGTTTAAAATACCGCCCGCAAACGCCACCAGCGCGATAAACAGCAAATATGGGAAAGTGATTTGCAGCATTTGCACCGCCAACTCGTGCCGGGAGCCCTGCCAATCAAAACCTGGGGCGAGCAGGATTATCAGGATGGGTGCGGCCAGTACGCCGACGATAGTCAATGCCAACAGCACAAATGCCCATAATCCGGCGGCTTTGCCGAGAAATTGGCGGACGGCGGCGGGGTCATCTCGTGCCTGATATTCCGCCAATACCGGGATGAAGGCATGGGCAAACGCGCCTTCGGTGAACAGGCGGCGCAGGAAATTGGGGATCTTGAATGCGACAAAAAACGCATCGGTCGCCACATCCACGCCAAACAGCCGCGCAATCAACATGTCGCGGACAAATCCCAATAACCGGGAAAGCAATGTCAGTATGCTGACGATGGCGGTAGATTTAAAAAGCTGCCTACTCAATCCGTAGTTCCGTAACTCGCTAAAAAGTTTGACAATAATAACATTTAAAAAGATAATACACGGCTATTTTACTCAACCGAAATAACCGAGACACCATGGCTAATACACCACAAGCTAAAAAGCGCGCGAAACAAGCGGAAAAAAGCCGTGTTCGCAACGCAGGGCAACGCAGCAACTTGCGTACTTTCATCAAAAAAGTGCTTGCCGCAGTAAGGGCGGGCGACAAAGAACAAGCGCAAGCGGCATTCAAAACGGCCGTGCCGATTATTGATTCTGCCGTCACTAAAGGCCTTATCCATAAGAATAAAGCTGCGCGCAGCAAAAGCCGACTGAATGCAAGAGTAAAAGCTTTGGTTCTCGGCGAATAACAGGATTCATTTAAAAAAGGCCGGATTTTCACAAATCCGGCCTTTTTTATTGTCTGGACATTGCCTTTATTACGTTTACGTGCCGCAGGGCCACGCGGTTGGCGGCACGCCAGCTCTACGGCCGGGTTGGATTGGATGGAGTACAAACCTAGGTTTGTACTCCCAACCCACTGGCGGCGTCCACCACTAGTGCTTAGTCACTGATTTTTTGTCGGACCAATCTAAATCCGTAGAGGCGGACGGTTGTCCGCCTTGTTTATGGCCTGTACCGAAATCCGCAGCGATCAGGCGGGCAACCGCCCGCCCCTACGAAAATAACACTGACAATTCAACATTGACTGCGCACCAGTGGTCACTGCCCGATATTAAAATATGGCGGCATATTGTGGACGTATGCCATATACATCGCATCCGCCATCGCCCACAGCACATCCAGCTTAAACTTCAAGATTTGCACCATCCGGTCTTGTTGTTCACGGGTTTTGTACCAATCCAGGGTAATCGCCAAGCCGTGTTCGACATCGCGGCGGGCTTCGGTCAAACGCTTGCGGAAGTAGGTGTAGCCTTCCAAATCCACCCAAGGGTAATGTTCAGGCCAATTGTCCAGGCGTTGTTGATGGATTTTCGGCGCGAACAATTCCGTTAAAGACGAGCTGGCGGCCTCGTGCCATTCGGCGCGGCGGGCGAAATTGACATAGGCGTCTACGGCGAAGCGCACACCCGGCAAGACGTGTTTTAATGACGTGACCTCTTCACGGCTTAAGCCCACCGCAATGCCCAATTGTATCCACGCCTCAATGCCCCCAGGGTCGCCCGGATGCCCATCATGATCCAAAATGCGCTGTATCCATTGCGAACGGGTTTCGCGGTCAGGGCAGTTGGCGAGGATGTTGGCGTCTTTCAGCGGAATCGACACCTGATAATAAAACCGGTTGGCCACCCAGCCTTGCAGTTGTTCTTTACTTAGCTTCCCTTCATTCATCAGGATATGGTAAGGATGGTGGATGTGGTAATACTTTTCCATGCCGCGCAGGGCGGCCTCAAATTCTTCGCGGGTCCAGGCTTTATCGTCTGCACAACTCATCGTTGTCTCCTTATTATTTTTATTGATATTGGCTTATAGGGTTTGCTTGGCCGTTATTTATTTTGCTTCGTCGACCATTTGGATAATTTTTTCCTCAACTTCTTTGGCAACTTGGGCTAACGCAACATCTTGGGATAGCGCCGAAAGCATTTGCCCTGGCTTGATAAGGCCTATCATGGTTTTGCCTTGCTCGGTATAGACGGAGATGCGGCACGGCAGCGCCATATTTAAGCGCATATCGGTGGACAACACTTTTGCGGCTTGTCCGGGATTGCAGACTTCAAATATTTTGCAGTCTTCAGCAAAGGCAATGCCTTTGCTCCGAAGCGTGTTTCCCAAATCGTGGACATGCAATACCCCAAAATGATGGCGGGCAACCGCTGCCGCAAGGTCTGTTGCCGCTTGCTCGAATGATTTATCGGTTTCGACTAGGTAATACATGAAATTTCCTTGATCTTTAGGGTTGCGTATGGCGTATTTAAACTTCAAGGGTAACGCTTTTATAAATCAATTTCCATCCCGTCATAAGCCACTTCAATGCCCGCCGCCGTTAGGGTATGCCGTTCGGTAGAATCATCATCCAAAATGGGGTTGGTGTTGTTGATGTGTATCAAAATTTTGCGTTTTTTGCCGATACCATTCAGCACTTCGATCATCCCGCCTTCGCCGGATTGCGGTAAATGGCCGATCTCCCGTGCGCGTTTTTGGCTGATGCCTTGCGCGGCCATCTCGTCATCCGTCCAAAATGTGCCGTCCACCATGACGCAATCCACAGCTTGCATCGCCGCCATCACATGCGGTTCTATTTCACCCAAGCCTGGCGAATAAAAGGCTTTTTTGCCCGTGGAGATTTGCTCGATGATGACGCCGATATTGTCGCCATCATGCGGGTCGTAGCGGTGTGGGGAGTAGGGCGGCGCCTTGCTTTTTAGGGCTTGGGTGTAAAAGCGCAGGTCGTCTATGCCAGGGATGGTAAAGCTGCCGCCATCGGTTGGCACCGGATGGTGGTTGACGGTGCAGTAATCCTTAAGCATGTTGAACAGCGGGAAACCGCTGGTCAAATCTTGCCTGACCATTTCCGTGCAGTAGACGTCCAGCGGCTTGCCTTCGCGTAGCATCAGCATACCCGTTGTGTGGTCGATTTGGCTGTCGATCAGCATGATAGCTTTGATGCCCGTGTCGCGTATGCCGTTTTTAGGCTGGATGGCGGGGAAGGCTTCCAGTTGTGCGCGGATGTCCGGTGAGGTGTTGAACAACAGCCAGTTGCGGTTGTCGGTGCTGACCGCGATGGATGATTGGGTGCGCGCCGTGCCGTTCATTTCGTTATGGCGGATGCGGTGGCAGTTATGGCAGTTGCAGTTCCATTGCGGAAAACCGCCGCCTGCACCTGAACCTAAGACTCTAATTTTCATTGTGTATGACCAAATGGTGAAGCGTTAAAAATGGAGGTGTTTTCCACGAAAAGCACGGAAAACACGAAAAATTCAAAGGGCAATTTTGATGCATTGTTGTGCTGGCCACCAAGTCGGAGCCAGAGGAGCTGCATCAACAGTAAGCCAGAAAAATCAGGCAAAAAAAAGGGGTTCGCGTGAACCCCTTCGTTTTTAACCGTCCGTTAAGATTAACGGTTGTAGATGTACATTGTGACTTCAAAACCGAAACGCAGGTCGGTAAAGCTTGGTGTTTCCCATTTCATAATCATAACCTCCAAAAGTTTTATAATGATGTTCGTTAGCTTGATCAAATAAGCCAAGCCAGAGTATACGATGAACCTTTTTTTTTCGCAAGATTTGCTGGGGCATTTCTTTATTGATAGGTGTCATTGTAGTTCCGTAGGTCGTGCAACAGCCTTATCGCGCCCGATATTTAAACTCATGTTGTGTGGGACATTGTTTATTATTGTTTTCGATGTCCAAAAAAGAGGTTTTTGACGGCTACCAGCAGTACCAAATACCATTGATTAGGACGCATGTTTTTGTGGCCTGTGATGAGAAAGTCGTTATTTGGGTGGCCGTTTGCACGTCAAAATTCTGGGGAGGGACTGGAGTTTCGGTTGTTTCTTTGAGCTCAGGCATAAAAAGTTTCGGTTCACCTTTTTTGTTATAAACAATTGCAAAGGCAAGCTCTTCCCCCGACATATTTTTGAGCAGGTCTTTAGCTGTGGATTCGCTTAATAACTGTGGCTTCATAGTAATCTCCTTTAATTAAACTGGGGTATTAAAAATTAAAAGTAAAACGCGCAAATAGAGTTTGCACGGGGGTTATTTCTGAGGCGCGAATTTCGTTTGTTTGAAATGTGCGGTCTCTGAATTTGAATCGGTTGTCCAGCAAGTTATTGGCCTCCAAACTGAGCATCCCATATTGTTTGGGCAAGCGATAACCGATTGAGGCGTCGACCAAATAAAAATCGGTGGCGAATTCATCTTCTTGAGGATTCACAGGATGTTCGACTTGCTGGTTGACATACGTGCCGCGTACCTCGGCAAAAAAACCGTTGGGGTGGAAAAACCGTAGGCTGGTGGGCAGATACGAGGTGTTGACCGCTTTGGGGCTGATGATGTTGTCGCCATTAAAGCTTTCATGCCGAAAGCCGGAATTAGCTATCCAATTGTTATTGATCGTCCAGTTGACATAGAGCCTGTAGAGGTCTTCACGCCTCTGTTCAAAATTGATTTGGTTAAAATCAATATACGGTGTGGCCAATTCGCGTTTTAACAGCTCTATGCCCGTGTACCAATTTTGGTTGATACGGTAATCAAGGCCAATACCATATTGGGTGGCTTTAGTGCCGTTGGCATCATCAAAAAATTGGTTAAAACCAGCCACTTGTAGCGGTTGGATGACTTGGTTGACCACGATGGGCGACTTTACCGTGTCGAAAAACGCCAGGCGGAAGAGCAATTTCTCATTGGCCTGCCAAAGCAAACCGAATTTGGGGTTGGGGCGGTCTATGCTTGTTTTACCTCCTTGAGTTTCAAGGTAGCTGTCGTAACTTAAGCCTAAGGTGGTGGTCAGGCTGTCCAAGAGTTTGATATTTGCATAGGAATAACCGGTATTTTGGGTGGCTAGGCTTTGTGAAGTCCCACAACCTATAAGCTGGCATAAGAAAATAAGGTTCGTAGACAGGTTATTGTCCACGTCAAAGGCATAACGTGCCGCCCCGGTAATAACATTAAAACGTTCTTGGCGGTACACATAAGCGGTTTCCAGTTGATAACCTGAATTGTGGGTATCAGAAGTGAACCCATGGTCTTTAAAGTCTTGGAATTCGTCACGGTTGGCATAAATGAATGAGGTGACCCAATCAGAATGGGTGGCCGGGGAGAATTTCAAGCCTAGCCGATAGGTGTCTTGGCCGAGTTTGCGCTGATAGTTGGGGATAAGGATATTATCCGCACGGCCTATCAGTTCCAAATCCCCGGTCTCGGTGTCACGCCGCCGATATTCCGCCTGTACGTTCCATTTCGGCGAAATTTCATACTGGGCAAACGCATTGTAAAGGTCGTGTTTGACTCCATTATTGGCGCGGTAGCCGTCGGTATCGTAATGCAGTTGGCCCAAGCTGTAGGCGAATTTGTTGATTAGCCCTGACACGACGGCCTCGTTGCCTACGGTGTTGTTGGAGCCATAAGTGGTGGTGTTGGTGATGCGGAAGTTGTCCCGTTCGAAGGCCTTGTTGTATTCGTTAAAGCCTATGTCCGTCGGCCCGACACTTTTGGGGATATTCAAATCGGTATAAGCCAAGCGCGGTTGGATAGGGTTGAGGTTGACGGATTGGAACAGTTGCGATTGCAGTAAGGCGCTGGAGCGGGTTGTTTCTTGGCGGGGCTGGTTGGCGGAACTGTCAGCCAGCAAGCGGTGCGCCGAATAATTGCCAGGGTCTAGGGCAAGGGATTTGCTGGCTTGGCGGTTGGCGACGTCATTGAATCCCAGGTCGTTGTAAATCCTGCCCAAGCCAGTCCCGCGTACGGCGGCATCCTTATCCAGCAATAAGCGCGAGCGGTAAACGGCGCGGTTGTCATTTAAGGCCACCGCTTGCTGCATGTCGTGCAAGGCCTCGACCGGGCGGTTGGTGGTTTGCTTGAGGATGGCGTCGTAAAACCACGGGGTCGGGTCTTTGGGGTCGCTGGCTTTGGCTATTTTGAATTCGGTTTCTGCGTAAGTGGGGTTTTTAAGTTCGTAATGGGCTTTGCCTAAATAGCTGCGGATGATCGCGTTGTTGGGGTCGAGGTTGGCGGCGGTTTCCAGTTTTCGGGCGCCTTCTGCGAGCTCGCCTGTGCGGATGTCCGTTAACGCTTGGCCCAACCAGGCTAGCGGATCTGATGCGTCCAACGCAACGGCTTGGTCAAAGGCTTGTTTCGCAACGGGTATGTCGGTTCGGGCCAGGTAGGCAAAGCCGAGCACGGTTTGTGTCCTGCCTAAAGTGGGGTTGGCTGCCTTGGCCTTTTCCGCCGATTTTACAGCGTCATCACGGTTGCCCATTGATAGTTGGAGTTCCGCCATCCTTGTCCAGGCCAGGGCGTTGTCTGGTGTCAGCTGGGTGGCTTCGTACGCGGCGTTGAGCGCGTCGTCAAGTTTGAATAGGGCTTGATAGGCGTAAGACAAGGCAAGTTTTGCCGTGCTTGACCGGGGGTTGTTGGCCACCGCTTGCTGTGCCAATGCCAAGGCGCTGTCTTGGCGGTTTTTGGTGACGGCAATGACCGCCTGTAGGGCCAGCGCATCGCTATTGTTTTTGTCGATTTTCAGGAGCCGGCCTATTTGTTCTTCTGCCTCATCGACGCGGCCCACGTTTAATAGCAAGGACGCTTTTAATAATAGGTAGTAGCTGTCTTGCAGCGCCATTGGCACGGTATCCAGCGAGTCCAATAATTGGTGGCTATTGTTGCCTTGAAAAGTTGGCGAAACGCGTTGCCATGCAGCCATTTTTTTATAATCAATGACGGGCGGGTAATATAAGGCCCATTGCACGGCGTCTTCCGGTTTCATAACTAAGCGCTGGGTGAATGGCGCTTGGCCTTTGGGTGCAACGCCGACGTGTCCGGGTTTTATTGTGATGTGGCCGGCCTGGTTTTGGGCGGCGACTTGGCCGTCAAAGACGGTGATTTCGGTGTGTTGGTCGTCAACGCGGACTAAAAACTCCGTCCCTTCATGGACGGCGTTGATGAACGGCGTTTTTATATGCAGTTGCTGGGGCTGGCGGCTACGGAAAAAACTGACGCCATTTAAGATGCCCACTAACCATTCAGGGGCGTTCGCCGCAGGTTCGGGGAAGAATAATGTGGTGGTTTGCTCGAGGGTGATGACCGATTCGTTGCTCAAGCGTAAAGTGGCGCGGCTGCGTTTGGCGGTGCGGATTTTGTCGCCCGGGCAAAATTCGTCTTGTTGCCGGACTTCCAACCACGTATTTTCTTCCGCGCGTTGTGCGTCAACCTGGCCTTGGGCGGATAGTATTTGGGCCACTGAACGGTCGCAATGCAAAGAGGCTTGTGCACCGTAAGGCGCCAACAAAAACGCGACTAAAGAATAACGGTTAATTATTTTGAACATATTAATTATTGTTTTTTTGCCATCTAAAGAGCGCAGCCTAAGCTTCCCCCGAAGCCCATTACCACTACCGCATTGTTCGAGATTGAATCATATTACCCCTAGGATTACAACTAAAAGGTAATGGGGCTTATGTCGATTAATGCAGGCGTTTCATGGGGTGCCGTTTCCGGCAATGCTGTTAAGGATTGTAAATGGCGGATAAAAAACAGTGTTGGCCCGTCTTCGGGGAAATCTTTACTGATGGCAATGAAAGTGGCGAGCGCTGTTGCCCATTGTTTGGCCTGAAAACACATCAATGCGTTGGCGAATGCGCTAGCTAGCGCATGGGTACGGGCATCGGCTTGTCCCATCGTCATCATCAGCTCAAAAACATGGACGGATTTCGCTTTGCCTTTTAGCTTAAATAAGCCTAGGTCCCGTAAAAAAAAGCCAGTCAAGTCATCAACCACTTCTGCGGTAACCAAAATTTGTGTGCCCAAGTATTTGTTAAGCCCTTCAATCCGTGAGGCGGTATTCACCGGATCGCCTATGGCGCGGTACACATAGCGGCCGGGTGCGCCCGTATGGCCTATGCTGATTTCGCCGCACGCCAAGCCAAAGCGGGTGATTAACGGGAGGTGTTGGGTCTGGTTAAAATGCTGGATAGTGCTTTTTATGGCCAGTGCCGCTTGGCAGGCATTGATGTGCATCTGTTTCCTGTTTTCGGGATTCAGCCAGACGGCATACATGCCATCGCCGGCCAAGTCGGTGATGTATCCGCCGTGGTCGTTAACCAGCGGAAATATGGCCGAATAATAGGCGTTCATTAATTCAATCAGGATAGATGGTTGGGTGGTTTCTGAAAGTTTGGTGTAATCGTTGATGTCCGTCGCCATGCAAACGCCCTGCATGAGCTTCCCGCTGGTGGCCATCACCCTGTTTTCGGGTTGGTTTGGGATGTTGTCGACGATTTCTTTGGGTAACAGATGCCTTAAAACCAGTTGCATCTTGAATTTTGCCTGATAGGTTTGCCGAAAGTGCATGATAGCCGCAGCGGTGACAATCATCGGCATTTGTATGCCGATAGGGATAATCAGCGGCAGCCAAATTTGTGCCGTGGTGAATCCATAATAAGCGGAGTAAACATAAGCGCCGCTCAAAAGCATGACCAAGGCCATGGCGGGACGGAAAGGGCAGGCCAAACATACGGCGGTCAAGAGGACGCCCCAGGCCAATAACATTAACAGTTGCTGGGCGACATCCAATGGCTTTAGCCAGGTATTGTCGATCAAATTGGCTACTGCTGTGGCGGCGATTTCAATGGGGCTGCTGGTTTGCCCGTTAGCGTCTGAAAAAAAAGTGTAAAACCCAAGGTTTTTTTCCGGTTCTATGTTTTCGGATAAACCGACCATGACGACTTTGCCCCGCAATGTTTCTGGCGGTAAGTGCTCAAATGCCTGATAAAACGGAATGGTCTTAATCGCCCCGATGTTGCCGTAGTGGTTTAAGTACAAACTTTTTTGGCCATCCATTACCTTGAGCCAGGAGCTTAGCAAATGTTGCTGTTTGGCAGGGAACTGGGCGGCGGCGATTAATTGTTCGAGTTTCCCTTCGACACTATTCAGTTTGGTGAAGGCCGAATGGATACGTTCCATTGTTTCGATGACGCCATGCCCACTGGCCAGTTCGGTAAAGCTATCAGGCAATTTTGCCGCCAAAGTCGGGTTGACTGATTGCAGTAAGGTTATGATTTCAGGGTAGGCCGCCTTAAAAATATGGCATTGGAAGACAAGGTCCGGAAATGTCCGGAGGTCGCCGGCACTGGTTTTGTTCATCCAGAATTGTTTGACGGTGGAAGAGGTTTTGGGGATCAGGAAGGGCGCAGTGCCCAGCGCGGCGGAGGTGATGGTGTCGATGGATTCGATGACGCTTTCAAAGCTGACGGCATCGGCCGAGCCGGACATGGGTATTATTTTATGCTTGAGGTAATTGCTGAGTATGACATTGTGGTTTTGTGCAATCGCTTCAGCCAATTGACGGTCGCCTTGTTCGCCGCGGTTTTCGTTGAAAACGATGTTTAAGGCAATAATGCTGGGCTGTTGAAGGTTAAGCTGGTTGATCAAACGGGCGTAATATTCACGGGGCCAGTTTTTGGGGTCGTCAGGCAAATGTAAAATTTCTGCCGAGGTTATGTCCGCGCTAATGATCACCACGTCTTCGGGGTGTGCTATTGCCCCCCGGGCGGCGAATAACCAGGCCAAACCGAATTCTTCTTCCAGATATAAGCCCAGCGGGGTCAGGCACAATATCGAACCTAAAATGCCCGCCAGCGCAGACAATAGAAAAAGCTTGGAGCTGGCTATGAAAAAGCGGGGGAGGGATAAAAAATGCTTGAAGGCTGGCAGGGCACGTTTCATGGCTATCAAACCGGGTGTTTACAATGCACTTTCGTTTCCTTCGGGCAGGGCTTTATTAGGGGCATGCAAGCCCCCTTTTTTTACGGATCGGATGCCAATCCGGTTACAAATACGTCGGAGGATTATATGCCAACTTAGGCGGGTGAATGGATTTGTTTTGTCAAAAACAACAGGGGATGCAGGAAGGGGCGGGGTAAGACGGTCAGGGGAGACCGTCTTTTGATGGGAAAAAGCGTGGTTTATCCTTTTTCTGCAGGTTGCTCAATTTCGGTGGGCTGGAGGCCGATCGTCTGATTCCAATCAGAGAATGGGAAAGGGATGACTTCTGTGGAAAAGGTCAAAAACAACAGTATGTGGTAAGTGTATAAAGACAGGCTACGCCCGAAATTCAGTATGTTTTGGTTGGGTTTGCCCGTTAGTAGCGTAGAGGCGACTTGCAGGGCGATGACCGCCCACAGCAGCAATCTGATCAGCTCACCGATCACCGAGAAAATCAGCATGAAAAAAATGCGTTTCCATGTGCTAAGTTGTTTTAAATTGGTGTTAATGTCTTCATCCATCATTCTTAACCTCTGTTCATGATGTCACGTAAATCCAACGCGGCGGCGTTGGCACGGGCGATATAGTTCGCCATGGTCAGTGAATAATTGGCGAACAAACCGTAACCGCCTCCGTCCAAAATCATCGGGCTTAGGATCGGTTCCAAGGAGTTTTCTAGCGATTTGATCATAATGTCAACGGTACGCATGGCCCGTTTATCCAAGAGGATGTCTTTGAAATCATGTTTTACCGCCCGCAAGATATGCAATAAGGCCCAGCTTGCCCCACGCGCTTCGTAAAAGACGTTATCAATTTCCATCCAAGGGATCCTTGCCACTGGCGTCCCTTGTTGGTTAGCCAGATCTTTTTCTTCTTGGGTAAGCCCGGGGCCAAAATTGGTGCCGGAGCTGTTTGCGGTCAACCGGGTGGAAAGGCCGCCCAAACGTTTGATGACAACCTCGGTATATTGCCACAGGTTGTCGGCACGCGAATAAAACTGGGCCTGTTTGACATTGCCGCCGTAATGTTGCAAACGCGTCATGTATTTGTGCAACGCTTCAATGCCTTTTTCATATTCGGCTTCGGTGGAAGGCAGTGCCCAAGAATCGTTTTCAAAGTAGAAATAAGGTTCGGCGGTCGCCAGGTCAGGGTCTTCGGCGGATTGCGATTGGTCCCTGGCAAAGTGGTTACGTAGCGCGGAAGTCGCATCACGCAACATCACCAACGCCCCAAATTCCCAACTCGGGACGTTGTCAAGCAATACGCCCGGAGGGCCCACGTCATTGGTGATATAGCCGCCAGGTTTATGCAGCAGCACTTCGGCGATATGGGCTAGGGTATTGGTGTAGACATAACCGACAGGCATGTTGTCGGTGTCGTGGGTTTCTTTCGCGCGTTTTTCCGCTTCATCCATGATATTGAATTGCCCAGGCTCACTTCCCCACCAAGCACCTAAAACTATCAGAACAACCAAAACAATAGCACTAAATACACCAAAGCCCCACAGTATCCCTTTAGATTTTACATCTTGCGTTGTTTCATTTGCCGCCATTTTTCAGTACCTTTGCAGAAGTATGCGCATTAAAACCGATTGCTTTTTTGGCTTCCGATTTACATTTATAGTGTTGAAAGGCCTTCCGGCCTTAATCGGACCACCCAAAAATGAAAGCCCTTTCTTATGTTAAAAATAGGGGACATGGTAGCAGGTTTTTTTATTTTTTGCCTATCGGGCCTACCATTATTGCGGTTTTTTTTTGGCTCTGGGGTGGGCTTTGTCATAAATATCAGCAAGATGCTGGAAGTCCAGATGGGTATAAATTTGGGTCGTGCTAATATTGCTGTGTCCCAGCAACTCTTGCACCCCGCGTAAATCTTGGCTGGCTTCGAGTAGGTGGCTGGCGAACGAGTGCCTTAACATGTGGGGGTGCACGGCTTCAGCCACACCTTTTTTTTGGCACCATAGCTTTAATCTCAGCTCGATGCTGCGTTGGCCCAAACGGCTGCCGCGTGAGGAAATGAACAGCGCGGTGTCTGATGCCTTGGCTTGTGCCGAACGGTGCGGCAACCAGTTGTTTATGGCGGCAACCGCTTTGCTGCCAATAGGCAATAGCCTGTCTTTACCACCTTTGCCTGACCGCACTTTCAGCGATTGGCCGGCCAGGTCAAGGTCAGCCATATCCAGTGCCGATAACTCGCTAAGGCGTAAACCGGAGGAATAAAACAATTCAAACATAGCCAGGTCGCGTATTTCCAGCACCGAACTGGTCCCCGCTTCCAACAAGCCTTTGACTTGGTCAACATCCAGGGTTTTAGGTAGCTTACGCGCCTGTTTCGGGGCTTTGACGTGTTGGGCGGGGTTGCTGTCCGTATGCTTGTTTTGCATCAGATAATGGTAAAAGCTGCGGATGGCGGAGAGTTCCCGCTGCAAGCTCTTGCTGCCAACGCCCTGCCGGTGGCGGCTGGCGATATGGGCGCGGATGTCGGCGGCTTGCACATCCCGCCAATCGGCAATGGCTTTGCTGGCGCAATAACGCTTTAAATGGGCGATGTCGCGCCGATAGCTTTTGACGGTGTGGGGGGACGCGCGTTTTTCCACTTCCAGTTGCGTGAAAAAATCCTCCAGCCTTTGCACGGCGTCACCGTGCATATCAAGGTTGTTTTAACAAAGCGATAAAGCGCGTCCCGACCAATTCGCTCATCTGTGTCAAAAACATGTGCCCCATCCCTTCGACAAACCGGTCCGCTTCGCGGCTACCGATGGCTAGGATACCTTCCAGCTCAGTGAAAATCATCGGGATAATGGCGCAGGACTTGACATCGGCGGCGACCGCATCGCCAAACAAAACCCGGGCTTGCGCTAAGGTAGGCCGCCCGCAACCGGGTTGGTGCGTGGACAATTCCTTAATGAATGGCTGCAACTGTTCGCTGTGGGGGGCAATGAATATTTCGGCCATTTCCGGACAAGGCCCTTCCCTGATGATCCGCACCGCGACAAAATCAGTCAAAAAATATTCTGACAAGACAATGTCAAGGTTCCTAATCGCGGCGGTTAGCGTAGAGGCATCCAGGAGCGCGAGGGAAAGCTTGTGCATGCGCAAAATGGAGGTGTCGTTATCGCGGGCAATGTCGATAAGTTCTGTCAATTGGCTTTCCATTTCATGATGGCGGCTTCTGAATATTTCCAATTGTTTGGAAATGAGCGAAATCGCGTTGCCGCTAGGGTGGGGTATCTGGATTTGTTCCAGCAAATTTAAATGCTCGTTAAAAAACTCAGGATGTCTTTGTAAGTACCGTTCCACCTGTATTTCCGATAATTCGGAGAGATACGGTTCGTCAGCCAAGCTGATGCGGCCATCAAAAACCGACACCGCCTCGCCTGTCATCATCACGGGTTCCCCGCGCCCCGCCCAGGAAATGTTTAACGTGCCTCCGGGCAACTCGACAGTCACTTCCTGGTCAAGCAAATGCTGTTCGATGCCGACCACCACAGCGGCACACGCGCCACTGCCGCAAGCTAGCGTTTCCCCTGCCCCGCGTTCATAAACGCGCAGCTTGATATGGTGGCGGTCAAGCACCTGCATAAACCCGATATTCGCCCGTTCGGGGAAAAAAGGGTGGCTTTCCAAGGTCGCGCCAATGTCCTTGACTTGCGCATTCTTGATGTCATTCACTTGGATGACCGCATGGGGGTTGCCCATGGACACCGCCCCGAAGGCTTTTTCAGTGTCGTTTATCAACACTGTATAAAACTTTGATTCTTGTTCGGCCAGCAAAGGGATTTGTTCTGGTGCATGGCGGGGGACGCCCATGTTGACGGTGATCAGGTCATGATCAAAAGACAAGGTCAATTGCCCGGAATCGGTGTCAACGCAAATGCTGTCTTTATCGGATAAGCCTTTGTCACGTACAAAACGGGCGAAGCACCGTGCGCCATTGCCGCATTGGGCCACTTCGCTGCCGTCCGCATTAAAAATCCGGTACTTGAAATCCGCATTTTCACTTTCTGGCAGTTCCACCAAAAGCAACTGGTCAAAGCCGATGCCAAAGTGGCGGTCTGACATAAAGCGGATATGTTCAGGCGTTAAATCAATCGCTTGGGAAATGGCGTCAATGACGACAAAGTCATTGCCTAGCCCTTGCATTTTGGTAAAGTTAATCATCGTTTTTTATCATCTTCGGGTGCGTAAAAGGCCTGGCTTACCAGGCTATGGTCTGCAAAATATCCGCTTTGATGTGCGGCGGATTTTGGTCGGATAGTTAAATTCCGGCCTAAGCTGGGTAAGGCGGCCCCGGCCGCTTAGGCGACAGTGGTTTGGACTTTAGAAAATCAGCAAGCCAAAGTAAAGGAAATAATTCACTATCAGTTTAACGGATTATTTTTTGCTGACTACATAAACGCCCGCCAGCACCAAAAAAGTGCCTGCCAATTGGGTTCCGGTGATGGCCTCATCCAAAATAAAAAAGGCCAGGGCCAACGTGGCGATGGGCCCGGTGGTGCTGATAATCGAGGCCGAGCTTGCGCCAATCCGGCGGATGCCGGCGTTCATAAAAAATGACGGCAAAACCGTCGAGAAAACCGCCATGACCAACGCCAGCACATACACCCCGGTTGATAGGTGCTTGATTTCAGTCCCGTGCCTTAAACCAAAATGCGCCAGCGTCGCCATGCTGGCAACCGTCATGGTGTAAGCGGTAAAACGGGTGGAGCCTATGCTATGCGTCATCACCCCGCTGCCCATGGTAAATATCGCAAACGTCACCGCACTGGCCAACACTAACGCAGAACCCAGCAATATGTTTGCCGATGCCAGCGATAATTGCTCCATAAACACCAACAACATCCCCGTATAACTTAAAACCAAAGCAAGCCCTACCCGCAAGGAGATTTTGCGTTTATGGAACAGCGCGGAAAGCAGCACGACAAAAGTCGGGTACAAAAAGAGGATGACCCGTTCCAGGCCTGCCGAAATGGTTTGCAGGCCCAGGAAATCCAGATAACTGGCGATGTAATAACCCGTCAGCCCCAAGGCAATGGCAAGCAGCCATTGCCTGCCTGTCATCGGGGCGGCCACTGAGGTGGCGTTATTCCAAAACGCCACGACCAGGAAAAACGGTAACGAAAACAACATGCGCAAGGCCATCAAGGTGATCGCGTCGATTTGCACATCGGCGGCATAGGCCAGCTTGATTAAAATCGCCTTGGCGGAAAAGCCGAAGGCGCCCAATAACACCAGCGCGAAGCCGGTCATCTGGTTGCGCTGTTCGGCGGGGGATTGGTTTGAAGGCAATGGCGTTCCTGATTGACGTGGCGAAAAAAGGCTTGGGACGATGGGGTTGGCGTTTGTTCCGTAAAACGGGCTTTAGGTTCAAAAGCTGCAAAACCGCGAGTAGAAAAATCTGTTTTTCTACTCCCATTCCCTAACCCCCCGCACTTCCAACTTGCCTAATCAATGCCTCAATGCCCGCCCGTTGCGCCATGACCGAGGCGCAAAGCTGGAACTGCGCCCTGGCGCGGTGTAGGTTTTGTTCGGTGCTGGTGACCTTAAAATAACGGTTGCCTTGCAGATAATCGGTGTAAAACCGCAAACCCAATTCAAACGGCAACAATTGGATGGCGGGATATAAATAAGCGTAATCTTCGCGGGTAAAAAACGCGCTGGCTTCGCTGAGATAGCTTTGCAAAATCGCCGCGCATATCTCCAGATTAAAGCTATTGCTTGCCTCATTATGGCAGCACGAACGCAAGCAATCACCGATGTCATAATGCACCAGCCCTGGTTTGACGGTATCGAGGTCAATCAGGCTGACGATGGTGTTGCCGCCTTTTGCAAACAAAAAATTGTTCAGCTTAGGGTCGCCATGGATCACCCGTAATGGCAAGCGGCCTTGCCGTTTGGCGGCTTCCAGGGTGTCGGCATGATGCTGGAAGCCGTTGATGAAATCTGCGCAAAACGGGTCAATCACGGTGGTTTGCCGGGCAACCGTTTGGTAATGGCTTAAGTAATCCGGCGTGATATGGAACCCCGGCAAGGTGTCATGCAGTGTTGCAGGGTCAAGCGTGCTGGCCAAACGGTGGAAATGCCCCAGCGCGTAGCCGACCTGTGCCGCGTCGTCCAACGAACGCAAGGTTTCCAAACTTTCCGTGTCGGCAATAAAACTCTGCGCCCGCCAGCTATTGCCCAGTCCGTCCTGATAATTCTCCTGCCCGGTCGCCGTGCGTAAAATCTCCGGCAGGTGTAGCCGCACGTCGGCCTGTTGTTGGATATGCCGGTTCAGCACCAACAAATTTGCGGTGATCAGGGCCGGTTCAGGGAACACTTGCCGGTTGATGCGTTGTAAGACAAATGGCGTGGGCCCGTTGCTTGTCACCAGAAAGGTGTCATTGATCAGGCCATTGCCCAGCGGTGTAATGGCGCTGATTGATGGGGCGAATTGTCCGGCGATGGTGTGGAGGTGGTTTGTTTCTAGTGTCATGCGGGCTAATTTAACGTATTTGCCTGTTCCCGTTAAGCGTTAGTTTTGTCGGGCGCATGGGCAAGGCAAAATTTCCGTGCCGGGGTGCGGCAGGATTTAAAAAAACTCCTACAGTTCTCCGATTACATCCCCAGCGTTTTACCCGATACTACACACCATGTTGTGGGAGCGGCCTCAATAAATAAGCGTTAATCTAAATTTATAGTTGCAGAGAAAATAAAATTCACGGCGGCATAGTGATCCCAACGGGACACTAAGCCAACGAACCCAGCACCAATCATGGAGAATGCAGAGATGAAAAGATTGCCAGAAACCGTCACCAGCAAATTCACCGACTTGTTCGCCGCGTTGCACTACGCCGCCGATGATTTGAAAATTGTCGGGCAGGAAGCCATGTTAAGCGGCGATTTTTCGCAAGTGACCGACAGCATGGAAGCCTGCAAAAAACTGCAAGCGCTAGAAGCCGACATCAAAGCTGCCGTGACTAACTTCCACACCAAATACCCTGCGTTAGCGGTGGAAAAAACGGGCTTTCACAAAAAAGACAAACGCCGCACCCGCACACAAGGCGGGCGTTTACGCGTCACCGTGGCGGGTAAAGTCATCCAACAACACACCCTCGCTGAAACCTTTGTGGTGACATTGAAAACCTTTGGCCTGGAGCGGGTGGCGAAGCTGAATAAGTTCATCACCAAGATTCCGCTTATCGCCAGAACACCCGTAGTAAACGGCTACCAGAATCAAAAATCCTGTGACGGATGGTACATAACCACTCACTTCAACAAGCATACAGCAGCAAACGTGTTGGAAGAAATTGGAAAGGCATTGAATATGCCAGTGAAAGTCGAATTTATTGAACAGTGACTTTCAAAGAAATCCGTTTGACAGATAAACAACCAACAGCATTGGCAATAAACACTTCAACAATTGCCAAACACACAAACTAAACAAACAACGGGTAAAAACATGATAGACGAACTAGACTTCCTAGAAGCTTTCTTAAAAGATGACAATGGTGATGCACAGACACCATGTCATTTAGCAGAATTATTTCTTTACGGCAAAGGTGATGAAAAAGACTATAGTCTTGGTATGAAGTATATGATTAGCTCTGCTAATAACGGAAATATTAAAGCCAACAATTGGTTGGCTGATGCCTGTCTTAGCCTAGCTATTCCATCATGTTTAACAACTAAACATGATTCATCACTTTGTTATGAATTCGCCTTTAAATGGTGTAATGAAGAAGCGCTTGGCGTAGATGCAGCATCTGCCAATTTATTTTTAGGACTTCTTTATTACACTGGCAAAGGCGTTGAAAAAAACGACAACCTCGCTTTTGAATGTTTTGAAATAGCTCTAAAGGCTGATTACTTAAATGATTGTGGATGCGAATGTGATGACGACGTAATATTCAAAGATTTGATTCGGCTATATTTGTCGATTTGTTATGCGCAAGGTAAAGGCATTGAAAAAGATTTAAACAAAGCAGAACAATACCAATCTTCGCTATATCTTGGAGGATTAGGTAAGCTTTTTATGGAAGGAATAATAGGATTTTCGGATTATGATTTTCAAGTTGCGAGAATATTTATCATCAGATTAAGGATAAATATGTACCTAGTTTGCAAAGAATATGACTTAGCAAAACAGTTCGTCGAAAATGTCTTTGAAAATACTTATGGCTTGGACAGAGGTTATAACAGGGTTTATCTCCATCTTATTGCTGAAACAAAGCGCAAAGACGAGCTTTATAAGGCATTGCATGAAAAAGAAAAAGAAATGCTGTCGTTCTTCACCCACACCATGCGTAACGCCTTGGCTACCGCCCCAGAATCACTCAGGCAAGCCATCCATTTATTAGGTGGTGAGGTCTACGAAAAAGACACCAAGCACTATCAGGCCATCAACAAAATTGCCGCGTTGTTTTCCACGCTGTCATTAACCGACTGCCTGATTGACACCTTTAAGCAGTCCATCAGCGACCCGCAAGAATTCCGGCAATCCTGGCAAAATGACCACACGGGCGAAGCCACGCCTAAATGGGTGATTGCCTCAGCCTTGCGGCAAGCGTTAAACCGCATCATTTTTATGAGCGACACCACCGAGCTAAGAAAGCTGCTCAATAACCCGGAAACGGCGTTAATCAAGGCAACGCGCAAGTCGTTCATTGAAGAAGTTTTGCCGTTGAATGTCGATAGCCACGGCGTTGAGGTATTCTATAGCTGGACACTGACCCATATTCTGGCGGTTGAGGTATCCATAACCGACAGCGATACGCTAAACTTTGGCGTGAATCAAATCCGCTTTTCCTTGTTGTTTGCTATCACGTCTGAGCTTATTTTGAACGCCTTGAAATATTGGGACGGCGAAAATCGCATACAAATTGCTTGGCAATTGACGGAACAAGGTAGCTATGTGTTTTCGGTTAAAAACCATTGTAAGGCCAATGCCAGCAGTAATTTGGCAGGCACCCACAAAGGCTTGGCATTTATCAACCGCTTGGTGGAACTGTTGGGCGATCACGCGCAATTTGTCTGTAAAAGCGAAGGCCAGCTTTTTACCGCTGAGTTAATTTTAACTAAGGCTTTGTTTGACGGGGCATCATGAATATTTTGTGGATTGAGGATTTTGACAAATTAGAGCCAGGCACAGCGACGCTGAATCTGATGTTTCAGGATTTAATGAGTTTTGATAATTGGGATGAAGATGAACTGAGTTTATTGAGCAAGCCCTCCGATTTAGAAAAGTTTTTCAAAGAAAATTCGGCCTTACATTGTGTCTTTTTATGCCGCCATTATTTTGATTATGTTGATTTTAAGACTAACAAGGATTTAACCAAGGGCATTGATGCCGTCATTATTGATATTCGCTTGGACAATAATGTCAATTTTAATGATCCGATACCCAGCGGCTTTAATGACAAAGCCAAGTTTCATCAAGAGGCGGGTTTTTATATTTTCAATGATTTGGTGCATTTAGGCTTTCCAGCCGAAAAAATGTGTTTCATGACAGGGGAAAAGAATTCATTCGACACGTTCAAAACCCGATGCAGTGACATTTATATTCCAGAAGTTGTTGGTTTTGAAAAAAGTAATGCGGAGTATGGAAACTTAAGGCAGTGGATTAAAGAACGAGAAACTGATTATTCGATTTTACGGCGGGGAATTATAGAGGGTTGCGAGTTTTTAAAATCCCACATTGAAAAAGACGAAGCCAATATTCAATTCAGGGATTTTATAAAAATTGAAAACCAGCAGCCTACTATTGAAATCCCTGCCGCAGACATGGGCAACTATCTGGATACGCTAGCGCAATTTTTGCCCCTCCTCAAACAATCGGATGCCTCAACAATTTTTTACCGCTTGTTTTTGCGGACTTTCGTCCATGAATGGGAAGAAAATGTTGAGGCAAAATGGCTAAAAGAAAAGCATGGAAATGATTTAAGCAAAATCCGCGATATTTATACCTTCGCATGGCTGATGAAAATGACTCGCAACTGGGTTTCCCATGCTAATTTGCTTGAGCCGTTAAAACCTCAGTTCATTGCCTTTTTATTTTTGGTCAACATGCGGGCGATGTTCAAATTACCAAAAACCATCCAACTTTACGAACATATTTTGTTGCGTTGTATTTCACCGTCACTACCCAACCCAATTATCCTCAAAGAGCTACAAGATTATGTTGGTGGTTTAAAAAACGATATTGACGGTATTTTGACTGGGCTAAAATTAGATCAAACGGGGCATTTCGGCGAAAAAATCAATGCCATTTACCGCCAAAATACTGGCAATCCAGATGCCGAACCGCACAATTACCGAAAATTTTTATTGCACTATTTCTGGATTAACCAAAAATCTGATTTAAGAAACTTAACAGCCAGTTCGGATGATTTTTTACCGACATTGGCACGGCATATTTACAACTGTAGTTTTTCTTTAAAAAATACCGAGGTATAAAAAATGCAATGGTCAGACGTGTTAAACGACAAAAGCTTAAGCAATTTACCTTACAAAATCGAACTCAATGAATACGGACAGATCGTGATGTCACCCGCTTCTAATCAACACGGATTTTTACAAGTTGAAATCGCCTTTTTTTTACGCGGCAACAAAATAGGCAAAGTCATCACCGAATGTTCCATTGATACACCCAAAGGGGTAAAAGTCGCCGATGTGGCTTGGGGAACCAATGATTTTTTCTCAAAAAACGGCTTGGCAACACCTTATCAATCTGCGCCTGAATTATGCGTGGAAATTTTATCGCCCTCGAATTCAAAACAAGAAATCACTGAAAAAATAAACCTTTATCTGCAACAAGGCGCGAAAGAAGTGTGGACTTGCAATCACAATGGCAACGTAGAAATTTATAACCTATCGGGAAAAATACCAAACTCGACTCTTTTTGATAATTTGCCGAAAAAGTTTGAGTAGCACATAGGTTGCAATAACACACACTAGAGGCAGCCAAGTAGGGTGGGCAGGCGGTTTTGCCCACCGTTTACATTGTGGATTTGTTTCGCGTGGGCACGAACAGCATGTGCCCACCCTAGCGACTATGGTTTGAAAGTGGTTTAGTGAAGACTTTTTGGAGTATCCAGTTGTTACCTGTGCAGATAAAAATATAACGGAGAACATCATGTACACAACCATTAGCGGCATTTACGAAAATGGGCGGGTTATTCTGCAAGAATCCGCACCCACAGAAAAAAGCATGAAGGTTTTGGTCGTTTTTGTGGAAGAAAACACCGAGGCGTTACCTGAACAAAGCACTGAACGGCAAGTAGCAGAAGCCAGTACAAACCACTCTTTTTCTGAACGTTGGCAAGGCCGATTTGAACTGGCTGATGAAACAGGCGATGCCCGATTGGATTATTTACAACAACGCTATCAGTTATGAGAATTTTTGTTGATTGTGATGTGCTGATTGATGTGGGTTTGGGGAGGCAGCCTTTTTGCTTGGCATTCATTCCTTAGGAAATCATAAAACATGAACATTGCCGATAGTTGTTTAATCCAATCCCTTATCCCCCATCTGCCCCGTTATGCTGAAGAAGAAGGCGATTTTTACGCCGTCCCGCGCACGGCCTTAGTTGATGCGCTGTGCCAAACACCCCAGCTTGATTGTGCCGTTGCCGAAACGGCGGTTGCCTTAGTTGAAACCTTGCTCGATACCTTGGCTGTGCTTGATACGGATTATTTGCAAAAAGGCGAATGGTGTTGGGTGTCGTTTCCGGCGCAGTTGTTGGCGTTGTCGTTGCTGATGGCGTGGGGTGATCCCGATTCGCGGTTTTTTGCCGCCCATTTTTGGAACACGCAAGGCAGTGCCAATGCCAAGAAAGAGCAGCAACGTGATGTGCTCCACGCGATTGAAACCCGCCGCGTGGAACATCACGCGCAACAAGCGGCGCAACCTGTCCGCACCATTTATGTGGCTTGGAGCATTATTAAATTGGACGGCAAGATTTTGTTGTACCAACGTGAAGACACCCGCAAACGCTTTGACACGCAAGCGGGTGATTATGGTTTGGTGGGCGGGCGGCTGAACCAGCGTGATGTGGCGGGTGATTGGCAGACACCCGATTTGCTCGCCGCTTTGCAAACCGCCCATTCCCCAGTCATGAAGGCGGCTTTGCCGACCACGCTGAAACGGGAGCTTCACGAGGAAACTGGCCTGGAATTTGGGCGGCATTATCAGTTTAAGCCTTGGCGACGCTTGCGGACTTATCGGCAAGTGCAAGGTTCCGCGCCTAACCACGCGCTGACGGATTATCATTTTGAGGTGTTCAATATTGAGTTGACACTGGAAGGTTATTTGTTCCTGCAACGGCAAGTCCGGCAAGATGAACGGTTGGTTTGGTTTAGCCCAAAAGACATGTTGCCAGGAAAGTCGGCGGGGGATTTGCCCTATCTCCATGCTTTGCTGGCGGATTTTGATAATGACGGTGTGGCGTTTGAAACCGCCTTGTCGGCGTTGCCGGACAGTTTTGGCGCGGGGTATTTGGTTGACAAGCCTAAATATGGTTTGACTTTGCTGGTTGATGCCGAAAAACCTGTGTTGGCGGGTGTGCTGGGTAAGGAGAAAACCTTGGATGTGGTGCTAACGTCAAGGCAGACGGCTTTATTGTTGGGTTTGGCGGCGCATGCGCGCGGGTTCGGGTTTGCCTCGGTTGCGGAAAATGTCGCTTTTCTAGCTTATGGTTGGGTCGATGTCCGCCATCATCCGGTGTTGCAAACTGAGTTAAGGCAGTTGGCGGCGCTCTTAAACGGCTCGGACATTTTCATTGAAAACCATCAGGATGCGTTGTTCCGTTTGTCGGTGAATCCGGCAATGGTTTATTTTGATGAGGCGTTGTTTAGTTTTTCACTGCGACAGGTTGATTTGGCGGGCACCGAAGTGAAAATCCCCGTCACACTGGCCCGGAAAAGCTTTATAACGGCTTTGGGGGACGTTGCAGGAAAATCGGAAACTTTTAGCCTCAAGCGGACTTTTTCAGGGCGTTTGTGGCAAATTGCCCAAGGCACGTTAAGTTCGGAGCTGGATTTTGACGCTGTTCCCAAAGCGGTAAAAATAGAAGACGCTTACGAGAAAACCTTGCATAAAGACCCGCAGTTTTCGGCGCTGGGCTTAAGGAAGCTGCTGCGCCATGAAGACGGGGTTATCAAATTTTGTGGTCAATTTGAAGTTTTATAAAACAGCTTGTAGGCGTTGCGGCACAACGCCTACAAGCTGTTTGGCCGTTATCTGGTCAACGCCAACAACTGCCGCAAGGCTTGTCCCCGGTGGCTTAGGGCATTTTTCAGGTCGGCGGGCAGTTGTGCGGACGAACACTGGTGCGCCTCAACCCAAAATACCGGGTCATAGCCAAACCCGCCTTCGCCTATGGGCTGATGCAATATCCGCCCTTCCCAAACGCCTTGGGCGATGAGTGGGCAGGGGTCGTCGGCATGTTGAAGCAGGGCGATGACGCAGACAAACCGTGCCGTGCGTTGCCCGTCAGGCACACCCGCCAACGCGGCGAGCAGTTTCTTTACATTGTCCCCGTCAGTGGCCTGATCGCCCGCATACCGCGCCGACCTGACCCCGGGCGCACCGTGTAGGGCATCGACCATGATCCCCGAATCATCGGCAATGGCTGGCAAAGCAGATTGTGCGGCCGCATTCCGCGCTTTTAAGATCGCGTTTTCGATAAATGTGGAGCCGGTTTCTTCACATTCGACGACATTGAACGCCGTTTGCGGCACTATCACTTGATCCGTCAGGATCGCTTGGATTTCCCTGATTTTTCCGGCATTGCCGCTGGCCAAAACAATTTGCCGCCCCGCCGCCCACATTAACGGTAGGCCTCCAGCACCTCACGTTGTTTCGCCATCAATTGGCTAATGCCGTTGCCGGCCAAGGCCAGCATGGCGTCCAGTTCGTCTTTCCTGAACGCATGGCCTTCCGCCGTGCCTTGCACTTCGATAAACGCCCCCGCGTCGTTCATGACCACATTCATATCGGTTTCGGCGTTGCTGTCTTCGGCGTAATCCAAATCCAACACCGGGATACCGTTGAAAATGCCGACCGACACGGAAGCGACCTGGCCGTATAACGGGTTGGACTTGATCAATTTGCGTTTCATCATGGTTTTCACCGCCAACGATAACGCCAGGAAACCGCCCGTAATCGCCGCCGTGCGGGTGCCGCCGTCGGCTTGCAACACATCGCAATCTATTGTCAGCGTGTGTTCGCCCAAGGCCTTCAAATCCACCGCCGCACGTAAGGAGCGGCCTATCAGACGTTGGATTTCTTGTGTCCGCCCGCCCTGCCTGCCATTAGCGGCCTCACGCCCCATCCGGCTGTGCGTGGAGCGCGGCAACATGCCATATTCGGCCGTGATCCAACCTTCGCCTTTGCCTTTCAAAAAACGCGGGACACTACGGTCAACACTGGCGGTGCATATCACACGGGTATCGCCAAATTCAACTAACACGGAACCTTCTGCATGTTTGGTGTAGCCGCAGGTGAATGTTATCTCTCTTAGTTGATCGGGATTGCGTCCGCTGGGTCTCATATATTTTGTTCCGCCAAAATGAAAACCGCACAGTATACCGGAATTGGCGGTAATTCTGATGTAAATAGGCGTTAATTTTAATTTGATGCCCCGACATTTTTTCCCAAACGCCTGTCAATTTGAGCCGGATAGGGAAATTTTGCGGCTTGCAAAGGCAGCCATAGGCCGTAACCAGCCCGTCCTGACGTCAGCGGGGACGGGAGTTTCCGGTACGGCGCGATTAGGGCCAATGCAGGCATTACAAGCATCCTGCCAAACTAAGCAGGCTTTCCGTTTGTTGGTGTATTTGTTTCACCACCTGCCTGTCCAATTTTGCCAACCAACGTTCAGGAATTTGCCCGGCACCGTATTTCGCCCCCGCCAACATGCCCGCCAACGCGCCTGTGGTGTCGGCATCGCCGCCTTGGTTGACGGTGGCGACCAGGCAGGCTTCAAAACTGCCGGTGCTGAAAAAATAATGCAATACCGTCTGCACGGTATGGACAATATAAGCCGAGGCTTTGCCGGGATAGGGATGGTAGGCAAATTCGCCGTATTGGCTAAGCAAACTGTCGGCTTCCTGTTGGCAGGCGGCCATACCCAAGCCGTTGATTAACTGTCCGGCCATCCGCCCCAATGCCAAGGTCGCCGCATCGGACAAGGGGTTGTGATGGGTGATATGGCTTTGTTGCAGGCTCCAGCCGGCAAATAGATCCGGCCGGTTTAGCGTTGCCAGCACCACGGGCAGGTTACGCATGCACGCACCGTTGCCCGCCTCGTCGGCACTTGAGAGGCCGTGGAGTTCGCCGCTTGCCCGATAGCGGTTGATGCCGCGCCTACAGGTGTTGCCCACGTCCGGCGGATGGCTGTCCAGCCAGGCGACAAAATTATCGGCGACCGCCCGGATATCCCAGCCCTGATGGCCAATAATCGCTTCACCTAGGGCGAGCGACATTTGCGTGTCATCGGTGACTTGCCCCGCTTCCAGGCCTAGCCAACCGCCGCCGGTAATCTCGCTGTGCACACCGTGGCGTTTTTGGATTTGCTTAGGCGACATGAACTCCACTGTCGCGCCTAAGGCATCGCCACAGGCAAGGCCCAAATACGCCCCCAAGGCACGCTCCCATCGCTGTCCTGTCATCTCGTTGTCTCCTCAGCGTTGCACTTTGACGCGATAATCGCCGCCGATCACCAAATATTCCGCTTCGCCATGCAAAGCGTGGTGCGGCAGCAAGCCATTAAAAAAAACCAGTTTCACCATCGGCACTTCCGCTTCGAGGATATACGCGCCAAACTCGCTGGCGATGCTGGGGCGGTCGGTGAACGAAACGAGGCTATTAAAACGGACGATACCCTGCTGCTTGCCAGTATCCTGGGCTTGCCAACCCTCCAGCGTATTGACGCCGCGATAAAGGGTTTTGTGGGTGGCGGCGGGATATTGGTAATGTTCGATGGCCCACTGGCAATATTCATAAAGCAAGTCCAGTTGCATGTAAATGCAATTGTTATGGTAGCGGCTGTTCATTTTTTCTTCGATATAGCTGACCCAATCCTTGCCCGCAAAACTGGCGAGCCGGTGTTTATGGAAAGTCGGGTACAGCCCAAACCGGCTTTCAACCCAGCCTTTGAACACCGCGCCTTGGGCGTTGTTGGAATCCAAGCCCCAATCTTGGATCAACCTTAAGTAGCTGTTACGGTAACGCCGCCTTCCCCAACGGTCTGTCCCTAGCCGTTGCTCGGTTTCAAAGCCAAACACGACGCACATATAATCTTGGAAAATCCGCCCGCAAGCCGCGTAATCCGGCTGCTTCGCCAATTGGTCAAACAAACCTGGGGCGGATTCGCGGGTGCCGGCAATATGCAAGGGCTTGGGGGTTTCGTTAAAGGCGGGGCTGGCGATACAAGCGGTCGCCACACCAATCAAGTTGGTGCTATGGCCTAGTTGGGGGGAAAGGGGCATCGTCGGTCAAAAGGTTCTGGCAATCAAATCGGGTAATTTTTGCACTGATCCTTGGATTTAGCCAGTTTGCCGGTGCGCCCCATGGGGGACGGTGGGAATGGCCGGGGTTGCAAGCCAACAGGCATGTCTGCTAATTTCCTGGCGATCATAGTATAGTTTCTGTCTGAAAAGGGCTTACGGTAATATGTGCCTAACGAAATCCCAACCACAGGTGAAAAAATGATAAAAAGTATGACGGCTTATGCCAGCCAGGAGGCGGAAATAGGCAATTTGACCATCAACTGCGAATTGCGCTCGGTGAACCATCGCTATTGCGACATCAATATCAAGCTGCCGGAACGCCTGCGCGCCATCGAAACCGATTTGCGCGGCCTGATCGCCGAAAAAATCAGCCGTGGCAAAATCGAATGCGCCATCAATTATAAAAAGGCCAGTGACGGAACCGGTTTTAGCGTCAACCTACAGGCCGTAGGCTCTTTGCTGGCGGCGACCGAGCAGATAGAACAGCTGATGCCTGCCGCCTTGGCCTATTCCGCACTCGACATCCTGGCGTTCCCGGGCATCCAGCAGGAACCTGATATTGACCGTGAGGCCATGGATGCGGGCATCAAAAAACTGCTCAAGCAAACCTTGGCGATCTTCTTGGAAGTCCGCCAGCGCGAAGGCGCACAACTGAAAAACTTGATCGAAGAACGTTGCATCAAGATGCAAGGCTTTGTCGTCTCCGCCAGTGGCCGTATGCCCGAAGTCCTGCGCCTGATCCGCAACCGCCTGAAAGACCGCGTCGTCGAACTGGTTGCGCAACCGGATTTTGACCGTCTGGAACAAGAGTTGGTGATCCTGACCCAAAAGCTCGACATCACCGAAGAGTTGGACCGGTTGGACACCCATATCAGCGAAGTCCTCCGCGTCCTCAAACAACCCGAACCCGTAGGCCGCCGTCTGGATTTCCTGATGCAGGAACTCAACCGCGAAGCCAACACCTTAGGCTCCAAATCAGCGGATAAGGAAATGACGCAAATCGCCATTGAATTGAAAGTGCTGATTGAACAAATGCGTGAGCAAATCCAAAATATCGAGTGATGTGTCACGGTTTTATCCCGTGTCAAAACCCATTGCCGTTGCACACGATGGTGTCCATGGTGATAAATGTTAAAAGGTTTTGGCAAGTCATTTATGGTTATGGGGTGTTGCCCAGGTACGTCCGCAGCACAACATAAACCGTCGGCGTGGCGACTAGGGACAGCAGTACGGAAAGTGCCAGCGCGCCAATGACCGCGACAGCCAGGGGTTTCAACATATCGGAACCCGCGCCTATGCCATACGCCAGCGGTAACAAGCCCAAGCCTGCGGCTAAGGACGTCATCAGCACCGGACGCAAACGCCGCCGCCCGGAAGCCATCAGGGCTTGCGCCAGCGTGTCGCCTTGGTCGGTAAAGTGGCGTACCGAATCCAGCATCAGGATGCCGTTTTTAGCCACCACGCCGATACCGATGATCGCCCCCAGCAAAGACACGATATTCACCGAGGTTCCGGTCAGGTACCACGCCAGCACCGTGCCGCACAAAGCCAAAACCGAACCGAAAACAATGGCGATGGGTTCATAAAACGTCCCGAATTCAACCAGCAACACCGTAAACACCAAGAACACGGCAGCCAACAGCACGATCAGCAAATTATGGAAGGATTCCTGTTGTTGCTTATACAATCCACCGAATTCCAAAATCCCAGGCGGCAGGGTCGGGTCATTGCCGAGTTTGGCTTTGATTTCGGCAATGGCGCTGCCCAAATCGCGGTTTTCCAACCGTGCGGAAACGGCGACCAGTTGCCGTAAATCTTCACGGTGCAGTTGCAGTTGCCCGGGTTCGGTGACGACATCGGCGACTTGCGACAATTTCACCGTCCTGCCATCCACCGAACGCAACGGCAATTCGCGCAAGTCGGCGATTTGCTTGCTGGCCGCAGTGTCCATCCTGACGCGGATATTGACGACGCGGTCACCTTCCAGCACATAAGATGCTTTCTGCCCCAGCATGGCGGTGCTAACCGCCAAGGCCACATCGTTGGTGGTCAGGCCGAAACGCAGCGCATCCAACGAACGCACCCGCAGGCTTAGTGACGGGCCGGTGGTTTCCAGGCCATCAAAGGTATCGACAACGCCGGTGATTTTGGCTAGCTCGGCTTCTATTTGCGGGGCTTTTTGCTTGAGCCACGCTATGTCGGTGGAAAACAATTTGATTTCAATCGGGCGCGGCGACCAGGTCAAATCACCGATCAAATCGTTGAGAATACCGGCAAATTCCCATTCTGTCCCCGGCACTTGTTCAAGCAATTGTTGGCGCAGGCCAGCGATGACCTCCTCGGTCGTGCGGCTGCGGTCGGCTTTGAGTTTGACCAGAAAATCTCCGCCGTGCGCTTGGGAAATGGCCAGTCCCAGTTGCGCTCCGGTGCGCCGTGAATAGCTGTCCAATTCCGGCAGCTCATGCAGCAATTTTTCGGCTTGTTTGAGCTGGCGGTCAGTTTCGCTTAAATTCGTCCCCCACGGCGTGTGGTAATCCAGCACGAATGCGCCTTCGTCCATAAACGGCAAAAATTCGCTGGCCAAGCGTCCGTACAGCCAAATGCCTAAGGCTAAAATCACGCAACAGCCTAACAAGACTTTCCAAGCTTGTTGCAACGCGATAAGCAAAGCTTGCCCATAAAAATCCGTCAGGCGATCCAGCCAGTTTGCTTGCTTAGGTTCATCCTGGTTATGCAGGTTCACCGGTAGCCAGGAAGCGGCTAAGGCGGGGATTAACGTGACCGCCAACATCAAAGAAGTCAGCAGCGACACCACCATGGTCAGCGACAAAGCGCGGAAGAAATTGCCCGCCACGCCATCAAGGAACGCCAGCGGGATGAACACCACCACAGGCGTTAACGTTGATGCCAACAACGGCCTGAAGATTTCCGCCAGGGCTTGTTGCACCGCAACCAGGCGCGGCGTCCCCTGGGTTATTTTGGTATGGATGGCTTCGACCACCACGATAGCGTCGTCAATTATCAAGCCAATGGCGGCGGCAATCCCGCCCAGCGTCATCAGGTTAAAACTCAGGCCCAGCACCCGCACCGCCAGTAGGGTCATCAATACCGTAGCGGGGATCACCGTGGCGGCAATCAAGGTCGCGCCCCAGTTTTTCAAGAACAGATACAGGATGATGACCGACAATATCAGCCCCAAAACAATCGCTTCCCATACGCTTTGTATCGAATCGCCGACCAACAGGGATTGGTCGTAAAAAACTTCCACCTGCATACCGGGCGGTAGGGTTTTGCTTAGCGCCGCCAATTCGTCTTTCAGTTGCTTGGCGATGTCCAAGGTGCTGCCGTTGGGTTGGCTGTAAACATTCAGCAACACGGCTTTTTCGCCTCTGGCGGTGACGATGTTAAAAACCGGTTCGGGTGCGCGTTCGACCCGGGCGAAGTCTTTGATCCGCAGCGGATGGCCGAGGGCGGCGGGCGCCGTCGCCATATTAGGCGCGGCGGCAACGGCGGTGACGGCCATGTTTTCAATATCGGCTATGGTCTGCAAGCGTCCGTCCACCACCGTCAAATACAGTTGGTAATTTTCTTCCAACATGCCGGCCGGGGTGACTTGGTTGTTGCGGTTCAACGCATCGGTGATTTGCGCCAAGCTCAGGTTGGCTGCCTGCAAACGTAAGGGATCGACGATGACATGGTATTCCGGTGCCCGTCCGCCGACGATGCCGACCCGCGCCACGTTAGGGATGCGCAGCAAGTGCGGTTGCAAGTTATAACGCGCGGTTTCCCAGAGTTGGGTTTGTGAATATTTATTGCCCGTCAAACTTAAGCCCAGCACCGGGAACGCGGCGAAGGTCAGCCGCCAAACCGCCGTGCCCGCCGTGGCGGGCAAGGCTTTCTGCACCACCGCCAAGCGCCCTTGCACAAACAATTCCGCTTGCACCATGTCGGTTTGCCAATCAAAAAACACATTGACTTCCGCCGTGCCGCGCCCGGTTTTTGAGCGCACGGTGGTCACGCCCGGGATGTCTTTGACGGCTTCTTCAACCGGGCGGGTGATGGTCGCCATCATTTCGTTGGCGGGCATCACGCCGTTGTCGATGAGGATGACCACACGCGGAAAATCAGTTTGTGGAAATATCGACGACGGCATGCCTAGCGCGGCGTAAGCGCCAGCCAGGCACAGCGCGACGCAAAGGAAGAAAATGGCCTTGTTGTGGCGTACCGCAAAGGATAGTGTCATTTTAGCACCCGGATGCGCGTTTCCGGCGGCAAGCCGTAAGCCCCTTGCGTCACTACCGTCATACCCGCCTGCAAGCCGTCGCCGGAGACTTCAACAAGGTCGCCGTCGCGTAAACCAACGGCGACCGGGCGCTGCTTGGCGCGGTCGCCTTCGACAATGGCTATGTTTGCGGCGTTATCGGCCATGACTACGCTTTCAACGGGAACCGCCAAGCGGTTTTGCCGGGCTTCAACGGAAATGCCGGTATGGACGAATTGCCCGGGCCGTAAACAATGGTCTGGGCAACCGTCAGCGTCCGGCGTGGCGCGTACCAATACCGTGTCGGTCAACGGGTCAATTTGCAGGCTGATGAAGCTAAGCCTCCCTGTTTGTGGGCTGCCCGTATTGCCCGTATTGATGGCCACCGCTTGCCCCAAACGCAAATCGGCCGCTTCAAAACTAGGCACATGCAGGACAACAACCAACCGATGCAAGTCAACCAAATCCGCCAACACGCTGCTTTGGCTGATGGTTTCGCCGACCCTAAAATGCACGGCGGTTACCGTGCCGGACAAGGGTGCGGTCACGTTTAATAAGGCGCGTTGGGTTTTGGCGGTTTGTAAATCGGCACGCGCCGTTTCCAGCAATTGTTGCGCGTCATCATATAATTTACGGGAGATGGTTTCGCCTGGGCTTAATTGCTGTTTCCGGGCAAAGTTCTTTTGCGCGAAATCTAACGCGACTTTGGCTTTGGCGATTTGGTCATCGGCGGTGCGGCTATCTAAGGTAAACAAGGGCGCATCTTTTTTTACTTGTTGGCCTTCTTCGCAAAACACTTGGTTGATGATGCCGGCGACTGGCGCGGCAATTTTCGTACTGGCCGCCGGTTTGCCGTGGCTGGCCGGTTCAGGTTCCACCACGCCGTAAGCGAGGACATGGCGCTGTAAGGTCGTTTGGGTGATTTTGCCAGTTTGCACGGCGACTTCAGTGGTTATTTCAGGTTCTTCTGCTTGGGCAAGGTTTACGGACAGCAGACACACGCAGACGGTGGCGATTTTTAGGTTCATGGTCATTTTTTCCTGGGTGCGGGTGCGGACATCGCCGCCGCTAGTGCGGGCGTGATAGGTTGGCGCAAAGCGGCTTCCAGCATCGCCTGTGCTTGCTGGCTTTCCACCAGCACATCCAAGCGCGCCCGTTCGGCGACGGCTTGTCCCAATTCCGCGACGGCGACGGCATGGGTATCCACTTCACCGGCCTGCAATAATTCACGCGCCGAACGTACATTGGCTAGCCGGTTTTTTACGGCTTGTTCGGCGGCATCCCAGCGCGGGCGTATTGCCAGGGCACTGGCACGGGCGCGGTCAATCTCGCCGATGATGCGCAATTGCAAGGCTTCAAAACGTTGCGCCGCCTCTTGGCGTTTGGCGGCCATTTCCGCAATCGGCCCTTCGTTATGGTTGAATACCGGCAGCTGGATAGCGCCCGCACCTAAAGACCAGCGGTGTTCGCCAGTATTAAAGATGTAGCCAGGATTGGCTTGGAAATTTGGATACTGGTTGGCGATTTCCAATTGTAAGGCCGATTGTGCGGCGGCGTAGTCGGCTAAGCTGGCCAACACATCGGGGCGTTCGCGTAACGCGGTGGCCTGCAATTGGCTAAAGGCAAACTTAGCCACGTCAGGCGCTTGCTTGAATCCGCTAAAATCCAGCTCAATGCCCGCCAAAGCCGCCACCGGGATCCCGATGGCCGCAGCCAACAGGGTCTTGGTGTCGGCGAGTTTTTTTTCTGCGGCGGTGAGCGCAAGCTGAGCTTGCTGCATACCCAGTTGGGCGGCGAGCAAATCGGTATCAGAAATTTCCCCGGCGGCTTGCTGTTGCTGCAATACTTGGTCTACCGCCTGTTCAAGCTGGAGTTGTTGGCGCAACAAACGCACCGTTTCTTGCGCCGCATACACATCCAGCATCGCCAAGCGCAACCGTCCGCGCACTAGCCAAGCGGCATCGGCGATCCGTAAATTGGTTGCTTCGGCCAGATGCTGGCTTTTGTCGATACGGTAACCACGTTTGCCCGCCGTTTCTATCGGGATGCTCAGCAGGCTGGCAAACAGCCACGGCGAAGCGGAAGCCAGGTTACTGACCCAGGTCGGGGTCAGGCTAATGCTGGGGTTAGGGCGCTGTGCGGCGGTGATGGTGGCGGCCGCCGCCGACTCCGCTTGGCTGCGGGCGAGGGCCAAATCGGGGTGGTAAAACATCGCCGCCAGTGTTAGCTTGTCCAAATTCCAAGGGCTGTTTTTAGGGAAGTTTGCGCCGCCGATAAATTGTTGGAGTGCGCTATTGTCCAAGCCGCGCGTTTCCAGCTGGCTTGCCGATACCAAGGGATTCAGCGGGCGCCCCTGATAATGGGCGCAACTTGCCAGTGTCGCTAGAAGTGTCAACCGTGCCAGTAAGTGCATAATGGGCCTGTGTGGAAAAGATGGGTAGGGCGGGCAGGCTTTGCCCGCCGTTTACAGCGCCAACAGCATAGGTCCGTCATCAGGTGCATCCAAGGGCATACAGGCGCAAAAGCATTGCCGGCCCTGCCCAAACGATTCAATGCCTGTTGTAAGGGGTGAACACCAGCACCAACTTAAGCCCCGGGCTGTTATCCAGCAACTCCAGTTTGCCATCGTGGAGTTCGACAATAGCGGCGGCGATGCTCAGGCCTAAGCCATTGCCGGGTGTGGTGCGGCTTTGTTCCAGCCGATAAAAACGCTGCAACACCTTGGGGCGGTAGGCTGCGGCAATGCCCGGGCCGTTGTCGGCGACCTCTAGCATTAACTGGTGGCCGGATAAATGTAAGTTGATGTCGATCCTGGTATCGGCCGGGGTGTGGACGATGGCGTTATCCAGCAAGTTAAAAATTAGCTGTGTCAGCAATTCCTTGTCGCCAGCCAGGGTCAAATCCGGGGTTATCCCGGCGTGGATGGTTTTGCCTTGTTCTTCCGCAACCGGAGCCAGTGCGTCGCTTACGGACAACACAATTTTGCTGAGGTTGACGGGCTTAAAGCCGCTACGCCGTGTGCCCGTTTCAATCTGCGCGATTCTGAGCAAGGCGGAAAACGTCGCCAGTATCGTTTCGGTTTCGGCACGGGCACTGGCGATGTGTTCTTGATATTGGCTGGCTGTCAGCGGTTTTTTTAGCGCGTCTTCCAAGCGGAATTGCAAACGGCTGATGGGCGTCCTTAAATCATGGGCGATGTCGTTGGACACCTGTTGGACGTTATCCAGCAACGCGCCGATCTTATCCAACATCTGGTTGAGCAATACCGCCAAGTGGTCCAGTTCATCGCGATTGTCCGCGACGGGCAAACGATGTTGTAAATCGCCTGAAATGATGGCCTCGGTTGCCAAGGTGATCGCCTGGATTTTTCTCAAAAAGGCATGGCTTAGATAAAAGCCGCCGCCCACGCCGAGCACAAGCACCAACAGGATGCCCGACAAAAACGCTTCAATAACCGCCGTCCCGGTTTTTTGTATGGCTTCCCCGGAATGGCCGACCGCCAGCCAATGTTGGTTGGGTAATGCGATAACAAAAACGTAAAATAGCGGGCCGGATCCTACTGCCAGTTTCTGCCATCCGGCCTTAGCTTGGAAATGTTTCAGGCTACCCGCCAAAAAATCCCCTTGCCGGTTCATGACGCCATAACTATCCAAAGCCGCATGTTCATCTTCGGCAATCTCTTCTAGCAACTCATCCATGCCGCCAACGGCGTATTCGGCTTCTAAGCGCTTCGCTTCCGTTTCCACGCTGTTTTTGAGTTGGGACTCCAGCGAGTGGATAGTTAAAAAATATACGCTGGCGCCTATGGCCAGAAACGAGCATAAGAACAAGCCCAGATATAAGGCTGACAGCTTAAAGCTGGAGGTGCGGATGAACTTAGCCAGTTTCATGGATGATATAGCCTGCCCCGCGCACGGTTAGGATCAAATCGGCTTTGCCACCCGCGTTTAGCTTGCTGCGCAAACGGCTGATATGGGTTTCGACCATATTAGTTTTCGGGTCAAAATGAAAATCCCAAACATTTTCCAGCAGCATGGTGCGGGTCACCACTTGCCCTGCATGGCGGGCAAGGTATTCCAGCAAACGGAATTCGGTGGGTTGCAGTTCAATGGGCTGCCCGCCACGTTTGACCAGCCGTTTTAACAGGTCAATTTCAAGATCCTGTACGTGCAAGGTTTTTAAATCTACGGTTGTCCTAGGCCGCCGCAACAATGCGTTGACCCGTGCCGCCAGCTCACTGAACGCAAACGGTTTGACCAAATAATCGTCCGCCCCGGCATTCAGGCCTTCAACGCGGTCATCAATGCCACACATCGTCGTCAGGAATAAAACCGGTACGTTACAGCCACTGCTGCGCAGGGTTTTGACCAGTGTCAGCCCGTCAAGATGGGGCAACATCCGGTCAATGATCAGGGCATCGTAATGGCCTTCTTTGGCTAACAGCAAACCTTCCAGGCCATCGCCCGCCGAATCCACCACGAAACCGATTTCCTTGAGGCCATTGGCGACATAAGCCCGGGTTTCCTTATCGTCTTCAATAACGGCTAGCTTCATTGTCCCAACACTGGCTGGCGTGGGTTGTCATTTTTCGTCTTCAGCACTTTCATCCTCATCATCCAACGCCACTTTCAGCACCTGCCCTGTGTTGCCATCGACCATGACCTCATGGATTTTGCCGTCTTTGACAATTTCAACCTCAAACTGGACGGTTTTGGCTTCATCATCCAACTCGGCTTCCAAGGCTTTGCCGCCCGTTTTTTGTTCTGCGGCCTTTATCGCTTCAGCCAAAGAAATTTTGGCTTGGCTAAACATCTGCAAGTTTTTGCCATCATCGTGCTTGGCTTCACCAGCGTGGCTTAGGGTGGCACCTGTGACGGCAAGCAATCCGATAGCCATCAGGCTCCGGAAAATTCTGTTTTTTGTAGTGGCCATGTTTTTTCCTTTTATTAACCAAGCGGGATTGCCTGATTTGCAACAGAGCTTATCCCTAATCACATAACCATAAGCTTTCCAGAACTATACGGTTTGGTAATGAAACCCGTTAAGCTTTTTTCCAAGCGCCTGCTGTTGCTGCCATGCCCTAGAGGGTATGCATCCATGCAGTCGTAATCCGCCCTACGATTGGAATCCATCACAAAATATAATAGTAACCGCTTGAATATTAATGTTTATATATTAATTTAATGACAGTGAGGGCGGATCAGAATGCAAGACCAGTACCAATAGCTATCTCAAGTGTGCATATTTTGTCAAGAAAAACATTCCTTGGCAGGGATAAGTGTCTATAATTGACCCGGCCCTCGTGGTTATCGCCGTTTTTATAACCGTCAATGGCCAATCGAATAACTACAATAACGATAAGAGGTGGTTTATGCGAGTCTTTAATAGAAGAACACGCCATTTGCCGATTGCCTTGCTGACAGCAGGCTTATTGGCATCTAGCCCGATAACCCATGCAGACCAACCGGCGGCAGTGACTTGGCAAATTTTGGAAGCTGGCAAGGAAGGGGTGGCCCAAGCCGGCAACACGCCGGGCGGTGATACGCGTTTGCTGGTGCAATTCAGTCCATGGGACTTAAGGCAACTGGGCCCGTTGCTAGTCTTGTTCCGCAACTGCGGAGAAGATCCTGACGTTGTCGGAAAGCCCATGTTAAATTTTGACGCCTATATGGCCGGCAAGGACACGTCGCCCAGTTATAACCCTGATTGGAAAATCCCTGGCCCGCGCTGGCGTATTTGCCCACAAGCCGACGCGCTATTGGTCAGCCCCAATTCCACGGCACCCCAGCAAGTATTATTTGAAGTCGATTTCTTACGTTTGGCCAATGAAGGGTTGAGCCCGCGCATTGATATGGATATTTATAATGTACCGGCGGCGGATGTGAAGCTTAATCTTTCGACAGAAGAACTGGCCCGGCGTTACAGAAACCAGCCACCGTCCGCTAGCGTGCCGTTATCGGTACATTACCGCATGTCCAGAGGCAATTGGGTCATGGGGGATTATGGGGCCATTTATGGCATACCGCCGCGCAGCCTGCTGAAAGGCGGCAAAGGCACTGGCGATTATGCAAAAATAGCCAGCATTATGCCGGTCAACCTGGAATCGTTCCGCCGCAAAGCGGTGATTCCTGGCAATACGGGTTTTGATAAGCTGGAAAGCATTAGGACGGCGATGGCGAATGCAGTGGCCCGGGGTTCAGCAGGGGAAGGCCAACAAATCTGTTACCCGGAAAATCCTGTCAAGGCCGCTAGCTCCCCGGTCACACAATCATTGCTTGGGTTTAGCCATACCTTAACGGGGCGTTTTTCGACCAAGTGGACAACCGACCATAGCCTGCATTCAGGGTTCGGTTTCAGGGTGGAAGTTTACCGCGCCGGCACCTCGACCAAGCTGGGCGAATCCTGGGTGGAAACCAATGGCAGTTGGACGGTGAATGTGCCTGATGCCGCCGGTTTTCTGACCGGCCAGCAAATTAATGTTTACTACCGTTCCTACAACAGCTATTACGCACCGCAAAATCAGAGCAACAATAAATACTGGTGGTACGATCCAATTTGGACGGTCACCAGCACTTCGTTTAATGTCGGCCACCGTTTTGCCGATACCGATGGCGGCGCATATAACGGTGTAGGTGAGTTGGTGGATAACGCCATGACCATGTGGTCACGGTTATATTGGGATGCCGAGATCAACCCTGTCCCGGCCACACCGATCCGCTTCTTTTTCCCTAACACATGGAATAATTGTGGCGGTTCCAGCCCTTGGAGCTGCGCATCGGGCAATGACCTTTGGTTGATTGCCGAGCACGGCGTGCAAGGCGATGTGGTCAGCCATGAAATGGGCCATGTCCTGAACAACAAGTTCTGGGAAAACAAAAGGCCGGCCGGCTCAGGCGGCTCCCATAGCCTGAACACTTGTTACCCTACCCGTTTGGGGATGGCGTTACGGGAAGGTTTTGCCAACTTTGTCGCCGCGTGGGTCGGTTATCCGAACCGCAATGTCGCCGAAGGCGGGTTTACCGCTAGCCGGTGGACTTTAGGTTGGGATGCCGAGCAACGCAATACCCCGCCTAACTGCACCAATGGCTGGGAAAACGAGGTTTGGGTTGCACGCACTTTCTGGGACTTGCATGACACCCGCAGTGATGGCGATGATATTTTGTGGTTTAACCATCCGGGTGCGGTGTTGTCCTTGTACTTAGGTAATGGTATAGCCAATGACGGGGATGCCCGGGATATGCGGTTTTATGAAACCATCTACCGGAACGCCGCTTCAGCAGGGCATGCCGGATTTATCACCGACATCTTTGAGCAAAACCATCATTAAGCGCCATTGCTAAAGGCTTGACTGGGGGGATCCAATTTAAACGACGGGCTATGCCCTAGTGAGGATTGGGTTCCCTTTTGATTTTTCCCCGCCACTGATGTGGGCACCGGTAGACGTCCGATGTCTTGGGCGCGGCGCAAATCTAGTACTTAGTCAGTATTAATATGTTGTGTAAATAATTTGAGCGTGTAGCCTTTCTCCGTTCGTCTGTCCATAGACCACCCCTGTGGTGGAGCTTGTCGAAGGATGAATGGAGAAAGGCTACATGCTCCCAACGTAAATCCGCCCATCCTTCGACAAGCTCAGGACGAACGGATTTACGTTTACCCGTCAAAACAAGACTTAGCACTAGGTTTGTGCTTCAAACGACACGGGTTTTGGCCAACTACCCTCCGTTTTACTAAAAACGTCATCCGATAAGCGATGGTTGTGGATAAATCCTAACGCACATGGCAATATCAGCGCTTGCTTACCCGTAAGCTGTCCGGTGACAAAGGCCATATTCTAAACATCCCTACCGGAGGCTTTCGGGGCAAGGCCCAAACCCATAAGCTTAAGGAGATGGATGGTATGGCACAAACAGCGCTGCCCGTAGACCAACGGGTCATTGATATTGATTCCCGCCGCTTTGCTTCTATAGAAAAAGCCTTGGTCGAGCTGATCACCAATTCTGATGACAGCTATGTCCGGCTGGAAAAGGCCGGGACGCCGGTGAGCGGCAACATCCGCATCACATACGAGCGGCATCAGGTGGGGGCGTTGCTGATGGTTGCCGACCAAGCCGAAGGGATGCCTTTCTGGCAGGTCTGTTCTATTTTGACGTATGGCGGTGCCCATAGCCCATTGGCTCGTGGCGAAGGTGGCGGGCGCGGTTATTTCGGGCGCGGCTTGAAGCAGGCCCTTTATGGGCTAGGGCATGGCTGGATAGAGACCGTCCATGCCGGACGGTTTTCCCGTATTGATTTGTTCCGCGATGAAAATGGCGGCTATCTCTATGAAGACTGGGGCGGCGACCGTCTGGCGGAAACCGGCGATTATAGCCGCTTGGGTATTGCCGGCAGCGGCACCCAAGTGACCATTGTCATTGAAAATCCCTTGGTCAATATATCCCATTACCGCTCTGTCGTGTTGGCGGTCGCCAATAACATTTATCTGCGCGATATGCTGGTGCGGCGCAATGTGGGGCTGCTCAATGTCCAGCAAGGCAAAGAAACGGAATACAACGGGCCGGTGCGTTATGAAGAGCCGCCCGCCGTGCTGTTGCTGGGGCCGGATGAATCAGGCCGCTTTGTGTATCAGCAGGAAGAATATCCCTTTATCCTAACCCTGAAACGCGCCCAAGATGTGGAGCTAGTGCTAAAGGGCGATGAGCGGACAAATGGGCTGGTCATCCTCTCGGGTATGGTGGTCTTGGACTGCCAATTGTTTGAATATGAAAACCAAGTGGGGACGGAATACCTGTTCGGCACAGTACGTTGCGAGGCCTTGATCGAAAAATTAGGATTGGGCATGGCGATTATCAGCGATGAAAGGGAAGGGCTGAACCATAAGGATCCCTTTGTGGAAGCGTTTTCCAAAGCCGTCAGCAACATGATCGCGCCCTATGTGTTGGCGGAACAGGAAAAACTGAAACATTTGGAACATGCGACAACGTCAGGCCGGACTAGCCATATGATCGGTCACCTGCTCCAACGCATGAGCCGGGCGGCAGTCCAAGACTTGGGTATCCAATTGCCGCCAACAGTGGGCTTGGCGGCAGGTGGGGCGGAAGCTCCGGCGGCACTGCGTTTTTCCACGCCGTTTTATTACCGCAAAACCAAGCATCCTTTCCGTGTCGCTCTATTGCTTGACCCTGGGCAGTTTTCCGGTGCAGAGGCCTTGGTCTTCGACTATGTGCTGCCTGATTCCATGCGCATCGAACCCGCACTGGCGACAATCCCCGTCCATGAACTGGGTGATACCCGGCGGCTAGAATGGACGGTCGTGGGCGATGCGGCAGGGGGGCATGCGGAGATCAATGCGCGGGCGGGGGCGTATTGGGCTTGGTGTGAAATTGTCGTGGCGGATAACGCTTACAAGCATAGCCACAGCTATTCCGGCCATGCCGCAAAAAAGGCCTTGCCTAGGGATCACGGGGCCGATATGTTTGTGGGCTATGAATTCCGCAACCTGAACAACGAACTGGAACGCGCGGTTTATAGCCCTGCGGAGAGGAAAATCCTCATCAATACCGGGGCGCCCACCGTGCAATTGTATGTGGACGGGCGGGGGCATTTTCGGGATGCAGCCAGGCTGCTGCTGGCGGAGCTTTTTATGGATGTGATTTCTGATGAGCTGGCCCGGCATTTGGTCGGGAAATCAGGCCATAACGGTAAAGTGGAGGCGCATCGTGCGGCTAAGCAGGACATCATCCGCCGCTACGGTAGCGAGATCCACCTTTCGTTTTTGAACGGATAAGCAGGCAATTGGCGGGGGGATCCGGCCATCTATCCATTACAACCGCCTGCCGCCCCGCCCCCCACTGCCTCTTGGCACGCAAATGGCGGGTTTAGGTCACTTCGCCGGGCTGCAATGCTTAGCACTAGGGTGGCAAGCCATTCTGCCCTTGCTACAGGCTAGTGCCCAGTCATTGATTTTTTGTCGGGCCAGTCTAAACCCGTACAAGGGGCGGACGGTTGCCCGCCTTTTTTATGGCCTGTGCCAATATCCGTAGCGATCAGGCGAGCAACCCGCTCGCCCCTACGAAAATAATACTGACAATTCAACATTGACTGAGTACTGGGCTCCTAAAAAACGGCTGGCCATTGCGTTTTAAGGCGTAGGCGTACAAGCTTGTGTGCACCCTCCCAAAATAATTGCCGACGCCCTGTAGAAATGTTGGACGGCAATCCCTTGACTTTGCAATGTCTTTGCTGGTTTTAGTGGCTACCTAATTTTTGTCCGTTTGTTTGATAGGGTGATTCAGTGCTTTAACAAGAAAAAATGTTTCCATAATCTACAAATTCCTAACTGATCCCTAGTAAAAACCCTTTAATTACAAGCACAAACCCGTTATACGTGAAATTAGTGAAAAAATGACATGGCCGATGTGAGTTACTTGATAGCCATTTGAAAATATTCGCGCTAGCCTGTGCCCACAATTCAAAAGCTATTGGCGGGGGATTTTATGCAAAACATGTCGGGTATTTTAGAAGTCGCTATCGGTCTGGTGTTTGTTTATTTGCTGTTAAGCTTGATTTGTTCCGCATTGACCGAAGCGGTGGAAAACCTGTTCAACCGTAGCCGGGGCAAAAAGCTCTGTGAAGGGTTGTACGGGTTGTTTGGCGGCAATATTGACCATGGCAGTAGCTTTGCCTTACTCAAGGCGTTTTACCAAAGCCCGATGATTTATGGTTTGTACCAGGGGGATTTGGCATTGAAGCAACAACCTGCAAAAACATCGGCGATAGCCAATCCGGCTCCTGCCGGAGGCCAAGACACTGGCGCAGCTGCACCAGCAACAAACACCCCGCCGCCACAATTACAGTTACCCAAAAATCTCCCGTCATATATCACGCCCAAGACCTTCGCGCTGGCGTTTGTCGATCAAATTTTGGCAGGCAAGGCACTGGACACGGCGACGCTTATCAGCCAAATCAATGCGTCGGCAACACTTCCGGAACATCTCAAAAACTCCCTGACGCTAATGGTCAATAAGGCCGAAGGCGACATCCATGCCGCGCTTAACAATATTGAAGACTGGTATTCGGCGATGGGGGAAAGGGTCAGTGGCTGGTACAAAAAACACGCGCAACAAATCGCCATCATGATTGCGCTGCTCATTGCCGTGCTGGGCAATGTCGACACGATTACGATTGCCAAAAGCCTGATGGCCAACGGCACATTGCGCGAACAGATGGTCAATGCGGCTGACCAATTCTATAAAGACCGTTTGTTGGCCGACAAGCAACAGGCGCTTGAAACCGCCAAATCGGCAAGTAACCCGGATCAAGCCCAGCAGATTGAAGCGGACATATCGGCAATTAAAACGCAAGCAACTGACAAGCTGGTTTGCCAATCCCAACCCGATAATCCTAATAAATGTTTTAACTTGCAGATGGCCCGTTTGGCTGAATTAAACCAGATGGGTTTGCCTATCAGTTGGCAAGATTTAGATGACCCCAGGGTTTTCCCCCGAACTCCTTTGGCATGGCTAGAAAAAATTTTCGGCCTGCTCATCACCGCCATCGCGGTTTCATTGGGGGCGCCGTTTTGGTTTGATGTCCTTAATAAGTTTATGAATTTTAGGTCAACCCTGAAGCCGCAACCCGCTTCTAGCCAGGCCTTAACAAAACCGCAACAAAGCGGTACGGGTGACCCCACGCCAGGTGTGGGCTAGCCCTTATGAAATGAGATGTTTTTTGCTGAAAACCTTTATCAAACACCGAGGGGAATCAATCATGTCAAGGCAAATTAATGAAGAGGGTTTAAATCTGGTTAAAAATTTCGAAGGCTTACGTTTGGATGCCTACCGGTGTCCGGCAGGTGTTTGGACTATTGGTTATGGCCATACCGGCGGCGTCAAGCCCGGGGCAAAAATTAGCGAAGATCAGGCGGAACAGCTGCTGGCTCAAGATTTGGCGGATTCGGGTGGCAAGGTCGAAAAATGTGTGAAAGTCAAACTAAACGATAACCAGTTTGCCGCCTTAGCCAGTTTTGTGTTCAATGCCGGTATCGGCAACCTGACCGCCAGCACTTTACTGAAACGCCTTAACACAGGCGATTATGATTGCGTGCCTAGCGAGTTGGCGAAATGGGTCAAGGCGACCGATCCTAAAACAGGCCAGAAAATCTCCCTGCCTGGGCTGGTCAAGCGCCGGGCCGCTGAAGGTGTGTTGTGGTTGAAAATAGACAGCGATGATCCGTTTTTAACCAGTACCGATATGCCGCAAAGCATCCACGCTGACGACCCGCGTGTTTCCTATCTGGTCACCGCCCGCGAAGGCTTGCGCATGCGCTCTGGCCCCGGCACCAACTTCGATATTTCCAAAGTGTTGCCCACCAATACCGAAGTTTTCGTGGTCAAGGAAAAAGACGGTTGGGCGGCCATTGATCTGCAAGGCGATGGCGTGATCGATGGCTGGGTCTCGCAGGATTTTTTGAAATTGAAGCCCGTTTAATTTCTGGATAAGCAAATGTCCACCCATACCCATTTGGTTAGCGTAAGTTTGTTGGCGATGGCAATGATGGTTGCGGTGCCAGGTTGTAGTTCGTTTGGCTGTTGTATGACGCTGCCTGTTGACGGGAAAGGCTCTGTGCACTATCTGATTTTGGGGATAGGGCTAGTGACCGTGCCGAAACCGGAGCATGAAACCGCAATTTTGGCGACCCAGTCCCATGCTTTGGGGATCAATCTATCTGACCAGCCGGGTATGAAATTGGGTGTTGGCTATACGTCGGGTAGCGTCGTGGCGATACCCGACCATGCCAAAGATGTGCGGGTGGAGATAAACCAACGGCCAGGCGGTGGGGTTATTATCAATGCGCCTAAAGCCGAATTAAAACAACCATGAGGAATTCGCAATGGATAAACAAAACCAATTCACAACCGCTGTCCGGTTGGCGGGTTTAACGGCAATGGCCCTATTGCCAACTGGCTGTGCCGAACGCAGCTATTCCGTGCTGGCCTCCACGGGGACGGTCATAGGTGTCGAAGTGTCGCAAAATCCGGCAACCCAAATGCCCCAAGGCAAGCTCGGCTACAATCGCGCAGAGCTCGCGTTTGTGCCCACCAACCGTAATGGCGGTAAGGATTCTACAGGTTCGGTTGGTAACGGGGCCGGCGATACCGCCAATGTCTTGATGGAATTGCGCTATGGCGGGATTTTTGATCTTGGTGAAAGTTCGGGCATTTATCAGCGGCTTGCTGTCGGTGACATTGCCGTCCAGCAAGAGGGGGCCGCCGTGATGTTTGCAAAAAATGCCGACGGCACGGCTGACCCTGAGGCGGTGCAGGCGCTTACGGCAATCAAATCTATTCCGGCCCTTGATTTGGTGTTAGCCCAAAAAAAGCAGCCCATGTCAAAAAAGTACAATCAATATAAAGCCATGAAAGATAGCTTGGCGATACAAAAATATGATAAGGCCGCAGGTTCAGTGGATCCAGGCTATACGACATACGGCAAGTTTGCCATTGACCACAATACCAGTGCCGGGCAAATAAAAGCCGTATGCGCGGTACTTAAGGCGCAAGGCGAAGACCTGGTTTGCGACTGACTGGGAGGAAGCTGGAAGGCATCGGTGTAGCACAATACTAATGGCTGGGGGAATTGACAATGACTAAATTAGAACGCATAGATTTGGCGCAAGCCGCCAATCTGGAAAACGCAATCGAAGCTGTCTGTGACAACATGGCGGCTGACGATTATAAGCTCGTGTCTTCGTTTGTTTATCAAAATCAGTTGGTGCTGATTTTTCAAAAATAAGTTACCCGCTTCACTTTGTTTAAAACTTAAGACATTGTTTAATAAACGATTATATGGCGTGTTTAGATCCGCTCAAATAACAGGCCGTTATGGAAGAGGGCCTACGTTGCCTGGTGAATCACCAGACCGTAACCGTATCCTCGCCCGAACCAGAGACACCACCACCACGATCAGTAAGGTTGCCAGGGACAATTCCAGCAGCAGGAAAGCGGCGATTTTAAAGTAAGCGAAGTGGGGGTGGACGAAACGGACTAGCCAGCCGCCAGCTTCGTCGGCGATGGCGGAAAGGTAGGTGAGGCCGCTGATCCAAATTTTCAGGCGGTATGAAAATTCGGTCATGAGCATGAGGTGGGTGAGCGTCAGCACCAGCATCCCCATCGAAAACAGGTGGAAGTGGGAGACTTCCAGCATGCCTTGGTAGCTGCGCGGTTGGGTGAAGGTTTCTTCCGAGCCAAGGTAATAGGCTATGACCGATTCGGGCGTCAAGTCCATGCGGTGGAAATACATCAGGCCGTTGCTGAGCCAAAGCAGGACGATATAGCCTAAAAACATCAGTACGAGGGCGTTCAGTAAGGCTTTGCGCTGTTGTTCGCCAGTGACAAAGTAACGCATCAATGGGCCTTTTGTTTGATCATGATTTGGTAAACCGCCATGACTTTGCGGATGCTAGTCAGGGCTGAGCGGGTGCTGAGGGTCGCGCCGGAGACGCCGTCCACGCCTTTGTTCAATTCCATCTCCGCCAGCGGTTTTTTGACAAGTTTTTCATACCATTGGGCCGAGGGTTGGTATTCGGGCGGTTCGTGGAAAGCCAAGGTGTAAACGTTGCGCAGTTCACCTTCGGGGGTGAGGATGACCATCAGGGTTTCCGGTTTGGTGCGCACGGTGCTGGTTTCAATGGCGGCGTAAGCAGTAGTTTTGCCGTTTTCTTTACCGACGTAGAACGTGAACATGCCGGATTCCAGCTGGGTTTTCGCAAGGGCTTGGATGGCGGCGGTTTCCTGTTCATCAGGGAATAGGGAGAGGTTTTCGACTGTGGCAGCCTTGCCGAAGGCCAGTTCCATCGCTTCGTTTTTGCTGTAAAAAATGGTGGCGGAACTGGACGCGCTGGCGAGTGCGATGAGCAGGGTTAGGGTAATGGCTGGGCGTTTCATGTCGGGTTCTTTGGTTTAAAGTGCGGTGGCGTTAACGTCGGCTAGGGTAGTTAAGCTGAACGTGCCCTCATAGATGCGGATGACGTAGATCCTGGAGTTGGGGAAGCACGCTGTTTCCTGTTGCGGGATAGCGGAGCAGGCAACCAGCTGTTTTAATTCGTCGTCGTTCATGACTGTTACTCTTGCGGATAAAGATGAATGCGGATGCTATTCTAGCAAAACCGCACGTCCCCTGTGCAGTTATCCAAACTCATTCCCCCTTTATTGGCATTTAGTCATGGCCTAGCGATGGGCCGTTGTTAGAAAATGAAGCCAAAGCCCAGGTTAAAGTCATCCGGTACTGTGCCTTGTCTAGCCGTGCGATTGCGGTAATCGGCTTTGATGACAACGTTCGGGATAGGCTTGTATTGCAACCCGAATTGGTAAATCCGTTGGTCTTGAGTGCCGTCATCGCTATAACCTGTTGGTGCGGTGGCGATAGTGTCGAACCTTTCATAACGGAAAAACGGGGCTAGGTATTGGAGGGTATCTGGCCTGAATAAAGGGAAAATGTCGTAACCCACTTCGCTATACCAGCCGTAATTGGATGAGCCGATGGTTTGTCCCGCCGCCGCGCTGAGGATGTCGGCGTTATCAATATGCCCCCAGGAACCAAGCGTGCGGAATTCCAGGCCGCGGTATTTCCATTGCACATGCCCTTCATAGAGTTGGGTGAACACATCGGCTTTTTGTCCGGCAAAGCTTTGGTTTTGGCCTGAATTGCCGACAAAAACCGAACCGCCCAAAGTCATGCCCGGCAGGGCGGTAGGGGTGTAGTCCATGCGTCCGACATAGCCGAAATCTTCGGATTTCGCTTGGCTCCCTCCCCCGCGCCCTTCTTTAATGCCGCTGGATTGGAATCCTGAGGCATCCAAGCCATTCACCAGATAGGTGGTGTAAGTCAAACTAGGGGTGATTTGCCCAAACAAACCTACGCCCATTTCCCGCCATGTGCTGGGGATGATGCGTTGCTCGACTTCTGGCCGGTGGTTACCATAGAAAAACGGCGGCTCGTGGATCTGGTTGATAAAGCCCATGGGCATTAACACCAACCCCGTGCGGATATTGGCTAACGGGTCTATGAAAAAGTCCAATGCGGCGAACTCCACACCCACTTCACCTTTTAATTCATCGCCCTCGCCTGAGCTTGCGTGTTCAAATTCAATCTCACTGTTGAACAAGATGCGGTCAGTAAATTTGTAACCGGCGTATAGCACGACGCGCTCCAAATCCGCATTGTTTTTATCCTCTTCCTTTTTATCGCCCACATAGTCCTGATAAATGGCTTCACCATAACCGCCTATCGACAAGCCTTTACCAACTTGGTAAACCTTGGAGGCCGCAGGGCCTAAGCCGTAGGCGCTCTTGTATTTGGTTTCTTCAGGAATCGTTAGGTTAGTCCGTAATTTTTCAACCTCTTGGCTAAGCACATCCGTTTTACGCTCCAGTGTTTGCATGGTGCTTTTTGTCGCTGCAGTTGTGGTGGTTTGTGGTTGTGCCGTTGATCCTGTTTGCAATTGAGATTTCATGGCATCGATTTGCTGTTGCTGGGCTTCGATAATTTTCCACATTTCCTCCATTGTCTTAGGTTTTTCCAACGCATTGGCTGGGTTGTTTAAGGCTGCGAGTGCGGTAAATAAGAGCGTGTGCTTAAGTTTCATGGGAGACCCTTTAAATGGTTAATCAATTTTTAATGGATTATATTGCAAATAATTGTAGAGATGCAAATGATTCTTATTTGATTATTATGAGCTTCCAGTTTTGAGTGTTTGTGTGGCAATTGATAATTAGCATAAGCCGTTCAAATGAATTTTAGGCATGACTAAAGATGCCAAGAAAATCAAGCTGCTGTTTTTGTGATATAAAGATTAACTAGAATGCTTGCTTCTGGTATATTCAAAGCAAGGATTAAAAGGCAACTCAAAAATTTGCTTTGACTGTGTTTTTACTAAAAAAATAATAATTTAATGAAAGGGGAGAAGCCACTATGACCGAAATATTGTTCATTTTAACTACTATTTATGTTGCATATGTTGTTTATAGCATCATCAATGGGCAGAAAACATCTCTGGCTCCACCGAAGCCAGAGGTACAGATACAGGCTGAAGTCAAACAAGCAAAACCTGAGATTATTGTTGAGAGAAAAGAGAGGCCTGTGACAATTAGAAAAAATGCCGTGAAAGCGCCAGTGGTAACAGAGAAACCAGTGGTGGCCGCCAAAGGTAGTGTTCGTGATCCCATTACTGGAGAAGTGGCGACGGTGACCGCTAATTATCGCTTCACCAAGCGCTGGATAAAAGAAGCGTTAGTGACTGAAGGTTTGTTGGACAAAGTTTATAAAAATAACGAACTGGATGCCGCCGCTGAAACGGCGATCAAAACAGCATTAGTGGCTTTTATGGAAATGGGCAAGTACCGGGCCTAATGGTCTAGGTTGAGCTTTTTTAGGCGATAGCGAAAGGAGCGAAAGGATAAGCCGAGTTGTTTTGCGGCGGCTGTTTTGTTCCATTTGTTTTCTTCCAAGGCCAGGGAAATTGCTTTCCTTTCAATATCCTCCAAATAATCTTCCAGAGAGCCCATGGCCGGATCATAATCTGCCTGTGCGGGCAAGTGCCGGTTGTCAATGGGTAGGTTTAAGTCATCGACTTCGATATTTTTCCCGTTGTATAAGGCCAATGACCTTTCTAATATGTTTTCCAGTTCACGGACATTGCCTGGAAAGTGATATTGTTGTAAGGCCGTTAGCGCGGAGGGCGTTAAGCAAGGGCTATTATTGCTGGTAAGCTTTGCCAGAATGTGTTCCGTGAGTATGGTTATGTCGCCATTACGTTCACGTAATGGCGGGATATAAAGGTCGATGACATTAATGCGATAATACAAATCTTGCCTGAAACTGCCTTCCTGGACCATGCTGGTAAGATTACGGTGAGTGGCGCTGAGCAAGCGAATATCTACCGGAATTTCCTGATGGTCCCCTACAGGACGGATTTTTTTCTCCTGGATGGCCCGCAACAATTTGACTTGTAATGGAAGCGGCAAGTCGGCGACTTCATCAAGAAATAAAGTGCCCCCTTCAGCCGCTTGAAACAGCCCTTTTTTATCGCAGACCGCACCCGTGAAACTGCCTTTTTTATGGCCAAAGAATTCGCTTTCAATCAGTTCGTGGGGAATTGCGCCGCAATTTATGGCAATGAAGGGCTGGTCGCAACGTGAGCTTTGCTGGTGGATCAGCCGGGCAACCAATTCTTTGCCAGAACCTGATTCGCCGCTGATATAAACGGGCGCTTGGCTACGCGCGAGTTTGGTGATTTTCGCACGAATTTCACGCATGACTGCCGATTCACCTAACAAAAGATAGCGCATCTGCTGGTTTTTTTCGGTGTTGGTGTCCGAAAGTTTTAGTGCGCTTTTGATCAGTTGCCTGAGTTGCGTTAAATCTAACGGCTTGGATACAAAATCAAAAGCACCTTTTTTCATCGCCAAAATAGCCGTATCCATATTGCCATGCGCAGTAATGACCGCGCACGGCATGGGTGCCGGCATAGCATGTATTTGGTCAAGCAATTCCAAGCCGTCACCGTCAGGCAAACGCATGTCTGTCAGACAAATATCAAAAGCGTGTTGTTTTAACAGCGCGCGTGCTTGGGCAAGTGTTTCGGCAGGTTGGGTTTCAATGCCCATCCTGTTAAGGGTGATTTCGAGCAATTCCAGAATATCAGGTTCGTCGTCAACAATTAATGCCAATGGTTTTTTCATATTTCTATCAGGTTTTTTTCTGCATTAAGCACACAAAGCCGAAAACAACTTTGCCTATTGGATGTTAAATAATAGCTTAATTTTGCTTGGTTGAGGTCGGCTAACTCTTTAGAAATATACAAACCTAAGCCCGTGCCGCTTGATGATGTGGTGAAAAAGGGCTCGAAAAGATTTTTAAGGTGTTGATGGCTAATGCCGTGGCCATTATCAATGACTTCAATGCAGGGCGAATCATGGAGCAGAAATGATTGGATCTGTATTTTGCCTTTTTCGGGGTTTCCATATTTCAACGCATTTTCACACAAATTGTTCAGGATTTGCCTCAAATGGTTCGGGTCAATAAACGCATGGAGTGCCGCATCATGATGGGTCAGCACGAACGTTTCTGAATGTTTTTTGTGTAACGACAAAAAGTTTTTTAGATAGAGATCTAGCCAAGACGTTAACTCGATGCGCTCACGCTTGGAATCGTGGCGTTTTGAGAGCCGCAAAATATCTTCAATGATCCCGTTAATGCGGCTAGATTGGGCTTGGATAATCGTGGTCAAGCGGAGGTCTTCGCTTGACAGGTGGGCTGATTCAGCCAGTAATTGCCCGGCGTGGTTGACCGCCGAAAGGGGGTTGCGGATTTCATGGGCGATGCTGGCAGTCAGCCGGCCTAAGGAAGCCAGTTTCCCCTGTTGGACCCTCTGGTTATATAGGGCCGTATCTTCAACCATGACCATGTAAAAATTGTCATAGTGGGCCGATAGCAACATGAAGCGGCAATTGATTTCAGATTGCTCAGGAATGCTGATGGAGGCCACGTCGTGTCCGGAATTGTGCAGCCAGCACCTAAATAGCTGCGCCAATTGTGGCGAAATGTCACTCAGGTAAGCGGGTGACCCGGTGCTATTGCTCAGCCTTAATGCAGCTTGGTTGGCCATAAGGATGGATTGTTGCTGATCGGTAATGATGATGCCTGATTGCAGGTTCTGGATAATATACTGATTAAGGTCTTCAAGGTTAACAATCGTTTTTTGCTGTTGCTCAGCCACTTGCAAAATGTCTTCACTGCGTTTGGCAAGGACATAAGACAATAGGGTGATGGCAAAGAACGCCGCACCCAACATGCCTGTGTAGGTGTAGGAGCCGGCGTCTATGCTGTGAAACTGGTCGGTAAATATCCGTTCGGCAAGGACGGCTAAGCTGGCTATCGCCGCGAACAGCACGGCGCAAATGCCGCCAATCAATAAACCTCCCGACGCGATGGAGACCGCGATCAAAATGCCCAGGCCACTCTTAATGCCCCCGCAAGCATGCATCAATAGCGTGAGTAAAATAATGTCGGTAAAAATAAGTAATTGTGTTTGGACGGTATAGGGCGTTAATCGCCAAAAAACGCAGACCAGACAAAATATCGTCAACGCCCAATAGATTTGGCTACTGTAAATATACAATTCAGTGACATAACCACCCGATAAGAGCGAATCATTGGGTTGGTAAAGTAAGGCGATAAACAGGGTTGAAAGGATCAGGCGATAGGTCAAATAAACCTTTAACAGCGTCCATGCTTGCTTTGCCGGGATGCTATACCCTTGGGAAAAGGGGCAGGGATAGAGTCTTTCTGGTGTATTTGTGGTCATTTGCTTATTATCAATAGCGTTTTATAGAGACTTGGCTAGAATAACGGCCTGTTGCCAATCATAACAGTTAAGTGGCGCTTGCCAAACGCTACTGGCGTCGGGTTATGGGGGCTTCCAATATTTCGCTAGCATTCTAAATAATAACGCGGGTGAACCATCAATTATTTTCAGTCATCGGAGCAAGCAATGAATATCCATGAATACCAGGCCAAACAGTTGTTCCAGCATTACCATATCCCCATTCCAGAAGGTAAGCAGGCAACTATGCCGGAACAGGCCGGGGCTATTGCCCAAAGCTTGGGCGGTGAAGGTTGGGTAGTCAAAGCCCAAGTCCATGCGGGCGGGCGCGGTAAAGTGGGCGGCGTCAAACTGGCAAAAACTTCCGGAGAAGTGGCGGGATTTACCCGCGCCATGCTGGGCACGCGCCTGGTGACAGCCCAAACCGATGCCGTCGGCTTGCCGGTCCATTCCGTATTGGTTGAAAAAACGTACCCGATCAAACGCGAATTGTATTTGAGCTTGGTGCTGGATCGTGGCACCGAGCGGCTGATTTTTATCGCTTCGGCCGCCGGGGGCATGGACATTGAAACTGTCGCCCATGATGCCCCCGAAAAAATCCTCACTGTTTCCGTGCACCCGGCCGCCGGTTTGCAAGGCTACCAATGCCGCAAAGTCGCTTACGCATTGGGTTTGTCCGGAACACAACACAAAGCCATAGCCGCTATCATGCAAGGCATGTACAGCTTGTTCCTTGCCAAAGATGCCAGCCAAATTGAAATCAACCCGTTGATTGAAACCGACGGTGGCGACTTGCTGGCTTTGGACGCCAAAATCAATTTCGATGACAACGCTGTCGCCCTGCATCCCGACATTCTGGCGATGAAAGACTCCGCGCAAGAAGACGACAAAGAAAACGAAGCCCAGCAATTTGGCCTGAATTACATCACCTTGGATGGCAATATCGGCTGCATGGTCAATGGGGCGGGTTTGGCGATGGCGACCATGGATTTGGTGAAACTGAAAGGTGGTTTGCCCGCCAATTTCCTTGATGTCGGCGGTGGCACCAATGTCGAAAAAGTCTGCGAAGCCTTCAAATTGATTTTGTCGGACGGCAATGTCAAAGCCGTGCTTGTGAACATTTTCGGCGGTATCGTCAAATGTGACGTGATTGCGCTAGGTATCTTGGAAGCCATCAAACAAGTCCATGTTGCCGTACCGGTCGTGGTGCGCTTGGAAGGCACCAATGTCGAAGAAGGCCGGGCTTTGTTAAGCGACACCGGGTTGGGCATTTACGCCGCCGATGACTTGGCGCACGCCGCGGAACAGGTTGTGGCACTGGCGGAGGCCGTAGCATGAGCATTTTAGTTAACAAAGGCACCAAGGTGATTTGCCAAGGCTTCACTGGCAAGCAAGGCACGTTCCATTCCCAACAGGCCTTGGACTACGGCACGCAACTGGTCGGCGGCGTGACCCCTGAACGTGGCGGAGAAACCCACTTGGGTTTGCCCGTGTTCAATACCGTCCAGGCCGCCGTGGACACGACAGGCGCAACCGCCAGCGTCATCTATGTGCCACCTTTTTACGCCGCCGATGCGATTTTGGAAGCCGTCGATGCGGGCATTAAGCTCATTGTCTGCATCACCGAAGGTATCCCCATCTTGCAAATGTTACGCGTCAAAGCCGCGATGGCGGGTACGGGCGCGTTGCTGGTCGGGCCCAACTGCCCTGGCATCATCACCCCTGGCGAATGCAAAATTGGCATCATGCCCGCCAAAATCCACTTGCCGGGCTCCATCGGCATCGTTTCGCGTTCCGGCACCTTGACTTACGAATCCGTCCACCAAACCACCGCCCAAGGCTTAGGGCAAAGCACCTGCGTAGGTATTGGCGGCGACCCTGTGCATGGTATGAACTTTGTCGATGTCCTTAGCCGCTTCCAAGCCGATGATCAAACCCAGGGCATCGTCATGGTCGGGGAAATCGGCGGCGGCGAAGAGGAAGATGCTGCCGACTATATCAAAGCCCACGTCACCAAACCCGTAGTGGCCTATATCGCCGGACAAACCGCCCCTGCGGGCAAACGTATGGGGCATGCGGGCGCGATAGTCACGGGTGGCAAAGGCACCGCGGCAGGCAAGATTGCCGCCTTGAAAGCGGCGGGGATTGAAGTGGTGAGCTCGCCGACTGAGATTGGTGTGGCCATGAAGTCGTGTTTTTGAGAAGGTTTTTCATAAACCCCCGCTTTAAAACGTGGGGGGGTCATGGGATAACCCGACAGTTAAGGCCTGTTCTCCGGTATGGCTAAGCCAATGGCTAGGCGCTTGCCCCGGATGGCGCCAGCCAGGCCTCGCCAACTGAAGTTAGAGGGGCTTTTGGGCAACGATAAAAAACTGCTTGCCGAAGAGTTTCCAAGCAAAGGGGAGCTTTAGGTAAGCCCAAACCAGCCAAGGGTGTGTTGGCAGGGCGCCCTGCGTGGTGAAGGGCAAAAAGCGGTCTATGCAGGTGTGTATTGTGAAGCCTTTTAGACGCAAGGCCTCACTGAGCGACAAATGGGTCAGCCCCAAATGGTGGTCATAAAAGTCCCAATATTGCCCCGGCAGATAGCGTAAATTGGGGCCTAGGATAAGATATTTCCCGCCCGGTTTTAGGGCGGACATCACTTGTTCAAGGAAGCTGTCCAAGGTTTTTTTATCAGGCAAATGCTCCAAAAAATTGGAGGTGAAAACGACATCCGCTTGCTTTGATATGACCAAACCCAACTCTGTGGCTTTGCACTGGTGGAATTCCACGTCATCACCGAGAAAGCCCGCTGCGTCAGCGTTCAAATCCACGGCGATTTTGTTCTGTGCCGAAATGTTATTTAGGAATTCACCATAACCGCAGGCCACATCGACAACGGTGTCGGATGGCTTGATATAAGCTTGGAGGAAACTCCGGCAAATTATTTTCCATATCGCGTTTTTGCGTGGCAACTGGTTGTCGGTAAAGCGGATTTTATATAATTCGGACAAGTCATTGCTGTCCATATCCTTCTCCTTAAATGCAAAAAACTTATAGATCAGAAAAGTGGCCAGCATAGGTAGTGCAATGGCTATGGCATGTGCCAATTCTTCTGAATGGGCCGTCATTCCAACGGTTTTCAAGCCAATATTAATTTGTATGGAAGCCAGCCAGACTAAGGGTAAAAACGATAGGTTCACCAAAATAAAATCGCGGGCTTGTGCATGCCTTGCTTTTTTGGAATGTGGGAACACAAAAATGCTGTTCATTATAAAAGCTACGCCCATGCCAATGGCATAAGCATTAATGACCGCCCACGAGAAAGGCAGCCATAGGCTCAAGAAAAAACGGGACAGCCAATTAAGCGCCGCCGCGAGGCCGCCTACCGCCAGAAATATCAGGAATTGCTTGGTAAAAAAATGTTTGATCACCGCACCGCCTGTAGCGCCATTTTCTGCCCGAAGCCAATGCTTTCAGATATGCCTCGGTCTTCGGGGTAATAATATGACGTGTCCGCCACCCATAAGCCCCTGATTGGCAAGGCGACGGGGGGCAGTTTATCCAGGTGGCCAGGTTCGCAAACCGGTTGCGCAAACCGGTAGCGGCTGGCGCGTAGCTCGATAAAATCTTCAGCGCACAACCTCGGGTTTATTTTCTGCAAGTAGCCACGCACCTTGTCCAGAAACACTTGGTCCGGATCGGCAAATTTCGCATGTCCGCCGGGCATGTAAAAGGGCACATAAACGATATGCTGGCCTAACGGGCGCAAATTCGTGTATTCCACCAGGCCAGGGATGTCCATATCCGGGTCATTGATATTCAGCCAAAAATTTTCGGTCAGGGCTTGGCGTAGCTTGGCAATGACGCAGACCACGGCAATATTGTTTACGGATCGGAAGCGCCGCAAGATGTCCGGCGGCAAATCGGGCATTAACTGTGGGACATAAGGCAATGGGATGGTGCTGATGACTTTGCCAAAAGCCTCGAAGCGCCCCTCCACCTCAACGCCCAGCACTTTGCCTTCAGAAATCACCACCTTATCGGCTTTAGATTTAAGGCGGATTTCACCGCCACGCGCTTCAACCGCCCCTCGCATGGCTTGCAACAAGGTTTCCGACCCCCCTTCCAGGTAGCCCAGTTTTTCGTGGAACAAATTATAGCGGGACTGGCCAATCCTGCGTATACGGCTCCAAATCCATGCTGCCGACAAGTTGTCAGCGTAATCATAAAACTTATAATCAAACAGCCTGCGCCAGAGGATTTCATAGGCCTCAGCGCCGACCCACTTTTTGATCCAGCCACTCGCCTCGATGCTGTCCAGTGGTTTCCAGCCCTTACGCTGGACGCATAAGAAGGCATGTAGGCCATAGCGGAATTTGGCGATTGGGCTTAAGCCCCGGAATTTCAATAGGGCGACCGGATTGCCCCATGGTTGCAGGCGGTTCTGGAACCAGTAGCCCATTTTGGTTTTTACCCAGCGTATTTTTCCGGCTAACCCCAGTTCGTCAATGAGTGCAAGGAAATCGGTGTCAGACGTGCAGTGGAAATGGTAATAGCGTTCGATGCTCAAGCCCGAAAAATCAAATGTTGCGGCCATGCCGCCCACGCGGTCATCCGCTTCAAAAATGACCGGCTGATGCCCGTCCTTCGCCAATTGATAAGCGGCCGCGAGGCCCATAGGCCCCGCCCCCAACACGGCGATGCGTTGCCCCATGGTCAGAACTCCAAAACGGTTTGGCTATAAGTCGGGTCATTAAAGGTTTCATCAATGGCTTTGGCAAAGGGCGTGTAAGGCACGCCAAAAATACCGGGCCAGTCAATGACTTCAAATTCGTCTTTGGCGGTCAACGCCACCAATTGCTGGGTCGTGAACGGCGGTTTTGGGTCGAATAGGCCCCAAACCCACAGCAAGCCGTAAAATAAAGGGTAGGGGATTTTGGTGATCAACGTACGGGCTCCCGTGGCGCGTTTTATTTCCCGGATGATGTCGATGTAATCTATTTTTTCATGCCCGGAAATATTGAAAACGCCATCGGCGATCCTGTTTTCAATGCAGCTGATAATAATATTGCAAAAATCCCCGACGTAAAGCGGCTGGCGCATATAACGGCCATCGCCTGGGATAGGGAAAACCGGTACTTTTTGCATAAAGCGCGATAGCCAGCCCAGGTGTTTGCGGTCAAACCAGCCGAACATCAAGGTCGGGCGCAAGATCGGGCAAGGGATGCCGCTGTTAAGCACCATGCGTTCCTGGTCTTTCTTGGTGTTGGTGTAGAAGTCATTGGCGACCGATTCGACAACCGAGGAGCTGATATGGACAAGGTAAGGGACGTTGTTGGTTTTGATGGCTTCGAGGATATGCCGGGTGGCATTAAGGTTGTTATCGACGAAGTCTTGCAAATGGTTGCCGCCGATTTGCGCTTGCAACATCACCACCACCTCGGCACCCACAAAATGCCTGGGCCAGTCGCCTTGTTGGTTCAAATCGGCATATTCAGCAACAATATCCGGTTGTACCCGTTTCAGCACCTCAAGATTGGGGCGGTGTTTGTCAAGCACGACAATCCGGGTATAGCCTTTGGCTTTCAAACGGGCGATCAAGTTCTGGCCAACTAAGCCGGCACCGCCGGGGAGGACGATTTTTGGGTTTTTAGTGTTCATAACATATCCGGCATTAATTACTGTCGCCCGTACATCTGGGGCACGCCCTTCGGCGGCTTTATTGTTTAGGGATGATCACCTGCATCTGGCAGGGGGGGCTTTCACTCTGTAGGGTAAGTGATGTGCCAGTTTGGCCTTTCAACAGGTAACCTTGGTATCCTGACAGTCGCGCTGCGCTGCCAAGCGTACCGGCAATTTCGGGTTTCGACTGTCCGGTGAGCGCATATCCGATGATTTTGCCCTGATCGCTGAGGACACGGATAACATTAGGGTAAGTTTTATCTTTTGGATTAAACATCCAGCCATGGATCCGCACAAACCGGTCTTCGCCAGTAATACTGTCCACGGCATCTAAGCCACCTAGACAAACGGGTAGCTTAGGTTGTTGGACGGCCATGCCCAACTGTTCCCTGGCATCAAGGTAGGGGTACATGCCAAAGATGGAGATGTTTTTGGAAGAAGCCCTTGCTGCAAAGGCCAAGGCATTCTCAATATTGGGAGAAACATTTTTAATATGTAATGGATCCTTCACTTGAAGCGCGAGCGCCAGGGCGGCGATTTTTTTTGTGAATTTTATGTCATCTTGCGGGTGCAATGCCTGGAGTTGTAATGGGATCATCAGCATTCCCAGCGCCGCGACCGGAAGCAGGATTTTTATGCCCCGTTTTTTTATCGCTGACAAAATGGCGGGCGAAAAAATTACAAACAGGGCGGACCATGCCATTAATACAGGCGTCGTATAGCGGCTGCTCAGGGCTTGTTCCTCGCCGAAAATGAGCCGGCCACCGGCGGTGCCCACAGCGGTGCCCCCTATGTAGAGGATAAAAAATAATAGGGCCAAGGTTAAGGTGGCTTTGCAGGGCTGGCGTGATAATTTAACCGCTAACCATGCCGAGCAGCCAATAAGGCTAAATCCGGACAAATATGTTAGGCCAAAGGTTAAGTTCCAAGCATAGGCCCCTTTTCCCAAAAGGTAATAAAACGGGCTGCCCAGGTAAAGCAGGACGTACTTAACTAAGCCAAGCGGGTTTTCCTTTAAGGCTTGCGTCAAGGAGCCATGATGTCCCGGTGTTTTATAGCCCTGTAAGTAAAAATAAAGCGAAACCGCAGAAAGGCTGGCTAGTACGCAAACCCTTGCGGCTCCCTGCCTTGTGATTAACGAATAAACCATCATGAGAGGCAAGGCAAGCATGCCATTGGCCATGGTGCCTACCGAGGCCAAACCAAAGCCACACGCTACGAGAAACTGGCGGTTGGCATAGGTCCCCGCAACTGACTTATGGAGCCAATACAATGCACATAACGGCAGTAGTTGGGCCAAAATAAATTGGCTTTGGAAGGCCCAAGTCAAATTTTCTTTTTGGATCCAAAGGAATAGCCAGGCCGTTAATGCCAGGCCTAGTAAAACCTCGGCAATAGCCGGGGCCTTTGTTGCAGCCGCATCACGTAGCATTCGCCAAAACACCAGCACGTTAACGCCCACTAAGAGATAGTTGGTGGCGATAAGGAACCAACTGGCGCCTCCAAACCATTTGATGTCAGCCCAAAACAATAGGCGCGCCAAGAAGATGCGGTGCTCATTGTGCTGGAACCACCATGCGCGAGCATCCCTGTCAGCCACATTTAAAAAGAACCCGAGATAGCCATCCCACATATCCCAAAAGGGGACAGGGGAATAAGCCCGCAAGCCGCCAATAATAGCCAAGCCGATCATCAGAATGGCTAATGTCCCAAAGGCCAGTATTAAGGCCGTTTCTTTTAAGGGCAGGGCTCTCTTGTCCATAGGTTCAGGTGGTTAAAGTTAAAAAATTGTAAGTGGCTGAAAAACATTGTAATAAAGTGTGTTTTAGGGTTTCCCTGCGGCTTGGGCTGCGTCGCCAGGGATTGCCGTTAAGGCTGGGTTTGGCCCACGGGGCTTGCCCTGCTAGGGATGATATGGTTATCCATGGTTAGGGTCTTTTTTCAGGGGGGTAATGGGGTTGGTTGGATTTGGCTAATGGCCAGGGTGTATTGGCTTTGCCAAAATTCAACATTTCCCCCAAGTGCCGTAATGGTCATGGCCTTGACTTTTTCACTTTCCAACAGGCTTTGTTGGGTGAATAAGGCCCCGAAACCAGCCGTATTTTCGATTAAGGGCGAGATGACAAAACCGGCTTCCGCCATGCCCGCAATAAAGCGGAACTGTTTTACCTGGCCGTTATTCAGCTCAAGTGAGATTTGCAATGGGCTGGGCTTGTAAAGGATACGGGCCATTTGCCCTAAGAAGGTTGGCAAAACTTCAATTTTGGCGAATAAGGCCTGTTCAGAATCGGGGAGACCCACCCTCTCCCCCAGCTTATGTTTTTCCTTTGTTAGTGCCATGAAGTCTCCAACCTTAGCGATGTTTGCTTTTTTCTGAAGAAAGAGAAAGCCATTTTGCATGTGGGTAGGCCGGTAATGGGCCATCATGACCGGCCAACTGGCCCCGTCTTCCATGGAGGCCATCCTCCCGTCAATCGGTTCCACCTTGAAAATGATATTGTCCGGGGCTTGTGTGCCGAGGAGATGGTTCCGGTTTTTCTCCGCCAGCACGGGAGTGTAAGCCGCATAGCTTTGGAAGATGGGGCGTGGTGACCAAGTGTTTCCTGATGCGACCAACAATGCTTGGTTGTAAGAGTAGATGTCGGTAGTGCCTTGTAAAACAGGGAAGGAGGCTTGTTTTTGGAGTGTGTCGATCGCCCTATCGAATTCAAGTCGGAGCCCATTTGGGGTTCCCAGCCTATTGTTTATGCCGTACCACATTGACGAGTAGGTTGATGCGGTATTTTGCAGGAGGCGTCCGGTCGATGTGTTGAGGTGGGCGCTATCAATGTAGCACCAAGTAAACAAAGCCAAAAGCACGCTTGGCAGGATAGCGTGTTGGCCGCTAGCGACCAAGGCCAGCAGTATTGCCGCGATTAACAGGGAGGTGCCGGAAATAAGGGCGTGGCCATCATGGCGTACAAACCCCGCTTTGAATGCAATAAATAAAAACATAAAGTAAAGGCAAAATAAAAATAGTTTTGCCACGGGTGCCGCTTCCATTTTGATGGCAATGGTTAACAACAAGGCGCTAGCGGCCAACAAATAAAGGGTCACTTCATCGCTATCGCCCTCTATGGACATTGCCCCGCTATAGCCGGAAACGATGGGGGCCATACCAATCAAGTAATCGGCTAAAACGTTGGCCGGATGTCCTGAGGCGATCCAAAACAAAAACATTGACAGCACCGGGGTGGCTAGGCAGGTGGCCGCCAATAACTTTTCTTTATGGGCCATGAAAAATACGGCGCATAAAACAATAACGGCGCAGCAGAGCATCATTATGCTGCCTTTTATTAACGGGAGCAGCCCTAAAGGCGCAAACAGCAATGCCATATGAAAGGGTGCCAATTTGCTTTTGATTGGCGGGGCTTGTCCGGTAATGGCCATTTTGAAAGTGAGCAATCCCAGCAACAAAGGGAAACTGAACAGCAAGGTGTCCCGTAGAAACAATGAAATCAGGTGGTTCGCAGAAAACAACAACGTAGGGAGGCTAAGTAAAAATACGGAGCCCCATAAATAGCGGGCGCCCTTCATCAAAAGCACAAACATTAGCCAATAGGACAAGGCCAGATAGGCGCCGCCGCTGACCATCATCAAATCAGTGGATGGATGGTAGGATTTGGTGAAAATGGACGCATAAGGGCCATAAGTGAAGACGATATCCTTACCCATCCAAAGCCCTTGGTGTATCGCTTGGTTGATGCCAAATACCCATGAATCGTCAAGGTAGGATAAGGGCATGTCCGGGGATAACGGGACAAATAGGGCAATGACCGTAATGAGGGACACAAGCCCCAAGGTAAGGGTGGCCAACGGATGGCGGTGTAAGTGGTGGCGGGGCCTTTTCCATGCCAACATGCTAAATGTCCAATTTATTAAATAGCATCCTTGGCAAATGCCGGATGACCATCATGATCAAAGCCCATTTGGCGGGTGTGTAAACCACGGGCTTGCCTTGCCCTATGCCTTTAACAATGGCTTGGGCGACATCTTCCACATTGGCGAGCTTGCCGCCTTGTTGTTTGAGCTGTGCCGTCATAGGCGTATCGGTGGGGCCAGGTTTGACCAGCACCACGTTGACGTGGGTCTTTGCCAGGCGGTGTTGGAGCCCTTGGGCGTAGCGCGTCACCAAGCCCTTGGCGGCACCGTAAACATAATTGGATTTGCGCCCACGGTCCCCCGCCACTGAGCCAATGATTGCCAAGGTGCCGTGGTTGGCCTGCTGCATGGGGCTGATAAACGCTTCGGCAAATAACACGGGGGAAACGCCGTTTATGGCCAGGGCTTCGTGGTTGGCGGACAAATCCTGCTGGCATTGGATTTGGTCGGGCAAGGAGCCGTGCGCAATCAGCACAATGTCGGGGCTGCCTTCGCTGGTGATGTTTGCGACCAACTGCCGGATGGCTAAAGGGTCAATAAAATCGCCTGCAAGCGAACGGATCGTGGATTGTGGGCTGCGTACCCGCAAATCGGCGGCGACCTTTTCCGTTTTGGCGAGGTTGCGGCCAACCAAAACCAGGTTCACTGCTGAATCTTTAACCCACAAGCGGGCGCAATGTTCGGCAATCGCCGAGGTGGCCCCTATTATGGCAATGCTTTTGATGGTGTCCGGCACGGTTATTCTCCAATTAAACGCCGCGACAAAGCCGAGCTCATGCCAGGGTCGCGGTATTGCAAAAATTCTGATAGGCGCGGATAGCCGGCGATAAAAAGGTCGCGGGGCATCCGGGCATCTTTGGCGAGATAAATCCGCCCGCCCGCTTCCCTGACAATCGCGTCCAGCTTCCCAAAGAGCTTGTGTGTCCGTTGCCCTTGGTTAGGGAAATCTAAGGCCAGGGTCACGCCCGGTTGCGGGAAACTCATCATGCCGACAGGCTCACGGTCACCAAATGTTTTCAGGACGGCTAAGAAGGAACCTTCACCGCTTTTGGCGATTTCTTTTAGCATCGCTTGTACGGCATCAAAACCAACCGGACGCGGGACGACGCTTTGGTATTGGAAGAAACCTTTGGGGCCGTACATCCGGTTCCAATCCAACAAATTATCCAGCGGATAAAAAAAAGCTTCGTAATGCACAAGCCGCTGGCCGCTGTCCCGTTTTTTGAGGTGGAAATAGCCCGTGTTGAGCACCGGGAGCGACAGTGGGTTGACTAGCGATACGGGAGGGACAAAAGGCATGGCCAGTTTGCGGCTTGATGGCCCGTGGCTTAAGGCAAGCGGGGTGGGGTTGCCGCGCATGAACAACCCGCGTACGCTTTTGCTGTGCAGGCAATCCAGCCAGGAAACCGTGTGTTCCCAACCCGTTTCTGACGCATCCGCCAAACTAAAAAATTCGGCCAAGCTGTTATAAGGCAGGGTTTCGGTGGCCAACCAAGGGCCGGGAACCCGGCGTAATTGGATTTCGGCTTCGGTGATGATGCCGGTCAAGCCAAAGCCGCCAACCGTGGCGGCAAACCAATCGGGCTCAAGACCGGGCCCGCAGCTAATGGGGGGGCTGTCGCTACGGATTAATGTCAACTGGCGGATGTGGCCGCCAAAGGATCCCGACACATGATGGTTTTTGCCGTGGACGTCGTTGGCGATCGCGCCGCCGACGGTAATGAGCTGGGTGCCGGGTGTGACAGGCAAAATCCAACCTCTGGGGATGAACAGCCGCTGGATGTCACGCAACAACACGCCCGCTTCACAGTGCAAGCGCCCCGTGTTTTCATCAAAACGGATAAAGTGGTCGAGTTTGGTGGTGTCCCATAAAATGCCGTTCGGGTTCAGGCAGACGTCGCCATAACTGCGCCCCATCCCATGGGCGATGCCGGGCCGGCCATTTTTCAGTTGCCGGATAATGTGCTCCTGGCCGGTCAATGCCTGGACTTCATGTTCCCAGCGTCCCAGCCTTCCCCATGAAGAAATGGCCGCCATTTAAGCCACCGCCCCCATCACCAAGACTGCGGCAAAGGCAAGGCCTGCAATCAAGCTAGCCCTGTCTTTAATGGCGAACAGCAAAGGGTCGTCATGCATATTGCCCCTATGCGCCTGCATCCACATCCAGCTTATCCAGAACAACACCAACGGGACGGCGCCCCATATAAACTCAGGGGTTTTATAGAGCAGCGCGACCGCGTTGCTGTTCAGGTAAAGGGCCAGCACCAGGGCCGCGGCATAACCGGAGGTGATGCCCATCATTTGCACTATGGGCGCATCTGATGTGTTATAACCGCGTCCATGCACTTTGTGTTTGCCGGCCAGCAGTTGGACTTGTAATTCGGCATACCGTTTGACAAAGGCCAGCGACAAAAACAGGAAGACTGAAAATGCCAGTAACCAGAAGGACAGCGCCATATTGGCCGCAGCGGCACCCGCGATGATGCGCAAGGTATAAAGCATCGCCAGGGTGAGGCAGTCGACGATGATGGCCCGCTTGAGCCACCAAGAATAAGCGCAGGTGACCACAAAATAGAACATCAGCCATGGTAAAAAACTCCCCCCCACATATTGCCCTAGCCCTAAACTGACCGCCAACAACGCTGGCGCCAACAGCACGCCTGCCCAGACGGGGATTAGCCCTGACGCGAAAGGCCTTTTGCATTTGCGCGGATGTTGGCGGTCGCTTTCCAAATCCAGCAAATCATTGGCGATATAAACCGAAGAAGCGCATAGGCTGAAAGAGGAAAAGGCCAGCAAGAGCGCCAGCCAATGCGCCGGATGGGATAGTTGGTGCGCGGCAATGAGCGGGACAAAAAGCAGCAGGTTTTTCAGCCACTGGTGGATGCGCAGCATCCGGCGGAAATCCGCAAATTTCAAGGCGGGCGAAGGGAAGTCGCGTTCTATCTTGCAACAGGCCGCCGCTTGTCCGGCCAAGTTGGCGGTGGCATTGACGGTCACCGCGTTGCGGGAACATTGCCAAACTTTTAAGTCGGCATGGGAGTTGCCCGCATAATCAAAGCCAGCGTGGCCAAAACGTTGTGCAAGGGCTTCGGCTTTTTGTTTGCCTGCCAAGTTGGTGTCCCCATCGCTGGCCATCACGTCGTCAAAAATACCGAGGTAGGTTGCTATTGAGGTGGCGATGGCAAGGTCAGACGCCGTGCATAAGATCAATTTCCGGCCTTCCGCCCGCTGTTGCTTTAACCAATCCAATAACTCATGGTTATAGGGCAAGGAACTGGGGTCAAAATGGGTGTTGTTGGCCAAATGGCGTTTGAGCACGGCCTTGCCTTGCAATAACCAGTAGGGGATGCGCAACGTGTCGAAAGGTTTGTCGCGCAATGCCCTCAATGCCGATTCGTGGAGCATATCGGTCAGGATCAATGTCCCGTCAAGGTCAACGACAAGGGGGTGCAAATTCAAAATAGCCCTCCCATGAAGCAGGAAAGAATTGGCCAATAAGGGAAGTGATAAGGTGTGCCAAGTTTTTCAGCAGAAACCGCATTTTTTGATGAAAACATGGGCTGACTATAATCTGTGCTTAGGAAGCCTGTCAATTTGTAAAGGCCTGAAAGCCAATCCCCTCGCGGCTGGCCACACTGTTTATCCTGGGAGGGTTGAGCCGCACAGGCCCGCATCGGGATTTTGGGGATGTGTCTTAACAGCGTCGCGGGCGGTTCGGGTGCATGGAGCGCAGAAACCGGAATGTGCTGGACGTCCATGAGGAAAGCGGGTTGTGTTGCGCAATGCCGCCATCAGGCCGCGTAGCCGCTTTTAAAACGCGTTCTGGCGCCGGGCAGCCTTGCTTAAGTAAGTTATATGAAGGCATGTTAAGCCTATCTTTGTTATGAAATAATGTATAATTCGCCGCTAACATGCGATAACGGACTATCCGGCACATGTTTATAAGCTATCCATGCCACTGTACACGCCCACTATCCCTAATGCCTGACCAATCCGCTAATATTTTTCGGTATAGTGCCATCGCGGTCAAAAGCTATGCCTCCGTCCAACTTGCCAATCCCTAATATTTGTAAGCATGGGCAAAATCAAGAAAAATCTTCTTGTGGTTTAGCCAACAGGGCCAACATAACATCGACTGTAAAGCCGCTCCCTAACGATGATTCAATTTTTACAGAATTTGGGTAAAAGCACCCGTTCCAGTTTCACCAAATTGGGACGGGGGACTTTCTTTTTGTTGCAAACCCTATCCGGTATCCCCAGTGTCTTATTACGTCCGCGCTTATTGCTGAACCAATTGTATTCAGTGGGGGTGTTGTCGTTTTTGATCATCACCATTTCCGGTTTGTTTGTCGGCATGGTGTTGGGCTTGCAGGGCTATTACATCTTGTCTGATTTTGGCGCGGAGGCAACCTTGGGCGTGATGGTCGCGGCTTCTTTAGTGCGGGAATTGGGGCCGGTGGTTTCCGCATTGCTGTTTGCGGGCCGTGCAGGTTCGGCGTTGACAGCGGAAATCGGCCTGATGAAAGCCACCGAGCAATTGTCCGGCATGGAAATGATGGCGGTCGATCCGGTCAAACGCATCATTTCCCCACGGTTCCTGGCGGGTTGTCTGTCCATGCCTTTGTTGACGGCGTTGTTCAGCGCGATTGGTGTGATTGGCGGGCAGCTGATCGGTTCCGGTTTGTTGGGCGTGGACGAAGGCGCTTACTGGTCACAAATGCAGGCCAGCATTGATTTCCAGGATGACATCATCAATGGCGTGATCAAAAGTTTTGTCTTCGGCTGGGTGACTTCATGGATTGCCTTGTTTGAAGGTTATGATGCCATCCCCACCTCCGAAGGGGTCAGTCGCGCCACCACCCGTACCGTGGTCAATTCCGCTTTCAGTATCTTAGGCCTTGATTTTATTCTTACCGCTCTCATGTTTGGAGATAATTAACATGCAGCACACTAGCACTCAGGATACCCTTGTTGGACTTTTCGTCGCAGCGGGTATTGCCGGACTGTTTTTTCTGAGCTTTCAAGTCAGTAACTTAAGTTCTTTTACCCAAAAAGAGACGTATACGGTGACCGCCCGGTTTGAGAATTCTGGCGGTTTAAAAGTTAAGTCGCCGGTATCGGCGGCAGGCGTCAAGATTGGCCAAGTCAGCAGCATCAGCTTTGATCCGAAGACGTACCAGTCGGTGGTGGTCATGCAGATCGAAGCGCAGTACGACACCTTGCCTGACGACACCACCGCCAGCGTTTTCACCGCTGGCCTGTTGGGTGAACAATATGTCAGTTTGGATCCCGGCGGTTCCGACACGTTTTTGAAAAATAATGGCAGTATCGACATTACCCAACCCGCCATCATCCTAGAAAAGGCCATCGGACAGTTTTTGTTTAAAGCCGCATCGGAAGAGAAAAGTGAGTAAGCTGCAAATTATTGAAGAACACGCAGGTTGTTTTGTCATAGATGGCGACCTGACTTTTACGACAATCGCCAAGGACACCCTAAAGTCCTGCGCTTTTTTAGCCTCGGCAAAAACGGTCACTATTGACTTAAGCCGTGTCCGTAATACCGATAGCGCCGGGCTTGCGCTGATGATTGAATTCATCAGGCAGGCGCAAAGCAACAGGACGTTCCTAAAATTCAGCAACATCCCTAAGCAGCTACTCAATATCGCCAAGCTTAGCGGATTGGACCAAACCCCTTATTTTAATGGTCAGCCCTAAGGCTGATTCAACCTACTGTTACCCTTTAGTTGGAAAATCAATAGCATGGATAAATTAATCATTACCGGCGGCGCACAGCTTTCCGGGCAACTACGCATCTCGGGCGCAAAAAATGCGGCCTTGCCCATTTTGGCGGCGACGTTGCTTTCTGAAGCCCCGGTCAGCATCGGCAACATCCCGCATCTGCATGACATCACCACCACGATGGAATTGTTGGGGCGTATGGGCGTGCATTTGCTCGTCGATGAAAAAATGAACATCGAAGTCGATAGCAGCACCATCAACAGCTACGACGCCCCTTACGAATTGGTCAAGACCATGCGGGCCTCGATTTTGGTGCTGGGCCCCTTATTGACCCGTTTTGGCGAAGCCCATGTTTCCTTGCCCGGTGGTTGCGCCATTGGCACACGCCCCGTTGACATCCATTTGAATGGCATGATGAAAATGGGCGCGGAAATCATTGTTGAAAACGGTTACATCCACGCCAAAGCCAAACGCCTGAAAGGTTGCCGCTTGGTGCTTGAACAAGTGACCGTGACCGGCACCGAAAACCTGCTGATGGCGGCGACCTTGGCGGAAGGCGTCACCATTATCGAAAATGCCGCAAAGGAACCGGAAGTCACTGACTTGGCGCATTTCCTCAACAAAATGGGCGCGAAAATCACGGGTATAGGCACCGATGTTCTGACCATCGAAGGCGTTGAGAAACTCGGCGAAACCGGCATCCATTACGACATCCTGCCTGACCGTATCGAAACCGGGACGTATCTGGTCGCGGCGGCGATCACAGGCGGCAAAGTCAAACTGAAAAAAACCCGCCCAGACATCCTCGATGCGGTGCTGGACAAGCTGATTGAAGCGGGGGCGGAGATCACCACAGGCAAAGATTGGATACAATTGGACATGCACGGCAAGAAACCCAAGGCCGTGTCCTTGCGCACCGCGCCGTATCCTGCCTTCCCCACCGATATGCAGGCGCAGTTCATCGCCATGAACACCATAGCCGAAGGCGTGGGCGTGATCACCGAAACCATTTTTGAAAACCGTTTCATGCACGTCCAAGAACTGCACCGCATGGGCGCGGACATCAAGCTGGAATCCAACACCGCGATTTGTACCGGTGTCAAACGCCTGACCGGAGCGCCCGTCATGGCGACTGATCTGCGGGCATCCGCCAGCTTGGTGATCGCGGGTCTGGTCGCCGAAGGCAGCACCCTCGTTGACCGCATTTACCATATTGACCGTGGCTACGACCACATCGAAGAAAAACTGACCCAACTCGGCGCCACCATCCGCCGCGTTGCCAAATAAAGGTGGCTCCATGTTGACGATAGCCGTATCCAAAGGCCGCATTTACGAAGAAGCCTTGCCGTTCTTGGCAGAGGCAGGCATCGTGCCGACCGATGACCCCGACAAATGCCGCAAACTGATCCTGCAAACCACGCGCCCCGATGTGCAACTGGTCATCATCCGCGCCACCGACGTGCCCACCTTCGTCGAATACGGCGCGGCGGATTTAGGCATTGCCGGAAAAGACGTGTTGCTCGAACACGGCACGGAAGCTTTGTACGAACCGCTGGATTTGAACATCGCCCGATGCCGCCTGATGACCGCCGCCCACAAAGACGCGCCGCCCATCACCGGACGCGTGCGTGTCGCCACCAAATACGTCAAAACCGCCCAACGCTATTTCGCCAGCCTAGGCATCCAAGCGGAAATCATCAAGCTCTATGGCTCGATGGAACTCGCCCCTCTGGTAGGCTTGGCCGATTGCATCGTTGATTTGGTCGATACTGGCAACACCTTAAAGGCCAACGATTTGGAGCCACGCGAATTGATTATGAATATCAGCTCCCGTCTGGTGGTCAACAAAGCCGCAATGAAAATGAAGAATGCCGCGATTGCCGAGTTGTTGGCGCAGTTTGAGCGGACATTGGCGAAACGGTAATACATTGATATGAGGTGAATTGTTATGGTGACCATAGAGATTGAAGATGAAACGGCATTGGTACTTAACAAGCTGGCTAGTCATGAACACCTTCAACCTGAACAATTGATTAAGAAGCTGCTGAACAGCTACGCCGCATCAAGTAAAAAATCCGAGCTGTTAATTGATATTGTTAATGAGTTGCCGGATTTGCCATCGTTTAAAAATGATCCGTTAGCCATTCAAAACGAAATGCGTAATGAGTGGAATTAAATACTTGCTCGACACCAATGTCATTATCGGCATGTATCAAAAAACGCCTGCGGTATTGGCACTTTTGGCGGATAAGAACATAAGCATTATTGAATGTGCCTACAGCTCCATCACAAAAATGGAATTGCTAAGTTTTCCTGCTATCACGCAATCAGAAATAGCGGCTATTAATAGCTTGTTGGGTCGAATGGTATCTCTAAGCATTAGTGACAAAATTGAAGAATTGGCTATCAATTTTCGGCGTGTCCATAAAACTAAATTACCTGATTCAATTATTGCAGCCAGCGCACAAGCCCATCACATTGAATTATTGACGCTTGATAAAAAATTGGCGGCTAAAGCCAATCTGGTTGGATGATAAAGAACAGCCTATCGACAGATTAGGAATACCTTTTGAAATCCAAGGCTTACGATAAATCACCCTATAAACTAAGCGTATCATGGAAAAATTAGTCATCGACAACTTTCTCGCCATTGAACATGCGGAAATAGAGATTAAGAAAATCAATCTATTTATCGGCCCACAAGCGCAGGGGAAAAGTTTGATTTCTAAGTTGATTTATTTTTTTAAGGAGTATCCGCAGACGTTGGTTGAGGCGGTCTATCGAGGCATGAAGACCAAGGAAGGTTGCGATGGTTTAGTTTTAGCTAAGTTTGAAAAGATTTTTCCTAAATATACTTGGGAAAAACATGAGTTTAAGATCACTTATTCAAATACATATTATTCAGTTTCAATTGTTAACAAGCTTGTTACAAATCAATCAAAACAAAATCCGTACTTAGCTTTAAATTTAGAAAGTGATTTTATTGTTAGAGATGTGTTTACTAGTTTAAAGGAAGCTAAACCCTTTGATCCTTATCTAAACGGCAGTTTTAACATTAAACAACCACTTGAAAATCCTCGAATTTTCTCAGGAAAGAATCAACGCATATTTATGTTGGTAAGTGAAAGCTTTTCATTTTTAGAAGGTGTATTGATTGATAATTTGTTTCGTGAAAATCAAAAGCCTTATTTAGAACGTGTTTCTTATATTCCGGCAGGACGTTCTTTTTTCGCCAACATTGATAACAGTATTTATTCTTTTATTGGTTCAGATATTAAAATTGATTTTTTTCTGACTCGATTTGGAAAAATTTATCAACAAACTAAAGAAAATAGAAAGCAAGGCCATAATGGTTCTGACGATAAAATGCAAAAGGAACGCGTAGACAACATCATTAGAAATATTATTTGTGGTGATTTTGTATTTGATGAAAAAGGAGATTGGATTGTCAATTCTAAAGGAAAAACTCATATAACTAACGCATCATCAGGTCAACAAGAAGCATTGCCAATGGCGGTGGTTTTATCAACTGACCCTTACATATCCCAAAGTTATATTGCCCATCATTTTATAATTGAAGAGCCAGAGGCTCATCTTTTTCCTACCTCTCAAAATGAAATCGTTTTATTAATTGCAAATGCCTATAATCATTTCAAGGAGTTTAGGAGCATAGAAAGTAGTGTTATAAATTTTTTCAATTCATTCACTATTTCCACTCACAGCCCCTACATTCTTACAGCTTTCAACAATCTCATCCAAGCAGGCAATGTCGCGGCATCAAAAAACTACCAAGATTTAGACGAACTACGCGCAGTCGTCCCTGAATCCGAATGGGTGGATTTTAATGATGTGGCGGCTTATGTCGTCAATAACGGTACGGTGAAATCCATCCTAAACCAAGAATTGAAATTGATTGATGCCAATATGATTGATGAAATTTCAGAGCATTTTGCCTACCTATTTGAGAAATTAACTTTCATGGAAGATATTGATGAATGATCCATGTGAAATAGTGAGGCATACAAAAATTGTATTTAAAGATGAAGAACATCGTGAATGCAAATCCCAATTTATTATGGAAAATACAGGGAAACGCGAAATTAGAAAATGCAAAATTGACGGTAAAAATAGTATTTTTGAAAACGATGTTCTTGAAAATGGTGTTCCTTTCAAAAAATGCGATTGGCTTGCGATTGATATGGAGACAAAACTTGAAATCTATATTGAGTTGAAAAGTACCTACGATGTCAAAGATGGTGTAAATCAAATAAAAAACACTATCAATGAATTAGCTAAAAAAGAAGAATTTCAAGGATTACGAGATAGCAAAAGAAAGCTTTTGAAAATTGGTTACATCATACATTCGTCAAAAGTCCCGAAATTGGAAACGATAAATCAAAATTTAATCGAAGAGGCCAAACGGACACACAGATTAATGTTGCGGTTTAGAAAAACACCACACCTAGAAGAAATAACAGATGTAATCAAATAAATTCATCTGTTATCGGAAACGTTATTTTCACCTATTAAAAGCCCTGTTTAAATAATTTTGTATGCCTATCTCCATCAAAAAACTCACCACCCAATCCCCAGACTTCAACCAACAACTAAACCAACTGTTAGCCTGGGACGAAACTGACGACCTGGACATCCAACAACGTGTGTTGGCCATCCTCGCTGATGTCCGCAAGAATGGCGATGAAGCGGTTATCAACTACACCAACCGCTTTGATCACCGTAGCATCAGCAATGCCAACGAATTGGAATTACCAAAAGCCACACTAAAAGCTGCTTGGGAAAACTTGCCCACCGAGCAATCCAAAGCGTTGCAAACCGCCGCCGAGCGTATCCGCGCCTATGCTGAGCATCAAAAAATGCAATCGTGGCAATATGAAGAAGCGGACGGTACGGTGCTTGGGCAAAAAATCACGCCGCTGGATAGCGTGGGTTTATATGTGCCGGGCGGTAAGGCGGCTTATCCGTCTTCCGTGTTGATGAACGCGATCCCTGCCAAAGTTGCGGGAGTGGCGGATTTGATTATGGTGGTTCCGACACCGAATGGGGAAACCAACGAATTGGTATTGGCGGCGGCGTATATCGCTGGCGTAGACCGTGTGTTCAGCATCGGCGGTGCACAAGCGGTGGCGGCTTTGGCGTATGGCACGGCCACCATCCCGAAAGTCGCCAAAATTGTCGGCCCTGGCAATATCTATGTCGCCACGGCGAAAAAGCTGGTGTTCGGGCAAGTCGGCATTGACATGATCGCCGGGCCTTCAGAAATCCTAATCATTTGTGACGGCAAAACGAATCCTGATTGGATTGCGATGGATTTGTTCTCGCAAGCCGAGCATGACGAAAATGCCCAGTCGATTTTGTTGAGCGATGACGCGGATTTTCTCGCCGCCGTTGAAGCCAGCATCCATAAACTGCTGCCGACCATGGAGCGCGCCGACATTATCCGCACTTCCTTAAGCACACGCGGCGCATTGATCCACGTCGCCAACCTTGATGAAGCGGCAGACGTCGCCAATTTTATTGCGCCGGAACATTTGGAATTGTCGGTGGCCAACCCTGAAAGCTTATGCGAAAAAATCCGCCACGCCGGGGCGATTTTCATGGGCCGTTACACCGCCGAAGCCTTGGGCGATTATTGCGCCGGCCCCAACCATGTCTTGCCGACTTCCAGCACCGCGCGTTTTTCCTCGCCGCTGGGCGTGTACGATTTCCAAAAACGCACCAGCTTGATTAACTGCTCGGAATCCGGTGCGGATAAGCTCGGTAAAATCGCCTCGATATTGGCGCGGGGCGAGAGCCTGACCGCCCATGCCCGTTCGGCGGAATATCGGATTAAGTAAGGGCATCCGGTGGGCAACGCTTTTCTGCCCACCTTGTGCAACGCCGCTTGCATTTGCCATGATGCCCGTTACCCTGTTTAAAAATACGAAGCCAAACACACTAAATAACAGACAAAACCACGAAAGACACGAAGGCCACGAAACATATCCTGTCAAATGTGGCTTGCTGGTGCTTCGTGGTTTTGTGCTTTAATGCCCACGGTACGCGGTGCGTACTTCACGCAACTTACTTGTCGAATAAGGACAACCTGTGCAACCACAAGAACAAATCAACGAATTAAAAAACCTTGTCCAAAACTTGTTGGATGAAGCCACTCGCCAAGGCGCGACCGCCGCCGAAGCGGGCTTGAGCCAAGAAAATGGCCTGTCGGTGTCGGTGCGCTTGGGCGATGTCGAGACCATCGAACACCATTGCGACCAAGGCTTGGGCATCACCGTCTATTTTGGGCAACGCAAAGGTTCGGCCAGCACCACCGATTTATCGCCCGAAGCGATTAAAGAAACTGTCAGCGCGGCGTGCAGCATCGCCCGTTACACCAGCGAAGACGAATATGCGGGCTTGCCGGACAAAGCCTTGCTGCAAACGCAATTCCCGGATTTGGATGTCTACCATCCGTGGCAACTCAGTGCCGAACAAGCCATTGCCTTGGCGATTGAATGCGAAGACGCGGCGCGTGGCTACCACCCTGAAATCAGCAATTCCGAAGGCGCGTCGGTCAACACCCACCAAGGCATCCGCGTGTTGGGCAACACCTTGGGCTTTTTGCAAGGTTATGCCTCCACCCGCCATTCCTTAAGCTGTTCGGTGTTGGCGCAACGTGGCGACAGTATGCAGCGCGATTATTGGTACACCGTCGCCCGCAACGCAAGTTTGCTGGAATCGGCGGTCAGCGTCGGCACCAAAGCGGGCGAGCGCACCGTGCGCCGTTTGGGGGCGCGGTCATTAAGCACCCGGCAATGCCCTGTCTTATATAGCGCGGAAATAGCCACCAGTTTGCTAGGTTCGTTCATCGGCTCGATCAGCGGCGGCAACTTATACCGTAAATCGTCGTTTTTATTGGACGCGCTGGGCGCGCCAATTTTCCCTGACTTTGTCCATATCCACGAACAGCCTTATTTGCCGGGTGCGTTGGGCAGTGCGGCTTATGATGGCGAAGGCGTGGCCACCCAAGCCCGTGATTTGGTCAGCGGCGGCGTGTTGCAAGGCTATGTGTTGGGCACTTATTCGGCGCGGAAACTGGGCTTGCAAAGCACGGGCAATTCCGGCGGCGTGCATAACCTGACCATCACACCCGGCGGGCATGACTTCAACGCCATGCTCAAACAATTGGGCACAGGCTTATTGGTCACGGAATTGATGGGGCAGGGCGTGAACATGGTCACGGGCGATTATTCTCGCGGCGCGGCGGGTTTCTGGGTGGAAAACGGCGTGATCCAATACCCGGTCGAAGAAATCACCATCGCGGGCAATTTGAAAGACATGTTCAAGCAGATTGTCGCCATCGGCAATGATGTCGATTATCGCGGCAATATCCGCACCGGGTCGATATTGCTTGAGAAAATGTCGGTGGCCGGGGAATAACTTTTCAAGGTTCGGAGCCAGCCAAGTCAGTGGGTTTGCCGTCCAAAACCACTTGGATGGGTGAAGATGGATACTGCCTAGGTTTGTATTCCGTCCAGCCCAACCAATCCACGCCACTTTGATTCCTCTGATGCATTTAGCCACACCGTCTGTGGGCGTTGTGCCGTGGAATTGAAGGGGTTCTGCTAGGCCGGACAGGTTTGCCGTCCCCCTTCTTTGACGTTGCGGCAACCTCTTGCCAAAACCTAGCCGCTTCCCTACGCTCCAAGTTAGCTTAAATCGTCCGCTGCATTTGCACCCGTCAGTTGTTTTTCCCCGATGCGCCAGCAGCTTCCCAACCGCCGCCCAAGGCTTTGTATAGCGCCACCAGCGCGGTCGCCGTGTTGGTCTCGCTTTGGGCCAATTGGTTTTGGTCTTGCAACAGGCGCAATTCACTATCCAGCACCGTCAGGAAATCGGTCACCCCTTCCTGGTAGCGCAAATGGGCGAGTTTGCTGGCCTTTTCGCTGGCCTCTGCCGCCGAGGTCAGCAATGCATGCCGCGCCCGCTGCTGGTTGTAATTCACCAGTGCGTTTTCGGTTTCCTCCAAGGCGCCCAATACCGTTTGCCGGTATTGGGCAAGGCTGGCTTCGGCGTGGGCGTCGGCCGCCTTGATACGGGCATAGACCCGGCCTAAATCCAAGGCCGCCCAACTGATTTTGGGTCCCACTGAATAGCTGTCCGAACCTGCGCCCGTAAAGCTTGATAGGGTGCTGCCTTCCAGTGCGATGGAACCCACAAACGTCACGCGCGGGAATAGGTCGGCGGTGGCAATGCCGATACGTGCGGTGGAGGCGGCCAAGGCCCGTTCGGCGATGCGGATGTCGGGACGGCGCCGCAGCAATTCTGCGGGGCTGCCGATATGGATGGTCTTGGGGATTTCAGGTAACGGCAATGGCTGCGACAACTGGCTGGCCAACGCCCCCGGCAACTGTCCGGTGAGCACGCCTAGCCTATGGATGGCCTGGTCGATGGCGGACTGCAACAGCGGGACACTGGCCCGCGTGGAATCGAGCTGGGCCCTGGCCCTCGCGGTGTCCAACTCGGTGCCCCGGCCAATATCGAGTTTTACGCGGGTAATTTTGAAGGTTTCCGCTTGGTTTGCGATATTTTTCTGGGCCACCGCCAACTGGTTCTGCAAGCCCCGTAATTCGAAATAATTCCTGGCGACCTCGGCGATCACGCTAACGCCAAGGTCGCGCAGGCTGGCTTCCTGCGCATCGGCCTCATCGCCGCTGGCCTCCACATCACGACGCACACGGCCGAACAGGTCGAGCTCCCAAAACGCATCGAAGCCTGCGTTATAGAGTTTCAGCTCGCGCGGCACGAAATTACGGTTGTTCAACGCGCTGATGCTGCGTTTTTGCTCGGTGTAATTGCCATGGGACGTCACCGTCGGTGCCAAATTCAAGCCGGCTTCCAAGTACATCGCCCGTGCTTCGCGCAGGTTGGCGCGGGCGGTCTGGAGGTCGTAATTATGTTGTACGGCCTGCTCGACCAGCACGTTCAATGCCTTATCTTTGAACAGCGTCCACCAGTCCCGTTCAACATCCCGTGCCGAGAACTCGGGATGTGCGGCGCGGGCGAAACGGTCTGGCGTATCAGTTTTTGGCGTCTGGTAGTCAGGGCCGACCGCGCAAGCGTCCAGTAACATCACGCACAGCGCCGCCAGCCCGAAAATTCTATACGGGTTGTGGGCAATGGCTAAGGCAAGGTCTTGCTTTTTCATAGTTCTGGATTGGCAGGCGATGGATAGGACGGCAAAGTGCCGGATTTAGGCTGCGACGGACGTAAGCGTTGCGCCACGGCTTGCACCGCCACATAAAAGACGGGCGTCAACAACAAGCCGAACAAGGTCACGCCGATCATGCCGCTGAATACGGCGGTGCCTAATAACCGCCGCGATTCCGCGCCCGCGCCTTCGGCAACCACTAGCGGGAACACGCCCATGATGAACGCGAACGAGGTCATCAAAATGGGGCGCAAGCGGATTTTTGACGCTTCCACGGCGGCGTCGAAACGGCTGAGGCCGCTTTCCTGGCGTTGCTTCGCGAATTCGACAATCAGGATCGCGTTCTTACAGGCCAGCCCCACTAAAACGATGAAACCAATTTGGGTGAAGATGTTGTTGTCCATGTGGCTTAGCCAGACGCCCGCCATCGACGACAGGATGCACATCGGCACGATCAGGATCACCGCGAACGGCAATGACCAGCTTTCGTATTGGGCCGCCAGCGCCAGGAACACGAAAATGACGCTGAGCGGGAACACCAGCAGGGCGACATTGCCTGCCAAAACCTGTTGCAGGCTAAGCTCGGTCCATTCGAAAGCGAACCCCGGTGGCAATTCGCCGTCCATCAGCTTGCCCATCATCTCAATGGCCTGGCCGGAACTGACGCCAGGCAAGGTGCCGCCATTGATTTCTGCGGCCGGGTACATGTTGTAACGGGTGATGTTGTCCGGCCCGGCAATGTCCTGCACATGCACCAGCGAACCTAAGGGCACCATGCCGCCCTGCTGGTTACGCGTCTTCAGTTCAGCGATGTCTTCCGGTTTCATGCGGAAATCGGAATCGGCCTGCGCCACCACTTGGTAAGTCCGGCCAAATTGGTTGAAGTCATTGACATACATCGAACCCAGATAAATTTGCAAGGTGTCGAACACGTCTTTCAGCGGCACGCCCATGGATTTGACCCGTGTGCGGTCCACGTCCACGAACAATTGCGGCACGCTGGCCCGGAACGTCGTGAACAAGCCTACGAGGCCGGGCAGCTGGTTGCCTTTGGCGATCAGTTCCGCATTGGTGTCCTTGAGCGCGTCAATACCGGCATTGGTGCGGTCTTGGATTTGCAGCTTGAAGCCACCCACCGAACTCATGCCCCGGATCGGGGGGGGCGCAAACACGGCGATGCGGGCATCCTCGACCTGGGCAAGACGCTGTTGGAGCTTTTTGATGACGGCGTCGGCATGCAGTTCGGGGTGTCCGGCGCGTTTATCAAAATCATTAAGCCGCGCGAACATCGTCGCGACATTGGAATGGCTGGAGCCGCTCAGGATCGAAAACCCCGCGTAGGCGTTGATGTGCTTGACGCCTTCGGTGTCCAGGACGATCTTGCTCGCTTGTTGGACGACGGCTTGGGTCCGCGCTAGCGAAGCCGCGTCGGGCAGTTGCGCAAACAGGATCAGGTAGCCTTGGTCTTGCTGCGGGATGAATCCGGCCGGGACTTTTTCAAAAGCCAGGAAGTTAAGCCCGTTAAGCCCCAGATACAACACCAGCACCACCGCCGTCATACGGATCATCCGGCCGACCAGGCGCGAGTAACCGGCACTGAAACGGTCGAAAAACCGGTTGAACGCGTTAAAGAACCAGCCCAGCAGGCTGTCTAGCAGCCGCGTGAACTTATCTTTCTTGCCGTGCGCGTTGTCCAGCATCAGGGCGCACAAGGCCGGGCTTAAGGTCAGCGAATTGAACGCCGAGATCACCGTGGACACGGCGATGGTCAACGCAAACTGTTTGTAAAACGCCCCGGAAACACCGGTGATGAACGCCGTCGGTACGAACACGGCGACCAACACCAAGGCGGTGGCGACAATCGGGCCGACCACCTCGTCCATCGCCAAGCGGGTCGCTTCCCGCGCCGACAAGCCTTGCGCGATATGGCGCTCGACGTTCTCGACGACGACGATGGCGTCATCGACGACGATGCCGATGGCCAGCACCAAGCCAAATAACGACAAGGTGTTCAACGACAAACCCATCGCCGCCATCACCGCGAAAGTGCCGATCAGCGATACCGGCACGGCGAGCAGCGGGATCACCGTCGCCCGCCAGTTTTGCAGGAACACCACCACGACAATCACCACCAGCAACAGGGCTTCAAACAGCGTCTTGACCACCGCGTCGATGGATTGCTGCACGAACACCACGGTGTCATAGACCATGTTGTAATCCAGGCCTTTAGGGAAGCGCGTTTTCAGCTTTTCCATCGTTTCCACCACGGCCTTTTTGGTGTCCAGCGCGTTGGAGCCGGGTAGCTGGAAAATGGCCAGGCCGACCGTCGGCTCGCCGTCCAGGAACAGCCCGGAGTTGTAATCCTTGGCACCCAGCTCGATGCGGGCGACGTCCTTGAGGTAAGTCACCTGCCCGTCCTTGCCTTTTTTGATGACGATGCCGGCGAACTGTTCGGCCTCCATCAACCGTCCCATTGTGCTGACGGTGTACTGGAAATCCGCATTTTCCTTGCTGGGCTGTTGGCCGACCACGCCGGCGGCAACCTGGATGTTCTGTTCGCGGATGGCGCTGACCACGTCGCTGGCGGTCAGGTTGCGGGCGGCGATTTGTTCAGGGTTCAGCCACAGGCGCATGCTGTAGTCGCGCGCGCCGAACACCAGAATATCGCCGACGCCGGGCAGCCGCGCCAAGGTGTCCTTGATTTGCAGCAGGGCATAATTGCTCATATAAACGCTGTCGTAACGTTTATCGGGGGAAACCAGGTTGACGACCAAGCTCAAATCCGGGCTGCGTTTCTTGACGCTGATGCCTTGCCGCCGGACTTCCTCCGGCAGTTTCGGTTCGGCGAGCGCGACACGGTTTTGCACCAGCACCTGCGCCTTATCAAGGTTGGTGCCGGGCTTGAAAGTGATCGTCAACGCCATATTGCCGCTGTTGGTCGATTGCGAGGACATGTACAGCATGTCTTCGACACCGTTGACTTCCTGCTCGATCGGTGTCGCCACCGTTTCCGCGACGACTTTGGCGTTGGCGCCTGCGTAGGTCGCCGTGATGACCACGGTGGGCGGGGCGATTTCGGGGTATTGGGCGATGGGCAAGCCGATCAGCGCCAGGCCGCCGACCAGGACGATCAGGATCGACAAGACCGAGGCAAAAATGGGTTTGTCGATAAAAAAATGGGCGAACCGGTTCATGGCCTATTTCCCCGCTTTATTTTCAGTGGCCACAATCCGTTCAGGATTGACCTTGATGCCGGGTTTGAGCTTTTGCAAGCCTTCAATAACCACCCAGTCTCCCGGTTCCAAGCCTTCGGCGATGACCCGCGACTGGCCGATATGGGCGCCCAAGACCACCTTGCGGTATTCCACTTGGTTGTCCTGGTTGGCTATCCAGACAAACCGTTGGGCCTGGTCTGTGGCAATGGCGCGGTCAGGCAGCAACAGGGCGGGGTAGGGCAGGCTGCCGCGCACACGCATACGGGCAAAAAAGCCGGGGCTTAGTAAGTTGTCGGGGTTGGCGAACACGCCACGCAAGGCCACCGTGCCGGTGGCGGCATCTTCACGCGGGGATAGGTAATCAAGTTCGCCCTGATGGGGAAAGTCCGCCTCGTCGGCAACCGCCAGTTGCGCGGGCGTTTGTCCGGCGCCCGATCCGCCCGGCCCGCCTTGTTGGGCGAGCCGCCGATATTTCAGCACCGAACGTTCATCCGCATCGACATAAACATAAACCGGGTCGGTGGAAACGATAAACGTCAGGCGTGTCGCGTCAGCCCCGCCACCGCCGACCAAATTGCCTTCGGTGACCAGCTCGCGGCCTACCCGCCCGTCTATCGGCGCGCGTACCTGCGTGAACTCCAGGTTAAGCCGTGCCGAATAAACTTTGGCTTCCGCAGACTTGACGGCGGCAACCGCCTCATACAAGCCCGTGCTACGGGCGTCGTATTCCTCTTCGGAAATGGCTTTGGCGCGGAACAGGCGCTCGGCGCGCTCCTGGTCATTTTTAGCGAGGTCCCGGCGGGATTTGGCCCGTTCCAGCTCGGCTTCGTCATAGTTTAATTGCGCCTTGAACGGCTTAGGGTCGATCAAAAACAGCAGGTCGCCTTTTTTTACCTTGACCCCGGCCTTGAAGTTCACTTTCTCCAAATAGCCGCCGACCCGTGCGCGCACGTCCACCGATTCGACCGCTTCGATATGGCCGGTGAATTCGTCCCATTCCGTGACTTCCTGGTGCAAGGCTTGGGCAATTTTGACATTGGGCGGGGGGGCTTGGGCGGGTTTGGCACCAAGGCCGGATTGTTGGCCGCAGCCAGCTATCGCCATGAGCGTGGCGGCGGCCAACAATCCTGGCCGCGCCCGTTGCGTTGAGCTTTTCCAAAACACGGACATCAGCAACCAGACAACACCGACGGCTTCAAGTCCCCCGTGGAAAAGACGGGGGAGATGGATAGCAGCCAGTTTAGCTATGTTTTTGTTCATCCTGTTTACGTTCCGGTGTCAATTAAAATTAAATGGTAAAATATATTATCATTTAATTTAAGTTATGATCTAGCTCTAATTCAATCAAATCTGTTTAGTGGTAACTGACGTTACGCAGTAACGTGTTTTCGCTCCCGTTTGCCGCGCCGAGCACCGCAGGTTTTGTCGGGAACAGCCCGAAGGGGCGCGGCAAGGATGCCGCGCGTCAGCAGGAGGGCAGGAAGCCCTCTCTGCTGACCCCCGACAAAACCGAGGAGCGCAAGGAGGAAGCGGCAATCGGGCCGCCTTTTCTTTGGATACTTTCTTTTGGCGGCGCAAAAGAAAGTATCTCGCCTTCGGGTGCGAGAACCCGATTAAAAAACTGTCGCGCTAGCGACTCATCATTATTTATTTTCAAGTCGCAGAAAATGTCTGCGTAACATCAGTGGGTAATGCAACATGATTAAATGCGGACGACCACGTAAGGGCGAAGAATCCCTGAGCCGTGACCGTTTACTGGATACCGCCTTCAAGCTTTTTCTTGAACATGGTTATGGGAATTTTTGTTTGGAAACCGTTGCTAAAGAGGCCCGTGTGTCCATGCGCACCATTTACTCCCAGTTCGGGGGCAAGGCGGGGTTGTTTGGTGCGGTCATCAAGCGTTGTAGTGACCGTTTTGTCACCGTTTTGTCGGAGGATAATGTCTTGGAAAGCCAGCCGGATGAGGCGCTGGCCAATTTTGCGAAGCAGTATCTGCAGGCTATCACCCGACCCGATGCGGTGCGCATCCGCGCCATACTGTTAGGTGAAGCGTTGCGCTTCCCGGATCTTGCCACGCAGTTTTATGAACAAGGGCCGCAACGCACCTTGCTCCATTTGGCGCAATTTTTCGCACGGCAGCAGCAAGCGGGTTATTTTGTTGCGATAGATCCGCACATTCTCGCCGACCAATTCTTAGGCGCATTCCGTAGCGAACGCTTCCAAAAACTCCAGCTGGGTTTGGCGCCAACGCCCGACGAAGCGGAAATTGATGTTTGGGCACGGCAGACCACGTCGTTGTTTTTACAGGGATGCTTGAAGGCTAAGGCGCCGGCCAAGTAATCGGGTTTGTTCCAAACAATTGCCTAATGGGATGTATGCCGCTGTTCCCTAGCGGGATGATGCCGCCTGTCAGAACGTGTTTTAAAAGCGGCCACACGCTCTGGTTGCGCCGTCATTGCACCCGGATCGCCCGCGACGCTTTAAAACACGTCCCTAGCTTTTCCTGGGCACCCACATCAGCAGCGCCTAGAAGCTATCCGGTTTTTTTCCGGCAACCGCCGCTTTAGGCAGATGGGCCGTCAAGGTGTTGGAACCGCTACGCAACAGGCGCATGATGTCGGCAGTCCGCCAATCAGGGTGCAACTGCAACAACAACGCCGCGACACCGGCGACATGCGGTGCGGCGAAAGAACTGCCGGTCATGAAGTCGTAAGCTTGGTGCGGCACGGTGGTGAGGATGTCCTTGCCGGGGGCGATGATGCCGGGATGGCCGCTGCTGTCCTCGCCGACTGCGACCACGCCTGACAAGTTGGCGGGGAAGCCGTCAACTTGGCCTTTCTTAGGTACTGCGGCGATGACGAGCGTACCTTTGGCCAGGGCTTTTTCCAGCAATTGCCGTAGCAAAGGGTCATCGGGGCCGCTAAGGCTCAGGTTGATAATGCGGCTATCCATCTTCAATGCCTGATTGAGCGCTAGCGCCAGGGTAAAGCTGTTGCAATGTGCCGCCAGCGCATCCGGCTTGCTTGGCCAGCAGGCCCGGAAGGCCAATATTTCCGCCTCAGGGGCGATACCGGTGATGCCTATGCCATTGCCAGGATGCGCCGCCAGCACCCCCGCCACCGCCGTGCCATGGATGTCGGCCAGATTATGGTCTGCCGGTTCCGTCGCGACATTTTCAAAATATTTGATTTGCCCTTTAAGGTCAGGGTGGTCAAGGTCCACGCCCGCGTCGATCAAGGCGATGCGGATACCGCGTCCGGTAGTGACGGGGTGCAAGTCGGCGATGCCTAGGGCCTGGAAACCTGCCTGCAAATGCCGGTAAGGGTCGTTGCCAGATACCAAAGCGGGGGGTTGGCCGAGCACCTCAAAACGGTGCAGGGCCTGCACCGTGCTGATCGAAGGGTCTTGGCGCAAGGCCTGTATGGCTTGGGATAGGGGCCGCCCCTCCGGCACTTCATACAATACGCAGCTTACGCCCAATTCGGTCACCGGCCATTGGATGACAAGCTTCAGACGATGGCGGTCAGCCAGCTCATTGGCTTTGCGGCCGCCCCAACTGGAATTACGGTATTGTTCCACAACCTGGTAATTGTCTTGCTGGTTGCCTTGCAGATTGCGGGCTATGCTGCGGTCGGCGAAAGTCACCAACAGGCGGCGGTCTTCGTTGACCGCGCTGTCGCCGAGGCGGGACAGGCCGGTAGTGCCTGCGCAGGCGGCCAGCAGTCCGGACAGGCAAAGCAATAGGATCTGGGTGGACAGTTTCATGGTGGTGTTACGGCTCCAGGGCGGGTTCGGCGAAGAGGACTTCTTTGTGCTGATGCAAGAACGCAATCGCCGCCGCGGCATCGGGCTGGCCGGTGGCGGCGTCCAATTGTACGGTGTAGGCCCCTACGCTATTGGGCCCGCCAACCCGTTGGCCATGGATGCTCGCCAGCATTTGGTTAATATGGCTTTCCGGCAAATCTTTGGCGAACACCACATGCAGCCTGACTCCGGGCGCTGGTGTCGGTTTGTTGTCCGATAAGGTGTAATAACCGCTAGTTGGGCTGGTGCCACGGTCTTGCAGGGCCAACGGCAGCATCGCCAGCAGCACTGTCGCGGCCAACGCAAGCGGTTTGCCGAGTGGGCCGAGGTAAGGCGATAGCCGTTTGGCCAAGGTCTTCTTTGTGTAACTTCCCAAGCCTTCGCTGCCGTCCTTGTCGGCGGTGGGGCGAACTGGCAGGAGGGGGGCTTTGGGTGCGGGGATTTGTAGTTTGTCACGGATATTGGCGAAAGAGGCATGGGCGGCCACATCAAGATCAGTTGACTGCACCACTGCCGCCGCCAGCTTGTTGATGGCCAGCAATTCCCGCCGGCATGACAGGCACGTCCGTACATGCCGTTCAACCTGTTGCCGCTCGTCAGCGTCCAAGGCGTCCTTCATATACCAAGGCAACAACAGTTGGGTTGCTTCATGCAAATCAGTTCCAGATTCGGGCTTGGTCGTTGTGTTCATGATCTCAGTTCCCTTGGGTTTCGGCAAATGCCTGCAATCTCTTACGCGCATGGAACATCCGCGTTTTTACAGTGTTTTCAGGGCAATCAAGGATAACGGCGATGTCCTGGTAAGGCAGGCCGTGGTAAAAAGTCAGCTCGATAACCGCCCGTTGGTCGGGTGGCAGCGCGGCCAGCGCACGGCCCAACCAATCCGCATTTTCAAGGTGTTGTGCCGGGTTTGGGGAGGGGTCCCGTAGCGTTTCCAGCACGTCATCAAGATTGGCATCGTTAGTACGGGCATGTTTGGCCAATGATTTTAATGCCTTGTTATAGGCAATGCCAAACACCCAAGTGGATAGTTTGCTTTTATGGTTATAGTGCCGCGGTTTTTCCCAAACCACCAATAAAGTTTCTTGGATCAACTCTTCGACGGTTTCAGGCTGGCGGGTCATGCGCTGGATAAAGCCAAACAGCTTTGGGTAATAGAGTTTATAAAACGCTTCAAAGGCCAGCATGTCGCCTTCGATGATGCGCTGCAACAAGGCGTATTCATCCATGGCGGTATCTACCTGTCCGGTTAATATAGGCTTGGTTTGGGTGGGGACGATGTGCAACATAAGGTTAGGGTGCTCCAGTTTTGCTTGAACACTGAATTCCCAGTTCACCGGAAAAAGTTCAGCACCCGCTAAAAAATGTTAAAACCCAGCGCTTAAGGTCAGCAAAAGTTGGCTACCCAACAATTTGGGATGGAATGCGTCGGGACGTGATCCGGCGGCATAATCGCCATCGAGTTGGACATCGACATAGCGGCAATCAAACACCAAATGGGCATCCAAAAACCAAGATGCGCCCAAATTCCAGTAAAGGTAATTTTTGCCCAGCAACCGGTCGGCCTGGTACAGCCCCAATCCCGCCGAAAACTGCACGGTGTCGGTCAGGTTGTGGCGATAGTTGAGCTCATAATCAACGGTGGCCTGGCGTTGGTAAGCGTCGGGGGCGACGGATATTTTGCCGCTTAACCAGTCCTGGTAATGCATGGCGGCGGAAAATTCGACGAAATCAGCGGGTTTGGAAAACACTTCGCCATCATAAATATAACCATAAGCGGACAACTCAGCTCGCCAGTCAGTGCCTAGAGGCCAATATACGCCTAAAAAAGGTTTGGCTTCCAAATCAGTATGCTCGGGATAATCGCGGCCATCAAAACTGGCTTGCGATACGGCGGCGCCCGCAAACCAACCGGAAGCATCCTGGTAGCCAAGTTGGCCTTGCACCACCGGATTGCCCCAGCTTTTGCTGTAGCCACGATAGACATATTCGCTGAGGACACTGAGCTTGCCATGCCAATCAGCCCAGGCTGGCGGGCACGCCAGCAGCAGGCACAGCCAAAGGCGGCATGGCATGGGGCGGCGGCCGGTAGCCATTGGGGTGGGCTTAGGTCTGGGAAGGTTAATCCACATGGTTTTTTGATGTCCGGTTAACAGCTTTTCATTTTAACCTTGTGAAGCCCTGATTTCAGTGACAAATTCACTTGGGCGGTTTTCCTCCAGATAAACGCTAAGGCGATAGGCCAGCCCTGAAACTTGGGGGATGCCATCCCTGGCCCCGCCCGCTTTTTGGACAGGCTTACAGATTCCAGCCGCCGCCGAAAAATAACTCCTCTTGGAAAATAGATTGAACCTTTTCCCCCTTGGACGTAATTCAGGTTGCGCAGATAGTTTTTTGTGGGTTGCAGGAAAGTGCCGTGGCGGGGTAAAAATCAGCTGGCTTTTTGAGCCTGTATTTTAATCAGGGGCATTAAGGTAGGGAAATAACCGTCGCAGGGACATTGACGGGGAATATGGCGCGTACCGTCGGCAAAAAAACTATCCGCTTGCCACAGGTTTCAGCCAGCGCCATCCATTTGTGGCCCAACTATGAAGGGGGGGCGCAATTATTACCCTGGTTATGGCGCTTACGGGGGATTGGGTTATCCCTATCCGGGCTATTTCCCTAACCCCTATTATTGGGGAGGATATTATCGGCCATACTGATGGCGATTCTGTATTTAAACGACATTTTTGGAGACAAACTAATGGGATCAATGTTTAAACAATGGGCCTTAACCCTGGCTTTAGCCATAATGGGTTTAACGGTGGCGCAGGCGGCCACGCCAACGGGTAAGCTAGTGAGCGGCATGGTCGCCTTGCAAGGCGGTAGCGCTTCCGAGGTCAAGTGGTTGGCGCCGTTCTCGTCGACTTTTATAGTGCATGTGTTCGTGCCGAAAACCGGCACGGCTAAAGAGGCCCTCTACCGCGTATACCCTAATGGCAAAAAACCGGGCGGCACAAGCTGCGTCAGTTCCGATGCCAGCTACCCGTGCTTTGAAGTGACGGTTGACCAGACCTTGCATCAAAATAGTTGGGTGCCGCTGACCTTAAACCACGCTACGAGTACGCAATGGGTGCTTATTAAAGACACAGGTTATGTCACGGCGGTCGCCGACAATTTGGGCGCGGCTGAGCAATTGAACGTGTCGGCCCAAGTGCGTTTTCAGGATATGGTCAGGGTAATCGGTAACCGCTACCAAGGCGGCATTATTTTTTATATTGACCGCACGGGCGAACACGGCCTGGTTGCCGCGCGGAAAGACCAGAGCATCGGTATCCCATGGTATAACGGCTCCTTTATTGCCACTGGCGCCACAGGGACTGCCATCGGTACGGGGTTGGCCAACACCCATAAGATCATTAAGGCCCAGGGGGCAGGCAATTATGCGGCCAAGCTCTGTGCCGACCTGGTGGACGGGCCCTACACGGGTTGGTATTTGCCTTCAAAGGACGAATTGGATTTGATGTACCGCACTATCGGGCCCGCCGCCCCCGCACCGTTAACGAATGTCGGGAGGTTTGACAGCAGGGCGACTTATTGGAGTTCGTCTGAGGATAGTGCTGACCTTGTTTGGGTCCAGTCCTTCCTTTTCGGCGACCAAGGCAACATCGATAAACTGTTCCCCTTCCATGTGCGGGCCGTGAGGGCTTTTTAATACTCTGGGCCCTTTTGGGGCGGATGCTTAGTTGGCTTGGGGCGATGACTGGAAATCTCTGCATCAAGCGATTGCCAGCGAAGCGTGAGGTCAGATTGATCCGGTGCCAGTTTGGAAGCCACACCTAATAAACCGTTCCGAAAATACCTTGACAGTTAGCGCGTTAAGTTGGCAAAGCCCAACAATGATGGCAGCCGCCAGTAAAAGTCCGGGAAGGTGCTGGGTGGGGAAGGTGACGGGGTGTATAGGTTGGCTTTCGTCGGCAACAGTCTTGCTGGTGATGGTGGGGCAAGCGGACGTGCAGGGATATGGCATTAGCAAATCCGCTTGGAATTGGGGAATGAACCGACTGCCCGGCCGATATTTTTTGTCGGGTAACTCTAAACACCAGTAGGGGAGGACGGCTGCCCTCCCTTTTTATAGGCCTCACAGAAACCCAAAGCCCGCAGGTGGGCCTCCGCTGCAAATACCGGCAATTCAAAATTGTCTGGGCACTAGGTTTTGTTGCTTCCATCCAGGCGATGGAAATGGCTTGTCATCAGGCCGGAAGCCACCCTTGGCTTCCGGGCCATACAAATCGCCATTGGGTGGCCGTGTTCAAGGGACGGGGCTGGTCTGCCAAAACCCACTAGGCCATCCAAACCATATCTTCAAAAAGCATTGGCAAGGCAATTTTAACCATTCCGACGTATCCAGATTGTCGGCAACGGGTAACATAACCTTTGCCTTTGTTAAACGCCTGCTGATTTTTGGTATTGCTATTTAGTACCAGTTGCGCCAGCGTGTTGATGCCGGGTTTGGTTAATGGCCTCAATGCATGGATAGCTGGCGCCGGTGCTGGCACGGTGAGGCCGGCCAGTTTTTTTGGGGGGTATGCGCGGTACAGCGCGTTTGCCGCTGGGCTGTTTTCCGGCATCTTATGGGGGGAGTGGGCAGTGCCCGTCGAAGTGATTTGCTTGCTGGCTTCCAGCGTTAAGGACATGTTTTAAAAGCGGCTACGCGGCCCGATTGCTGCCCTATCTCCTTTATGCCCTAGAGGATATGCATCCATGCAGCTGTTGCAATCGGACCGTCCGCGACACTTTTAAAACACGATCTAAGACCCGCTGCTTAAACATGCATTTCCATATCATGGGTTCTGCCAATTAAATAACCGGTCCTGCGGCTATTTTTTCGGCAGAACCCATGTCCTGTTACAAACTGCCCTTAGCTTTCAAAAAGACCAGCAATTGCCTTAATGCTTCCGGCGGGTTGCTTGCCGCCGGATGTCCGGCCTGATCCGCTGTATTCGGCGCATGGCAGGCAGGGCAGGTGCGGATTTCACCTGGCTGCAAGGTGAGCCAGTTACGTTCCCTGACGACAAATTTTCCGGTGGGGTCGGTGATTTGCCAGCTTAAAGCACGGCGGGTCGGCAACAGCATGGCGACCGAACCGTCATTGGCGATTTTCACGCTACCTTTGGGGGCGCCTGCGCTTAAGGGCGGGTTTGCCGTTACCGCCGTTACGTTGTGCACAGGCACGCCCAGAATACGGCGGCCCGGTTTTGGTGTAGTGGAGGAACCTGTTAGACCCAAGCCGCGGATTTGGTCGGCCTGGAAAGCTTGGAAATGTGCGACTTCATAGAGTTTTCCCTGGTTGCCCAAGGTTTGGGTCGCCGAACCCGCCACCGCCAAGTTATAGGGCTGCTGCTTATCGCTGTGGTCACGTTGCGTGACATTGCGCATAATCGCTAAAGCCAAGCGCTTGCTGCTTAGGTACTGGCGTAAACTGGCTTCGCTGACACCTTCTTCCTGCAAGATTTGCTTCTCGGGTGCGCTTAATGCTGACGCGACGCGACGTGCGGGACGGGTACGCGGTTTGACTTCCACCGGTTGCAGCTCCCATAACTGGGTGGAGTAATGCCTTAAGGTATCCGGGCTGAAGTAGCTGATTTCCTTGGTGATGCCATTGGTCAAGGGCTGGTCGGCCGTCCAAGTGCCATTGGGCAGTTGCTTTAAGGTGCGCAAGCGGAAATCGTAACGGGATTTTGGGAAGGAATCGGCATTGTCCGCCGATGTGGTGCCTTCGTTTTTGTCCCGCCGCGTCTCAGGGGTGTGCGCCGCGATCAAAGTGCCATCGGAAAGTACGGAAGGGTCGCGGTAATGGCCGGAATTTTCTGGCAGCGGCGTTTCGCCCTCACCGGTGGGGATAAAGGTGGAGGGGTCGGTCAGATAATCTATGCGCATCTCATCGGCATTATGCGTCGGGCTGACATTAGTCAAACGGACAATTTGTCCGGCGGCATGGGTGCCGAATTCAGGCGCATTGACGCCAACCAAAAAATTGGGGTTGGTCGGGTCTTGTTTGATTTGGAAAAAATTCTCGATTTTGTTTTGGTTTAAGCTGTTGATCTGGAAGGTCAGGTCAGGGTCGTCAGTGAACACCGCCTCGACAAAAGAGCCGCCCAACTCGTGGCGCCCGACATGGTTGACGGTTTCCATCTCAGTCCCGTCTTCATTGACTTGCCAGGGAAAGAATTGGTTAAAGACGAGGCCATTCAAATTGGTCCCCGCCAAGGAAACCTCGTCGCCCCTTATTGGCTCCGGAAACACTTCCGTGCGGCTGTTTAAAATTTTTGCCGTTGCCGATTCACTGGAATAGTTAAAGGTTCCGAAATTGCCGCCACGCCTGTCGGCGGCGGCCTGTTGGTCTTGTTGCATATGGTCCCAGCGGGTAAAAATGACCCGGCCAAAGCTATCGACTATCGGGCTAAAATCACCGGAAGGCGCATGCGACAGCGGGAACACCACGCCCGTTGACGGGTTTAATTTCCACAAACCGGATACGGTGGGGGCGTCCTCATATTCATCCAGTTGTGGATACAAGTGGTCCAAACCATTGCGGGGGCGGTCGGAGGTAAAAATAATATTGTTGTCCGTACCATAAACCGGGCTGACATTGTTATAACCAGCGGGCTGCTTAAGCACTTTAGTAATGACCGGGGTCTCGTTTTTTCCTAAGCCGGTAATTTCGTAGAGCTGCCAATTGAAGGTCTTGACTTGGAAATGAGCGGGTGCGCCGATGACCATACTGAAAATAATTTTTTTGCCGTCCCAATGCACTGAAGGGTCGCGCACCTGGATGCTCTGCTCACCTTGTAGCCCGGCTTGCCCGAAACCGGCGGCTTCGGTCAGGTTTTTCAGGGTGCCGTCGGGATAACGTATCCATAAGTCGCCGCCGCGCCCCGTGCTATCGATACCGCCTTGATGGTTGCAGAAGGTTGATGTCAACGCACAAAAATCCCCCGGTATCGGGACTTCCGTGACAAATGCGATAGGATTGCTGATTGCCGCTGCACAAGGGTCGGATAGTTGGGTCAGCAGCACAAGGCTTAATCCGGTAAATTTTTTAATCATTTTGGAATTTCCTGTTAGGTTGGTTTGGCATTAAAAATCTTCAAGTTGTGATTTATGGAGCCAAAACTGAGCATGTTCTGGTGAAAATGCCGCCGCTAAAAATAGTCAATAAAAGCAATATGCACATAAAAATATGGTTTTTATGCCAAATATCACCGCTTTCTGGGGATAAACACCTGGCCTTAGGGGGGCTTGGCCCAACTTTTTAACCAGTGCCAGATTAACGGCTACATTGTTAACATATTGTTAATGCATCGATAATAAATATAGGGTCACGGCGGCAATAGGTTAGATGTTTATAATAGAGGCGTTTTTTCTCCCATGATCACGGGATTGCTTCAATTTTGCCATACAGTCCATTGGCTTCGTGATTGGGGCCGGCGGCGAAAAACAAGTCATTGGTCGCTTGCTTTTGTAGGCCATTGCCGAAAGCAATGCCCCATAGGCCTGGGATACGAATGGGGCTACCATTCGTCCGGCCCAGGATTTTCCCCGGATCTTGAGGGCGTTTATTAAGGTCATAGGCGACCACGGTGCCATCGCCAAAATTACCCACCAGAAGATGGTTGCTGAATTTGCCGAAATTATCGGGAGCCAAAGCCAAGCTCCATGGCGCATTTAGTTTGCCCCTTGCCGCGATGCGGTGCAGCAAATGGCCGCCCGTATCATACGCATTGACATAACCAAAGCCCGCCCCGTCGACCTCATCCTCTTGGTTTCCGTCTTGCTTGGCATAGGTCACAAAGACGACGCCATTGATGGCCTGGATCCCAAAAGGAGCGAAACCAGGCGGGATGGTGCTGTCCTTGAATGCTTTGGCACCTAGTGACACAGGTTGAAATGTGCCATCAAACACATCCACTTTGGCATTATGGAAGTCGGTGGCGTAAAGCAAATAGCGCTCACCATCTGCAGCCAACGCCAAGCCCTTGTAGATGGCATGTCTTGCCGCATTATTCACCACCTCGGTTGCGATGGTTGGCGGGGGAGCCAGTGGCACGGGAGCCCAGCCTGCTATCGAGCCCGCTTCCGTTGCGAAAATGAAACGGCTGGGATTGCCATTGATTTTAAAGTCCCTGCCGCCACCAAAGAACACGATGCCCGTAGGTTTGCCTGGCTCACCATTGGCGGGCCCTGGAATAGCCACTTCCAGGCCTTGTTTTTCGCCGTTGCCGTTATACAAAGTGGATTTTCCGGTGCCGTTAGCGGTGACCCAAACAACCCCGTCAGGATTAAAGGCAAGCCCCCAAGCATTAATGAGGCTAGGGTCGTCGTGAAGTGCCTTGCCGGGGACATTGGAGACTAAGTTATGGATCCCGTAGCCAGACGGTCGGGGGGTCTGATCCGCATTCAAGATCTGGGGGGATGCCAAAAATAGCGTTGTTACCAGCAAAGATAAGCTGGTTTTCTGAAAATGGTGGTTTAACATACAGTGCTCCTTATCAAGTACAGGAAAAATTTCCTGCATGGCCTGAATCCCCACCGTCCAAGGAAAGGTTCAATGGGCTTGCCAAGGGGGCGTTATTTTTTCAAAACTGTGTTGTTGGTCTTGCTTTACTGGGTGGGTGTTAGAGTAAGGGAGGGCGGGCTTTAGGGGTTGCCCAATATTTCCCTGCAAGACTAAAACATAAGCCTGAAAAAAAGATGCCCTGCTGATGTTGGCCAGGGGGGGCGGGCAAGCCAAAGGCCTGCTGGAAACCGCCCAAAACCTCCGTCCGTGTATCGTCGGTTTATACGGGGTTCCCGGATCATCTTCCGCTTACTGAAAAGCCGTTGCAGCCGCGTTAGCCCGTATGAAAAAGTGATAGCCCGGTCTTTACAAAACGGTTATGCTGTTTGCGATACATTAAAATAATCAATTAATTACAGAGGTGTTAACATGAGCGATCCTGTAAGGGCGTCCGATACCCCGTTTGCAATAGGAGTTGAAGAAGGCGCGGCGTATTTTTGGTGCAGCTGCGGACAGAGTGGCACGCAACCGTTTTGCGATGGTTCGCACAAAGGTTCAGTGTTTACCCCGCTAAGATACGATGCCACGGAATCCAAAACGGTCTATTTTTGCGGATGCAAGGCAACCAAAAACCAGCCGTTGTGTGATGGGAGCCATAAAGCAGGGCCGGCATAAACCGGTGTTGTCCGTGGACCCAATGGCTTTTGCCTAACAGCATAAGTGCCTGCACAAGCAATAAGGCTTATGTTTTAGCGTATAAGGATTTTGTAGATACCTATGGCCAAAAGCCGGGCTTAGGCATAAAGCTAAGCCATTATGGTTTGCGGTTGGCCAAGCCTGTAAACATCAGGTATATCCCTAAAATAATGAGGCCAATATCCGCCATGAGATAGGGGTCTGTAACAAGGGTGACTGTGCTGGCAGAAAGCGCGAACACGCCTAGCCCCCAAAAAAACCTGTTAAAACTTGCTGGATTTTGCTCGTTTTTCATATTGCCATCCATAAAGTGTTAGGCTAGCGCGCCGCTGGACAATAAGGCCGATGGTTTAAATGTTGCCTGTGATGTAGGCAGGCCCATTATAGCACCCCAAGACTAGCCCCTATCATCAGTTTCTTAAAGGGTTTTCCAACGGCTATAATGTTCCCTGAAATCAATTTGATAATAACGAGGGCGGTCATGCTTAAATTCACTGTTATTTTATCGGCGTTGCTATTGCAAAGCTGTTCAGGTTATCTGTCCAAACAAGAAGGCGATGATGCGGGTTATTTCTCCGATGCGTCAGATTGTTTGCGTTCTTCAGCCCGGAAAGAATCCATCAAAGTGCCCACGGGCCGGAGCATGACGGTTGTTGATGTCCCCATTGGGAGCGATGCGGGTTTTTTTGGCCAGTGCATGGAGCAGGCAGGCCATTCGGCCGCCCAGGTAGAGGCCGATGAATATCTGAAAATTTCCCATGCCTGCATGAAAGAGGCCAGCGGCTCGGCAACTCCGGACGCCACTTATGCAAAATGCGTCCGCCGTGGGAACATTACGGTGGAAACTATAAGTCCCGGCAAATAAAAATAAACCGGAGGTGAATCCTGCGGGATCAAACAGTCCCTATCCGGCCTGTCCCGCAGATGGCCCCTCGTAATTACTTCCCAGCCCCGCCAATTTTTACTAACCAGCCAGCAGCGCCTTTGCATTTGTTTTGGCCTTCGCCAGTGACGGCAATCCTCGCATAAGTGCCGTGTAACGCAGGGGGAAGGATGCCGGAGACTTGAACAAGGCCTTCATTCCCAGGGTTCACCTTAATGCTTGCGGGCAAGTCTTTTACGGTCACGGCAATGCTGTCCGGGAACGTGTTTTTTGATGCGGTGAAAGAAAAGCCTGTATTAGGGGCGACTTCGGAGTTCTCGGCAGGGATGAAATCGGTAAATTTGGGTTTGGCACAGGCTTTTGTGCTGCCGCCACTGCCATACGCCCAGCAAGTGCCGCTAACCAACATTAATGCCAAAATCCAGGTGCTGTTGTTTCGGTTCATGGTGATGCCTCGTGTTGTTATTATTGTTATGTCCCAGCTTACAAGTTAACGGGTTTTAGGCCGTTGTCAAAGCCGTATCGGTGGGATCCCATCACCGGTGTCACCCAGGTTTAGCAGGCTCAGGCTATTCAAAACCCGTATTTCATGGGTTGTTATGCCATTTATAGATGATTCCAACAAGTTAAAGAAGTCATAGCTATAATGATAGCAACAAATAACTTAAAAAATTGGCGGAGGATTTATGTTTGGGGCGCTCATCTTATTGATACAAGTGGCGGTGCTGTTGTTGACGTTGCCAGGTACTTTGGAATTGTTGGCCTTGACGTTGGCGGCCGCCTTCTTAAAAAAGCGCTTGCAAGTGTCCCGCATCCATCCTGAAGTTTCACTGCCCAGGTTGGCCGTTGTCATGCCAGCGCATAATGAGGCCAGCGGCATTGGTGCTTGTGTGGCCAATTTGAACGCCAGCCTCAAGCAGGCCATAGGCTGTGAACTGATCGTCATCGCCGATAATTGCCAGGATGACACCGCCGCCATCGCCGCCGAGGCTGGGGCACGGGTTTTGGTCCGGCAGAATGACAGGCGACGGGGCAAAGGTTACGCGTTGGATTATGCGTTTAAGACGCTGTTACCCGAAGGTTTTGATGGCTTTATCGTGGTTGACGCGGACAGCCGTGTCGATACTGGAATGGTCAGTGAATTCCAACATGCTTTCGCGCAAGGTCTGGACGCACTGCAATGCCGCTACCGTATCGCCAATCCGGAAGCGTCACGCCGTGCCCGGTTGCTGTATATCGCGTGGTTGGCTTTTAATGAATTGCGTTTGCTAGGGCGTGAAAAGCTCAATGTGTCGGTAGGCATCTTGGGCAATGGTTTTGCCCTGAGCCGGGCGGTATTGGAAGCCGTGCCTTATGAAGCGGGGTCAATTGCGGAAGACATGGAATACCACCTGCGTCTGGTCGCGGCGGGTTTTCAGGTGCATTTTCTCGATACGGTGGCCGTCCTCTCTGATGCACCCAATCAGGGCGATAATGCCGCCGTGCAGCGCAGCCGTTGGGAAGGCGGGCGGTTCCGGTTAATGGCCGAGCATATCCCTGCCTTATTTTTTAGCGTGTTGCGTGGCCGTATACGGATGCTTGAGCCTTTGGCCGAGTTGCTGTTGTTGCCGCTGGCTTACCATGTGTTATTGCTATTGATGACCTTGTTAATGCCGTGGGCTTTTTTGCAATATTATGCGATTGCCGGATTATTACTGGTGATGGCGCATGTTTTGCTGGCAATTAAGGGTGCTGGCGACGGGCTTACCAATATTAAAGCGCTGGCGGCCGTCCCTTTTTATATCCTGTGGAAACTCACCTTAATGCCCAAGTTGTGGCGCAATGCCCGCCATGATGCGCAGTGGCAACGTACAGATAGGGAAAACCTATGATTGCTATATCTGTTTTTATCGTTACTTATAACAGTGCCCCGCTGTTGCGCTCGTGTCTGGACAGCTTGCGGGCCCAGACCTTAAGTGATTTTGAAATTATCGTGGTTGATAACGACTCGCGCGATGGCACGGCGGAAATTGTCCGTACGGAGTACCCCGAAATCCGGTTGTTTGCAAACACCAGCAATCTTGGTTTTGGCCATGCCAATAATCTCGCGTTGACAGTGGCGAAAGGCAGCTATGTCGTGTTGCTGAACCCTGACGCGGTGATCCCGTCGGACACCTTGCAACGGGCCTACAAGCACATGGAAAAAAATCTCGAAGTCGGCATGGGGGGCGGTTTGTTGCAAGGCCCGCATGGCGAATGGCAGCCCTCGGCCCGGCAGTTCCCGTCATTGTTAAATGAAGCCTTGGTGTTGTCCGGATTGGCGGACCGTTTCCCGAAATCCCGGTTTTTTGGGCGGTTTGACCGCTCTTGGGCGGATCCGCAACAAGAAACCGTCGTGGATTGGGTGCCCGGGGCGTTTGCGATTGTGCGCCGCAGTTTGCTGACGGAAATCAGGCTTTTCGACGCGCGTTTTTTTCTGTATTACGAAGAAGTTGATTTGTGCCGGCGCATCTATGAAGCAGGCTTCCAAGTTTATTATTGGCCGGACATGGTGATCACCCACATTGGCGGCGCGTCATCGGAAACGATGGATGAAATGGCTTTTTCCAGTTCCGGCAAACAACTGACGCTGTGGCGTATGCGTAGCCAACTGTTGTACTACCGTAAATGGCATGGCCTTCTTTATAGCCGTTTGGTCAAGGGCTTGGAGCAAACTTGGCATAAACTTAGGGCTTGGCGCAATGCCAAACGCGCACCTGATAAAGCGGCCGAATCAAGGCATATCGTGCAACTTTGGGATCAAGCCTGGCAAGAAACGGAAGGCGGGCTGGTTTCCCCTACCCAACCTTGGTGAAGCAGATGTTTGAAAATATCCGTGAAGATTGGCGGACTTACGAAGGCGACTTAAGCCGCCAAGGCCTTTGGGCCATGTTGGTGTACCGTTTTGGGCGCTGGCGTTATGGCGTCCGGCAACGTTGGTTACGGTTGCCGCTATCTATTTTATATAAGATATTGAAATTACTGTCACAAATTTTGACAGGCATAGATTTGCCCTGTGAAGCGCAAGTGGGGCGGCGGCTGGTCATCGAACATTTTGGGGGCATTATCATCAGCGGCGACACCGTATTGGGCGATGATGTGGTGATCCGTAACGGCGTGACCATCGGCCTTAAGCACACGGGGATTGCGGGTGCGCCCGTCATCGGGAACCGTGTGGACATCGGTGCGGGTGCGAAAATATTGGGCGCCATCACTATTGGCGATGATGTCGCCATTGGGGCGAATGCGGTGGTGTTGCAGGATATTCCGGCGAATTCATTGGCGGTCGGTGTGCCCGCCGTGATAAAACCACGTAAACAGCCTGGGTGATAGGATTCCCCATGATGCGCTTGTTCGATGTGTTGAGCAGTGGCCTGTTGTTAATAGTGCTGTCGCCGTTATTGCTGTACCGCGCCGTGCTGGCGTATAGGCAAACCCAAACGGTTTTTAACCGCGAGCCCCAACTCGGTTACCGGCAACGCCCGTTTGACCGTTTAAGTTTCGCGGGTGAAGCAGGCGGAAAAGGCTTGGCGGTCTTGCTGAATGTCTTGCGCGGCGATCTGGTCTGGGCGGGAGTCCGGGCTTTGGCGGCCAGTGAAGCCGCAAAGCTTCCTGTTGATGCCAGCCAGTATTTTGCCTGCCGGCCTGGGGTGGTGTCCGCGTATAGCCTCAAGCAAAAAATTGGCTTGGCTTATGATGACGAATTCGCCACTAATCTGACGTTTTTTGTCAGCCTTTCCGCCAAAAATTATTTTGGCCTGTGCCTACGTGCCGCCATTGGTTTGTTATTAGGCGGGAGCAAGCCCAGGCCCACCCCGCCCATGCTGCATTTTTGGGGCGTCAATATCGTCAACACCACCATGGCGGAAGCCTTGGATTGGATAGATATGCGCGTCCGCAACCGGCAAAAAACCTTGCTCGCCTTCGTCAACCCGGCTTGCCTGAACATCGCCTACACCCACGATGCTTACCGCCAAATCCTACAAGACGCTGACCGGGTTTTGCCGGACGGTATCGGCATCAAAATCGGCTGCCGTTTGCTTAACCAAAACCTGTTGGCCAACGTCAACGGTACGGATTTGTTTCCTCGCTTGTGCGGGCGTGCGGCGGAAGGGGGCTATAGCGTGTTTTTACTGGGAGGTTTGCCAGGCGTTGCCGGACAGGCTGCGGCAGCGATGCAACAACGCTTCCCCCATTTGCAAATTGCTGGGGTTCAAGACGGTTATTTTACCGATGGGCAAGAACCGCAGGTTATTGATACCATCAACCGTTCCGGCGCGTCAGTGTTGTTGGTGGGTTTCGGCGTGCCCAAGCAGGAATTATGGCTAGCCCGCCATAGAAGCCAGTTAAGCCCTGCCGTCTGCATGGGGATCGGCGGTTTGTTTGATTATTATTCCGGCCGTATCCCCCGCGCCCCTGTGTGGTTGCGGGAAATCGGCATGGAATGGTCGTGGCGCTTAATCCAGGAGCCTGGGCGTATGTGGCGGCGCTATTTGATAGGCAACCCTGTGTTTCTCTATCGCGTTTGGCGGCAACGCCAGCAAGGATAATCTATGAATGACGAGGAATTGCGCAACGAATTGCTGCGCCGCTACAGCCGCTTGCCTTACCTGAAAGGCCGGATTTCCCTGCGCATGCAGTTTAAACGTTGGTTATGGCGCGGTGTCATCGGCGGCACTTATTTTGTCAAACGCCTGATCGACGTGATTGCATCCCTCATTTTGATGTTCCTGCTCACGCCGCTGTTTCTGGTGATTATGGCGTTGATCTACAAAAGCTCGCCCGGGCCGGTGTTTTATAAACAAACCCGTGTCGGCCGTTGGGGCAAGTTGTTTACGATGTGGAAATTCCGTTCCATGTATCTGGATGCTGGCGAACGCCTGAAAGAAATCATGGCGCAAAACGAAATGACGGGCGGGGTGATTTTCAAGATGAAAAACGACCCACGCATTTTTCCGGTCGGCAAGTTTATCCGCAAAGCCTCGATTGATGAATTGCCGCAACTGTGGAATGTGCTGAAAGGCGACATGTCCTTGGTCGGCCCCCGCCCCGCCTTGCCGTCCGAAGTCAACCAATACTCCTTGGATGACCGGCGACGGCTCGAAGTGATCCCTGGCATCACCTGCATCTGGCAGGTTTCGGGGCGTTCCAATATCCCGTTCCCGCAGCAAGTGCAGCTCGATGTGCAGTACATCCAATCGCAATCCATTTGGATGGACATTAAATTGTTGCTGCAAACCATTCCCGCCGTATTGTTGAGCAGGGGGGCGTACTGATGGACGCCATCATTTTAGCCGACCGGAAAGGCCAGGAATTGCTGCCGCTGACTGGCAGCACCTGCGTCCCCCTCTTGCCGTTGGCAGGCAAAGCCGTCCTGGAACATACCCTGGAAGCCTTGGTGCAAGCGGGTTTACGGCAAGCGCATATCGTTGTGTCACCGCACGCCGAAGCCGTCAAAGAAGCCTTTGGCTCAGGCGAACGCTGGGGCATGCGCCTGACCTACAGTACCAGCCGCGGCGAAGAATTGCCGTCGCAAGTGTTGGCGGGTTTACAAAATCCGCCTTCCGTGCCGTTTTTAATATTGCGTGGCGATGTCGTGCGTAGCGGATTGATAAACTCGTTTTTGGCACAAGCGGAAACGCTTGACGTGCCGGGCGTGCAGGCCCAGTTCAGTGGTGAAAATGCTTTTGTGATGCTGTGCCGCGACCTCCGTCATGCGGCCTTCGATAACCTGGGTTGGGTGGAAACACGCCAGCCTTCAGCCCAAATTGATTTGGAAGGTGCCGTCGCCAAACTCGACTCCCTGAAAAATTTCCACCAAGCCAATTTAGATGCCGCCGCAGGGAGGATTTCCCTGCTGTTGCCGGGGCTGCAAACTGCTTTAGGCATGACCCAAGGCCGCAACTCCGAGGCGTATCCGCAAAATGTCAAACAAGGCGTTGCCTTGATTGGCGCCTACTGTAGCCTGCACCCTTCCGTGGAATTGAACGGGGAGGTGGTGATAGGCGATAACGTGATCATCGACCGCCGGGCCAGTATTGAAAACACCGTGATCCTGCCGCACAGCTATATCGGTGAACTGGTCGAATTGCGCAATGCGATTGTGCGCGGCAATGAGCTGATCCGCGTGGATAACGGGGCGGTTTTAAAAATCACCGATACTTTTTTGCTTGCCGATTTGACGTCTAGCCCCATCAACAAAGGCCTGGGTGAGGTTTATAACCGCCTGGCCGGATTAGTGCTGCTGCTGCTTAGCCTGCCGTTGTGGGGGTTGGCAGGCTTGCTGGTGCTGCTGCAAAGGCCCGTGGCGCCCTTTTCCAAACAGCTATTGCGCGGCAACAAAATTAAACTGGACGATTTTGGCCTGCCGCAACGGGCGGAATTTACCGCTTGGGCCTGCAATGTCAGCGTCCCTGTATTGCGTTATTTACCGCGTGTGCTCGCGGTTGTCGGCGGTGATTTGCGTTTGGTCGGGGCGTTACCGGTGACTGTCGAAGCCGCTTTGCAACGCACTGAAGAGTGGGAGAAATTCGCCGATCAAGCCCCGGCCGGTTTGCTGGGGCCGACGCAATTGGCCATCCCGGCCGATGCGCCTGATGAAGAAAAACTAATGGGCGATTCATTTTATTGGGCGAATTTCAGCATCCGGCATGATTTCCGCTATCTGATACAAGCTTGGCAGGCGCTGTTCTCCCGCAAAGCTTGGTTTTCCTGAACGGGAAGGGGCGTTCAGGATGCTTGCGGCAGCTAACGTGGCGGATTCCGTCACACTAAAAATAGCCAGCACTGCCCAACAGGTTTCACTGTTAAGCGAAGCCCTCCATGCGCTTTGCCTGTACGCGACCGGCAATGAAAAATGTGCGCTCGATGTGCAGTGCGCAACGGTTGAGGCCTTGAATAATGTGGTTATCCATGCTTACCATAACCAACCCGGGCATGAGATCACCGTGTGCTGGTATCGGCAAGATAGGCAATTACGGATTGAGATCATCGACGACGGTGATTCAATGGCGGCCCTGCCCGAACCGGTTTTGCCCGATTTCGAGGCGGAAGGCGGGCGGGGCTGGTGGATCATCAATGCCAGCGTCGACAGCTATTTTTACAAAATTATTGAGGGCGTCGAACGGGAGCGCGTATTGTTTCCTGGAGAAAATCATGAGGGCGTCGCCACGGCTAAACCCAATGCGCACCGTAATATCCTGACCTTGCTTAAACAGTTTTAAAGCAACCAACTATTTTATAGGAGCCCTTTACTATGGTTATGAACGAACAAAAACATGGCGACATTGACATCGTGGCGTTATCAGGCCGTTTTGTCATGGCCGACGCACCGGAAGTGCGCGAGCGCTTGAAAGCCTTAATTGATGATGGCCAAGGCAAGCTGGTCATTGACATGGATCAGGTGTCTTTTATTGATTCCAGTGCCTGCGCGGTGCTTATTTCGGCGTTTAAGGCCATGCAATTAAAGCCGGGGCGTTTGGTTTTAGTCACCAGCCCCGTGGTGCAGGCGTTGATCGAGTTGACCCGTTTGCATACCATTTTTGAAATATTGCCGGCCCGGCCAGCGGCTTTAGAGGCATTCGGGGCCCCGTGAGGCATTGGCCCATGCCAGCCATCCGTAACCAGGAAAACGCATGAGCCGTTCAAAACCTGTTTGTGTGCTGTTAGTGGAAGACACCCCGGAAGATGCCCAGCGCATGCACATTTGTTTGCGGCAATTTAAGGAAATACCGTTTGAGGTCATCAGGGCGGGGGGGCCGGAAGAAGCCCCCCAAAGGACTGTGGATTCGCGGGCCAGGGATATGCGCTTCGAAGTCACTTGGGTGGTGTCCTTAGCCCAGGCCTTGGAAAAAATAGCTGAATTCCATTTCGATATTGTCCTTTTGGATTTGTCGTTGCCGGATGCGCAAGGCTTGCCGGCCATACGCTCAATTAAACAAGCCATTGGTTCGGTGCCCATTGTCGTGCTGGCCGATGATGAGGATCTCCATTTTACCCAAACCGCCGTAAAAGCGGGCGCTAAGGGGCACATTGCCAAGGATGAGGCCGGCTATGAAAGTTTGGTGCGGACCATGCGCTATGTTTTGCACCGGGCCGACGTGGAAACCCGCAACCAGTTATTGGTCGCCGCTTTAGAGGCCACCTCCAACGCCATTATCATCACCGACCGTGAAGACCGCATTGAGTGGATAAACCCGGCGTTCACCACACTGACGGGGTACAGTTTCCAAGAAGCCTTGGGGCGCAAGCCCACCGACCTTTTAAAGTCAGGTGTCCATGACCAGGCATTTTATGGGCTAATGTCGCAAACGCTCATGAATGGCGAGCATTGGCAAGGTGAAATAGTCAACAAACACAAGGACGGCAGTTTTTACAACGCGGATGTCGGTATTTCCCCTGTCCGCAATAAAGATGGCTCGTTTTCCGGTTACGTCCAAATCCAGCGCGATATTACCGATAGCGTGGTGCTGTTGAACGTGTCCGAAGTGCTGCAACAATCCACCCCGCTGGAGGCCCGCCTCAAACAAGTGCTGGACATCCTGTTTAGCCTAAAATCGTCCGGTTTAAAACAGAAAGGCGGCGTGTTTTTACGCAATAATGATGATGGCGGCTTGAGCTTGTTCGTGCTAAGCGGGGCTTTAAGTGAGGAATACATCGGCCAGGAAAGCAATATCCATAACCCGGCTTCCTTGTCAGGAAGGGTGTTGGCCTCAGGTGAAATAGAGGTCGCTGATGATTGCTATTGCCCCGCAAGCCATGACCACGACTTGCTCGATATGCAGGCGCATGGCCATTATCTTGTGCCGTTGGCGTCAGGCGGCAGTGTGCTGGGTGTGTTGTTCTTGTGTACCGACCCTTATCCGTTGCAAACCGAGGGCCGCCTTGCCATGCTGAAGTCGGTAGGCGAAATGGTCGCTTTGGCGGTGCGCCAAGAAGAAGCCAAAACCGCGTTGGAAACCGCCCGTGATTTGGCGATGCAGGCTTCATTGGTGAAAAGCGAGTTTTTGGCCAATATGAGCCACGAGATACGCACACCGATGAATGGTGTGCTGGGCATGTTGGATTTGCTGCGCGACACCAAATTGACGTCCACGCAACTGGACTGGGTTGAGACCGCGCATAGTTCGGCGGAAGCCCTGCTGGACATCATCAATGATATTCTCGATTTTTCCAAGCTGGAAGCCGGAAAATTCGCCGTTGAGCAAGTCGAGTTTAACTTGGTGGATTTGGTTGACGATATCTGCGCCTTGCTGGCGGTCCGCGCTTATGCGAAAGGCCTGGAGTTAAACTGTTCCTTGCCCGTGCCTATGCCCCTACGCTGGCGGGGCGACCCTATGCGTATCCGCCAAGTGCTGACCAATTTGATCGGCAATGCCGTAAAATTTACCGAACGTGGTGAAATTTTTGTCAACGTCACCCGCTCGCCCCTCACCGCAAACCAGGACGAACTGCGTTTTGAAGTCCACGATACCGGCATCGGCATTTCCCAAGACACCCAGCGGCAGTTATTCAAACCCTTCTCGCAAGCTGAAAGCGCCACCTCACGCCGCTTTGGCGGGTCTGGCCTAGGGCTTTCCATCAGCAAGAGATTGGTCGAGCTGATGGGGGGGCGTATTGGTATGGAAAGCGCCTTAGGGGCGGGCACTTGCTTTTGGTTTGTCCTGCCGCTGGAATACACCGGATCCCTCGAGCCCATAGAGCTTAGCTGCGACCTTGCCGACAAACGCACCTTGGTGGTTGATGATAATGCGACTAACCGTAATATCCTGACCAACTATCTGAGCAGTTGGGGGCTGGCGGTCACTGAAGTGGATAATGGCAGTGCCGCCCTGATGCAGTTGCAGACGTCGGCGCTGCATGGCGTGATCTATGATTTAATTTTGCTGGATGTGCAAATGCCCATCATGGATGGTTTGACGTTGGCAAAATGTTTGGCGCAAATCCCCACCTTGGCAAAAATCCCGATTGTATTAATTTCCTCGGGTGACCTGTTTGACCTTGATGATTATCAAAACACCGCGATTGTGCAACGCCTGTTAAAGCCCGTCCGGCAATCGCAGCTATTTGATGTGGTTGTCCATGCCTTAAAGTGTGTGGAAGCGCTGGTGAAACCCGTCGGGCCTCCAATCCAGTTGCCCAGTTATCACGGCAAAAAAGTATTGGTGGTTGAAGATAACAAGATCAACCAAAAGGTCATCATTGCCAAGCTTAACACCTTCGGCATTGTCCCCGACGTTGCCGAGAATGGCCAAATCGCCCTGAATAAGGCCGGGCAAAACAGTTACGATTTAATCTTAATGGATTGCCAAATGCCGGTTATGGATGGCTATGCCGCGACCCGTGAACTGCGCTTGCTGGAAAGGCGCGAGGCAATGCCGCGCCAAACCGTGATTGCGCTTACGGCAAACGCCTTGGAAGGTGAGCGGGAAAAATGTTTGGTTGCCGGCATGGATGATTATTTGGCCAAACCGATTGTTTCCGGACAGTTAATGGATGTGCTGGCGAGATGGTTAGGCGCACAAGCCAGCGGCGATGCCGCCCCTTACGATGAAAAGGCCGTGGGTGATAATGGCGTGCCAGTTTGGAATAAAAGCCAGGCCCTTAAGCAATTGGATGGCGATGAAGGCTTGTTGTACGACATGATAGGCCTGTTTCTAACCGAAGCCCCCAAGCAACTGCGTGAGTTAAGCAGGGCGCAGGCTGAAGGTGACCATCTGGCGGTGGCAAATGCCGCACACGCGATAAAAGGCACTTTAATGCATTTTTGCGCCGATGCCGCCAAAGAGTGTGCGGGTTTCCTAGAAAAAACGGCGCGTGGCGACCAAACCGCCAATACCCAAAAACTGACGGATGCGCTGGCCAAAGCCGTGGCCGATTTAACCGGCCAGCTGCGGCAAGTCAAAAATGCCCGGCCTCCTTGCCAGTAAACGGTTTGCCGGATGATGCGTATCCTGATCGTTGAAGACAATTTGCTCACCCGCCTGATGATGGAGCGCAGCCTAAAGAAATGGGGCTACGAAGTGGTGGCGGTCGACAATATTGAGGCGGCGATCAGGATTATTTTGGAAGACAAAATCCAATTTGTCATCACGGACTGGATTATGCCCGGCGGCAACGGCATAGAGCTTTGCCAGCAGGTACGCGCTTTAAATTTGCCCTGCTACACCTATATCATCTTGGTGACGTATCTTGATGATGCCCAATCCATAGTCCAAGGCATGGATGCGGGCGCCGATGATTTCATACGTAAGCCTATCCAGCTTGATGAATTGCTCGCCCGCATACGCGCCGGGCAACGGGTCTTGGATTTGGAGAGAAAGCTGCAAGAGAACAACCTGCGCTTGACCGAAACCAGCGACAAACTGCTAGCCGCCCATGAGCTCATCAACCGTGACCTGAAAATGGCCGCCACCATGCAGCGCAGCCTGTTGCCCAGCGCGGCGGCGCAAGGCCAGGGCGCAACAATTGATTGGCTGTTCCATCCTTCGACGTATTTGTCCGGTGACATTTTCAATTTTTTCCCGCTGGATGAGCATCATGTCGCCTTTTATATTTTAGACGTGGCCGGACATGGCATAGCCGCCGCCATGCAATCGTTCACCCTAAGCCGGATACTGTCGCCAGACACCAATACCGGGCATTTGACATACAGCTTGCCGGAAGACCCCGGCACATTGCTGGTCAGGCCCGCACATTCCGTGGTCGCTAACCTGAACCAGCAATTTCAGACCAATACCGCCAATATACTTTATTTTACGATGGTTTACGGCGTGATTGACACGCTCGCCCAGACCATCGAATTATGCCAGGCCGGGCATCCCCATCCTTTGTATCTGCAAGCGCACAAACCCGCAGAATTTATAATCAATGGCGGCCTTCCGGTAGGCATTATCGGGCAAGCCAGTTATGGCTCCTTGCTGCTCAATTACCATTCCGGTGACCGCCTGTTTTTATATTCCGATGGCATTACCGAATGCGAATCACCCACGGGGGAAATGTTCGGAATTGAACGCTTGCGCCTGTTTGTTGAGCAAACCCGTGAACTGGCAATGCGTGACGTCATCCGTGAGCTGGATGGGCAAATCCGTTCATGGCGGGGAGGCGATGGTTTTGAAGATGACATCTCCATGCTGATTTTGGAGATCAATTAGCTAACAGGGGGGCGTTGTCTCCATTCCTAACCACAAAAACCACGAAAAGCGGGGGCATGGACGGTGTGGCGTAGCGGTAGGCCGAACGCCGGCCCGCAAATTAATCGGAACATGCCGGGACGGGTTGCAACCCTTTCCTGCAAGGCATAGCGGAAGCCTTAAAATAACAGGCGCATCAATCCCCGATTGTTAAGCCACTGTTTCTAAGCCCAGCATTTATCCCCCTCCCCGTCAATAAGGGAAAAACGCCGCATTTCACAAGACGCAAAAAATAAGTCCATTTTTTTTCAAAAGTGTGAAAAGTTACCTCGTATTTTAGTCTGGAATTGCTAGACTTCTTCTTACGTCTTTAATCATTGGCATAAGCCATTGCTACCCGCTTTATTCAAACCGGATATGCCCTTACTTAGATCCCCTGACAATGCGGCAAGATCCGGTTTACCCTTAAGCAGCCCAAAGGGCCACCGCCCCCAGTTAATGAATATCCCTGTAGTAACCACTGACAATTTGTCCATCCCATCCGTCCGCTATTGATATTGATAAGGAGCCATCCATGAACTTCCGTTTAAAACCTTTTTACCTCTCCGGCCTATGCGCCTTGCTGTCGCCCCCCTTGTTGGCGGTGGAAGTGCCTATCCGTGCCGACTCGTACATTTCAACGGAAGCAGGGTCCATCAATTCGAATTTTGGGCATGCCGCCACACTTGCCGCCAATAGCTCCACCAAAAAAGCTTTGCTGAAATTCAAATCTTTGGCGAGTTACCTTCCCGCCAGCGTGACGTCTTCCGCCGATATAGAGAAAGCCACCCTGCACATTTGGATCAGGAGCAACAGCGACAATGGTTTGCTGACCATTAGCCGTAACTCCAGTGCCTGGCAAGAATTGGCGGTTACTGGAGCGACCGCTCCGTCTGTCGGCCCGACCCCCATACCTTTCACGCCCGCTACCAATGCCCCCGGCAATTTTTGGTATGAGGTGGATGTCACCGACATCATCAAAACGTGGGTGGACAACGTAAGCGATCCCCGCTCAATCATGCTCGAAACCACGGCGGGTGAAGTGGTCATTGACAGCAAGGAGAACACCGACACTAGCCATGCCGCTCATCTGGATATAACCTTAGTGGGTGGAACCGGCCCGCAAGGCCCGCAAGGTGCTGCTGGTGTACAAGGCTTCCAAGGGCCGCAAGGCGCGCAAGGCTTCCAGGGCCCGCAGGGTTTCCAAGGCGCGGACGGCGCGCAAGGCTTCCAGGGGCCGCAAGGTTTCCAAGGTGCTGACGGCGCGCAAGGCTTCCAGGGGCCGCAAGGTCTGCAAGGTGCGGACGGCGCGCAAGGCTTCCAGGGGCCGCAAGGCTTCCAAGGCGCGGACGGCGCGCAAGGCTTCCAGGGGCCGCAAGGTTTCCAAGGCGCGGACGGCGCGCAAGGCTTCCAGGGGCCGCAAGGTCTGCAAGGCGCGGACGGCGCGCAAGGCTTCCAGGGGCCGCAAGGTCTGCAAGGCGCGGACGGCGCGCAAGGCTTCCAGGGGCCGCAAGGTCTGCAAGGCGCGGACGGCGCGCAAGGTTTCCAAGGCCCGCAGGGCGCTGATGGAACGAATGGAACTAACGGGTCTGATGGCTCACAAGGCCCGCAAGGCGCTGCCGGCCCGAATACCTTATCAGGGACGACGGCTACCGGCTTTAACGCCTTGTTAAAAGGGAATGGCGCAAATGTCGCGGCAGCAACCGCAGGCACCGACTACCTAACGCCATCAGGCAACGGCGGCAGCTTGACTGGCCTGAACGCCAGCAACATCAGCTCCGGCACTTTGGATGCGGCACGGCTGTCCGCTTCCGGTGTGACGGCCGGCGCCTACACGAACGCCAACATTACGGTCGATGCGAAAGGCCGGGTGACTCTCGCAGCAAATGGGACTGCATCTAGCACCCCTACACTGAGTTTTTTTGCAAATATTGGCACGCAAACCAACTATGCCACCACAATGAATGGAGGGGTTATCAGTGCATCCAACGCCTTCCTAAGCTCTGGTTCACCAGATAATTTTGAAGTGCTCATGCCTGTGGGTTGCACAACCTCCAATTTAAAAGGGTTCACCAAGGGGGACTTGGCAAATACGGTCTTCACATTGTTTGTGAATGGCTCTGCGTCCTCAACACAATGTACTTTCACCAGCGCGGTAGCCGGTCAAAGCTGCACGGCTACCTCCGGTACGGCCCTTAATTCGAGTGACAGAATATTCTGGCGCGCCAGCGGAACCGCACCGGCAGCATCTGTCCGTGTGCTGATCTCATTCCAATGTTCCTAAAGCCTTTGGCCTTAAGGGGCAGGGCATAAGTGATGTGGCTACACTAAACCGGACACACAATTTAAACTATCCTGAAAAGAGTGTGATCGTAATATGAACCAAGAAAAAGCCAAAACCTATACCGCCGAATTTAGAGAGTCCGCCGTCAAGC